>JACXTT010003250.1_pt1 | contig 25239 bp, 25 predicted proteins | sample 9270951 | NCBI WGS metagenome assembly JACXTT01 (sample SAMN15532306, study PRJNA645909) | rock metagenome | isolation source: weathered quartz diorite | place: Puerto Rico | collected 2017-06-21
CAGCCAATCGTGCACCACTCCTCCATTGGCCCCCCCGCGAGCCTCGCCTCAGGGTTTTCGAGGATTCGACGCAGGGTTTCGTTGCCCACATTCACCAGCATCGGGGAGTCCCATTTACGAGCCAGGAGCGTGGCCGACGTTCCCGCCATTGCGATATCAAGGATGCCGCCCGCATCGACCTGCGTCATGTTGGCACCGTCATAGGCGAGTACAGGCAAGAACGACACAAGATCCCTGACTGCGTTTTCTGGATTCCGCTCGTCTGGCGAAAGCCCAATCGCGTAATCCGACAGTTGCCGCAGCGCTCGTGTGGGTGCGAAATCGAAAACAAAACAGATCGGTTTAAGGATCTCCTCTTCGTTCGGGTTGTCGCCGTTGGGGTTCTTGATGGCCCAGGGCGACTGCACCCGGAATGCGGCTTGAAAGTAGGTCTCAGGCGATTTCAGATTGCGGAGCATCAGGATCGACGACCACTGCGGCACGGTCACACCGGTCGTCAGCTTGCCGCACGAAAGCGTAATCGTCTTTGTATCGAACCCGCCACCGATGGCAGAACGCACGGGGGGTAATGCATCGATGCCGATGCCCGCCTCAGCACCGGCCGCAACGACAACCTTATAATCGCGCCAGAAGGTGTTGTGCTTCTCGGCCAGCAGGTTCGCCATTGCATGACAGCCTGCGACATTGGGCAAGAACCAGAAGGAGTGCTGGAGGTACGGAAGCAGGCGGCTATCCGAATAGGGAAAGGGCGGTCGTGTGCCGGTCTTGAGATGCTCCACGGCTCGCGGCATGTACGAGCCTCGGATGATGTTGAGCCACTTCTGCACGTCAGTCTTGTGCTTGAACTGCGCGCTCTTACCCCTGCCGGTCGCACTGAAGAACTCGTTGAGATCAAACTCATCGAATTCGCCGGCGCTCGCGATGGCCAATAACTCATCCGGCATTTGATACGTGAGCAGGCGCATCTGCGGCATAGGGGCGTACGGGTTCAACTTGCCGGAGTTCTTGGCCGCGAATTTTTCCCTGGCACGTTGCTCGTCCGTATACGTCCAGTTGAAGATTTGCTCCTCGATGAACTCGCCTGTGGCCAGCGCCTTGAATGGCGTCCCGGATAGGTAGAGATACGCCTTTGTCGTGATGGGGAGAAACTCGGTTTCCTTCTCTGAGAGCACTCCGAGGTCTTCGTTTACCTCCTCCAATCCGGAGGTGTATTCGAGTTTGGTTTCCTTCTCGGCATCCTCCTCGCCTTCGAACAACTCTTTCGCGGTTTCCCGCCATGCGCCGAAGTGGTACTCGTCGAACACAACGAGGTCCCACTTCACCTTGTGGACCCATTCGTTCTTGGGTTTGATGTTCCCCGCTGCATCGCGACCGAGGAGATCCTGAAAGGAGCCGAAGTACACGACCGGCTTCCTTTTGTCGATCTTCGTGGGGTCTTGGTCGGAGTGGCGAGAGAGATACTGCCATCTGTCAAGGTCAACGTGAGCCTCGAGGTCGGTTTGCCATGCATCCTCGACAGCAGGCTTGAAGGTCACCACGAGGACGCGCTTGGCGCCCAGCTTCTTGGCCAACTGATAAGTGGTGAAGGTCTTGCCGAAGCGCATCTTCGCGTTCCACAGGAAGCGCGGGACGGCGTGCATGTCTTCCTTCCAGATCGAGTGGAAGTAGGCGTGCGTCTTGTTCACCGCCTCGGCTTGTTCCGGCCGCATCGCAAACGTCTCGTGATGCGTACCCGTAAACTTCTGCCCGGTACGCAACTCGGTAAGCACCGTGCGAACATCTTTGATCGAACACCGCATCCATTCCAACTCGGTGTTCGCGAAGCCCTTTCTTGCGAGCGAGGCGCGCACGTCGTGATCGGTGAAGATCGTGCCATCATCACACGCGGCGGACTCATCCAGCTCAACACTGTAGTTCTTGATAGCGGCAGTCTTGAGCTGCTCAGCGACGCGCTGTTTCACGTCGCGAGTGGTCTCACCAACCTTGAGAAGGCCCTTGTGGGCGTCGTCGGCAATGGAGTACGCGTAGATACGCGGCCGCGCCGGCGGCCTAGGCGCAAGGATCTCTTCAATAGGCTTACTCATCAGGCGCGTTGGCGTCCATTGGGCGAATCATCGCCTCGATGAAGGCGATCTCGTCCTCGGTGATGCCGTATTTCCGATACAGCATCCTGTCAGTCCATTTCCTTGACCAGGACTGCTGCGGCACCCACGAATAGGTTGAGCGCAGCGCGTGCTGGCTGATCTTTCTCAACGACACAAGGAATCGGAAGAAGCGCGACTGGACGTACGATTCGACGCTTAAGGCCGCTGACTCAGATTCAAACGGACCAGCGACGAGATAGGTTTGCGTGCAGACCGAGTTTGGAGGCGCCACGATCGGGGGCCCGAGCACCACCGCGGGAACAGCGCCTCGCTCGCCATAGGCTTCTGGAAGAAGAACCTTCCAATGCGGGATCAGTTGGCGGTTCTTCTGAACATTCTCATTCTTAATCCAAGCAGTTGTGCGCCGCCCTCGCACAGTAAGGTAGAGGGTCAAAAACCCCCTTGTTTTCGCTTCTGCGTAGTCCTCGTAATTGGTGGCCAATCCAAAGGGAGTGTCTCCACTAATTACTTCATCCATGGTCGGCTCGCCCTTGGCGAGAACCTTGTGTAGGATAGCAAGCGCCCGAGTATCACGAACAAAAATGTCGTGATCATCAAGGGTTCGTTGGACAGTCGGTTGCTGTTCTTCTCCTAACACAAGTGTGTAGCTACACGGCCCCGACGTCTCTCTATCCCACAGGAAGTATCCAACTCCACCCTCGAAGTCGACGCCGGGAAATGCCGTACTCATCCTGGTGTAGTCAACGAAGCGACGAATGTGCCCACCCGTGAGCATCGTTCGTCGGAATGTTTCGAGATCACGGCCACCTGCGAGCCAGCGTGACGGGATAACCATGACGAGAAATCGCGGCTCGAGTTTAATGGCCTGCTCAACAAAAAGGGGGTAAATCGATGAGTCGTTTGTTCCTCCGCCTCCTCCCTTTAGCTGGTAAGGAGGGTTTCCGATGATCACGTCGAACTGCATGTCGCCCCCAAACAACTCGGCAATCCGAGTCTTGATACTGTCGGTGTGGATGAATGCATAGGCGTGGGTTTCGAGACCTTCGCCACGGTCTAGCACCTGTCTGCTTGTCCCGCAGTACTCGCACTTGCCATCAAGCCACACATGCTCCGTGCGTTGAAACCAGATGTTGCCATCGTCATTTGCGAACGACTTGGCTATCGAGTGCTTGCCTTTAGCGTGTTTGGAGCAATAGACGCTCCGGCGCGCAAGTAGGCTGGTGAGTTGCGTGATGCCGATGCCGAAGACCTGGTTTGTAAGGATGTGGTTGACACGCTTCTCAAGGTCCGGTATTTGATCCTTGAGTCCTTCCGTGAGCCGCGACGTGATCTCACGCAAAAAGATGCCTGTCTTCGTCACGGGGTCTAAAAATCGGACGCTCCCGTCGGCCCAGATGTTCGCGCCGTTCTTGGCCTCGGCCCACGCCTCGGCAACAGTGTCCAACATCCTATTTGCGAACTCTGGCGGCGTGAACACCTCGTCATTGGAGAGGTTCGCAATGCAGGTCAACACGTCCGGGTTCCGGCCACGGAGTGCAAAGCCTGCCTTGCTGTTCATACAGCATCCCTGCCAGCATCGTGCTGGGCCGCGCTAGCAAGCTCCGCTACTGTCATCGGCGGGTATGTCTTGGTCGGCGTGAACACCTCATGCTGGCCGAGGGTGAAGAGAGTACCCACCTCAACGAAGGTTGACATTCGGGTGAGGATATCCAGGCGGAAGTCGCGCCGTTGGAACCTTCCCTTGCCCAGGTAACCCCACTCGGCAAAGGTGATCGGCCGTCCGTCGTGGGTGCGCATCATTAGCGCGTCGCCGTGCACGAGGTTCTGCGAAAGAACGTAGGACGCGGCGGGATAGAGTTCGTCCGAGTCCTCGAGACTCAGGTAGTCGGCAAGGATCTCAAGCAGATTCGCGCGGCACTCCGCAATATTGTCCGCCAGCAACTCAACACCGTAGATGCACATCAGCGCCAGTAGCGCATAGTGCCGCCGTTCGAAGTCGGACTTTCCATACTTGAGTTCTACGGCGGCGAGTTTGCGGCGCAAAACCTGGACGAGGAAGTTGCCGCTCCCGCACGCCGGCTCCAAGAAGCGGGAATCAATGCGCTCGGTTTCGTCCTTGACGAGGTCGAGCATCGCGTCGACCAACCACGGCGGAGTGAAGACTTCGCCGTGGTCAGCAACGCGTTGTTTTGACTTAAGCAGGATCATGATCCGTTCAATATGCGTTGTTCGGTCAGTTCGGGGCATTTCCCCCGACCATCGAGCGCGCTGAATGCGCTGCTGCTAAAAATGATCGTCTGACAGCAGATCAAGCAGTACTCAGCCACTTAGCCAAGGCCCAAACTCCCTGCGCTCAAATCGAAAGACTTCGCGCACTGGGACCTTTAGTTGCCCACGCTCCTTACTACCTGCCAGTCTTTTCGTGCGCACCCAGCGCCAGACGGTCGCCGCGTTGACGGCGAAGAACGCCGCCACTTCTCGCAGAGACAAGTCTCCATTGACCGGGACCTCGGTCACATAACGACGACCCCCTATGTGCCGCTCGACTGTCATCGGACCCGGCTCAGGAGGGTTCGGCCGGGGCGTTCCGGGCGGAAAGCTGCTGGGATAAACGACTAAGCGAGCTCGAACAGGCACCCGGGCAACCTAGCCCTTGCCCCCAACGGGGCGCAAGACCTAGTATTGCGTGTGCAATACTAGGTGTTGCAACTCTAGGGAGGTTGTATGGACAAGCTGTTATCCGTCGGTCAGGTCGCGAAGCGCCTGGGCGTCTCCGTTGACGTGGTTCGCTCCTGGGACGAGCAAGGCGTGCTGAAAAGCAGGCGCACCCCGGGCGGCCACCGCCGCTATCTCCCTGCGGACGTCGACCGTCTGAAGAATCGGCAGCGCGCAGGTCGGAGCCGGACTGGTCACTCAGCACGCAAGCCGCTCGCACGTCGCCCTGCGCCTTCCATCCACGAGCGTCGGTCGGCCGAACCGGACTACGACGACTTCGACGTCGAGGAAGATGTCCCAGACATCGAAGAGCTCGAAGCCGAAGCCGAGCGTGAGGCTGCGAAGGAGCGAGCCGCAGCCGAGGCGCAAACGCGTGCTGTTGCGGCCGACGAGGAGAGCCAACGGCTTGAGGGCCTGAAGCAGTACGGGCGGGAGGTGGCCAGGTGGGCGCTCTTGCCTACGGACTGGCTGGCCCGCGTCGTGGAAGATCTTGAAGAGTTCGTGACACCCAAGCGACTTCCGTCGTCACTTCCGTCGTGGCAGGCGCAGCAAATCGTGAGATCGCGAGTCGACGGATTTATCACGCAGCATCGCGACGCGGAGAACGTGCGACGCAAGAAGGAAGATGACCAACGGAAGATCGACTGGTTGATCACCTGGGGGAATAACTACGCGGTGTCCGAGACCACTTTCGGATGGGACAGCTCTGAGCAAGGCCGGGCGCGGCGCGAGGTCGATAGCGAACTCAAGCAGAAAGTGAAGGCGGACATGTCGACGGACCACGTGAAGGACCTCGTAGACGAAATCCTGACGCGGTGGGAAGACGACACCGGCGACGATGGGGACGATGACGACTACGACGATTATGAAGATGAAGACGACGAGGAGGACGCGAAGGAAGAGGACGACTCGGAGTGGTGAAACCGGGTGAATCTCGGCCGAGAATCTGGTAAAGCTGGACGAGATTCCCAGGATTTGGCGCCTCGCAAACCACGTTTTATGACCACCGCCACCCCGATTCGGCGCCGCTGCGGCGGGATTCGTACGTGACTCGCGAGGATTTTGTCGCTCGCTGGCGCGCCCGCCGCGACGAGCTCGCTCGGCTTGGCGCTCAAGTCGACGGTGCGAAGCTCTGCGACGAGGTGCTCGCGGACGTGGACGCCCTCCTTACGAGTGAAGACGAGGCTCTCTTGGGTCTCCGCGAGGCCGCCGTCCGCTCCGGATACTCTAGCGACCACCTCCGCCGCCTGCATCGCCTCGGCAAGCTTCCCGCGCGCCGCGACGGTCGGCGTCTGTTCTTCCGCGCGGGAGACCTGCCGAAGAAACCGAATGTCGTTGACGTGCAACCCCTCCGGGCGTACGATCCCCATGCCGATGCTCGGCGGGTCGCCACCCGGACCTCACATGGAGGTTCGAATGGCTGAACGGCGACTCCCAATTCCGGAACGCCCCTGGCACAAGAACGCGAGCGGCCGCTGGTCCCTCTCGCTCGGCGTCAGGGGGCTGAAAGTTCGTGTCGAGCAGCGCAAGCCAGGCGGCACGTTTCAGCGGGTGTATCGGGTACCGGGCGTACGCACGACCTATGCGTCGCTCAAGACGGCAGACCGCAAGGAAGCGCGCCGGCTCGCGATCGCGTTCATTCGCGAGCTCGAGAAGGGCAAGAAGGTCAGCCTGGCCGAGCCGCTGACGCTCGACCGCATGTGGGAACGATACCAGCAGGAGGCTCCGAGCTACCGGGGAAACACCGAACGGACGCGCAAGCAGAAGAAGACCGATGCGCGGCTCTTGATTGCCGGCCTCGGCGCCAAGAAGCGGGTTGATCACCTGACCAAGAACGATGTAGACCGGTACGTCGGGATGCGTCGCACAGGTCGCGGATGGCCGGATGGTCGCGAGACCAAGCCGGTGCGGGCCCGGACGATCCAAGGCGAGATCAAGATGCTGCGCCAGATGATCTACTGGGCGATGAACGAGCGGCTGCCCGATGGCTCGTGGCTACTCGAGAGTAACCCGCTTCGGGGCGTGAAGTTGCCGAAGGAAGAAGACCCGCGCCGGCCGGTCGCGACCTATGATCGGTTCCTGAAGCTCAGGGCGGCCGCGCAGGAGATGGCGGCCACCGCCCCGCAACAGCGCGGGCGCGACCGGTGGAAGCGGTGGGAGATGGCGCTGGTGCTGGCGGAAGCAACCGGAGCGCGCATCGGGGCGATTAGTGGCCTTCGTTGGTCGGACATCAGCTTCGATCCGCCCGAGATCATGTTCAGGGCGGAGTTCGATAAGCGAGGCCGGGATCGAGTGGTACCGATTCCCGAAGCGTTGGCCGAAGAGCTGCGCAGCTTCAAGGTGAAGTTCGCCGTTGTTGGCGATGCGTGGCTGTTCCCGCGGGCCGAGTCAGACGATCACTGGCCACGGGAGATCTTCGGCGAGCTGTACGACCGCGTCGAGCGCCACGCCCGCCTGCCGCACGAGAAGGGTGGTCGCTTCCATCCGTTCAGGCGGAAATGGGCGACGGAGCGGAAGAACATGTCGCTCGTGGACGTGATGGCGGCGGGGGGATGGAGGGACACACAGACGTTGCAGAGCTGCTATCAGTTCGCCACGCCCGACGGCATGCTCGAGGTGATGAGCACGCCGGTCAAACTGCGGGACAGGAAGGTCAGTACGCAGTGAGCTGGGGAGATTCCAGGATGGGCGACTGCGTGAATGCTTGTAAAACGCTTGCACGCCGCTGGGATCGACGCCCGAGCGTCAGCGAGGGCGCGAATCACGGAGGGGCAACCAGAAGGGCCGCAAGCGCATGCGCCGCGGCCCTCGAAGTTGCCCCTCCTGGGATCGAACCAGGACTCTCCTGATCCAGAGTCAGGCGTGTTGCCAGTTACACCAAGGGGCAGCGATTATGGAGCTGAGGGGGCTCGAACCCCTGACCTCCTGGGTGCGATCCAGGCGCTCTCCCAGCTGAGCTACAGCCCCGCGAGGGCCCGGAACATAACCTCGCCCCCTCTATTCTCCAAGCAACTCGGCCTGGAGCGCAAGCTATGACGGTGACCGAATCTTCCGTTGCCCGCACGGCTCGTACCGGCCTCATCGTACTCACGCTCATCAATCTGTTCAACTACCTAGACCGCTGGATCGTCGCCGCGCTCGCCGAAAGCATGAAGCACTCGGAGCTCCAGCTTTCCGATACGCAGCTCGGCGCGCTGATGACCGGGTTTCTCATCGTCTACATGCTCGCGGCCCCGCTGTTCGGCCGCCTTGGCGACACACGGTCACGCAATCGTTTGCTCGCGGCCGGCGTCGCCATTTGGAGCGTCGCGACCGCGCTCGCGGGGCTGGCGAGGAGCTACGTCGGATTGTTCGCTGCCCGGGCCGCGGTCGGGATCGGGGAGGCGGCGTATGGAACGATCTCGCCCGCGCTCCTCGCGGACTACTTCCCGCGCCAGCAGCGCGGACGCGTGTTCGCGGTGTTCTTCGCCGCGATCCCCGTGGGCTCCGCCCTCGGGTACATTGTCGGCGGGCTGGTCGACCGCTATTTCGGATGGCGTCAGGCGTTCTTCGTCGCGGGGATCCCCGGTCTGATCTTCGCCGGCCTCGCGTGGCGACTGTTCGATCCACCGCGCGGGTGCCAGGATTCGGACGAGGAACGAGTGGGAAGCGCGCAAGGCGCCTACCGCCTCCTGCTCCGCAACCAGCCGTATCTGTTCACGGTCCTGGGCTACGCCGCATACACGTTTGCCATCGGCGCGCTGGCGTTCTGGACGCCCACGTTCCTGGAGCGCGTGCGCGGCATCCCCAAAGCGCATGCGACGGTGCAGTTCGGCGCCATCGTGGTCGTCACGGGATTCGTCGGCACCTACCTGGGCGGATGGCTCGGCGACCGCCTGTTGAACGTTTCGCGCCAGGCGTACCTCTGGCTGTCCGGGGCCGTCACGCTGCTCGCCGCGCCGCTGACAGTACTGGCCCTCGCAGCCCCGCAACCCCAAGTGTATTGGCCCGCCATCGTAGCCGCGGAACTGTGTCTGTTCGCCTCGACCGGCCCGGTCAACTCCGCCATCGTCAACGAGGTCTCGCCACACATGCGCGCGACCGCCGTCGCCCTGAGCATCTTCGCGATCCACATCCTCGGCGACGTGCCGTCGCCTTCGATCGTGGGGATGATCTCTGATGCTCGCTCGCTGGCCGACGCAGTCCTGATTATCCCGGTCGCCGTGCTCGTGGGCGGGTTGATCTGGACGTACGCGGCGTGGCGCATGTCGCGCGCGACGATCCCGCTGACACCGTGAGAGCGCTGCTCCGGCTGCTGCTTGGCGTCGTGCTTCGGATCTTCTTCCGGCGGACCGAGGTCAGCGGAGCGGAGCGCGTGCCACGGGCGGGTCCGGTGATCTTTGTGCTGAACCATCCGAACGGACTGATCGACCCGGCATTTCTCCTGTGTCTCGCGCCGCGGCGCGTGTCGTTTCTCGCCAAAGCCCCGCTGTTCCGCATGCCGATCATCGGCGCGATCGCGCGCGCATTCGAGGCGATCCCCGTGCACCGCCGCCAGGACGCCGGTGCCGATCTCCGCAAGAACGCGGAGACGTTCGACGCGGCTCGAGCCGTGTTGGTTCGCGGCGGTACGATTGCCGTGTTCCCCGAGGGCACGTCGCACAGCGATCCCAAGCTACGACCGCTCAAGACCGGGACCGCTCGCATCGCGCTCGGCGCGGCTGCGGCGTTGCCGCCGAACTTGATCCTCGAGATCGTGCCGGTCGGGCTGTATTACCGCGCGAAGCAGACATTCCGCAGCGTCGCCTTATTGCACTTCGGAGGGCCTTTCTCCGTCGAGCGAATCGATCTCGCCCCGGGAGCGGAACCGCCACCCGAGCCCGTGCGTGCACTCACTGAGCGCCTGGAGGCAGCGCTGCGCACGGTGACGCTTGAAGCAGAAGAGGTGAAAGCCCACGCGCTCATCGCGCGCGCACAACACGTCTTCAGCGCCTCCGATGACGCACCGGAGCGGCCGCCATCACTGGTCGACGAGTTTGAGGTTCGTCGCCGGCTTCTCACCGGATATGACGTGGCTCGTCGCCACTGGCCGGAGCGCGCCGCCCAATTGCAGGCGCGGCTGGAGCGCTACGAAGCCGCGCTCAACGCCGCGGGCCTGGATGCACGACACCTCGCCCCGCGCAGCTACGCATGGCAGCGCGCGGTCACGTACGCTCTCAAGAGCGTGGTGTTCTTGACACTGGGGTTGCCCGCCGCAGTGATCGGGGCGCTGCGCGTGCTGGGAGCAACCCGGGCGCTCGCCATCCTTCTCTTTCGACGGCGCGCCTTCTTGCGCCTAACCGCCGAGCGTCACGAGATCCGCCGGCAGATTCTCGAGCTCGGGCAGGAGGTGGATGGTCTCAGGGTGTCAACGCCTTTCTCACATTATTGATCAGCCCCGAAAACATCCGGTGAGCATTGCGCCGGCGGTAGAACTGGCCGTTGAGCCACGACCGGAAACCCGTCGGGCGCCAGATGTGCTTCAGCGAGACCTTCGTTGATCCGCCTTCGAAGCCCAATGCGAAGAACGTCTTGGACCCCGCCCGATGATAGATCTCCACCCAGCCGAACGTGTGCGGCGCGGAGAAGTCGATGATCTCGATGACCGATTCGTGCTGATGCGTCTGGCGCTGGAAGGTCAGCTTGTAGCGCGCACCCTTTCCGGCTGTCCTCTCGCTCGTGGTGGCTTTTACGGCGACGCAGCTCGGCAACCACTCGGGCATTCGCAGCGGGTCCGAGATGAGCGCGAAGACTTTGTCGATCGGTGCCGGTACCTTGGCGGAATAGGTGAACGAGACCGGTCCCATGGGCCCTCAGTCGGAATACGGGATATCTACTTCGAGGCCGTCCTTCGCGACAACAACATTGGGAAACACTTCCTTCGCCTCTTTGACCAGCTCATCCGCGCTGATCGAATAGCGCGCTGACACATGCGAGAGCACGAGTCGCTTGGCCCTCGCGGCAAAGGCGACCTGCGCCGCTTCCTTGGCAGTCGAGTGACCGGTGTCGCGGGCGCGCGCGCGCTCTTCCTCACCAAACGTCGCCTCGTGAATCAGGAGATCCGCTTCCTGCGCGGCATCCACCGTTGCAGCGCAGGGCCGGGTGTCGCCGGTGAACGCAACGAGCCGGCCGGGCCGTGCTTCACCCACGACGTCGGACGATCGGACGGTCTGACCGCTGGCGAGCTTCACTGCCTCTCCCTTGGTGAGCTGGCCCCACAGGGGTCCTTCCGGAATCCCCAGCGCGCGTGCTTTCTCGACGTCGAATCGACCACGACGCATGTGCTCTTTGATGGCGTATCCGAGCGACGGGCCGCCGCCGTGTTCAGTGGGAAACGCGCAGACGTCGTACCCGGCCCGTTTCGCGGGACCGGCTACGATATCGCCTGCCCTTACTTCGCCGATCTCCACGGGAAATGGCACGCGCTCGACGCCCAGCTGCATCGCCGTGGTCAACACCTTTTTTGCTCCCTTGGGACCGTACAAGAAGAGCGGGTCGGGGCGCCCTTGCAGCCCGAGCGTCCTGATCAATCCAATGACTCCGAGGAAGTGATCGGCATGAAAGTGGGTGAAGAAGATTTCCGACAGCGCAAAGCTCACCCCGTAGCGCATCATCTGGCGCTGGGTGCCTTCGCCGCACTCGAAGAGCAACGTCTCGCCTTCGCGGTGGATGGCGAGGCCAGAGACATTTCGTTCTACAGTGGGCCTGGCGGCAGATGTGCCGAGGAAGGTGACAGTTAGAACAGCCTTACCCTTACGAGCCCCGGCTTCATGTACTTGTCCGGATGCTCCTTGAGGTCCGTGAGCAGCGCGGTGAGCGACACGGAAAGCGCGTGCAGGTCGTGGTACATCGTCGTGTCCGCCGCCATCTTCCCAAAAGTTCCCTCACCCCGATTGATCCGGCTCAGCAACGTATCCAGAGCGGCGGTCGTGTGGCCGAGGTGATCAGTCAGTCGCGCGAGGTTCGTGGAAATCGAATCGATGTTGCGCCCCGTCCCGGAGCCGAGCATCGAGTCCACGCGCTGCATCACGCGCTCGGTCGCCTGCAGCGTCCGCGTCGTCTGCTTGATGAACGGCCCTTCGGGAGCGTTGGCGAGCGTGGTCATGGCCCGTTGCGTCACGACGAGCGTGTTGTGAATGTCCTCGCCCAGCCGGTCGGACACGATGTTGGCCGCGTTCTCCATCAGCTCGTTGGCGCGGTTGGCGACCCCCTGCGCCACATCGGTGATATCCGGCTGGTTCGATCCCGTGATCACCCGGCCCCGCGCGAGCATCTCGTCGCGCGAGCCGGGGTTGTAATCGATGAACTTGGCGCCGAACAGGTCCATCGCGGCGACGGCGGCGCTGGCGTCGATATGCGGCGCCACGTCCCGCTGGATCTCCATCGTCACGCGCACGCTCTTCACCCGCTCGAGCGCAACCCGCGCGACCCTGCCCTTCTTCACGCCCGACACGAGCACAGGGTCGCCTTGCTTCAGCCCCGCCACGCTCTCGAACATCACGTCCACCGAGATCCCGCTCGTGCGCAGCGACCGCCCCGTCAGCCAGAACATGCCGACGAGCACGACCGCGAATCCGACGAGCACGATCGCCCCGACTCCGACTTCCTGCTTGTAGGTGAGGTCCATTAGCGCCCGCCAATCCGCCTTTCCCCTGTCGGGACCTCACTAGCCTGGATCACGGCCATCTCGAGGTCCCGTTCCAGGAACTGCTGCACCACCGGATCCTTCGACGCGATGATCTCCTCCGCCGTCCCGACGGCACGGATCTTCGCCTTCGACAGCAGCGCGATCCGGTCGGCGACGCGGAATGCGCCGCGCACATCGTGCGTCACGACGACGCTCGTCACGCCGATCTCCTGTTGCAGCCGCTCGACCAGCGAATCGATGACGTCCGCGTTCACCGGATCGAGGCCGGAGGTCGGCTCGTCGTACAGCAAATATGTCGGTTTCCCCGCGATCGCACGGGAGATGCCCACCCGCTTGCGCATGCCCCCCGACAGCTCCGAGGGGTACTTGCGGCCGACGTCCTCGTTCAGGTTCACCAGCCGCAGGCATTCCTTGACGCGCTGAATGCAGTAGTCCCCGTCGGCATACTGCTCTTCATCGGTAATCCCGAGGCGAATGTTCTCGAATACGTCCATGGAGTCGAACAGCGCGCCGTTCTGGAAGACGTAGCCGATGTGGCTGCGCAGCGTCGCGAGCTCCTTGCGGCCCAATAGCGGCACGAGCTGCCCGTCCACCCAGACTTCACCGGAATCAGGCTTGATCAGCCCGATGATGTGCTTGAGCAGCACGCTCTTACCCACGCCGGAGGGGCCGAGCAGCGCGACCGTTTCCCCCTCGGCGACGAAGAAATCGACGCCGTCGAGCACGAGGTTGTCCACGAACCGCTTGGAGACCTGCTTCCGCTCGATGCTCATTTCGCAGTCCCCAGGATCAACTTCGTCAAGATCGTATCGAGCATCAGCACCGTGACGGATGACGCCACGACCGCCTGCGTCGTGGCCCGACCGACGCCCTCGGCACCCTGCTGGGTGTTGAAGCCGATGTAGCAGGGAATGACCGTGACAGCCCCGGCGAACGCGAAGGACTTGATGAGCGAGTAATACAGGTCGAGGGGCCTGAAGAAGTACCGCGCGCCAAACTCGAAGTCGGCGTAGGTGAGGCCAAGCGACGACTGGGCGGTGATATACCCCACGATGATGCCGAAGGCGTTCGCCAGCATCACCAGCACCGGGATCGCAACGATTCCGGCGATAATCCGCGGAAGCAGGAGATGCGTGACCGGCGAGCGGCCCAGGCTCTCGAGCGCGTCGATCTGCTCGGTCACCCGCATGCTGCCAAGCTCGGCGGCGTAGCGGGCGCCGATCCGTCCGGCCAGGATGAGCCCGGTTAAAACGGGCCCAAGCTCCAGAATCATCGATTCCGAGATGATCCCGCCAGCCACATACAACGGTAGCTGGCCGGTGAACTGATACCCGGCCTGGAGACTGGTCACTGCCCCGGCGAACCCCGCTACCAGCAACACGATAAACATGCTGCCGTAGCCAACCGCGTTGGTCTGCTCCAGGGTGCGGGAGAGCCAGACGCGCCATTCGAGGATGCCGCGGACCAGGTCCAGCAGCATAAAAAAGAAGCGCCCCGCGTGGCTGGCGCTCCGCAAGGACCACCGCCCGACATATCGCCGCAGGTCGAGGGCGGCAGTGAATGCTCTCATGTGCCTGTATCTTGTGTGGCTATGAGCTTCACGCGCAAGCTGTTAGCCTGGTACAAGCGCAACGCACGCGTCCTTCCGTGGCGCCAGACGCGCAATCCCTATGCCATCCTCGTGTCGGAGTTCATGCTGCAGCAGACGCAGGTCAGCCGGGTTTTGGAGTACTTCCCTCGCTTCATGGCGCGGTTTCCCACCATCGCCTCACTCGCCGGCTCTCGACCAAAGGCCGTGATGGAGGAGTGGGATGGTCTGGGCTACTACGCGCGGGCTCGCAATCTGCACCAGCTGGCGCAGGAGGTTACACGTCTGCACGACGGCGCGGTACCCGCAGACCCGGAAGAATTACGGACACTGCCCGGTGTCGGACCGTACACAGCCGGCGCAGTGGCGTGCTTCGCGTTTGAGAAGCCGGTACCGACCGTCGATACCAACGTCCGGAGAGTACTGGAACGAGTCTTTGGAAAAGCGAACGTCGCAATGCGGAATGCGGAATTGTGGGGGCTGGCTTCGAGACTCGTGCCAAAGGACGGTAAACGGGCTTGGAGATTCAATCAGGCGTTGATGGAGCTTGGAGCGCTGGTGTGTACAGCCAGGAACCCAAAGTGCCCCGAATGTCCTGTTAGGAGTGATTGCCGAGCAGTTCGGTCAATGACCCGAATGCGTAACCGGCGGCCCGCCCATCCTCGATAATTCCCGGTAGGGCATCCGCCGTCTGCATTCGGTCGCCTTCAGGATCGTAGCCGTCGCCATCGTGCAACAAGACGATTGCTCCCGGACGGAGCCGGGTACGAACTCTGCGCCGAATCTCTTCGACTCCCGGCCGCTCGGTGTCGAACACCCCGAACGTCCACCCAAACACGGTGTAGCCGAGCTCTCGCGCAACCGGCCGCAGAAATGGGCTGCGGTAGCCGTGCGGCGCACGAAAAGCGCGCGGCGTGCGCGCCGTCGCCCACTCGATGGCGCGATGCGCCACTTCGAGCTGTTGTTGAATTTTCGCGCGGCTCGCGAAATGCAGCTTCACATGATTGTGCGTGTGGTTTCCCACGAAGTGGCCTTCGCTGACGACGCGCCGCGCGAGGCTGGGAAAGCGCCGCACATGATCCCCCACCATGAAAAACGAGGCCGGCACGCGCGCCGTGGCGAGCGTGCCGAGAATCGCGGGCGTGGCTCGCTCATTCGGCCCGTCGTCGAATGTGAGATAGATCGTGCGATCCTTGGGACCACGCTCGACGGAGGGTCCAAAGATCAAGTCGAACCCCATCATCCCGTCACCCGCTGGTACACCGCGAGCACGCGCTGCGCCACGAGCGGCCACGCGTGCCGTTCGGCGACGGGTCGTCCCTCGCGCGCCATCGTCTCGCGCCGCTCCGTGTCACCGAGCAGGTCGTTCACGGCCTGTCCCCAGGCTTCCGGATCGCCGGGCGGCGCGAATACGGCGTGCGCCTGGCCGCCGAGATCGCGGAAAGCCGGAATGTCGGAGACGACGAGCGGCGTGCCGCACGCCATCGCTTCGAGCAGCGTAACGCCAAACGACGCTCGGGTGGTAGGACACAGGTAGAGGTCCGCGTTGCGGTAGTATCCAGGCCGGCCGCCGTTCGCATAGCCGACGAACTCGACGGACGATCCCAGCCGTCGGGCCGCGCGCTCCACGCGTCCGCGCCACGGTCCGTCACCGACGACCGTGAGATGCGCCGCGGGATGACGCTCGAGGATACGCGGCATCGCCGCGAGGACCGTCCCCAGATCGTTACGCGGCTCGATCCGGCCGAGCCACAGGAGCCGCGGCCCAGCGGAGGCTCGACCGAGGCCGGGACGGAAGAACGTCGTGTCCACACCGTTCGGAATGATTTCCCACGGCGCCGTGAAGTAGCGCGCCATCGCGTCGCGGGCGGCACCGCTGACCGCGATCGTGGCCGCGTGGCGATCCAGCATCCGCTGGAACGGCCCGCGCAGGAGACGAAGGCCGATCGAGCGGGGGAACCAGGTGTGAAAGGTGGCGACGACGGGAATGCCTGCCCGCCAGGCCGCACGTGGCGCGACGAGGCCCAGCGTGGGATTCAGGCCGCCGTGCACATGCACGACGTCGAACCGCTCTTTGCGGAACAGCTCTTCGAATCGGGCCGTCAGCCGCAAACCGACGGTAATCCGCGCCACGCCCCCATTCGCGTAGATCACGAGACTCGTGCCGATGCGCCTGACGTCGGAGTGCTCCACCGGCTCGCCCTCTCCCGCGCCCCGCATCCTCGACGTGACGATCGTCGTCGAATGCCCGAGGTTGTCGAGCTCTCGCGCCAGGTTGTGCACGTGCTCGGGCACGCCGCCCAGCTGGGGGTAGTAGTCTTCCGCGACCAGAGCGATGCGCAGTGGACTCATCGCGCGCGCTGGGCCAATCGTTCGAACGCCGATACGACTGCCGTGGGCCGCTCCTCCTGCAGGTAGTGCCCGGCGCCCCGCTGACTGTCGACCTCGAACGACTTGATGGCATGAGTCATGAGCGCGACTTCCTGCGGCGGCACGTCGCCGTCGTGGTGTGCGGTCCCGACCACGAGCGTCACCGGACACGCAATCGCGCCGAGGCGCGGAGCGAGTTTCGCCGGCTCGCGCGCGCGCGACATCGCCAGGAACGTCTTGAGTGTCGCATTGATATCGCGCGCTTCACCGAGCGTGTAGCCTTGGACGATGCCGTCGGTGACCCACGACTGGTCGCCCGACGAGTCGAGCAGCATGCTGCGGACCTTGCGCCGCACGAGGTTGATCCCGCCGAACAGCTTTATCCACGGTACGAAGCGCATAGCGCTGCGGAACATTGGCGTGGTGGCTTCTTCGGTGGGCCCGCCCTCGAGCGACACGATGCCGCGCACGAGGTCGGGTCTGTCGATCGCAAGCCGGAACGCGATCGCCGCGCCGAGGGAGTGCGCGAGCACCAGCACGGGCCCGGAGCCCAGCGAATCGAGGACGACCGCGATGCGACGCGCCTGGGCCTCGAGGGAATAGTCGGCCTTGGGCGGTCGGCTCGAGAAGCCGGTGCCGAGCGCCTCGATGACGATGGGGCGATACCCCTGTGCGGCGAGCAGCGGCACGACCTTCCGAAACGTGAACGACCCGCCGAACAGTCCTGGAATGACGGCGACAGGCTTGCCGGCGCCGGGCCAGGCCTCGACGTGTACCGTTTCCGCCCGCGCCACGACGACGTACGGATGCTGGAACGCCGGCATTACGGCGTCCCCAGGCGGGCGGCGCGGGAGGCGACGGTGTTCAGGTCGCCGCCGAGCGCGTCCATGTCACGTTGAAAGCGGCAGTCGATGACGAGTAGGCCGACGACGTAGGCCGCCAGATTCACGACGAAAATGATCGAGAAGATGAGCGGATACGGGGCCCAGATTCCGAAGTACAGCGCGAAGCGCTTCGCGCCGGGATCGAGCTTGGAACGATCGACGATCGTCGTCAGCAGCAGCACGGCGACCGACGCCAGCAGGGCGAGCCGCAACGACACGAGCCCGCCCACCGCGCAGCCCAGGAAGATCGCGATCTCGGACGCGCGATCGAGCCAGGTGTCGAGCCGGTGTCCGGCTTCGGACACGAGACCGAACTGGCGCGCGATGCCGCCATCGAGCGCGTCGAGCACTTGCCCGATCGCCATGAGCACCAGCGCCGGAAGGACTCGACTCGTCGCAAACACCGCGGCCGCGATCGCGCTCACCCAGAACGCCGCCCAGGTCACCTGATCGGGCGAAAGCCCGAGGGTGACGTGCACGAAGCGCAGCACCGGGCGAATGCCGCGGTCTACAGCGGAACCAAGAACAGGAGCAAATTCGTACATAGCAGGATCACAATGAGGATCGCTTCTTTGGCCTTGTCTGAGACACCGACCAGGAACCCCTGCGTTACCAGGGGCGAGTAGGGGTACCACGGCATCTTCTCATAGCCGACGCTGTAGTCCATCGCGAGATGCATGACGAAAAACAGCGCGGGTACCCACGTTCCCAGAAAGAAACACAAGGGCAGAATCCACAGCAGGGCGACGGGTTCTTGCAGCGACGTTCGCCAGTAATAACCCAACTGCCTCTTCCGGCCTACCGTTCGCAGGTAGAAGGGCGCCTTGATGGCATGATCGATGTCCACGCCAACGCCGAAGACGTAGGCGAGCACGGCGTCGCTTCCCGTGAGCCTCAGTAATCTCACGCCGAGTGTCGTCGCGAGCGCGTGCGTGACGATCGTCATGTGGCGGACTCACCAGCCGGGGCGGGAGCCTGGCCGACGACCCAGATGAGCAGCAATCCCACGGCAATCCACACGAAGTCGCGCAACCGGCTGACGATCGACGTATACAGACCGAGCTGCGGATCGAGCCCGAACAGCTTGAAGAGCACGTAGAACGAGCCTTCCCGCGCGCCGAGCTCGAACGGCAGAAGGAACAAGACGTTGCCGGCGATCGCCTCGAGCCCGCCGAGGGTGAAGGCGCGCAGGTAGCCGAGCCGGAATCCGAGACTGGCCATGATGAGGACCAGCTCGAGCATGAAAATGCAGCGGCCCAGATACTCGAGCAGGATGGCTTTCACGAAGCGGCGGGGCTGCCGGTGATAGAACTCGGTGATTTGCAGATCCATGTTCACGAGCGTCGCGCGCCGCGGCTCGAGCCGCGCGGCGAGGCGGCGCAGCAGCGGGACTCGACCCATCCAGTTCAAGACGCGCTCGAGTAGGCCGCTGCGGTGCGCCGACAGGAACAGCGCGATGACTCCGGCGAGCAACAGGCCGCTGAGACTCAGGATGACGAGAACGACGCTCGGCGTGTCACGTGGAAGCAACACGAGCGCGAACACGATGGAAGTGAGCCAGATCAGGATGTAGGCGACCGTATTCAGCATCCGGTGCAGGATCACGGAGCCGGCGGCCCGCTGCTTCCCGAGCCACGGCGCCAGGGCGGCGACGCGGAACGGCTCCCCGCCGGCGTTAACGACCGGCGTCAGGACATTCAGCGCGCTCGCGGAGATCGTGACCGCGTAGGTGCGCCAGAACGACGGCCGGTGGGAATCTCCCATGGTCAGGCGCCAGGCGAGCGCGCTGCACGCGTACACCAGCGCGTACAGCAGCACGATGGGCACGAACATGAAGCCCGTGCGTCCGGCGTCCGCCAACAGCTCGCCGGGGCCGATCTGCGCGACGAGATAGCCGAATATCGCCGCTCCAAGCAGGAAGAGCGCGAGTCGCAGCGCCGGACTCATTCGACCGCAGCGTAAGAGGCCTCGAGCACCGCCGCGACCTGCACGATATCGGCCATCGGCCGGGCGCTGTCACCGGAATCGAGGGTCGCGGCGAAATCGGAGAACAACCCCGCAAACCACTTGGAATAGGACGCCTTGTCGAGATCGACGGTGTGATCGAACGACTCCGTCTGGCCGTCGCGCTCGAGCGTCAGCATGCCGCCGCTCCACGTAATGCTGCCGCGCTCACCGATGAAGCGGATCTCCGTCTCCCGGCGCCGCGCGGCCCACGTGAGAAACATCGTCGCCATGCGGTCGGGATAGGAAAACAGGAGCTGCGCCGTGTCTTCGACATCGTAGCCGCCGTGGCGCAGCCGGCCGGTCCAGGCACGAACCGACTGCGGCGGTCCCGCGACGTCCAGCAGCTCGTACACCAGGTGCGTGCCGTGATCGAGCAGCACGCCACCCCGTCCGTCGGCGCGCCGGCCCCGCCACGGGACGGCGCTGTTCACCGCACCCTGATCGGCGGCCATGCGGTAGACGCGAAACTCCGCGAGATACCAGCGGCCGATGACGCCGTCGTCGAGCCATTGCTTCGCGCGGCGCCAAACCGGATTGAAGCGGTACTGATGGCAGGGCATCACCACCCGCCCCGCATCGAGCGCCGCGGCCGCGAGCGTCGCTGCCTCGGAACGATTGACCGCCACCGGCTTCTCGCACAGCACGTGATAACCCTGCGACAGACCCCAGAGCGACAGCTCGAGATGCGACGATGTGGGCGTGCAGATGTCGACGAAGTCGAGCGGCCTAAGATCCGCGATCTGCTCGGGGCGGGAAAAGAGCGGAATGCCCTGAAATGACGACGGCGCCGTCGGCGCGTCGTCCACGATGCCCACGATCTTGAGCCGCGAGGCGACTCGCTGATCGGATTGGAACGCGGGCAGGTGGCCAGTGCGGGCGATGCCCCCCAGACCCAGCAGCGCCCCACGATACACGCGCTGGCGATCAGGCGAGCTGCGCATGAACCTTCGGCTCGCGCTCGTGGGCCAGAATGAGCCCGATGAGCACGAGATTGAGCGGGCCGATTACGATCCAGCAATACGCGGCCGGCCAGCCGGGGACCGCGGTAATGGCGAGCAGCAAGAAGCGAATGTTCTGCGCGATCCAGGCGCAGCCCGCGACGACCGCACGTTGCCGCTCCGCCCACGCCAGTTGTATCGAGACCGGTACGGCGCGGCCGGCGAGTGAGCGCGCCAGCGCGGTCGTCCGCGGGAAGAGCCAAGCCTGCCGGCGCACGTAGTCGCCATAGAACCAGGCCGAGAGTCGCGTCCAGATCGATGCGCCCGCCGGAACGGGTGTCTGCTCGGGAAGATCGAGCTCGCTTCCGTTGCCGACTGCGAAGTACAGATATGCCTGGCGGATGTAGTCGGCGGCTGCCGCCTGATACGAGTGCGAGAGGATCGCCGCCAGCGCGAGCAGCGGTCCGCTCCAGCCCCATCCCGCCATGTACAGGCGTGCGCCGAGGTGCGCGTACAGGCTGACAAACCGGCCCGTGTCCGCCAATCCGTCCAGGATGCGGCCCATGCGAGTCGACTTGCCCCGCAGCCGCGCGAGCTGGCCGTCGGCGCTGTCGAGCACATCCGAAATGACGAAGAGTGCAACGCCGATCGCGTTGAGCCAGGGACGCGAGTAAAAGAAGAAGTGGCCCGCGGCGACGCCAAGGATGAGACTCGCCAGGGTGACGCCGTCCGCCGAAACGCCCGTGGGGGCAAGCGTATTGGCGAGCCACCACCCGACCGGTCTGAAGAACCGGCGGTCGGCCCACTCCTCGACGACGGGCCCCTTACTGGCGTACACGGGCGCTGGCCTCCTCGAGCACTGCCTTCACCGTGGCGAGGGCTTCCAGCGCCTGCTCGTCTGTGATGACGAGCGGCGGGTTGAGGCGCACCTCGGGGTTGTAGATCATCGCGATCACGCCGCGCGAGAGCAGCGTGTCGAAAATCCAGCGCGTGACCTTCTTGTCGAGCAGCGTACGGGTGCCGGGCACCACGAGATCCATCCCGAGCATGAGGCCGCGGCCGCGCACGTCACTGACGATCGGGATCTCATCCTCCCAGCGCTCCATTTCCGCCAGCATCAAGGCGCCGAGCCGGCGACTGTGCTCGACCAATTCCTCTTCGACGATCGTGCGGATCGTGACGTGCGCCGCAGCCGCGGCGAGCGGGTTGCCCCCGTAGCTCGACGAGCTGCCGCTCGGATTCGCCCACGGTTTCGAGAAGGCGATCGGCTCGCGGATCACGATGCCGCTGACCGGGAAGCCGCCGCCGAACCCTTTGCCCACGAGCAATACATCGGGCACGATGTTGTCGTGCTCGACCGCGAACATCTTCCCGGTCCGTCCGAACCCGGTGATCATTTCGTCGCAGATGAGCAGCGCGCCGATCTCGGTCGCGAGCGCGCGCAGCTCGCGGAGATAGCCGGGCGGCGGCACGACGTTGCCCGCGGTGCCTTGCACCGGCTCGACGATGATCGCGGCGATGTCGTTCGTCGTCTCGAGCGCGATCTTGGATCGCAGAAAGTCGACGCAGTGCCAATGGCAGGAGGGGAACGTTTTCCCCAAGGCCCAGGGATCGCACGACGCGTACGGGCTCGAGTACATACCAGGGGCGAGCGGTCCGAGGCCGTGCTTGAAGCTTCCCGACAGGAGCGGCAACACGCCGCCCGTCTTCCCGTGGAACCCGCCCCAGAATCCCATGACTTCGTGGCGCCCGGTCGCGGCCCGCGCCAGACGCAGCGCGGCCTCCACCGCTTCGGCGCCGCTTGAGTAGAGCTGCGTCCGGTTCAGATCACCGGGCGCGAGCTCCGCGATCAGCTTGACCAGCGCGGCGCGATGCTCGGAGGTGAAACTCCCCACGTGCACGCGCTCCAGCTGCCGTGACATCTCGGCGACGTAGCGCGGATGTGCGTAGCCGAGGCTCGCGACGCCGACGCCGGCGAGCAGATCGACGTAGCGATTGCCGTCCACGTCCCACAGCACGGCCCCCTCGCCACGATCCATGCACAGCTTACTGAAGAGCGCGACGCTCTGCGTGCCGGGCGCGAGATACTGCGCCTCGAGGTCGAAGATGCGCTGCGATTGCAACTGGATGTCGAGATCGGTCATGCCCGTTTTCCGTTTGAGGCTTTCTCGTCGATGTACGCGGCGATCGCGGCCGCGGCGGCCGCGCGCACCGGAGCGAACGACGGCCAGTCGTTCAGGTCGATGAGCACCGGCGCGTCGGGCTCCGGGAAGGCAACGTCGCCTCCGAAGACCTCGAGTCCGACGGCGCGCGCAGCCGAAAACACCAGATCCCGCAACTTCTGCTCGCAGACGTCAACGCGGCCGGGATCGGCTGCGTACCACGAAAAGAAGCGCCCGTCGGCCACCGCGTAGAACTTGACGATCGGGCCGCCGACGTGTGCCTGCAGCGCCACGCGCGCCACGCCGCGGCGCGCAAACCCTCTGATGGCGTCCGCAATACTGCCTTCCTTGGATGCCACCACGTCGGCGCTGCTCTCGGCATGCACGTCGCCGCGTTTGACCCATACGGGACGACCGTCGCCGTTCAGCTGGTGCACGAGCGGCAGCAGTGTCTCCGGCTCGGCCGTCGGCACGATGAACGTCCGCGGGAAGGCCACCCCGGCGGCGGACATGTGACCGACCAGCCGATGACGGTGGCAGTTGAGCACGCTCTCCGGAGGATTGACGGCGAGCGCCTCCAGCGGCACGAGATCGAGCAGTCGCTCCGACGCCGCGGGACCCTGGCACATGTTCACGTACAGATCGGCGGCCGGCAGCCGACCAGCTGCGACATCTGCTTCCCCGATGCGGGTAACCTCCCAGCCGCGATGCTCCAGGCCGGTGATGGTCTCATCGAGGATCGCCGTGTCGTTACTGCGGTGCTGCGCCGGCGAGTACGTCGGACTCCGGTACAGCGCGACCAGGCGCTTCATCGCGCGGCCCCCCCTTCCGAAGCTTTCGCCGCGAGCCAGCGGTCCGCGGCCTCGAGATCCCGCTTATGATCGACGTCGATGATCTTGGGCACCTCCACCGTCGTGATCGGCGCACGCACGCCGATCAGCAGCTTGAGAAACGCGCGCATCCGGTTCTCCGACGTCACCGCGACACTCGCGAGGCGCCGCGCGCCCGGGCTGAAACCGTACACACCACCGGTGACGATGACGGGGTGCGTGCCGTTGCGCGGGGTATCGCTGATATCGACGGCCCGGCCGGCGGCGTCCCGCGCGACGTACACCGGACGCTCGTCGTCGACGAAAGGAGTCACCGCAAGCACAGCGAACGACCCCGCGCACAGTTGCTCGGTCACGCCCGCATAGACGAGCCGCCAGTCTTCCGGCGTCATCACGGAATCGACCATCGTGCAGAAGACGGGACCGGGCGGCACGACGGCCAGACCCGCGACCAGCGTATGCAGGGACGACGGCGTGCGACACGCGCGTACGACCACCGACGCAGGCGCTTCGACGTGCACTCCGTCGCGAACCATACAAGTGATCGATTCACAGCCCAGACTTGTGAACGTCTCGATCAGGTTGATGATCTGCGGCCGTCCGGCGACGGACACGAGCGCCTTTGGGGTCGTGACGCCGTCCGCGGCGAGACGACTGCCATCTCCGCCGGCCAGAATCAGGGCGTGCGTCACGTGTCGAGCACCTCGGCCAGCTCGGTCAAGGTCGTGAGCCGCACGGTCGGGAGGTTGGAATCGGGCGAGCGCGCCACGGGCGGCGCGAGCCAGGCCGTTTGCATCCCGAGACTCGCGGCGGGCCGGATGTCGGCTTCGAAGTTGTCTCCGACCATCCATACCCGTTCCTCGTTGGCCTTCCGGTCGAGCGATTCGAGCGCATGGCGAAACAGGCGCGGGTCCGGCTTGGCGACTCCGACTCGTGCCGAGTCTGCAACGGCGGAGAAGTAGCGCATCAAATCCAGTTCCTCAAGACAGGGCCCCAAATTTCCAGTGAAATTCGACACTACCGCGAGCTGGTACGACCGCCGCAATCTGGCGAGCAACTGTTGATTACGACGAATGATGGCGAGCGAACGTCCGTGGAAATCATCCACTATGCGCTCCCGCGAAAGCGTGAGCCCATCCGGAAGACGCGCCAGTACGAGCGCCGCCTGGAGGTCCACCATCGCGCGAAATCCCATCGCGTCGATTCCCGGCACGCGACCCAGTGCGCGGTCGGACGCGCGAAACGCGTCTTCGAATACCGAGAACGGCTCGCGCCCACCGGCCGTCGTGTACGCCGCGTGGAAGCGAACGCTCCAACGCGCGCCATCGGCGTCGAGCGTGCCGCCGAAATCGAAGAGCACCACACCGCGCACCCCGCGCTTTGAGGCAAGAGCGGTACCGTTTCAGCAGCGTTGCTATCTGGTGCGGTGAGAGTGACTTGCGAATTGCCGCGGCGGGGGACTGGGGCAATTCGCCCCATACCGATTGGGGAGGTTCGGGACAGGGCCGGCCTCAGGCCGGCGCAGGACTCTCCATGTCCAGGCGGTAGTCCTCGAGCTTGCGATACAGCGTTTTCCGGTCGAGTCCGAGCAGCTCGGCGGCGCGCGACTTGTTCCCGCCCGCCTGCCGCAGCACCTCGAGAATGTAGAGACGCTCGACGTCGCGCAGCGGCAGGGCTCGATCCGCCGACTCGCCGACGAGCGGCGCGGCACGACTCGCTTCGCGGATGCGCGCCGGCAGATCCTCCGGTCGCACTTCTTCCCCCGTCGCGACGACGGCCGCACGCTGAATCGCATTCCGCAGCTCGCGTACATTGCCGGGCCACGGATACGTCGTCAGCAAGGCCAGCCCTTCCGGCGAAATGCGGCGCGGCGGCGGCAGATCCCCGGGGTCCCCCTCGGCCATGTCCCGTGGGAGATAATGCTGGGCAACAGCGGGTGTCGCCCAGCGCCACTCTCCTAACGCCGCCGCTGAG
>JACXTT010003251.1_pt1 | contig 25237 bp, 19 predicted proteins | sample 9270951 | NCBI WGS metagenome assembly JACXTT01 (sample SAMN15532306, study PRJNA645909) | rock metagenome | isolation source: weathered quartz diorite | place: Puerto Rico | collected 2017-06-21
GTCCGAGCACCTCGAGCCCCGGCCGCGGCGCGGGCGCGCGGCCCAGGCGCCGGGCCAGCTGCCGCTCTTCGTTGCGGCGCGCCATCCGGCATTGGAGGCGCTCGCGCGCACGGATCTCGACGCGACCACGCCGCTCCAGGCGCTCGAGCTCCTGGCCGAGCTCAAGCGCCTCGCCGGCGCCTAGAGGCTCACGCGCTGGCGCGCTGGGTGAAGGAAGCGAGCGCTTCGTCCGCGCTGGCGTAGTGGTCGATGAAGCGCTCCACTTGGAGCACGCCGAGGAGGTTCTTCATCCGCCCTTCGGCGCCGCACAGCTTGACCAGCCCGCCGCGGGCCGCGCAGGCGCGGTGCGCGTCGATCAGGATGCCGAAGGCGGTCGAGTTCATGACCCGGCATTCCGAGAGATCGATCACCAGCCATTGGTTTCCGCGCTCGATCTCGTCCTGGATCGCGCGTTCGAGGGCGTCGGTCTCACGGCCTCCGAAGTACTCGCCCGCGACGCTCAGCACCACGATCCCATCGTTCTCTCGCCTACGCAGGGTCATGACCCGTCTCCTTGAAGGAATCCGAGAGGCGCCGGGGGAGAACCCCAGACTCCTTGTCTTCAATAGACAGGGAGAATCGCCCCAGGGTTGGCAGCGGGGGCTCGGGACCGCGTCGGGGTCAGGAAGCGACGCGTTCGAGCAATCGTTCGAGACGGAGGAGCCCGTCCTCGATGGCGGCGGCCGTCGCGCCTCCCACCGAGAGCCGGAACCAGCCATCCTCGCGGGCCAAGCCAAAGGCCTGGAACGGCACCGCTCCGATCCCCGCGCCATAGAGAAGAAGGCGGCGGATGTCTTCGTTGGAGCGAATCTCGTGTCCGTCGGTCGGGCGGCCGAAGAGGTCGAAACGGGCCGACAGATAGAGGGTCCCCGCGGGCTCGATGGCATCCACAGGGAGCCCTCGCGCGGTCATGGCCTCGAGCCCCCGATACAGGCGCTCGAGCCGCTCGCGCAGGCGGCGGTGCATTTCGAGACGAAACGCCTTGAACGACTCCGCGTCCGCGAGGAAATCCGCGGTGGCCACCTGCTCGGCCTTGGGGGCCCACGCGCCGACGTGGCCGAGCAAGTCGGACATGCACTGCGTCACCGCGGGCGCGGCGACCGACCAGCCAACCCTGAGCCCGGTCGCCGCGAGCGACTTGGAAATCGCGTCGAGCATCACGACGTAGGGAGCGCAGTCCGGCACCAGCGACGGCGGGGACACAGGCTCCCAGCGGCCGAACTCCAGCGCCCAGTAGACCTGGTCGAACATGAGGAACACCGGCCGCTCGTTGCGTGCGCGCCGGCGCGCGTTCTCGGCCACCAGGTCGCTGCACATCTCGGCCAGGTTCTCGGGCGCGAGCGCCGTGCCCGTGGGATTGAGCGGCGTGTTGAGCGCGAGCAGCCGCACCTTGGGCAGCAGCGCGCGCACCTGAGCGGGCGTGGGGTGGAAACGTGATTCGCGCCGCACCTCGATCGGCACCGGCTCGGCGCCGGTGAGGTAGCAGTAATGGTTGTTGTTCCACGACGGTACCGGAAAGGCCACGGCGTCACCCGGATCGACCAGAGCGCGATAGGTGGCGTAGATCAGTGGCCGCGCACCACCCGCCACCAGCACGGATTCCAGCGGGAACTCGAGGCCGAACTCGCGCCGATAGAACGCGACCACGGCGCGACGCAGCTCGAGCACGCCATTGCTGGGCGGATAATTGGTGTGGCCTTGCTGCAGCGCGCGCTCGATGCCCGCCACCAGCGCGGCCGGCGGCGGAAACTCTTTCGAGTCGAAGTCGCCCACGGTCAGGTTGCAGACGGGCTGGCCCTGGGCGATCAGGGCGCGGATCTCGCCAGCGATCCTCAAGACCTCGGATCCGATCAGACCGCGCGCGAGGCCGGACACGCTGGCATCGCCCACGCCGTCGAATCGCAGCGCGTCCATCCCAGTCTTTTCCACGATTGGTCCCTCGCGGCCGACGCTCAGTGTGAGCCGCTGGCGGTCGCCGCTTTCCAGATCATGCCGACGGCGGCCAGGATCAGCGATGCCAGCAGCGTCGTGCCCGCTCCCTTCACGTCGAACCCGGGCACGATCAGCGCCGTGATCCACAGGCAGATGGCGTTCAGCACGAACAGGAACAATCCGAGCGTGAGAATGGTGAAAGGAAGCGTGAGTACGAACAAGACCGGCTTGACCAGGGTGTTGACCGCGCCCAGCACCACCGCGGCGAGCAGCGCCGAGCCCCAGCCACTGACGTTGAAACCAGGCAGGATACGCGCCAGGCCGAGCATCGCGGCCGCCATCACGACGAAATAGAGAACGAAGCTCATGACATGCCCTCCAGGACCTCGAGGCAGTTCTCGTAACGTCCGAAGGATGGCATCAAATAGACCCCGTTGGCCATGGCCCTGGATTCCGCGAGCAGCGTGCGCGCCAGATCCACTCCGACGCGCTGGCCCTCGTTGCCGGCTTCGTGCATGCGACGCCGGATCCATTCCGGGACGGTGATTCCGGGCACCTCGTTGTGCAGGAAGTCGGCGTGCCGGAACGACTGCAGCGGCAGGATCCCGATCAGGATCGGAACCTGGGTCACGCCGCGCAACCGGTCGACGAAGCGCTTCCAGCACTCGAGCTCGTAGACCGGCTGGGTCATCACGAAGTGCGGCTCGGCCTCGAGCTTGCGCTGGACGTACTCGATCTCGGCGTCGAGGTCGTCCGCGGTGGGATTGACCCCGCACCCGACCGCGAAGTTGGTGGCGGAGCCGATCGACGTTCCGGCCAGATCGGTGCCCTGGTTCATGCGATGGATGATGCGCATCAGACCGGGCGCGTCGGTGTCGAAGACGGCCGTGGCGTTGGGGTAGTCCCCCAGGCTGGGCGGATCGCCGGTCAAGGCCAGGATGTTGCGCAAACCGAGCGCGTGGGCGCCGAGCAGGTCGCTCTGCAGACCCATGAGGTTTCGATCGCGGCAAGTGAAGTGCAGGATGATCTCGAGCCGCGGGAAATGGGTGTGGATCTGATACGCCAGCGCCATGGCGCTCATCCGGATGCGCGCCATCGGGGAATCGGCGATGTTGACGCAATCGACGCCACGGCTGGCCATCAGCCGCGCTCCTTCCATCACTTTGGCGGTGTTGATGCCGCGCGGTGGATCGATCTCGACGCTCACCACGAAACGCTGGCGCAGCTTGGTGAGCAGCGTCGATCCTTGGTCGGGGACCGGGGCCGGCGTGGCCGCCGGCATGCGCTCGATCACGCTGACTTCGGCGCCTGGCGCCAGCTTCTCGGCGGGCAAGTGCGAGGCCAAACGCTCCCGCATGGCGCGGATGTGGTCGGGCGTGGTTCCACAGCAGCCGCCCACCACACGCACCCCGAGGTCCACCGCGCGCGCCGCGAACTCGGCGAAGTACTCGGGGCTCGCGAGGTAGACGAAGCGCCCATTGACGTATTGCGGCAGACCGGCGTTGGGCATGGCCGAAAGCGGCAGGCCGTCCGCGGCCCGCATCATCTCCTCGAGCACTTCCAGGGTCGGCTGCGGGCCGACTCCGCAGTTGATACCCACCACGCTCGCGCCGCCGTCGCGCAGCGCGCGCACCGACTCGGCCGGCGTGTGCCCGTAAAGGGTCTTGGCATCCGTTCCGAACGTCATCTGCGCGATCACCGGCAGCTCGAGGCTCACCCGCCGCACCGCGCGCAGCGCGGCCAGAGCCTCGTTCAGGTCCTGGAAGGTCTCGAGGATGAAACCGTCGCAGCCGCCCTCGAGCAGCCCCTCCGCCAGGGCTCGGAACGCCGCCTCGGCCTCCGCCACGGTCACCGGACCGAAGGGATCGAGCGCCTTGCCCAACGGCCCGACGCTTCCGGCGACGAAGGCCTCGACGCCCACGATCTCGCGCGCCGCGCGCGCGATCTTGACGCCGCTGCGGGCGATGAGGCGCACTTTGTCCTCGAGGCCGTGGGCCGCCAGACGCAGCGCATTGGCCCCGAAGGTGTTGGTCTCGATCAGCTGAGCGCCCGCGACGAGATAGTCGCGGTGAACGCTCTCGACCAGCGTCGGACGGGTCAGGTTGAGGTCGTCGAAGCACTGCTCGAAGCCGACGCCGCGCTGGTTGAGCAGCGTGCCCATCGCGCCGTCGGCGAGCAGGGGGCCTTGCCTGAGCCGTTCGAGCAGGGTGGAAGACATGGCGCCCGACTGTAGAGACAAGGTCTGCGGCGTTCAAGAAAGGGCGGCCGCGGCCGCGGCGCGACTCCGCCGCTCTGTTATAGTGGCCGGCCGATGACCCTTCGCGCACGGATCGCGTCGATCGTGAGCGGGATCGGCCTCTTTCCGGCGGTCGCGCTCGCTGCGGTTCCCACGCTCGCCCCGGACCAGCTCACGGCCGGCCAGAAGGCCGTGGTTCGAACCGTCTTCGCGGGGCAGCAGATCGAAGCGTTCGACGCCGAGATCGTCGGCGTCCTGAAGTCCGGCAAGGTGGCCGGCGACTTGATCCTCGCGCGCGCCACCAGCGATCGCGTCGTCCACACCGGGATCGCCCAGGGAATGAGCGGCTCGCCGGTGTACGTCGACGGCAAGCTGGTGGGTGCTCTGTCCAGCGGTTGGAGTTTCAGCCGCGAGCCGTTGTTCGGCGTCACCCCGATCGGCGAGATGCTGCGCGTGCTCGACCAGGCGTCCCGCGGCGACGAAGGCGCAGGGACCGCCGGGCCCACCGGGCTCGAGCCACCGCCGGCCGCGACCTCGAGCTTCCGCAACCTGAGCTGGGGCGATGCCCCGACCCGCGGGGCGCCGTCGCTCACCACCAGCGATCTAGAGCACTCCGCGCCGGTCGCGCTCCCGATTCCCGTGTCTTGTGTCGGTCTCGATCCCGCTGTGCTCCCCTGGGCGCGACAATTGTTCGAGCCGCTGGGACTGACCGCCGTCCCGGGTGGGCGCAGCGGCGCCGCGGGGCGCACCGACCCCGACCTCGAACCGGGCTCTGCGGTGGCCATCGACCTGCTGCGCGGCGATCTGCAGATGGCGGCGATCGGAACCGTCACCTGGCGCGAGGGCGATCGCGTGCTGATCTTCGGCCATCCCTTGTTCCAATCCGGGGCGGTGAAGCTGCCGATGTCGAGCGCCGAGATCACCACCGTGGTCGCCAGCGATCTGCTCTCGTTCAAGCTCGGGAGCTCGGGCACGCCGGTGGGCGTGGCCACACAGGATCGGCGCGCCGCGGTTGCGGGACGCATGGGCACGACCCCGCGGCTGATGCCGCTCGCCGTGCACCTGGCCGAGGGCGCGGGCCCGGGTTCGTCCTACCACTTTGAGAGCATCGAAGATCGCGCACTCGCGCCGCAGATCGTGGCGCTGGCGGCGCTCAACAGCCTGATGGAGAGCGGCGGGACCGGAGCCGGGCAGACGGTGCGCTGGTCGCTGACCCTGCATCGTCACGGCGCCGCTCCGCTGCTGCTCCACGACCTCGCGACCGGCGCCAACCTCACGGCCGATCTGGTGAGTGGAATCACACAGCCCCTGACCTTCCTCTACAACAATCCTTACTCGCCCCTGACCCTCGACAGCGTCGGCGTCGAGCTCGCGGTCGCGCCCGGCCAGGAGACATGGACTCTGCGACGCGTCGAGCTCATGAAGGCCGCGGTCCGGCCGGGAGGCATGCTCGGCGTCCGGTGCGAGATCGAGCGTTGGCGCGGCGAGCGCCGCACGCTCGAGCTGAGCCTGCGCGTGCCCGAAGAGGCGCCCGGCGGGCGCTACGTGCTGTGGGTCGGCGGCGGCAACGAGCTCGATCGTTTCGAGGCCGTCCGGCTGCCGGGTCGCTTCCGGCCCGCTTCGCTCGACGAGGCCTGGCGTCGCATCGCGAGCCTGCGCCGCGCCGACCTGCTCTACGCGACGCTGCTGGCGCGGGCCCCGGAGGTCACGCGCCAGGGCCGCGATTATCCCGAGCTGCCGACCTCCGCGCTGGCACTGCTCTCGAGCGGTCTGTCGGCGGAAGACGTCTCGCGGAGCGGCAACGAAGCGCTGCTCGACGAGCAGCACCAAGCCGTACGGGGCCATGTCAGCGGCGAGGTCCAGCTCGAGGTCACGGTGGATCCGGACGCGCCCTAGCTCGAGGAGACCCATGAGGCGGACGCTCGTGAACGTGTTGACGTGGGCCGGCCTTCTGCACGCGGCGGTGGCGCATGCGGTCGAGACCCAGATGTGGGTGAGCGATTCTCCGGCCGACTACGCCAAGGCCGACGCGCGGGGCGTGGTGGTCGGCCCGGATGGCGTGCTGGGACTCGGGCCGCGCACTGCCTCGAGCCCGGCCGACAGCCTCAACGTGGTGTGGGCGATCGCCGTGCTGGCCGACGGATCGGTGGCGATGGGCGGAGATCACGGACGCATCGATCGCTGGACCGAGGGCGGCGGCGTGAAGCCCTGGGTGCAGCTCCCGGTCGGACAGGTCATGGCGTTGGCCGCCGATCGCGACGGGCTGTTGGCCGGCACGGGACCCGAGGGTCGCGTCTATCGCATCGGCGCCAAGGGCGACACCGCGCTCGTGACCAAGACCGGGGAACGCTACGTGTGGGGACTGGTGCCCGCCGGCGGCGGGGCGTGGTGGGCGGCGACCGGCACGCGCGGCCGACTGATGAAGGTGACCTCCGGCAAGGCCACGATCGTGCTCGACACCGACGAGAGCAACCTGGTGTCCATCGTCGCGGACGGTCATGGCGGCTGTTACGCGGGCGGCGACTCCAAGGGGCACGTCGTGCACGTCACCGCCGACGGGGTCGCGACCACCACGTACGACGCCGCCGAAGACGAAGTGCGGGCGCTGGCCCTGGGCGCCGACGGCGCGCTCTACGTCGCGGGATTGACGGCGTCCGCCAGCACGACCGGCGAGGGCGAGGGCGAGGAAGCGCGCACGCCGCAGCCGGTCAAGAGCGCGGTCACCGGCGGTCGCGCCACCGTGTATCGGGTGGTTCCCGACAGCTCGGCCGCGGCGGTCTGGACCTCGCCGCATCCGTTCGTGTTCGCGCTGCTCGGCGGCGCGGAAGGCGTCTTCGCCGCCACCGGCAACCGCGCCGGCCTCTATCGACTCGAGCGCCCGCCGTTCGCCTCGCAGTGGCTGAGCGCCCCGCAGGGGCAGGTCACCGCGCTGGCCCGCGACCGTCGCGGCCGGATCTTCGCCGCCACGTCGAATCCGGGCGCGCTTTGGCGCCTCGGACCCGAGCCCGCAGAGCGTGGAGAGCTGAAGTCGGCCAGCCAGGACGCACGCCGCTTCGCGCGCTTCGGCAAGGTGCGCTGGCGGGGCGAAGCCAATGGCAGCCACATCCAGCTCTCGACCCGCAGCGGCAACGCCGATCCCCCCGATACCACGTGGAGCCCGTGGCGGCCGGTGAGCGAAGAGGGCTCGCGCTCTCCGGCGGCGCGCTATCTGCAGTGGAAGATCGAGATGTCCGGCGGCCATCCGCGCGTCGACGCCGTCGAGGTCTCGTGGCGGGAGCAGAACGTGGCGCCGCGAGTCGAAGACATCGTGGTCGCGCCGCAGGGCGCTGGTTTCCGCGAGGGTGATCTCCAGCCGCGGACCGAGCCCGTGACGCAGACGCTGCCCGGAGGCCAGCGCGTGGAGTACTCGCTGAACACCGCCGGCAGTCACTCGATCAAGCTGCTGCCGGAGTGGGCGCGCGGATTGAGGACCCTGCAGTGGCACGCCAGCGATCCCAACGGAGACGCGCTCGTCTACCAGGTGGAGCTGCGCGCCGAAGGCGGAGACACCTGGTCGTCGATCGGCAAGGACGTCGACGCCACCTCCTTCACCTGGGACACCCGCAACATCCCGGACGGTCGCTACCGCATTCGGGTGCGCGCCAGCGACGCGCCCGGCAACGCGGTGGGCGAGGCGCTCGAGTCCGAAGCGGTGAGCGAGCCCTTCATGGTCGACAACACGCCTCCGCAGGTCACCGCCCTCGAGCTCCACGGCGAGCCGCGCGCGGTGACGATGAGCGGACGAGCGGAGGACGCTCAGAGCATTCTCGTGCGGGTCGACGTCGCGGTCGACGAGGGCGACTGGCGGGAAGTGTCGCCGACCGGCGGGCTGGCGGACGAGCGCGTGCTCTCGTTCCACGCCCGTCTGCCCAATCTCGAGCCCGGTGAGCACACGATCGCGGTGCGCGTCGTGGATCAGGCCGGCAACGGCGCGACGCGGGCCGGTCGGGTGACGGTGCCGCGTTCTCGTTAGGTGAGCCAGCGTCCGCGACTCGAGCTGATCCGAGGCGGGGCGCGACCACGCCTGGCGTATGGCCCGGCCCTGGAGCTGATGGGCCTCGGCACCGGTCTGACCCTGGCGATGGTCTTGCTGGCGCGGCTGCCCTCGTGGCGGGCTGAGCTCGGGACCTATCAAGCGCTCTTCGGCGCCGCCTTCGTCTTCTACGCCGTGGCGGTCTGGCGCAGCACGCGCGACGCGCCGCCGATCGCGCCTGCGGTCGTCATGGCGGTGGCCGTGGCGGCCCGGGTCGCGCTGCTGCTGGCGGCGCCCACGCTCTCCAACGCGATCCAGCACGACCTGTGGGAGGCGCGGGTCGTCGACGCCGGCCGCGATCCTTATCGCACCAGCTCGCGCGCCCTCGCGCCGGCGCCCCTGCGCGACGCCAACGTCGATCGCCACGTCGACCAAGCCGAGATCGCCTGCATCACTCCGCCGCTCGAGTTGGCCGGCTTCGCGCTCGTGGCGCGGCTCTCGCCGACGGTGTGGGCGATGAAGGTCTGGATCGTGCTCCACGATCTGGTCCTGGTGTGGCTGCTGATCTACTGGGTGCGCGGGCGCGGTCTCGACGCCACCGCGGCCATCGCCTACGCGTGGAGCCCGCTGGTGCTGACCGAGTACGCGGGTTCCGGGCACCACGACCCGATCTCCATGGTCTGGTTGGTCGCGGCCCTGATGTTCGTCGAGCGCCGGCCGCTGTTCTCCGCCGCCGCGCTGTCGATCGCCACACTCAGCCAGCTGGCCCCGATCGTGGCCGTGCCGTTCGTCTGGACACGGTGGTCGGTCCGCGCGCGCTGGGTCGCGGGCCTCCTGATCGGCCTCGGCTTGGCGTTCTACGCCGTGGAAACGCGCGGCGCGTGGGCCGGATGGGCGGCGTCCACGAGCACCGCGCCGAACAACGACCTGCTGTTCCACTATCTCGAGTCCTGGCTGAACGACGCGGGGCGCGCATGCCTGTTGGCGGGAGCGCTGGTCCTGGTCTTGATCGTTTCGCTCGCGTGGCGCAAGGTCTGGCACCCGCTGGCGACGCGGGCCACGCTGCGCGGCGCTCTGTTGGCGTCACCGGTGGCTCACCCATGGTGGTTCGGGTGGGCGATGCTGCTCGAGCCGCTGGGTCGATCGCCGGGGTGGATCCTGTTGTCGTTGACCTGCGTCCTGTCGTACGGACTCTTCGCGCCTCCAGCGCAGGGAGCCGACTTCCGGCTCGCGCTCGGCTGGCGTTGGGTGGAGTACGGCGTGCCCCTCTTGGTCGCCGCGATCGCGGCTTCGGTGCGACGGCGAAACGCGCGCCAACTCAGGACTCGACGCTAAGGAGCGCGCATGTTCGAATCGTGGCTCACCGCGTTGCGAGGCGAGATTCGGGGCCAGCCCGCGTTCGAATCGGTTCGAGCCCTGAGCGGTTTTCATCGCGTGCAGGCCAGTCCCGGTCTCGATCAGGCCGCCGAGTGGGTCGCCGAGCAGCTCGAGCGCCGTGGCGTGTTGGTCGAGCTCGAGCGCGTGCCCGCGGACGGCCACACCCGTCTGCTCGGTCAACCCATGCCCCAAGGCTGGGCCTGCGAGCGCGCCACCGCCGACTTGATCGACGGCCGCCACCGCGAGCGCCTCTGCGACGTCACTGCCGAGCCGCTGTCGGTGATCCTGCGCAGCGACCCGGCCCGCGGGCGCTATCCCCTGGTCGCCGTCGAGAGCGGCCTCCACGCTGCCGATTATGCCGGTCGCGACGTGCGCGGTCGCGTGGTGCTGGCCTACGGCGACGTCCACCGCGTCTACGAGCAGGCGGTGCTCGCGCGCGGTGCCGCCGGGCTGGTGACCGACGTGCGGCGCTTGGTGCATCCCGTGCGCGGACCCAGCGACGAGACGACGGCCCTCAATTACACCTCGTTCTGGTGGGTGGGAGACGAGCCCCGCGGCTGGGGCTTCGTGGTGTCGCCCTGCGTCGGCGACGCGCTGCGCGCGCGACTCGCTGCCGGCGCCACGCTCGAGCTCGAGGTCGAGCTCGAGTCGCGCCGCTTCGACACCACCATCCCGGTGCTCTCGGGGTCGATCCCCGGGCGCTCGGCCGAGGAGGTGCTGATCGTTTCGCACCTGTGCCATCCGCGGCCGTCCGCCAACGACAACGCCTCGGGCGCCGCCGCCAACCTCGAGGCGGCGTGCGCACTGGCGGCCGTGCTGCGGCGCGACGCGCGAGCGCCGCTGCAACGTGGTCTGCGCTTCCTGTGGGTGCCGGAGCTGACCGGCACCTGCGCCTTCCTCGGCCGCGACCCGTCGCGAGCGGCGCGCATCGTGGGGGCGGTCAATCTCGACATGGTGGGCGAGGATCAGAACCAATGCGGCAGCACCTTCCTGCTCGAGCATCCGCCCGCGTGGCGGGCTTCGTTCGCCGAGTCGCTGCTGGCCGAGATCCGGGCTCAAGCCGCCGACTGGGTCATGTCCTACTCCGGCCCCGGCTACGTCCCGATGACCCGCATGGCGGAAGTTCCGTTCGGAGGCGGCAGCGACCACCTCGCGTTCATCGATCCGTCGATCGGAGTGCCGTGCCCGATGCTGATCCAGTGGCCGGACCGCTTCTATCACTCCAACCACGACACGCTCGACCGCGTCGCCCCCGAATCGCTCGCCCTCGCCGCGCGTTGCGCGGCGACCTACGCGGCCTTTCTCGCCCATGCCGGACCCGCCGAGGCGGCCTGGCTCGAAGGGCTGGTCGGACGCCGCTCGCGACGCAGCATCCTGGCCGCCCTCGACCGGCCCGACCCCGGGCGCCACGTCGAGCTCGAGGCACTGCGCGGCGACAGCGCCTTGATGAGTCTGGAGCGGCTCGGCGTATCCCCGGAACGAATCGAGGCGGCGCGCCGTGAGCTGACCGCGTTCGTCGCGCGTGAAACGCGGGGCGTGCCGCCCGTCGCGGCCGCTCGCGCCGAGCGCGCCGGGCCCAGGCCGAGTCGCACCGGGTTAGGTCCGCTCGGCTTCATGAACCGACTGCTGCCTGGCTGGCCCCGACTGGCTCCCGAGATTCGCGACGCCTGGCGCCGGCGGCAGCGCGCCACGAATCAGGCGGATCGGATCGCCGATCTGGCCTGGCTCGCGTGCGACGGACAACGAAGCCTCGATCAAATCCTGCATCTGGTGTGGCTCGAGAGCGGAACAGCGCCCGTCGAATTCGTGGGCGAGCTCTTCGAGCTGACCGAACGGCTCGGACTGTCCGAGTGCATCGACCCGGAGACGCCCCCATGCAATCCCAGAGCACCCGCTACGGCTGGGCGCTGAAGCTCGAGCCCGGCGAAGAGATCGTCGCCAGCCTGCAGGCGTTCGCGGTCGCCCATGGCTTGCGCGCCGGTGCGATCTCGGGAATCGGCGCGGTGGGCGAGACCGAGCTCGGTTTCTTCGTCCCCTCGACCGGCGCGTACGTCCGCCGCACCTTCGTCGGCGATCACGAGATCGGCGCCCTGACGGGGAACCTGAGCGCGCTCGAGGGCGAGCCGTTTCCTCATTGCCACATGATCCTGGCCGGCAAGGACTTCGTCGCCTACGCAGGCCACTTGTTCCGCGGCGTGGTCACCGTGACCTGTGAGATCCAGATCGTGACCGATCCCGGCACGCTGCGACGGATGCGGCGCAGCGACCTCGGATTCAACCCGCTCGAGCTGGGAGTCGAATCGGGCACGTGAACGACGAGAGCCAGGCCCTCGCGGACCTGGCTCCGTCGCGAGACGACGCGCGATTACTTGCCGTCGGTCTTGGTCTCGCCGGCCGGCTTGGCCTGGTCGGCGGGCTTCGCCTCCTCGGCCGGCTTCTCCCACTTGGCGAGCGGCTCGAGCGTGGCGTGCACCACCAGCGCCTTCTTGCCCGGATTGGGACCGGCGGGGCCTTTCGGCGTCGCGGGGTCGGCGCCCAGCGCCACGATCTTGTCCACCGCCTCCATCCCCGAGATCACGTGGCCGAACACCGTGTAACCGCCCGCGTCCAGGCTCGGCTGGTCGTGGACGTCGATGAAGAACTGGCTGCCGCTCGAGGCCCGGCTGGGATTGGCCTGATCGCCTAGGCGCGCGGTGGCGACCGCGCCACGGACGTGAGGCAGCTTGATCTCGGCCGGCACGGTATAGCCGGGTCCGCCGAGTCCGTCGTTGTTGAGGTCGTCGTCCTTGGTGTTGGGATCACCGCCCTGGATCATGAAGCCCGGAATCACGCGATGGAAATAGGTACCGTCGTAGAACTTCTCGCGCACCAGCTTCTTGAAGTTGGCGGTGGTCTTGGGGGCTTCCTTGTCGTCGAGCTTGATGACGATGGTGCCTTGGCTGGTCTCGAGCACCACCACCTGCGGGCCCGCCGGTGCTGCCGCTTTGGCCGCGGCCTTGTGAGCCGGCGCCGGAGAATCGGCCGCTTGGGCGCCGGCTGCCATGGCGATCAGCAAGGCGCCGGCCGTGACGAGTCGATGCATCGTGCTCTCCTCTCTGGTTGAAAAAGGGTCGCGCCTCACCGGCGCGCGCGGCCGCGAAGTCTACAGGACATTCGTTCTCCAGATCACGATCGAACTTGGTATATACTCTCCGGTCGCTTCGCGCTCGGCGTCCGTCATCGAGTCGTCAAGGGGGAGACACCCAAGCCGCGATGCCCCAATGGCGGCCGGTGAGTCCATGATCGCGCCGATGCGAGAAGTAGAGCGACGGCTCGCACGCCGTGCAGGCTCCGGTATCGGAGATCGCTGCCGGGGCGACGCCGGCCTCCTCAAGACGTCGCCGCGCCGCGGCGGGCAGACTCAGGTACAGAACCCCATCGGCTTCGCGCAACGACTCGGGTGGAAATTGGCGAGCGACTTCGGGACCGACGACGTAGCAACAATCGCGAATGCAGGGTCCGAGATGAGCTTCGATCTGGCGCGGCTCGGTCCCCGTGGCTCCGCACAAGGCGGCGAGGGTCGCTTCGATCACCCCCGCGCGCGTCCCGCGCCAGCCCGCATGCGCCGCGCCGACACCGCCGGGGGCGGTGAACAGAATCGGCAGGCAGTCGGCCGACGATACGGCGAGCGCAAGGCCCGGCTTGCGCGTCCACAGCCCGTCGCACGACTCGTGGAGGCCGGGGGCGCGGGCCTCGCGGACGTCGCGGCCGTGCACTTGTCCCGCGGTGGCAAAGTGCTCGGGGTCGAGATCCAAGGCCCGCATCAGTCGGCGCCGGTTTTCGCTCACCGCTTCGACGCGATCGGCGGTGGAGCGGCCCAGGTTCAGCGTGTCGTAAGGCGACAGGCTCACGCCGCCGCGTCGCGTGGAGAACGCCAGGCGCACGCCGGTGGGCTCGGCCGGGAGGCGCCAGGCCGGTAGGGACGAGCGGAGATCCAGCGTCCACACGGGCGCGCACCGTAGGAAAGTGGTCGTGGCCGCGTCAAGGCGGTGGCCGAGACGCTTCGAACCGAGGAGCCAGGCAGTGACGATCCGACTTCGACTCGCGGGACTCGCGGCGGGAATCGCAATCGGCGCCGGCACGTGGTGCGGCTTGATGGCGTGGGCCCAGGCGCCTCCCTCTCGGGCTGCCGCCAAGCCGGCCGCTCGGGCGGAGCCGGCGGTGGCCGTCGTCGGCGGGCGTCGGATCAGCCGCAGCGATTTCGAGAAGCGGGTGCGGGCCGCGGAGCAGGACTACCAGGAACGCGCGGCCGCCCCAGTCCCGGCCGCCTTCCGCGCCACGATGCGCCGGCAGATCCTCGAAGCCATGATTCGCGAGCAGCTCCTGACCCTCGAAGCCCGGCGCCGTGGCCTGACGGTGACGACCGCGCAGGCGGAGGAGGAGCTCAAGAAGGACCCCTTCTTCCAGCGCGGCGGCATGTTCGACGAAGCCAAATTCCTCGCCGTCAAGAACACCCAGGCGGCTCAATTCCAGAGCGCTCTCGCCACCATCGAGACCCAGCTCCCCGCGATTCGGCTCAAGCAGCAGCTCGAGCGCGAGAACTCGCCTTCGGCCGCTCAGATCAAGAGCGAGCTCGAGCGCCAGATGAGCCAGGTGACGATCGACTTCCTGGCGCTGCGACGGGGCGCGATCTCGGCGACGCGCCCCGAACCGAGCGAGCGCGAGGTGCTCGAGTTCTATCGCGCCCATGCCGCGGAGTATCCGCGCCCGGAACAGGTCACCCTCACCTTCCTGATGGTGAATCGGCCCGCCCTCGATCCGGCGCAGCACGGATCACCGGCCGCGGTTCAGGCCTGGGAAGCGCGGATGAAGGAGCGAGCCGACAGCCTACGAACGGCCCTCGCGAAGGGCGGAAAGATCGACGATCTGGCGTCCGCCTTCGGCGACCTGCAGCGCGAGGTGCGGGTGACTCGCGACCACTTCCCCGAGGCGTGGCGAGGCGGGGTGAAAGCACAACAGAGCGTGTTCTCGGCCGCGGCCGGCAGCCTGCTCGGCGAGTCCGTGCCCAGTAACAATGGATTCCTGGTGGTGCGGGTCGATCACCACCAGCCTGCTCACACCGCGTCGCTCCAGGAAATCGCGCTGACGATCCGCAATCGATTGCGTGAAGAGATGGCGCAGCGCCTCGATGATCGGGAACTGGCCACCCTCTACGCCACCGGCAAAGACAGCTTGCGCGGGCCAGCGTATCGGGTGCGCTATGTCGTGGCCGACACCGCGGTGATCCCGGTGGCCGAGCCCACGGCGGCCGAGCTCGATCGTTTCTACCATGGGCACCTCGCCGACTACTCGTTCTTCGATTCGAAGACCAGCACGGTCGGAGCCAAGACGCTGGCCGAAGTTCGGGACGACGTGCGGCGGCGACTGTTGCAGGAGCGTCGGGTCGCCGCGGCGCGCAAGCAGGCCGAGGCGGTGCTGGCGCTCTGGGGAGCCGGCAAGCGCGACCCCAAGCTGGAACACGGCATGACCCTGTTCCGGGAAGTGGGGCCGATCCCGGTGGGCGCGTCGATCGACACCGGCGCCACGGGGTCGATCCTCAGCGACACGCTCGACGCCCGACCTGGGGCCCAGACCAACTGGATGCACACGCCACGCGGCTGGGTCGTGTACCAGGTGTTTGGAGAGATCAAGGATTACACCCCGACGCTCGCGGAAGCGCGCTCCATGCTCGAAGCGCGACGGGAACCTCTCCACCGCGATCAGTCGTTGGCCGGCGCGCGCAAGCTCTACGACCAGGATCCTGCGCGGTTTCGCGCAGCCGACGTGGTGCGCTTCTCACGCCTGATGGTCGATCTCCCGAGCCCGCTCGTGGTCCCGCTCAGCCGCGAGGAGGTGGTGCGTCAGTACGAGGGGCATCCCGACGAGTACGGCGCTCCCGAGCTGGCTCACGTTCGGCACATCCTGATCGTTCCCAAGGACACCTCGCCGCAGGCCGACGCGGCCGCGCGCGCCAAGGCCGAGGACGTCATGCGTCGGCTCAAGGCGGGCGAATCGTTCATCGACCTGGCGAAGAAGTATTCCGATGACGACGCCACTCGTGACAAGGGCGGGGACGTCGGCGTCTTCCGTCACGGCATGATGCTCGACGACTTCGAGCGCCAGGCGTTCGGCATGCAGCCAGGCGAGCGCCGGGGGCCGGTCAAGACCGAGGTGGGTTACCACGTGATCGAGTGCATCGAGCACCTCCCGGCTGAAGTCACGCCCCTGCGCTACGCCTATTCCACGGTGGCCGCGGACGCCGCGCAGCAAAAGGGGGAGCGCATCGCGCGCTTCCGGGCCGACAGCCTGCGACGCGTGCTCCACACCGCGGGCCAGGCCCAGCGCGCCGCACGAGCGATGGATTTCGCCGTCTATCAGAACGACCACGTGATCGGCTCCTCGGAAGGCGCGGTCGCCCTGAAGGACTACTTCCAGCGCATCGATCAGCTGAAGCCCCACCAGTTCGACTCCGAGATCCAGTCCTACCGGGGCATGGGCTATGCGGTGAGTTGGGTCGACTCCATCCTTCCGCCACGCAAGGCGAGCTGGAACGAGGTGCGCGACCAGGCGCTCGACTTGTATCAGCGCGAATCCGATCGGGCGGCGGTGGTGCGCAAGCGGGCCGAGTTCGACTCCTTGCTCCATGCCGGGTGGACGTTCGACAGCCTGGCGACGTTGTTCGGCGGGATGGAGCGCCACGGTCCCCATGGCCCCGGCTCGGGTCTCGAGCGGCTGGCGGGCCGGGAGCTGCTCGACTCGTTGGCCTTCGGGACCGCCAAGACCTCACCGGTGCTCGAGCCGGGCAAAGTGACCCCCTGGATCGAGTTCCCCGGGGGATGGGTGATGATGCGACTGGTCGACCGCCACCCCGCCGATCCGGTTCAGCTCGCGGCGCGTATCGAGAACGAGAGCCGGGGGCGCCTGGAGACGAACATGCGGGTGGTCTTCGACCGCCTCAAAGAGCGCTTTCCGGTTCGAATCGAGGATTCGGAGCTCAGGCTCACCGAGCTTCCCGCGCCCTCCGGATCGTGAGCGTCTTCCTCGTTCCGCACGACGCGCGCCGGCGGCCTCGTGCAAATTGCTCGATCGCGAGGCCGATCCTTTCGTAATGCGCGGCGAGTAGGCGCGAATCGGATGGTATGTTCCCTGCACACGCGCTGCCGGCCCTGAACCTCGACGGGCCTCACGACCATGGCCTCGACCGCGACCACCCTCACCGAGACGCGCAGGCGCGTCGTGCTGGTCGACTTCGACTGGCAGGACGCCGACCTCATTCCTGAGCTGCTGGCGCAGCCTGGGATCTCGGTGCGCCTGGTCGCGGGCTCGACGTCCGACGACGCCGGCGTCCGACTGGCGGAGCTGTGCGGGCTGCCGCGCACCGTCGATCTCGCCGACCTCACCCGCGAGATCTTCGATCTCGCCCTGGTGAGCGAGCGCAGCCCGCGTCGCACCCAGATCGAGGGACTCCTGTTGGCGCTCGGCACACCCAGCGTGACCCCGCAGTCGTTCATCGCCAACGAAGCGACCCCCGACACGACTCCCGCGGTGGAGGCCCCGCTCGAGCTGCATGCCGCGGCGCTCGAGACCGCGCTGGGCGGCGAGCCGTTCGACAGTCTGGTCGAGCAAGCTCTGCCCGACATCTCGGACGGTGCACCGACCGCGCCGCTCCCGGTGGAGCCCAAAGGGGAGCCGGCGTTCACCATTCCGAGCCTGGAGGAATTCCCGAGCCTCGACGATCGTCGCGGGCTCGAGAACGCGCTCCATCTCCTCATGGCCGACACCGGAGCCGGGCGGGCCGAGCTCCACGTCGAAGGACCCGAGGCCTCGGAAACCATCGTCGAGCTGGGGCCGGCCGATGCCCTGCTGCGTAGCCTGGTGGAGATGGCACAGCAGAGCGGAACCCCCCAAGTCGTGGCCAGCCTGTCGGGCCCACCGCAGGGCGTGGCGTGGGGGGCGTGGCCGTTCCGCACCGCGACGCATCGTGGCGTTCTGGCGGCCGCCGGGATTTCGCCGGTCGAGGGTTGGTCGCGCTGGCAGCGCATGGTCGAGGAGCTGCGCGAAACCTGGGACCACGCCGACCGTCAGAAGGCGGCGCCCGCGTTCCCGATGGTCCCCGCCGCCAAGGCGACCGGGTTGCTCGACCTCCACGACTTCCGCATCGCACTCGAGCTGGCGATCGAACGACACAAGCGCGACGGCTTGCGCTTCGCGCTGCACCGCCTCGAGTTTCCGATCTCGGCCGAGGCGGTCGCCTTGCTGATCGAGCGTCTCCCCAAGCAAGTGCGGGGCACCGACTCGTTGTACCGCGCGCAGCCACGCTGCGTCCTGCTCCTGACCGCGACGCCGCGCGAAGGCTTCCCGCACGTGCAGAAGCGCATCGCGGCCCTGTGGGAGACGGTGTGGCTCGAGCTCGGCCTGGATCGGCCCGTCCCCGGCATGCGCGAGGAGCGGGTCGAGATCGCCCGACCGGAGGACGCCACGGCGTTCGGCGAACGCGCCGCGGCCTGGCTCGACCCCGAGGACTAGCTTTCGCGGCGGCTCGCACCGCTCGTCCCCTTGGTCTTGCTCCCGGCTTCGGGGCCATGTCATGCTGCGAGCCCGCATGGTCACCATCGCCACCGCCTCGATTCGCCGCCTCGCGCCCGAGACCGCTTCGCGGATCGCCGCGGGCGAGGTCATCGACCGGCCGTTGTCGGCGCTGAAAGAGATCCTCGAGAACGCCCTCGACGCCGGCGCCGGCCGCATCGAGGTCCGCGTCCAGGGTGGCCTGGAGCGCGCTTTCCAGGTCGCGGACGACGGCGTCGGGATCGCCGCCGACGAGCTCGAGCTGGCACTCGAGCGTCACGCCACTAGCAAGATCGGCGCGCTCGAAGACCTCGACCACCTCACGTCGCTCGGGTTTCGCGGCGAGGCTCTGCCCAGCATCGCGGCCGTGAGCCGCCTCACAATCACGTCGCGCCGCGCCGACCTCGAGGGTGCCGCGTACATCGCTCTCGACGGCGGACGCGTCACCGCGCAAGGCGCGGCAGCCCGTGCGCCCGGGACGACGGTCGAGGTCGCCGATCTCTTCCACAACACGCCGGCGCGCAGAAAATTCCTTCACTCGCCGACCGGAGAGCTGCGCGCCGCGCTGCGGCTGCTGGAGGCGTTCGGCCTGGCGTTCCCCCTGGTCTCCTTCCGGCTGGTCGTCGACGAGCGCCAACGCTTCGACTGGCCGGCCGCGCGCGGAGCCGGCCTCGCCGGAGCGCGCGAGCGCGCTGCCGCGCTGTGGGGCCCCCGCCACGCCGAGCAACGGCTGGCCGTGACCGCCGAGCGCCACGGCCTGGTCCTCGAAGCGCTGCTGGGCTTGCCGGAGCACGCGCGGGCGACCCGCGAGGGCCAGATGGTGTTCGTGAACCGGCGCTGGATCCAGAGCCCGCTGATCGGGCACGCGCTGCGCCAGGCCTATGGCGACCTGCTGCCCGGCGGGCGCTTCCCGGTGGCCGCGCTCTGGGTGACGATTCCACCCGATCGCGTGGACGTGAACGTGCACCCCACCAAGCGGGAGGTGCGATTCGCCGAGGACGACGCGGTCTTCGCGCTGGTGGCCGGAGCCTGCGCCCAGCACCTGGCGCACCTGCATCCGCCCTTCACGGTGGTGTACGGACTGAGCCCCGAGCCCCGTTGGGCGGGCCGCGTCGCCGAGGGTCCGCGCGAGCAAACCTCGCTGGGGCTTGGGGCGCCCGCTCCCGCGCCACCGCCCGCGCTCTCGACTCCCGCGGCCGAGCCGGCGCTCGAGCCCGAGCTGTGGCAGCTCCACCGCACCTACATCCTGGCTCCGGTGCGCGGCGCGCTGATCATCGTCGATCAGCACGCCGCCCACGAGCGCATCCTCTACGAAGAGGCGCTGGCCCGCCTCGAGAACCGCCGCGGCGAGGCGCAGCAGTTGTTGTTCCCGGCCTTGATCGACGTCGAGCACGACCGCTTCGAGCTGTTGCTCGAGCTCGGACCCTCGCTCCAACAGCTGGGATGGGACCTCTCGCTCCTGGGCCCGCCCACGGTGGTGATCCAAGGCATCCCGGCCGGACTGGAGCGCGAACGCCCCGGCGAGCTGCTGCGCGACATCCTCGACGACCTGGCGCGCGAGGGCGGCAGCGGCGCGGGCGCGGACATCGCGGAGCGACTGGCGCGCACCTACGCCTGCCACGCGGCGGTGAAGGCCGGGACGCCGCTCGCGCTCGATGAAATGCGAACCTTGGTGGACCGACTGTTCGCCACCGCGAAGCCACACGGTGATCCGCACGGCCGCCCGACCTTCGTGCGCCTCGAGCTCGACGATCTCCATCGCCGCTTCGGCCGCAGCTAGACCGTGACGCACCACGCTCGCGACCCGCGGGCGATCGCCGTGGTGGGGGCGACCGCCACCGGGAAGACCGACCTGGCCGAGGCCCTGGCCCAGGACCTCGATGCCGAGATCGTGTGCTGCGACTCGCGCCAGGTTTTTCGCGAGCTGGAGATCGGCACCGGAAAGCCGAGTCCGGCGGCGCGCGCCGCGCGTCCCCACCACTTGTTCGACGCCCTGGAGCTCGGCCAGCGCGCGAGCGCGGGATGGTTCGCGCGCGCCGCACACGACACGCGGGCTTCGATTCGCGCCCGTGGCCGCGTGCCGCTCCTGGTCGGCGGCTCGGGCCTTTACCTCAAGGCGGCCATGCAAGGGCTCGCCGCCGAGCCGCCGCACGATCCACTCCTGCGCGCGCGCCTGGCTCGGTCCATGGAGCAGGAGGGACCCGAAGCCCTGCACCGGCAGTTGCGGGAAGTCGACCCGGCCACGGCCGCTCGCCTGGCGCCGCGCGACCGGCAGCGGATCGCGCGCGCGCTCGAGGTCGCGATGGCCAGCGGTCGACCGCTTTCCTGGTGGCACGCGCAGGAGGCCGCGTCCCGCGATGCGGAGCTCTGGGTGGTGGTCGAGCTGGTGCTCGAGCCCGCGCTGTTGCGCGAGCGCATCGCCTCGCGCACCCGGACCATGTTCGACCAGGGCCTGGTCGAGGAAGCCACACGTCTGGTCGAAGCCGGGCGCGGCCCGGCATTGCGCGCGCTGCGGGCGATCGGCTACGACGAAGCCTTGGCCCTCGCCGCCGGAGCGCTGACCCGCGAGGAGGCCGAGCGGCGCGTCGATCGACGCACCGCGCAACTGGCCAAGCGACAGCGCACCTGGTTCCGTCATCAAGTGCGCGCGATTCGCCTCGACGGGGCACTGCCCGAGGGCGAGTTGCGCGCGAGCGCGGGGGCGGCAGTGAGTGACGTGGGGAGTAGGCGTTGACACCGATGGCCTCGGCCTTTACCTTCCGCGTCGATTCGAAGTGACTCTCTGGTGCGGGCATAGCTCAGTTGGTAGAGCGCGAGCTTCCCAAGCTTGAGGTCGCGGGTTCGAACCCCGTTGCCCGCTCCATCGTCCTCGCGAACGCGCGCTGCCACCGCGGGCGCCATGCCCGGAAAGGCGCGCTTTCGCGCCCTCGACCTTCGCTTGGGACGGAGCGTATCGCCAACCCCGTGAGCTCGATTCCGAGTGCCGCCAGCGCCCCGGTCGTGGCCATCATCGGCCGACCCAACGTGGGCAAGTCGACCTTCTTCAATCGCGTCCTCGGCACCCGGCGCGCGGTCGTCCACGATCGCCCCGGGATCACCCGCGACCGCAACGCGGCGCGCGCCGAGTGGGCCGGCCGCTCGTTCATGCTGGTCGACACCGGCGGCTTCCTGCCCGGCTCAGCCGAGGCCCGCGACGCGGTGGTGCGAAAACAGGCCGAGCAAGCCATCGATCTGGCCGACGCCGTGATCTTCCTCACCGACGGCCGCACCGGCGTCACCGATCTGGACGGGGCGATCGCGCAGAACCTGAGGCGGCGCGACGTGCGCTGTCGGGTGGCAGTCAACAAGGTCGATCGCCCCGATGCGCCCGTGGCGCAGGAGTTCTTCCGCCTCGGCCTGGGCGAGCCGATTCCGATCTCGGCCGAGAACGGCACCGGCATCGGCGATCTCCTCGACGCCGTCCTGGCGCTGGTGCCGGAGCGCCCCGCGCCGGCGGACGACGCGTCGCCGCGGGTCGCCATCGTGGGTCGCCCCAACGTCGGGAAGTCCTCGCTGGTCAATGCGCTGTTGCGCGAAGATCGCGTGATCGTCGAGCCGCACCCCGGCACTACGGTCGATCCCATCGACGCGCCGTGGAGCACGCCCCGGGGCTCGTTCGTCCTGGTCGACACGGCCGGCATCCGGCGTCAGGCCCGGTTCGCGGACCAGACCGAGTTCTACGCCGCCATGCGCGCGCTGCAAGCCCTGGAGCGCGCCGACGTGGCCTGCCTCGTGGTCGACGCGACGGGCGCGTTCGAGAAGCAGGATGCCCGTTTGGCCCAGGAGTCCTTCGACGCCGGCTGCGCGCTGCAGATCGTCTACAACAAATGGGATCGGGCCGCAGAGCGTGAAGCGCGCTGGAAGGCGCTGACCGCCGACCGGGCGCGCCGCTATCCGAGCCTGGCCGAGGTGCCCGCGCTCCCGATTTCCACCACCGTAGGCACCAATCTGCACCGCCTGGCGGGGGCGCTGTGGACGCGCTGGGAGCAGACCACGCGCAAGATCGCGACCCACGAGCTCAACCAGTTCCTCGCCGAAGTCCAGCGCAAGCGCCAGGTCCCGAGCACTCGGCTCGGCCGCGAGCCGCGCCTCTACTACATGAAGCAGACCGGACGCCGGCCGCCCGAGTTCACGCTCTTCGTGAATGCGCCCGAGCGCCTCAACGCCTCGTATCGCCGCTTCCTCTGGAGCCAACTGGTCGAGCGCTTCGAATATCAGGGCGTTCCGGTGCGGCTGCGCTTGCGCAAGAGTCAGTGACGATGAACGCGGCGTGGGCGGTGCCGGCGGCGATCGCGCTCGGGTACCTGAGCGGGGCTCTGCCGTGGGGGCTGTGGCTGGGTCTCTGGTTCCGCGGCGTCGACGTGCGTGAGCAAGGCTCGCGCAATCTGGGCGCCACCAACGTCTATCGCGTCCTCGGTCCGCGGCTCGGCATCGCGACCCTGCTGCTCGACGTCTGCAAGGGCGCGCTGCCGGTGTGGCTGGCTCCGGCCCTGATCCCACTCGACCGGTTCCCCGGCGGCCACGACGGCGCGGCCATGATCGCCGGACTGGGCGCGGTCGCCGGCCACGTGTGGAGCTGTTTCGCCGGATTCCGGGGCGGGAAAGGGGTGGCGACCTCGGCCGGCGTCCTCCTGGCGCTGGGGCCGCTGGCGTTCGCCGCGTTCCTCGCGGTCTTCGTGGTGACGCTGGCCCTGACCCGTTACGTCTCGCTCGGCTCGGTGCTGGGCTCGGCCGCGTTCGTCGTGGCGCTGGCGCTCGAGCGCGGCCTCCGCGATCCGGTGTTCTGGCTCGGCGCTTTGCTCGCGACGTTGGTGATCGTGCGGCATCGTGAGAATCTGAGGCGCCTCGCGCGCGGCGAGGAGCGCCGATTCTCGTTCAAGGGAGGCGCCTCGACATGAGTCAAGTGGCGATCCTGGGTGCGGGCTCGTGGGGCACCGCGCTCGCGGTGCTCCTCGTCGATGCTGGTCACCAGGTACGGCTGTGGGATCACGACCGTCCGCAGCTGGCCCGGCTCAAGCAGGATCGCGAGAATCGGAAGTTTTTGCCTGGCATCGCGCTCCCTACGGGTATTAAGGTTCAGCCGGAACTGGAATCAGCGCTCGCCGCGACGGACGCCTGCACCTTCGCCGTTCCTTCGCACGCGCTGCGCTCGGTGGCTCTGCAAGTGATGAAGACGGGTCACAAGCCGCTGTGGGTGTGCGCCACCAAGGGGCTCGAGCTCGCGACCCTCGCGCGACCGACGCGGATCTTGGCGGAGACCTTGAGCGACTCCGATCCGGTCGCGCTGGTAGGACCGAGTCATGCCGAAGAGGTGTCGAGGGGAGTCCCGACGTCGGTGGTGGCCGCGGCCGAGAACGAGCCCCGCGCTCGCGAGGTGCAGCGGCTGTTCTCGACCGCGCGCTTCCGCGTCTACACCAACACCGACGTGGCGGGCTGCGAGTACGGCGCGGCGCTCAAGAACGTGATCGCGATCGCGGCGGGAGTGTGCGATGGGCTGGGCTACGGCGACAACACCAAGGGCGCGCTGCTCACGCGGGGCCTGGCCGAGATCGCTCGACTCGGCGTCGCGCTCGGCGGGCGGCGAGAGACGTTCTTCGGCCTCACCGGGATGGGCGACCTGGTGACCACGGCGATCAGCCGCCACAGCCGCAATCGTGGTCTGGGCGAGCGCCTCGGCCGCGGCGAGTCGCTGGACCACGTCACCGGCAGCATGGTCATGGTGGCCGAGGGTGTGAACACCGCCCAGGCCGCGCTCGAGAGCGCGCGCCGGCACGGCGTGGACCTGCCCATCACCGAGCAGGTGTGCGCCATCCTGATCGAAGGCAAGAGCCCGCGTCAGGCGCTCGAGAGCCTGATGACGCGCGAGCTGAAGAGCGAGGAATGGAAAGGAGGCGCCGCCGTTGCCACCCCTGAAAGCTGAAGCCCTGCCCGATTCCAAGCTCTACCGATCGATCAGCGAGGTCAGCGAGCTGGTCGGCGTGAAGCCGCACGTGCTGCGCTACTGGGAGACGCAGTTCAGCATGCTGCGGCCCAAGAAGAATCGCGCTGGGAATCGCATGTACCGCCCCGAGGAGGTGAAGCTCCTGCTCCGCATCAAGGAGCTGCTCTACGACCGGCGCTTCACCATCGCCGGCGCGCGCCGACGCCTCCTCGACGAGCGCAAGGAGCCCGTGCCGCAGGTCGAGATGGGCTTCGCCGACGCCGAGAAGAAGCTCGTCCTGCACGAGGTGAAGACCGAGCTGCGCGCGCTGCTCGATCGACTCAAGGAGCGCGCCGGCACCCGCGGCTGAGCGACTTGCGGCTGCCCTCGAGCCTCCCGTATTGTCCGTCTCCCTCATTGCTGGTCGGGGCGTAGCGCAGCCTGGTAGCGCACCTGCATGGGGGGCAGGTGGTCGCTGGTTCAAATCCAGTCGCCCCGACCATTTCCTTTCTCCCTGACCGCTTGCACACCGTCCTGGGCTACCTGATCGCGGACCTCGCCGTTCGCTGCCTGCCGCCTCGTCTGGCGGATCGCGTGGCGGTGTGGCTGGCGCGTGGGGTGTTCGCCTTGAGGCCGCCGGCGCGACGAGCGATCGAGCTCAACCTCGAGCGACTCGATCCCCGCGTCCCGCGCCATCGACGGCATCGGCTGGCGCGGCGCGCCTTCGAGCACTTCGCGCTGACGCTGGTCGAATTCCTGAGACGCGGCCGGGCGAGCCGCGGCATGGCGGAAGGGGTCGTCGTGCGAGGTCGCCGCCACCTGGACCATGCGCTGCGCGCCGGGCGGGGTGTCATCTTGCTCTCCGCGCATCTCGGCAACTGGGAGCGCGGCGCGGCCTTCGTGGCGGCCGCCGGCGCGCCCCTGCGCGTCGTGGCCCGGCCGCATCCCCATCGCTGGGTGGATGGATACTTCCGGCGCCGACGCCGCGCGGCCGGCGTGGAGACCCTCGAGGGAAGACCCGTGTGGGGACCCGCGGCGTGCGCGCTGCGGCGGGGCGAGTGGATCGCGCTGCTCGGCGATCGCGGCGCAGCGGGCTCGA
>JACXTT010003252.1_pt1 | contig 25234 bp, 24 predicted proteins | sample 9270951 | NCBI WGS metagenome assembly JACXTT01 (sample SAMN15532306, study PRJNA645909) | rock metagenome | isolation source: weathered quartz diorite | place: Puerto Rico | collected 2017-06-21
GCACTGCGCGAGCCGGTCCGCGTCCGCGGCGCGGGACGGACGGACGCCGGGGTACACGCCTTGGGCCAGGTGGTGGCGGTACGCGTCGCGAATGTCCCGCCCGATCTCGACCGGCTCCGCAAGAGCCTCAACGCCCTCACGCCGGACGACATCGCCGTGCGCGAGATCGCGGTCGTCGACGACGCCTTCGACCCGCGCCGGCACGCGCGGAGCCGCGTCTACGAGTACCGTATCCTCAATGCGGCCGCGCCGTCGCCGTTCTGGCGGCGCTGGGCCTGGCACGTTCCCGACCCGCTGCGGGTCGACGCGATGAAGGCGGCCGCGGCCGCGCTCGTCGGCGAGCACGACTTCGCCGCCTTCCGCGGCGCCGATGCGGAGCCGGTGCGCTCGACCGTGCGCCGCGTGCTCGAGAGCCACGTCGACGCCGCGCCGCCGCTCATCGTGTATCGCGTCGAGGCGACGGCGTTCCTGAAACACATGGTCCGGAACGTCGTCGGAACGCTCGTCGAGGTCGGTCGGGGGAGCCGCGCGCCGGAGTCGCTCGGCGAAGTCCTCGCCGGTCGCGACCGTACACGGGCCGGTGCGACCGCCCCCGCGCATGGGCTCGTTCTCATGGCCGTCCGGTACTGAGCGTTACCCCGTGTGACGCTCGCCGTTCACGAGCGTGCCGCCGCCGGAAGGCGAGGGCGGACGGCTCGCGATGAGCCCTGGCACTCCACTTGCTTCATGCGGGCCTGGTGGGGGTGGTGTCGGGGCAGGGGCGGCTACTTCGCCGGACGATCGCGCCGGGCGCGCCAGGCGCGCAGGCGTTCGGCGATCTCGCGTTCGCGGCCGCGATCGGTCGGCTCGTAGTAGCGACGGCCGGCGAGCGCCTCGGGCAGGTAGTCCTGCTCCACGACCGCATCGTCGTAGTCGTGGGGGTAGAGATAGCCCGCGCCGTAGCCGAGACCCTTCATGAGCGGGGTCGGCGCGTTGCGGAGATGGAGCGGGACGGCGAGGACGCCGGTGCGCCGCACGTCCTCCGAGGCGGCGAGCATGGCGCGGTACGACGCGTTCGACTTCGGGCAGGTGGCGAGGAACGTCGCCGCCTGCGCGAGCGGGATACGACCTTCGGGAAGCCCGACGAAGTGGACCGCGTCCTTGGCCGCGACGGCCATCTGGAGCGCCTGCGGCTCGGCGTTGCCGACGTCCTCGGCCGCGAAGATGACCATGCGGCGCGCGACGAACAGCGGATCCTCACCCGCCTCGAGCATGCGCATCATCCAGTAAACCGCCGCGTCGGGGTCGCCGCCGCGAAGACTCTTGATGAAGGCGGAGATGACGTTGTAGTGCTCCTCGCCCGCCTTGTCGTAGCGGAGCGCGCGCTGCTGCGCGGCCTCCTCGAGGAGCGGCAGGTCGATGGTGCGCGTGCGGCGACCGCGGGCGAGGCGCGCGGCCAGCTCGAGGGTGTTGAGCGCGACGCGCGCGTCGCCCTGGGCGTGCGCGACCAGAAAGGCACGTGCGTCCTGCGCGAGCGTGAGACGCGTTGTGCCGAGGCCGCGCTCGGCATCGGCGAGGGTTCGGTCGACGACCGCGCCGATGTCCTCCCCGCCGAGCGCCTCGAGGACGAGCACGCGCGTCCGGGAGAGGAGCGGGGGGATCACCTCGAAGGACGGGTTCTCGGTGGTGGCGCCGATCAGCGTCACCGTGCCCGCCTCGACGTGCGGCAGGAAGGCGTCCTGCTGCGCCTTGTTGAAGCGATGGATCTCGTCGACGAAGAGCACCGTCCGTCGTCCCGTGCGGCGGAGCTCGGTCTCGGCCTCGTCGACGACGTGGCGGAGCTCCTTCACCCCCTGGAGGACCGCCGAGAACGACACCGCGTGCGCCCCGCTCGCGGCGGCGAGCAGGTGCGCGAGCGTCGTCTTCCCGCTCCCCGGCGGGCCCCACAGGATGAGCGACTCGACCTGACCACCCTCGATCACCTCGCGCAGCACTCGTCCCGGTCCGAGGAGGTGCTGCTGGCCGACGAACTCGTCGATCGTCCGGGGTCGCATCCGTTCGGCGAGCGGCGCGCGTGCCGGACGCGCCGGCGGAGCGGGTGCCTGCGGGAAGAGATCGGGCTGCCTCGCCACCATTTTTCGTGTACCACACGCCTCTTCGCCTGGCACCGCCGCGATTCGCATGGTAGGAAAGCCGCGCGGCGAGGGGTGGTGATGGGGCGCATCCGGACGGTGGGGCTGGTGGTCAAGCGTGACCGCCCGCGTGCCGTGCGCCTCGCGGGACGGATGATCGGCTGGCTCCGCCGGCGCGGCATCGCCATCCTGGTCGATGCCGAGGCGCGGCTTGCGGGCGCGCCGGCGCGCTCGAAAGACGAGCTCGCCCGCCAGACGGATCTGCTCGTCGTTCTCGGCGGCGACGGGACGCTCCTCTCGATCGCGCGCCGCACGTTGACCGGCGTCCCGATCCTCGGCGTCAACCTCGGCGAGCTCGGCTTCCTGACGGAGGTGGTGGAAGACGAGGCGATGCCGATGCTCGCGCGCGTCATCGCCGGCCGCTACGGGCTCGACCGTCGCATGACGCTCGTCGCGCGCCACCTGCGGCGCGATCGCGTGGTCGGCCGCTACCGGGCCCTCAACGACGTCGTCATCACGAACGGTGCCCTCGCTCGCATCGTCCAGTTCGCGGTGACCGTCGACGGGCTGCCATTCACCACCTACCGCGCCGACGGCATGATCGTCGCGACGCCGACCGGCTCGACCGCCTACTCGCTGTCGGCGGGCGGCCCCATCGTCGAGCCGACGGTCCAGGTGATCCTCCTCTCGCCCGTCTCGCCGCACACGCTCTCGAATCGCCCCGTCGTCCTCCGGCCGAACGCGCTCGTCCGGATCGTCGTCGGGCCCAGCGAGCAGGACGTGATCCTCACCGTCGACGGCCAGGAGGGGAAGCCGCTCGCCGCCGGCGACACGATCGAGGTGTGCCGGGGGCCGTCGCCGGTGTGTCTCGTCCGCTCGCCCGACCGGACGTACTACGACGTGCTGCGGTCCAAGCTCGGCTGGGGGGCGCGCTAGATGCTGCGCACGCTCCGGGTTCGCGACCTCGCGATCATCGAGGAGCTCGAGCTCGTCCTCGAGCCCGGTCTCAACGTGATCACGGGCGAGACGGGTGCCGGGAAGTCAATCCTGCTCCAGGCGCTCGATCTCGCGCTCGGCGGTCGTCCCGACGCCGATCTCGTCCGCACGGGCGCCGAGGAGGCGGTGGTCGAGGCGCTCTTCTCCGACATATCGGCGGCGGTCCGCGAGCGCCTCGAGAGCGCCGGCGTTCCGGCGGGCGAGGGCAGGGGCGAAGTGCTCGTCCGTCGCGTGATCTCGTCGGGAGGGCGGAGCCGCGCCTACCTGAACGGGGCGCTCGGCTCGCTGCCACTCCTTCGCGAGCTCGCCCCACATCTGCTCCACGTCTACGGCCAGGACGAGCACCAGGCGCTTCGCCGCGTCGAGAGCCACCGCGAGCTGCTCGACGCTGCCGGCGGCCTCGGCCGGACGCTCGACGAGATGCGCGCCCGCCACGCCCGTCTGGCCGCGGCCCGCGCCGCACTCGCGGAAGCGCGCGCCGAAGGGGACGCCGCCGTCGAGCGAGCCGAGATGCTGCGCGCGCAGCACGAGGAGCTCGAACGAGCCGCGCTGGTTCCGGGCGAGGAGGACCAGCTCGCCGCCGAGCGCGCCCGGCTGGTGCACGCCGAGCGCCTCGCCGTGCTGGCGAGCGGTGCGGAGGAAGCGCTCTACTCCGCCGAGGGCGCGGTGATCGAGACGCTCGGCCGGGCACTCGGCGCCGTCCGCGAGGCGGTCCGGCTCGACTCGACGCTCGACCCGACGCGTGCGCTCCTCGAGAGCGCGCTCGCCGAGCTCGAGGAAGCGGGCGCGGGGCGCGGACACTACGTGCGCGAGCTGAAGCCCGACCCGACCCGACTGGAGGCGATCGAGGAGCGGCTGGCGCAGCTGGCGCGCCTGCGGCGAAAGTTCTCCGGAACGATCGCCGACTTGATCCGCCGGCGTGACGAGCTGGCCGGCGAGCTCGGACACGCGGCGGACGGCGAGCGCATCGTCGAGCTCGAGGCGGCAGCCGAGGCGGCGCGCCGGAGCGCCGCCGATTGGGCCGGCCGGCTGTCGGTCGAACGCCGACGCGTGGCGCGCGATCTCACCCGCGCGCTCCTGCACGAGCTCGAGGCGCTCGCCCTCGACGGCGCCAAGTTCACCGTGGAGTTCGCGGAGTCGGAGGAGCGGGAGCTCGGGCCGGAGGGATGGGACGCGGTCGAGTTCCACCTCTCGACCAACCCGGGCGAGGAGCCCCGCTCGCTGGCGCGCGTCGCGTCCGGGGGCGAGCTGTCGCGGATCATGCTCGCCTTGAAGACCCTGGCCGCGAGCAACGAGCACGGCGCGACCCTCATCTTCGACGAGGTGGACGCGGGCATCGGCGGCGCGGTGGCCGAGGTGGTCGGCCGGAAGCTCCGCCAGCTCGGTCGGCATCGCCAGGTGCTCTGCGTCACCCATCTGCCGCTCATCGCGGCGTTCGCCGAGCACCACGTCGGGGTGGCGAAGCGCGTGGAGGACGGCCGTACGTTCTCGTCGGCGCGTCCGCTGTCCAATAATGAACGGGTGGCGGAGCTGGCGCGGATGATGGCCGGCGCACGGCTCACGCCCGAGGCCCGCGAGCACGCCGAACAGATGCTCCGCCGCGCGCAGGGACGGGCGCGGGGGTTGACGGAGACAGCGGGTGTCGAGTAGCAAGCTCGCACCCTACCATCGGGGGAGGTTCCGGATGTTCGACGGTCGCGTTTCGTCGCGAGCCACGCGTGGCTGGCAGCTGGTTTCACTGCTCCTCGGCACGATGACGATCATCGCCGGTCACCTTGCCTGGGATGCGGAGCGGCACAACGGTGCGCTCGGTGACGAGGTCCAGTCGATGCGCACGAGGCTCGTCGAGAAGCGCGAGGTGATCGCGCGCCAGCGCCGGGAGATAACCGAGGTGGCGATGGCGGTCGACCACCTCTCGCGCACGACGATGGCGCTGCGCGAGCGGGCCAACCAGGCGCGTCGGCTGGCACACATGGAGGAGACACGCGACCAGACGTCCGACGTCCACACCGTTTCCGCGACCTTCGACGGCGGCCTCTCGATCGTGTCCGAGGACACCGCGCACGCGCTCGAGGAGCTCGCCTGGCTCGACGGCCAGGCCGCCAACGCGAGGGACGCACTCGCAGTACTGACGGTGCTCCTGCGGCAGCAGCCCGGCGACGCCAGCCACGGCGTCCCGTCGATGTGGCCGGTGCGCGGCTTCGTCACCTCGCCGTTCGGGACGCGCACGTCGCCCTGGGACGGCGAGCGCGAGATGCACGCCGGCCTCGACATCTCCGCGCAGTACGGCCATCCGGTCGCGGCCACTGCCGCCGGCGAGGTCGTCTTCGCGGGACGGGACGGCGGCTACGGCGGTCTCGTCGTGATCGATCACGGCAGCCGGATGCACACCCTCTACGGGCACCTCTCCGCGCTCTACGTTCGCGAAGGGCAGCACGTGCGCGCCGGGCAGCCGATCGGCGCCGTCGGAAGCACCGGCCACTCGACCGGCGCGCACCTGCACTACGAGGTGCGGCTGAACGGCTCGCCGGTCGACCCGCGTCGATTCCTCGCCGCGGGCGCGAGTCGCCCGAGGTCGCGACGGACCGCGCTCCGCACCGTGTCCTGGCGCCATCGCGGATGAGGCGCGCGCCCAACGTCGCGTTGACCGTCGCGCGGGGGTCGGGGTATACGAACATCCCGCCCGCCGTCTCGCCTGTGGGGCCGTAGCTCAGTTGGGAGAGCGCTTGAATGGCATTCAAGAGGTCGAGGGTTCGACTCCCTTCGGCTCCACTTGCTATTCAACATGTTACGCTCCTCCAACTCAGCCACGGATGTCGACTGTCGGTGTTCTGTCGGCGTTCTCGCCCTCGGTAGTCCGTAGCGCGACCACCTGACCGGGCTGTCCCTGGTAGTCGCTTCCGCGCTCGACGGCCGCGCGCAGATCTTCGAGGGACACGATGTCGTACCGCTTGAGCATCGACTGCGTGCGGTGGCCCGACATCGCCATGACGGTGTGGAGCGGAACGCCAGCGCGAACCAGATGGCGGACGCCGCTCCGCCGGAGATCGTGCACGATGCGACCAGCGAGGCCGATCTCCGTGCATGCCTTGACCCACAGCTTCCGGAAATCGCCGATCCGCTTGCCGGTGCGGTGGAAGACATACGGGCAGTCGAGCCGGCGTGCCTGCCGGCGCCGGGCGATGATGTCGGCGAGCTCTCCGCGGTCGACGGGTACCACTCGCCCGTGTCGGTTCTTGCTCCGCTCGGGGCGCAAGCGAAGCACGCCCTCTGGGCGGTCGTAGTCGCGCCACTCGAGCGTGCGGACTTCGCCCACCCGCCACGTCGAAAAGAACAGGAACAGCACGGCGTCGGCGATCTCGTCGGGGAGGTGGCGGCAGAGTGCCTCAACCTCCTCGCGGGCAAAGAACCCACGGCGGATGCGGCTCTCGTCCGCGGGCAGGCGGTCCACTTGCGGCCGGCGGTGCGCCGCCAGTCGGCGCGCCTTAATCGCGATCGTGAAGGCCCGGCAGAGTAGTTGCACCTCCATGTTGATCGATGCCGTCGAGGCCCCAGCGAGACGCCGCGCGTGGGTGTACCGTTGCGCGCGGTCGCCGGTGATCGAGACGGCCTTCGCATGGGCGCCGAAGTAATCGACCACGTGCCGCAGCGGGTAGCAGACGGTGGCGAGCGATCGCCGCTCCTTCACCGCGTAGTCGGTGAGCAGCATCCCGACGAGCGTGTCGGCGGCGTCTTGCTCACGCGGTTGCCAATCCGGCGTCTCGCACTGAGGCTTGTGCGTGCGCCCGGCGATGAGCAGTGCGCCGCAGCTCTCACACTTCGGAAGGCGACCGAGCGTGACGCGGCTCTCGTGCGGCACCGCCTCGCCGCGACGTGCCTCCTCGAGCCGCTTTCGTAGCGCGCGGCGGGCACGCTCCTGGTCGGTCTCCTTCGTCGACTCACTCACTTCGCGGCCGTCGACGTAGTAGGCCATGTGCCAGAAGCGCGTACCCCGTTTCTGGAAGATGCGACCTTCTCCTCTCATCGTCGTCTCTCCTTGCGGGCTAGGGCGTCACGGAGCGCCTCCTCAACGAACGCGCGCAACGCGATGCCGCGCTCGGCGGCCGCAACGCGCGCCCGATGAAGCAGGTCGGGTGGCAGCTCGAGGGTCGTCATCCGACGTCCCCGCTCCGCGGCGGTCCGGCGAGCCCGCGGTTTGTCTGCCATGCGCGCTACTGTCATGTAGACATGGACGGGCTGTCAAGCGTCCCGGTCGGCGATGTATCGTTTGAGGCTGCGCTCCGAGAACCGGACCGTGCGCCGGCCCGTGCGACGCGTAAAGGGGAGATTGTTGGCGTTCCGGTAGAGCCAGTCGGTGCTCATCCCGAGCACGGGTGCTGCCTGCTTCACGGTCAGCAGGCGGTCCGGCCGTTGGTCGCGGCTATTGGCGGCCGCGAGTCTCGCCGCGGCCCGCGCCTGGAGCGCGGCGAGGCCCGCGAGAAGGCTCGGGAGGAGCTCGGGAGGCAGCGCGTCGACTGCCTCGATCGGAGGGAGGAGCGCGGGGAGATCGTCGCGGCCCTCGCTCACGTGCCCCTCGACCCGCATGCACGCGTCTCGATGACGGCCTCGACGGGCTGGTGCGGCAAGGTCGGGGCGGTCGCTGACTGACGACCTTTCCGTGTGACGAGTGCGTTCGTGGACACGACGCGGAGAGCAGCGGCGAAGCACGGGTCGCACCGGCCGCCGGCGAAGCGCGTAGGCTCCCCGCAGGATTCGCAGAGGGCCCGGCCGCGGCGCTGACACGCACGGAACGGGAATGGCCCCGTCCGCGCCCTGAGCGCCGTGAGGTTCTCGCCGGGCGCGACTCGGGCAACCTGCGCCCGCATGGCCGTCTCACGCCACCTGATCGCGGCCTCGCCGGCAGCGACATGTAGGGCCAGTTCGACGCGCAGGCAGCCAACGTCGGGGCTAGCAGCCATCGCACGCGGCGGCGTGGCGGGCTCCCACCAGCACTTGCAGTCTTCGCACCAGCGCGCGGTTGGCACGTCCTCGAATGGGTTCCCGCACTTGGGACACACGCGCTCAGCAGACGCAGGCGGCACCCGCTGGCTTCGGGAGTCCGCGGCCGGCGCTGCCGGCGCCGCGCGGTGGGCCGCCTCGGCTTCCAGGTCGCCGCGCACCTCGGCAGCGTGGCGAAGAAGTTCCTCGGCGAGCGCGGCGAGACGCCGAGGACCGCGGACAATGAGCTCGCCGGCATCCAAGGCGACGGCGAGGCCCGCAGCGCGGGCGCGGGCAAGGAGGGTCACGGGCGCGCCCTCCACTCGACGACCTCTTCGGCATCGTCGTCGCGCCCGTTCGGGCGTTGCGGACGGTCGGAGTCGGGATCGCCGACCGTTTCCGAGACGTTCGGAGAGGCGTCACATCGCGCGTCCTTCGCGAGCGCCATGAAGATCTCTCGCCAGGGCGCGCCCAGCTCCCACGAGTCAGCGTTCCCCGCCTTGTGGCAGACGACGACCTCAAGAGCCTGGATATCCTCCAGCGTGCGGCGGACCGCGGCACTGGAGAAGTGCGCCGCCCCGGCGATGTGCTTCGTCGTCAGGCAGCCGTCGCCGTCCGCCTCGATGGTGCCGTGCACGAGGGCGGCGATGACGCGGTGGCGGATGAGCGGCAGGCAGTCGAGCGCGACCCGGAGCACGAGCCCCAGTTCGCGCTCCGTGATCTCCGGGCTGTCGTACGCGAGCGCGATCCCCGAGGCGAGCGAGAGGAGCACCTTCGCGAACCGCGTCGGGGCCTCGGGCTCCGGGGCGTACTGCAGCTCGCGCTTGTAGCCGTCGCGCTCGACGCCCGAGCGCGCGCGCGTCACGAAGTCGGCGACGGTCGCGATCCGGTCGAGCACCATCGGCGCGACGGCCGGGAGCGTCGAGCCGCGCGCCGCGAGGAACCCGTGAATCGCCTCCGCCAAGTCGCGCCGCATCTCGCGCTCGCGTCCCCGGCTCTTGAGCGCCGCCCTGGCGAGCTGCTTGCGGTCGGGCATGGTCGGGCGGAACAGCACGAACCGCTCGCCGAGGATCGACATGGCGGCCTGGTGCTTGTCGATGATCGGGGTGACCCCGGCGACGAAGCCGAGACGGCCCTCCCAGTGGAGTTCGCGGCCGGTCCCCCAGGTCTTGTCGTAGCGTCCGTCGTAAATCTCGCGGAGCTGCGCGAGGACGATCTGCCGATCCTCCCGACGCATCTCGAGGACGCTGGTGAAGTCCTTGAGCACCAGGATCTCGTTCGTCAGCCGGGCCAGCAGCGACGGATCCGTGCCGCCGGGAACTTCCAGGCCGGAGGCGAACGTCTTCGCTGTCAGCTCGGAGAGCGGGTAGATGCCGGGGTAGCCGTAGACCGCCCGCAGCAACTCGCTCTTGGTCCCGCCGGGCGGTGCGACGTTCAGGAGCCAGACGGGGTCGCCGTCGAGCCGGTGGGCGAGCACCGCGCCGACGAGGACGGGGATCAAGGCCCGGTCGGTTACGAGGAGCCAGCGGCGCACCCGGGCCTCCAGCTCCGCCAGGGTCAGCGGCGGGACCGTTTCCGAGACGTTCGGGGGCCCGTCACAACGCGTGCTCCCGGCGGGCGGTGTCCAGGTCCGGCACGCCTCGTCGAGGACGACAAGCGCTCGCTCGTCGAGCTTGACGCCCTTCTGGTACACTTGCGCGAGCAGGCGAGCACGGGCGCGGGCCGAGGTGAGGTTGACCCCGTCGCGGTGGACGATCTTCTCCCCCTTGCGGACCGTGAGCGTGCCGCGGATGACGCCACGGTCCGGATGCGGGCTGACAACCTCGACGATGATGGCGGGCTCGTCCTTCGACTTCACAACAAGCTGCCAACCGCCTTTGATCCGCTGCGGCCTGAAGGCCGCCATCATTCGACCTCGATCGTGAGTGACGGCCCCCCGGACGCCTCGGCAACGGTCCGGGCGGCACCGAAACCGGCCTGGTGTGCGACGCGCGAGTCTTGGTCGTGCCGCTCCTGGCGCTCGGACAGGTGCACGCGGCGCACCACTTGGATGAACGGTATCGCCGCCGTCGCGACGGCCTCGATGTCCCGCGCCTCGGCGTCGATCGCGATCTGGGCGAGGACGCGCGCGAGCAGATCGAGGTCGATCCGACGGCGGATATCGAAGATCATGTCCTCGAGTACTTCGAGGTTCACGATGGCGCCGTGCCACACCTCATCGAGGATCCCAGTCAGATGTGGGATCGGGATGGCGGCCTCCGTGGCCACGCGCTCGATCGTCGGCGCAGTGCCGGCGATAGTGAGCGCGCGGAGCGCGGCGAGCACCAGGATGCACCGCTCGTCCCGCAGGTCGCTCACTCGAAGCCGAGCGAGATCATGGCGAAGGCGGACTATGTCCGGGGAGCCGTGGAGGTAGCCGCCTCCGCGATCGATGAGGACGCCGATCACGTGCTCCTCGAATGTGAGCGCGAGCTCTTGCAGGTGATGGCACCCGGCAGTAGCCTCGGCGTTGTCGGTTCGTTGCGCGCCGCCCGCTGTTCCCGCAACGGGCGGCGTTTTCATGTCGCCGCCTCCTGAGGCGGCTCGGGAGCAGGCCCGGCCGATCGACGCCGTTGGCGGACGTTCGGAGCCGGGGTCGCAACCGGGCGGGCCCGGAGCCTGCGCTCGAGCTCGCCAGCGGTCACGCGCGGGCGGTCGCGGGCGGCGGTCATTTTGGTGCACAGGCACGCGGCACGCGGCGTGGTAGCCCCTCGCCGCCGCGTCGGACGAACTCACGCAGCGCGGCTTCTGCGACCCGAAGTTGTCGGCCGATGCGGACGGCACCCACCAGACGCCCGTCACGGGCGAGCTCGTAGATTCGGCCGCGCCTGACGTTCAGAAGCGTTGCAGCCTGCTCCGCCGTGAGCAGCATGCTCGAGCCCTCCTGAGGGACCGAGCTTCAATGCGCGGCTTCGGCGGCCGCCAGAGCTACGAAGTCAACCTCGACCTACGGGATCAGCTTAAACTCTGCGGTCGCGCCACTGTCAACGGGTGTCGACTGGGCTGTTCTAGATGACCCTCATTTGCTTGGGCACGCACCACACTCCGATTCGTGTCGACGCGCACGCGGTATCCCGTCTCCGCGAGGCCAGTCCGCACCGGCGAGTGGCGTCCACCGCGTCAACGCGGAGGCAGCCTGAGGAGGCGCCGCGCGTTGATGCTTGGCGGAAGGCATCAAGACGCCCCTGCTCGGGTCAAACGACGACGAACCGCTGGCGGAACGCTCGCGGGTGCAAAACTTCCTCGATGACGACCTGGACGTAGAGTGACCCGAACTTGCGCGTGAGCGGCCCGGGTCCGTGGTCCGCAGCTCCCGCCCGTGTTCCACCAGGACGGCGGCGCCAGTGGGGGCTGTACCGCAGGAGTTCCGCACCCGCCCCGATTAGCGCGAGCTGGCGGATGGAGCGGACGCGCAGAGTCAGGGACCAGAGCGCGTTCATGATCCGTTGGCGGCGCCGCACCATAGGCCGGCCGGTAACGCCGATCATCAGCCCCATCGCGTAGGCGCCGACCGAGACCTCAAGCTGGCGCCAGTGGCGTGGGTCGCACCGGCGGCAGGCCCAGCCGTCGGGCGTGGCGCGCAGCAGGTACGCTTCGGCCCTGCAACGCGGACACACGGTGACGACGCGATTGGGCCGCGGGCCGACCTTGATCGCTGCACCCCAAGCAAGCTCCCGGATCATGGTGGGCATCGGCTGCGACCGCCAGCGGAAGCCATCCGGCAGGGTCGGTGCCTGGACCATCCGCCGGTAGAGCTGCCAGAGCCGCGCGAGGGCCAGGCGAGCGTCCCAGATCAAAGGCACGCCTAACGGCCACTCCCGCAGCGCCGTGCCCGGTGGCAACTCACTTTGCCGGCGGATGCCCTTCATGCGGCATTTCGCATTCGCCAGGACGTGCGCGAGGAGGGCAGGTTCCCAGATACCCATTCCCCGATCTGCTGCCCCCGTTCTGCGCTCGTACAGCGCGCGCAGGGCCCGCGACTGCGCCGTCCAGCGCACCCGCTGCGCGAGGGAAGGCCGGCGCGAGCGCGGCACGTTAGCTCTACCCGGCGGACGCCACTCGTCTACCGCGGCGGGCCGCAGAGGCAGAGAGCGGGCGGGCAGTCACACGGCAGTCGGCCATCGAGGCCGTCGGCGGGTGGCGAGTCCTCCTGCTTGGCCACAGGCATCGTGCGCCAGCGGACGAGGGCGGCGCACCGTCCGATCTCCCGGCGCCGCTCGGGCGTGAGCCGCCGGGCGCGCTCGAGACCGCCGCGTCGGCCGGCCGCACGGACGTCCATGGGTGTCGTGTAATCGTCCCCGCGGTCCCAGACAAGGTCGACGCCGGCTGCGTGCCGGCAAGCATTGACAATTGATTGCGTGCCTGGCAGCCAGGGCGGGGGTGGCGGGGTCGAGGAGGCTTCGAGTTCTGGGCGCCGTCGCGTGTCTCCTGACAGCTCGCTCGGTGCTGGGCTGGGAAGCCAACGTCATAGGAACCGCGAGTCCCCCGGCTGGTGGGGCCTTAGCCGTCGCCGTGGACGCGGCCGGAGACGTGATCGCCGGTGGCTCGATCACGAACGCCGTGACCGGCGAAGACTTCGCGGTCGTCAAGCTCGCGGGCGCGACCGGGACAACGCACTGGCGGTACGTGCTCAGCGGAAGCGACGCCTCGAACGAGGCCGCCCGCACCGTCGCCGTGGACGATGCAGGCGACATTTTTGCCAGCGGAACTACGGGCGAATGGCCCCCCAGGACGATTGTCAAGCTGGCGGGCTTCGACGGAAGCGAGCTCTGGAAGGAATACGCTCCGGAAAGTCGATCAATCGCGCTCGACCCGCACGGCGATGTGTTTGCAGGAGGGGGCTTCTCCGTATCCAAGTTCGCTGGCACCACGGGTCAGCTCATGTGGAGTGACAGCATCACCGACGGCACAATTGTGAACCAGCTCACCGTGGACTCCCATGGGGACGTGGTGGCCGGTGGATTCATCCCGAGCAGTTCTCAGCCACAGATCAGGGCGATGAAATACGCCGGGGCGACGGGAAACCTGACTTGGGACGTGTCGATCCCAAATGGGGGCGTCTCGCTCGTCGCGGTAGATCCCGCCGCCGACGTCATCCTTGTTGGTTCCGGTGGACCATCAACGATCGTCCGCGTTGCGGCCATCGTCGCGATAAAGCTGTCAGGCTCGACAGGGGCTGAGCTCTGGCGGAACGATGAGAATCGGTGCGGCGGCTTCGATCAAGCGTACTCCGTTGCCGTTGATCACAACAGCGATGTCTTCATCGCCGGTGACACGCACGGCTGTACCACATACGACGACTTCACCGTGTACAAGTTGCGCGCTGACGATGGCGCGATGGCATGGCTTGCGACGATCGACCGTGGGCGGAACGACTACGCGCAGGCGGTGGCGGTGGACCAAGCCGGCGACGTTGTCGCTACGGGCCACGATAGCAACGGGAGCATGCTGACGGCGAAGTTCGCGGCAGCCGATGGGACGCCACTCTGGCAGTTCACGTCGTCTCGGTTCGGACTCGGGTCCGCGCTCACGACGGACGCGCAGGATGATGTCGTCACGGGCGGGAGCCTTCAAGATCCGGGCAGCGGCTTCGATTATGAGGACTTCGCCGTCGTCAAGCTCAGAGGACTAGACGGAGGCGACTTCCAGTGTGGTGACGGTGTCGTGCAGGCGGGAGAGCAGTGCGACCAGGGAGCCGCCAACGGGACCGCATCCTCCTGCTGCACGATCGCGTGTATCTTCCGGAGCACCGGCACCCCGTGCGCAGGTGGCGCGTGCGACGGCGCGGGAATGTGCGTGACCACCACGACCACGTCGACCACCACGACGTCGACGAGCACCACAAGTTCGACGACATCCACGTCTTCGACAACCACCTCAACGACCACAACCAGTGCGACGGCCACCACTACGACGACGAGCACCGTCCCTACGACGATCACGACGACCACGACCGTGCCGCACGTCTGCGGCAACGGTGTCGTGGAGCCCGGCGAGCAGTGCGACGATGGCCCCGCCACCGGCCAACCCGGCGACTGCTGTACGGCGACGTGTCAGTTCCAGCCGGCGGGGACGACCTGTACGGACGAGGGCGACCTCTGCACCGTGGACGTGTGCGACGCGACCGGTTCGTGTACACACCCGATTGCCCCCTCGCCGACGTGTACGACTCCCGCGCGGGCGGGCGGGGCCACACTGCTCCTGCAAGCGCTCGTGCCCGGGCACAATCGGGGTCAGTTCAAGTGGGGCAAGGGACCGGTGGTGCCGCTAGCGGAGTTTGGGGACCCCGTTGGGGGTGAACGCACGCGACTTTGCGTCTACGATCAGTCGGCCCCCAACACGTACGTGCTGGCGCTGCGCGGCGCCCCGTCGGTGAATGGTGGTGGTGTGTGGACGCTGAGCGCTACGGGATGGAAGTTCAGGAGCACCACCGGCGCGCCCGACGGAATCACGGGGGTGACGCTTAAATCCGGGACGACGCCGCTCAAGGCAAAGGTGCTGGTGAGGGCGACAGCCGATCCAACCTTCCCAGCGGGGCTGCCGTTGCGAAACAACCCGACCGTGGTGGCGCAGTTCAAGACCTCGCGCGGAACCTGCTGGGGGGCAGTGTTCTCGGCGCCGACGCTGAACACGGTGACCGAGTTCAAGGCGAAGTCGGACTAGCTTGTCGCCCCCGCCCAGCGTTCGCATCGGCGCACTCTGGAGGGCTCGGGCGCGCGGGTCCTTCCTCACGACCGCCCAGTGCGCGGAGCGGCGTTTGTGGTAGAAATCTATCAGCGATCGTCCTTGGTCCGTACGCGGAAGGCCGTGGTCAAAAGTCGACGGCGCCGCGCTGGCAACTTAGAGTCGCGACGTGATGCTCGCCACGGCAGACGTGGCAGGCTGACTTGAGCACTCGAGCTATCCCCATGGCGTGCGTCGGCCGGCCTCCCAGGGCGATGGCCGGCGCATGGGGACTCGGCTCGGCCTGCAGGAGCGGTCTCTTCGCCCTCCCAGGCGCTCCGTGGTCGGGTGGCCGGCTCTCACCGCCCCTGGGAACGAAAGTGGCCCGGGGCGCTCCCGCGCCCGCGTGGGCACCCGCAGAGGGTAAAGGGGGCACCCGCCACGTCGCCGCTCGTGCTCAAATCCCGGCGGCGGCGCGAGCGACGCCCACCACGCCACCCCGCGCTCGCTCGACTTTGCTTCGCAAAGGTCCGAACAGCGAGGAGCCGGCGGGGTGGCGTTGCGACCCCAGCGGTGCGTGTCCGAGTCTTTCGCCCGTTTGCGCTCTTGCCATCGGATCAGGCTGGCGGAAGACGGACAGTTCGCCGACAGGCGGCGAAAAGGCACGCCGATGTGGGAGGTTAGGATGGCACACTAGATCGGGGATCAAGCGCCCGCTCGCGCCCTGTCGGGGGTCGGTGACGGTAGCAGCGCCTCTGTCGGGCTGATCACGCGGGCAACGAGAATGTGGAGGCCAGACAGAACGGTGGACGACGTCGCCGCGGCGCTCGGCATGGCGAGCGCGGACGTCGAGAGGCTGTGGACCGAGCTCGCCGACGCCGGGATGATTGCGTCGCTCAACCGGAGGAGCCGCCATGAATAGGCGGCGCCGTTGACTCGATTTCCTCTACGCTGTAGAGGATAGCCAATGCGGCACGCGGTGCATCTCGGCGAGCTCGAGCAGCATGTGCTGTGGGCGATCGTCCGCCTGCGGGACAACGCGTACGGCGTCACGATCGCAGACGAGCTCGAGGAGCGGACGGGGCGCCGCTTGAGCTTCGGGGCCTTGTACACAACGCTCGATCGTCTCCAGCGAAAGGGGCTCGTGAAGTCTCGCCTCGGCGATCCGACAGCGGAGCGCGGCGGCCGCGCGAAGCGGTACGTCTCGATCACCGCCGCTGGCGCCGATGCTCTGGAGCGGAGCCGCGAGAGCTGGCGGCGCGTGTGGCATGGGCTGAAGCCGTTGCCGGCGGCACGCCGCGAGTGCATCGGGGGATGAGGGAACCAGTGCCCTTCAATGTCGACGCCAGCTCCGGCGCCTTCATCGTCCGGGCGAAGGACACCGTCCACATCGTCGACTCGGTCGCGAGCGCGACGGTGTGTGTCAGCGGGATCGGGGCGGCGACATCGAACGGAGTCGCCACACCGGGACCGCCCTCGCCCACGGCGCCGCAGCCAGCAGAGCCGCCGCGATGGAACTCGTCGCTGTGGAACAGCACGGCGTGGTCGTCGCTGCTGCCGTCCATGACGTGAGAATCGGCGTCAGCCGACGCGGCGAGGCCACCTGCGCGCGCCGAATTCGTGCTCTACATGTTCGCCCCGCGCCGCGACCGCGATGCGATCCTCGGCGACTTGGCGGAGGACTTTGCGACCCGGCTCGTACCGAAGTACGGCGTGCGCGCGGCGCGCTTACGGTACTGGACTCAGGTGCTGCGCTCGATCTGGCCGGTACTGCGGCCGCGGCTGGTCGAGTTGGCCGGCGTCAGCGTGCTGGTCAGGGCGGCGCGGGCGTGGCTTTCGTCGTCGCACTAGCGTCGCCGGCTTCGCCCGATGAAGCTCCCTGACATTCTAGAGATGCAGCGTCGTGTCGACGATGCGATCGGACGGACACATCGTCCGATCCAGGACATGGTCGATCAACTGGCCCGACAGCGGGAGCTCTTGGTCGACGCGCCCGCGCGGCGGCTGGCCGAGGAAGTACAACGCCAGACTGCACGCTTCGAGGAACTTACCCGTCGGCCGTTCGAGGACTACCTCGCGCGCCAGAGAGAGCTGCAAGAGCGGATCGCCCGCTCGTTCATGTTGCCGACGTCTCTTGTACAGAAGTTCGTCGGTTCCCTCGGGGACGACATCCGGCGGCAGGTGGAGGCTGCTGCGCGTGGACCGGCGGAGGCGCTGCGCGCCTCGTTCCAGGCCGTCAATCCCGAAGTGCTCGCGGCGGTCGACGTCGGTCGCGAATGGATGCGTCGACTCGGTGACCCCTCGTTTGGTGAGACGCTCGCGGGCCGTCTTGAGCAGGCCATTGACGATATCGCGCGAGCTGAGGAGGATCTGGGGCGACGGCGTGGGCTCGAAGAACTCCGGGAAACGCTACGCGAGCACGTTGAGTCCGCCCCGCACGGTACCATCAGCCGCGCCGAGTGGATCGAGATCATCATCGCGATCGTGTTCCACCTGCTCATGTTGGCCGTCGAGCTGCGCGATCACCGAACGGACGAGAGTCGCGTCGAGGAGATCCATGCTTTCTGCGTCGCTGCCGTCCGGGATGCCCAGCAGCTACCTGAGGCGCGTCTCGAGCCGACGCACGTCGTCAGAGCCGATCGCGTGAACCTACGCGCCGGGCCCTCGACGAAATCGGTCACAATCGGACGCCTTCACGAGGGACAGCCGGTGACGCGAACCGCAAAGAGGCGCGAGTGGGCGTACGTCACTTACTTCGACTACGCAGACGGAATCCGGCGCAGCGGGTGGGTTTTCAGCAAGTACACAAAGCGCGTGCAGGTCTCGGTGCGCTTGAAGCGCTCCGCAACGGACCGATGATCGTCCGGCGTGTGGTGAGATCGACTTCGACCCGGACTCCCCCGAAGATCTGCGTATTCCTCGACGAGCGTGTCGCCGGCGGTGACACCAGCCGCCACCGACTCATCGTCGGTTGCTTCGTTGTTGGAGCGTCGCGCTGGAAAGCACTCCACGATGCTGCGCGGCGGGTCGGTCAGGTCCGGGGCACCCGCCGGCTCGATGAGATCGGCAAACTGCTAGCACATCTGGAGGGTTTCGGCCTCCTGACCTACGGCGATCTGCCCGCCGAGCTTGTGCCGGCCGGCGAGATCGACGGCACGAATGACATCCCAACGATGGCGCGGTCGGACAACGTGTGGTCGCACGCCGTGCTCGCGGCCGGTGCCGCCGTGCTCGCGTCTCTTCCAGGCTTCCGCGTGGATGCCGCCGCGCTGGACTTCCACTACGATCCGAAGAGCCTCACGGCCCCTCATCGCTACGCGATCGAACGCGCGCTGCGAGAGACACTGCCCGAGATCGCGCGCGAGGCGCCACAGCGCCCCGAGCGTCCGACCCCGTACTTCACCGTGGGACGGGTGGAACAGGTTCCGAAACCTGCGCCGGGCATTGCACCCGACTCGCTCCAACTCGGTACGAACATCGCCCATCACCTGTGCTCCCAAGCCGACGCGCTGATCCGCGGGCGCGTCATCCCGCGCGTTCTCGTGTGTGACCATACCCAGGCCCGCGTGACCATGGTCTCCAAATTCACGTAGGCGACACGTTGTGAGCGCTCGCGGAGGACAATGCCGAGGGAGGATGTAGAGGTGCCCGCAGGCCGCTTCACCGGCGAGGCCGCCGCGCGCTCATGGCTCGCGAGCGCATGCCCACACGTCTGGGGACTCCTGAACTCTCAGGCCAGGCAAGTGCTCCCTCTGGGTCTCGCCGAATTTCTCATGAGAGGGGACGTGACGTGCGGGCGACAACACCTGACGTTCGCGGATACGGAGGTCGCGGCGCTTGTCCACGTGTGCGGGGAGAGCAAGGTCGCGGACGCCTACCGGCGCGATCTTTCGAACGTGGCGACCGAGGCGCAGCTGGCGCAGCATCTCTGCGAACTCTCCGTTGCCGTGGCCCTGTGCCGGCTCGCAGGCTCCATCCGCCTGCGACCGCGAACCGGTCGTGGTGAGACTCGCAGCGACTTCGCGGTCGACCTCGCTGGCGTATGCGTGTACGGCGAGGTCAAGCGGTACGATGACACGGCGTGGTTCACGGCGTCAGGACGCTCGCCGAGGCGGGGGCGCTCTCTCGTGAAGAGCCCGCCTGGGATGCCGGTCCCCAATGCTGACCGACCTCGCAGTATGGACCTACGGAGCAAGCTCAAGAACGTGCCGAGCCAGTTCCCGCAGGGAACGGCCAACGTGCTGTTCGTGTTCCATCGCTCCTTCGGAGATAGCCACCGCTATCTGCAGGCGGCACTCTTCGGCGACACAGCGTACGGGCTCGAATCCGACGCGGTCGATGCGCCGGCTGTAGATGGGCTCTTTGCTCGTCCCGCGTGGCGGACCGTCTCGGCCTGCTACCTGACGCACCTGCCGCCCCAGGCACCCGAGCCGGGGCTCCGGTCTATGCCGCGCAGGCTGTACTGCGCACCGCGGTGGCGTAACCCCCAGGCGATCGTCCCCCTGCCCGACGGCGTGCGGGACGTGCTCGACACGCTTCGTCCCGTCGACGAGTGGAAGCGCGGTTCGCCGCGGCGGCGACCCACGGTCGCCGGCCGGCTGAACGCCCGGCCACCTTGCGGCTAGGTGGGCGCCACCGCATCGTCAAGCGATCCGTTCCCTTATTGTCTCACCGGGCAGGGTGGGTGCAAGAGTCGGGAGGCTTCATCCACGCGACCTCGGCGGCCCTGACGGCGTCTCAGCCGAGTAGGCGACGCTCGTCGAACTTGTCTCGAACTTGGCCCAATCGCGATGTCACAAAATCGAGGTCGCATCGTGAGGACGAGCTCCGTCGGGCCGGCGGCAGGAAACTCAAAAGCCTGCGGCCTTCATTCACGTCGGGACACCGCAGATCGCCGCTTCCTAGGCATGGGGGGGTCGGGGCGGCGAGGCGGCTCCGACGCGCTGCACCCTGGAATCAGGACGCCGACAGTTCACCGACAGGCGGTCAGAGGTCGAAGCTGCTCGCGCAGTTACGATGGCGCACTGGATTCGCCATCTAGCGCGCCTCTCCGGGGCAGGTCGTCGGCCTGGTGTCGGGCGCCGCTGACGCTTGGTCGAGTGTCTGTCTCGCCCGTGACGGCTTCCTCACCCGTCGGCCCGTCGAAAAGTGCCCGGAAAGCGGGGAAACACGGGGGCTGGCCGGGTGTCCCGCGTCCGCGCGTCGCGCCCGGTGTAACGCGCGCGCGCGGGCGCACGCGCGCGGGGTGGTCGTGAACCGTTCGCGGGCCGCGTGGTTGGTAAAGCGTTTCGCCCGGTTTCGTACCGCGACACGGAGTCGACCGGGGTCCTCGCTGGATAGCTCCGGGCCTCGCGTCGCCGGTCGGCGCCCGCACGCGCTAGACCCGTCCTCGTGGCGGGCCGTGGCCCTCGAGCGCCGCGATCGCCGCGTCGAAGCAGCGGAGGATCATCCTGTGCGTCGTTTCCCGGCGGTCGTTGAGGCGGCCGATGCTTTCGCCGTACAGCGCGTGGGCGGCGGCGTCGAGCCGCCCTCGTAGCCGTTCGCCGGCGGGCGTGGTCAGTCGCCCCGGCGCGGCGGCGCGGAGTATCAAGGGCGGCGTGGAGGCGTGCAGCCTCAAGGGCCGGAACGACAGGGGATTCGGCGTCAGGGCCACCGGGGGCCAGGAGAATCGTGCAGTTCTGCAAGGTTGGCCGGTTACATCCCGATCCCGGCCAACCCGAGCGTTTCCTTCCGCCAACTCGGACAAGCGGCGTTCAGCCAGGCGTAGTTGGTCGTGCGTGGTCGCGCCACTCTTTTTCCTTGACGTAGCGACTGGACCCGGAGCACGCTTACCAGCCGAATCGGGCAAGCCAGTGGGCCGCGCCCCTCAACGTCGGGAGGACGACATGAAGCCTCTACTCGTCGCACTAGTCACGTGGGTGCTGTCGCTGGGTGTCTGGTCCCCGGCAGCGGCGATCCTGCCTCCCGCTAGCCACTTGAAGTGCTACAAGATCAAGGACCCGGCGAAGATCAAGGGGACCGTGGACCTCACTACCCCCCAGTTCGGTGCTGAGCCGGGCTGTGTGGTCGGAGCGGCGAAGTACTTCTGCGCTCCCGCCTCGAAGACGAACGTCACGGTGACCTCCGCCGGGACGCCGGTCGTGCCGCTCCCCCTCTACGCGCCCGCCGAGACGTTCGACCGCATCTGCTACAAGGTGAAGTGTCTGACACCGCCACCTCCCTTCCCTCCCGATCAGAACGTGACCGATCAGTTCGGCAACCGCGTGCTCATGAAGTTCACGGCGGCGTTCATGTGCACGCCCGCCGTGAAGGGCGCGGGCTTCTGCGGCAACGGCGTGATCGATGCGGGCGAGGACTGTGACGCGCCCGCGATGGGCGCGTGTCCGGCGGGCTGCGATGCTAATTGCACCTGCACCTGTGTGACCGCATGCTGTTACATGGAGAACCTGGCGTCCCCACCCAACACGAGTTGCGTCGAGTACACGGGAAAGCCAGCGCAGGTGGCGAGCTTTACCGGGACGTGCAAGCCGCCAGGCTCGTTGCCTGGCGGTGCCACGCTGCACAGCCCCAGTGCGGCGCCGTGCGTTGCGGGGCCGAACTTCGGCTTCCCCTGCGGCGGCGGCTCGGCCAACGAGGTCGTCGCCCCCGCGGATGCGAGCTGTCCATGAGGGTTCTACTAAACTGAGCCTCGAATATTCTTCATTGACGGGTGGCGCCTGTTCGCCCAAAACTCAGCGCTGACCGTCGATCACTCTGTCCGTTTGCATCCCCTTCGAGGACAGAAGCGCGTTCCGCTCGCCACTCCCTTTTGCGGTTGACGTGACGGGCCTCGCTGCGCGACCGTCGCCGCCCACAGAAGGAGACTTACCCCATGGACAAGATGGCTCGTGGCTTCGTCGCTCTGGCTTTCTCGCTGACACTCACGGTGCCGGCGTTCGCCGGCATCGCCGACAGCCCGCTGCCGGTGCTCGTAGCGGGGCAGCCGACTCTGCACCTGTACTCCGTGCCCGGCGTCGTTGATGGCGGTCAACTCACAACATTTTTCTCATGTACATCTCTGGAGAAGACCCTCACCGTCCAAGTGGGCGTCGAGGTGTTCTTCTCGTCCGGAGGTGCTCCCGTCAACGACGGGGCGGCGACATCGCTCAGTCTCGGCCCAGGTGCAACGATAATGTTTGCGACAAGCAACGCGAACGGCTTCTCGATCAATTCGAATCTTGGCGCTGGTCCTATCGGTAACGGCTCGGCGCGGATTCTCGCTACGTCGAAGAACGTCGCGTGCACGTCGTTTCTTGCGGACTCCTTCAACGTACCGCCGACGTCGATGGTCCAGCTCACGATCATCGCGAAGCTCAAGCAGAAGGCGGCGAACTGACTGTCCGTAAAAGTCAACCAACCACGGGAGGTGCTCGACATGCGGACCGTGATCAATGCCGTCGTGGCGCTCTTCTTCGTCGCTCTCGCCTCACGGCCCGTCTTCGCGGCGGACTCGTGCGGGGGAGGATGTCCGAAGCCGCCGAGCAACAGCCGAGCTGTATCCGCAGACGGTGGCGGTGTCCTCCTCGCAACCTACCCCGGCAACACGCTGAGCGCGACCCTCGCCAAGGGGAAGAAGAAGACGATCCTCATCGCTGATGGGATGCTCGCCGACACGACGGGGGGCGGTGGTCTCGTTTCCAGAGAATACGATCTCGGCATCAGCGTGAACGGCCTTGCGATGCACCCGGGGGACCCGGCGAGCGGGCCAGTGAATCCCGTGAATCCCGACGCGTACGAAGACTGCGGCGTGGCGCGTTCGGACCCCGACAGGGTGTGCACCGTCATCGGCCACTGGTGGCTCGACATGGACGACCCTGCCAACGCGGCGCTCCTGAGCGTTCCCATCACCGTCACCCTCGTTGGGGGCGACCCCACCGGCGGCCCGGCGGTCGGCAGCACGCTGGTCGCGATGTCGCTGCGGGTGCGCTTGGAGAAGAAATAGCGCTCGGCCGACCTGTCGTCTTCCGTCAGGAACTAGGCCAAGTGCGTGATTTCCCGGGCGTTCGGTTCCGGGGGCCTACCTTTGGCCGGTTTCATCCCCTTCGAGGACAAAGCGGCCCTTCGGCTCCACATCTCTTTTCCGGTTGACGTAAGGGTCGTCGCCGCGCGACCGTCGCGGTCCACGGGAGGAGGGTATCCGATGGACAAGATCGCTCGCGGCCTGTTCGGCCTAGCTTTCTCGCTGACGTGTGCCACGTCGGCGCTGGCAGGGTCAGGCCCCACGAAGCTCAAGCAGCCGAACAGCTTCCCCATCGTCATTAGCAAACCGGGAAGCTACGTGCTTGTGAGCAACATCACGGTGCCGGATGCCAACACGACGGCGATCAGCATCACGGCTGACAACGTGACGCTCGACTTGGGCGGGTTCTCCATTATGGGCCCGGTGGCGTGTAGCGGGACCCCTACTACCTGCTCGCCAGCAAACGGCTCCGGCAGCGGAATCTCCGGCTCGAGCCAGATGGGGCTTGCGGTTCGGAATGGGACGGTTCGCGGCATGGGCAATGACGGGGTGCTCCTCGGCGATCAGGCCCGCGTTGAGAGCGTGACCGCGACGAGCAACGGGGCTAACGGCATCAACATCGGTAACAACATCGCCGGCACGGTGACGAACTCCACGGGGTCGGTAAACGGAGACAATGGAATCCTCGCCACTACCGTGACGGGCTGCGAAGCGGACCAGAACAGCGCTGATGGTATCATCGCCCTAACGGTTTCGAACTCTAGTGCGTATGGTAACGGCGGTGGCGTCGGCATCATGGCACGTTCCGTTATGAACTGTACGGCCACAAACAATGCGGCGACCGGAATCGAAGGCGACGTTGTGAGCAATAGCGCGGCGGTGCAGAACGGCTTCTACGGCATCGCCGGTTCGACGGTGGCCAATTCTCAAGCCCTTGCGAACGGCGCCATCGGTATAACGACGCTTTTGGCGACCGGCTGCGAGGCCCACGGCAACACCGGGTCGCCACAGATCGCCGCATCCGGAACCACCGGCCACAATATCTGCAGCGGTATTCCCTGCCCATAGTGGAGACGGGAGTAAGTACATGAGACTCATCATGGGTACAGTTGCATTGCTCGCTATTATGTCTCTGGCGGTGTCAGCAAGCGCCTCTGGCCCTACGAAGCTCAAACAGCCCAGCAGCTTCCCGCTCGTGATCAGTAAGTCAGGTAGCTATGTGCTCGCCAGTGACATCACTGTCCCCAGTGCCAACACGACGGCGATCTCTGTGCAGGCCGATAACGTGACCATCGATCTCAACGGGTTTTCGATTCTTGGCCCCGGTACCAGCGGCTCAGGCAACGGAATTGATGTGCCAGGCGGACAGAACACCGCCGTTCTGAACGGGAGCGTGCAGGGTATGGGCAATAATGGGCTATCCCTAAACGGTGGGCGCATCGACGGCGTGAGGGCGCTGCGTAACGGCGGCGACGGCATCGACTGCGGCCAAGCCGGCGTGGTGAGCAACAGCATTGCGACGCTCAACGGCCGCAACGGCATCGACTGCCACGCCGGCGGCGTGGTGAGCAACAGCATTGCGCAGAGCAACGGCTTCGCCGCCAGCGGCGGCGACGGCATCAGCGGCGCAACGGTGAGCGGCTGCGAGGCGGATACCAACGCCTCGGCGCAAATCTCCGCGCCAGCGATTGCCGGTCACAACAACTGCAACGGCAGCCCTTGCCCGTAGGTCGTCTATCACCTCGTGGCGCGCGACGGCGCCACGTGATCCGTGGCGCGCACACGCGCAGCGCGGAGGAAGGGATATCCCAATGAGGCACGTCCCGCAGCGGCTCCTGTTCCTGGCGATCGGCGGCATCCTGAGTCTAGCAACAACAGCAGGCGCGACTACCGTTGCCAGCGAGTCCAAGAAGGGCGTGGCGGAGGCCTACGCGACGGTAGTGACTAACTCAACAACCGTGCTGGACTTTGGCGGAAAGAGGGCGACCGGCGCTAGCACATCGAGTTGCGGTGTCGGGTGCGCCCTGGTCACGTTTACCGGAAACTTCCCGACGGACATCACGCTTAACAACGTGGTCCTGAATTCGACGACTAATAATCAGGGCTCATTTGCGACCGTAGCCATCCCCGATGCTGCCTCGCCGACCTTGATAGCGGTCGCCGTGTTGAACTTTGTGACGACTACCGGTGCCGCCGCCGACGCCTTCGTGTCCGTGACCGTCTTCGTAGGTCATCAATAGGTCCCGTCTCTGCCGACAGCGTGAGGGCGCACGGATGGCAACCTGGGTGCCTCCCGCGCGGCCGGCCCTTACTCGCGGGACTGTCCGCACCCGTAGAGCATCTGATCGGCTAGCTGTCCGCTGCTGGCCGATAGATGACGGAGGAGGAAGCCGCTGACCCACCGGCGTTCAGCTATGGGGATTGGATGGTGGTGAGCGCGGTGAAGGAG
>JACXTT010003253.1_pt1 | contig 25234 bp, 25 predicted proteins | sample 9270951 | NCBI WGS metagenome assembly JACXTT01 (sample SAMN15532306, study PRJNA645909) | rock metagenome | isolation source: weathered quartz diorite | place: Puerto Rico | collected 2017-06-21
CGAGCGGGATGCGCGGGTTCAGCCGCTCGCGCAGCACGGGGACCGGGTCGTCCTTCATGCTCATTTTTTGCATGAAGCCGCACTTCCCGACGAACGGCCTTACCGCCGCTTCGACGCCGACCTGCGCGAGGAGGCAGGCCTGGAGCGAATTCCTGACGGCGTCGGCCCCGTTGAAACGCTTCCACATGGAGAGGTCGCCGCGCCGGTTGAGCTCACCCGATTCGATCTCATCGCTCGCGAAGTGGGGGATCGCGGTCATGCCCATGGCTTCGCGCGTCTGATCGGCATTCAAATTCAGCAGTCGCGCGATCGCGGCGGTCGCGCCGAGGGCCATCAGGTTCGTATAGTCCCAACCGCCCTGCGCGGTCGAGAACGCGTCGAATGCCGCTCCCACCATTTCGTAACCCACGGCCACCGCCGAGAGCAGTTTTCCCCCGGGGGCGTTGGTCCATTCGGCGGCGGCGATTACGCCGGAAAGAATGTCGCTCGAGTGACCACTGTTGCGCCGCCCCACGAAAAAATCGTTGTAGTCGTGGCATCTCAGGAGCACCCCGTTCGTCAACGCGGCGAGCTCGGGGGCCGCGCGCTTTTGCGTGCCCCAGATCACGCAGCCCTTGCTGTTCGCCGGAAAGCGGTAGGCGTGCTTGCGCGCGTTCTGTGCGGCCGGGTGCCGCAGCGCGACTATTGCGACCGCAATCGAATCGATGAGGACGGCCTTGGCGGCGCGCTCGGCGCGCGCGTCGAGCTTGCCGGAGACATTCACCACGTAATCGGCGATCAGCTCGCCGACTTCGTCGCGGTATTGCTGCTTATTGGCGTTCGCCGTCACGTATAGCCTTTCTGCGAGACTGCCTGGACCGCGGGTCCGACGGCGAGCGCGGCAACCTCCCTGGCCACCGCGGCGGGAAGCAGCGACGAGTCCTTGGTGAAGGTGACGAAACGGAAGCCACAGTCCGCCTGCTTCGGCCGCCATCTTCCGGTATTCGAGTGAAGCGCGCAAGGCTTCACCGCGCTCCCTCGAGCGCCGTTCAGTCGTCCGCCTTCCGCAGGTTGGCAAATACATGGTAGGCGATGGCGTCCCAGGCGTTGCGGATGCCGATGAAGACACCGCTCCCGCTTCTGCTACTCTAGCGCCTCTATTTGGGAGCTAAGACGCAGTCTGCGGATGTCATCGTGATCGGCGCGGGCGCCGCCGGCCTCGCGGCGGCCGACGAGCTCGCACGCAAAGGCCGCCGCGCGTTGGTCCTCGAAGCGCGCGAGCGCGTCGGCGGACGCTGCTGGACGCGACGCATGCCGGGACTGGGGTCCCCGTTGAGCTCGGCGCCGAGTTCCTCCACGGCGAAGCGAAGCTCACGCATGCGCTGCTCAGGAAGGCGGGGCTGCGCGCCGTCGATTCCGTGCGCGAGCAGCGCTTCCTCGATCACGGGCGCCTGCGCCGCATCGACGCATTCATGGAGGCGCAGCGCGCCGCCGAGCTCGCGGCCGACCTCGAGCGCGATGTCTCGTTCGCCGCCTTTCTCGCACGACTGCGGCTGTCCGCGAAGACCAAGGATGTCGCGCGCATGATGGTGGAAGGGTTCGATGCGGCCGATCCGCGGCGCGTGAGCGCGCGCTCGATCGCGGGGGAATGGAGCGGCGGCGAGCTCGGCGCCTCGCAGCCCCGGCCCGAAGGCGGCTACGGCGCGTTGCTCGGCTGGCTGGCGAACGCGATCGTCGCGAACGGTGGCGAGCTGCGGCTCGGCGCCCTGGTGAGCGACGTGCAATGGAAGCTGGGCGCGGTCCGCGTGAGCGGCAGGTTCCTGGGCGAGCGCTTTACGGTGCGAGCGAAACGCGCGATCGTCACGCTACCCCTTGGGGTGCTGCAGGCTGGGCCGCTGCGCTTTCCGGAAAAGCGCGCCGCGCTGCGCAAGCTCGCCTCCGGCCCCGTCGTCAGGGTGGCGATGCGCTTTCACCGTCCGTTCTGGGAGAAGCGCGCGCCCGGTGTCGCATTCTTCCATTCCGCGGGCGCGCCCTTCCCCACGAGCTGGACGGCGCTGCCGATGCGTGCGCCCCTGCTCACGGCGTGGGCGGGCGGACCGAAGGCGGCGCGGTTGACGGGGTCGTCGGCCCGCAAGCTCGTCGACGCGGCCCTCGCCTCGGTCGAATCGATATTCGGCAACGGCCTGCGCGCGCTGCTCGCGGCGGCATACGTCCAGGACTGGATGCACGATCCGTATTCGCGCGGCGCCTACAGCTACGTGCTCGTCGGCGGCATGGGCGCGCGCGAAGAGCTGGCGGCGCCGCTCGACGGGACGGTGCTCTTTGCCGGCGAGGCCACCGAGAGCGAAGAGGCCGGCACCGTCGCCGCCGCCCTGAGAAGCGGCGTTCGCGCCGCGCGCGAAGCGCTCGGCTGATTCATTCGCCCGGCGATTCCGAGTCCTTCGCTTTCCGCATCCTCACGAACACGAAGTAGGAAACGGCGTCCCAGGCGTTGTGTATGCCGATGAAGAGCAGCAGCAGGATCGCCGCGCCGACGGCAATCAAGGATTCGTGGGCGTGAGCGTGCGCGGCGAGCGAGGAGAGCGCGAGCACGGCGTACGCGGCGAAGGGCAATAGAGAATGAAACAACCAGTCCTCCAGGTCGGGCCGGTACGACGTCTGCAGCCGGACGCGCCGCGCCACGAGGACGGTGTACGCCGCGCCGCTCAGGCCCACGAGCCCCCAGAGCGTCGACACGGCGGCGACGCCTTACCAGGGAACGCGCAGGACCGCCGCGATGAGCAGCACGGTGCTGAAATGGACGATTGTCGGCGTGGCGAACGCGGCGTCGGCTTCTTGCGCGGCCTCGCGCGGCGTGCCGGCCCGCGCCTTACCCTTGGCCTCGCGTGCGAGCTTCTTGAGCTTCTGCTCGCTGCGCGCGTAGCTGAACACCACCTCGTGTCCGGCTCGCGCGAAGATCGTTCCGAGCTTGCTGCCCATCAAGCCTGAACCGAGAATGCCGATTCGCATGGTGTCCTCCGAGGAGGACTTTATAGCACCACGCGCCCCAGCGCGAGACCGCAAGCCGGGTCGGGCAGTCAGAGGCTACGTGCGATCAGAAGATGACGCCGACGCCAACGAGATTCCATCCGTCGTTGGACGCGTTCTTGCTGATTCCGAGCTTGCGTCCGTGCGAATGGTGACGGTATTCGAGGAAGACCCGGCTCGAGAGATCGTATCCGAGCGACACGTCGAAGTCCCAGTGCGTGCCATTGAGGTCGTTTGTCTCGTCGATCCAGACCGCGCCCAATCCGGCCCGCCACTTCGAATAGGTCCACACGTGATCGACGCCGGCGAAGAAATGGGCCTTGCTCGACTCGACGTGCGACTCGTGCGTCCAGAATCCCAGCCTCGCGCCCCAGGCGCCGCCGTAGCGGGCGGAAACCAGCGTGGAACCGCGCGCGTGGACGAAGTCGTCGGACACGGACAAGCGCAATTCCGCCCTGGTTTCATCCAGCGCGTGCGACGGCCCGCTGAAGAGTAGGCCCGCGCTCAGCAGCAAGCCGGCGATCGCCGCGCGGGGCGCAGCGACGCAAAACCTTGAAGGATTCGAGTACTTCACGGGCCGCTTTCCGCATCTTGGGATCAGATTCCCGGATTCACGGACTCAAGCTGACTGGAAACTGGGCCTACGACCACACTCCGCCGAGCGCCTTGAACAGGTCGGCGATCGCCGCCCGCTGCGAGCGCAGCGCGTCGATGCGGTTCTGCTCCGCGGCGAGCAGGTTGCGCTCCGCATCGAGCACCTCGAGCTGACCGGTCATGCCGTTCTGGTATCGAAGGCGCGCAAAGCGCAGCGTGGTCCTCAACGCCGTCACGCGCTCGCTCTCGGCTTCGAGCCGCTCGCGCGCCTTGGCCTGCGCCACGAGCGCGTCGCGCACGTCGCGGAACGCGTTCTGGATCGCAAGCTGGTACTGGGCGAGCGCCTGGCGTTCGCGCGCTCCGGCGGCCTGCACCTGCGCGTCGATGCGGCCGCCCGCGTAGATCGGCTGCCCCGCCGCGAGCGCGGCCTGCCAGATCCCGGCCGGCCCGGTGAACAAGTCGGACAGCGCCACGCTCTCGCTGCCGAGATAGCCGGTGAGGGAGAGCGTGGGAAAGTAGGCCGCGCGCGCCACTGCGACGCGGGCGTTTGCGGCGATGAGCGTCTGCTCGGCCTGGACCAGATCCGGCCGGCGCAGCAATAGGTCCGAAGGCAGGCCTGCCGGGACGACGATCGCAACCGTCCGGTCCTCGGGGTCGCTTCCCGCTTCGAGCGTGCCTTCGTAGATCGCCCTGGGACTCTTGCCGAGCAGCACGGCGAGGGCGTTTTCCTGCTGCGCACGCTGCAGCTCGAGGACCGGCAGCAGCGCGCGCTCGGCCGCGACGTCCGCTTGGAGCTGGCGGTAGTCGAATTCGGAGATGTCGCCCACATCGAAGCGCCGCCTTTGCATTCCGAGCGCCTCGCTGCGCGCGGCGAGCGAGCGCCGGGTGGCGGCTAGCTGCCCGTCGAACGCACGCAGGACGAAATAGCCCTGCGCCACGTCCGAGGTCAGGGTGATGAGAACGGTCTCGCGCGCGGCTTCGGTCGCGAGGAGGTCGGCGCGCGCGGCCTGCGTGGCGTTGCGCAGCCGGCCCCACAGGTCGATCTCGTAGGAGACGCCCGCCGCCATCCGGGTGTCGCTGAACTCCGGATTGGTGCCCGGGGGTACCGGCGTCGGGCCGCGCTGCGAGACGCGCGTGCGGCTCCGGTTCGCGCCGGCGCTGACTTGCGGCCGCTGATCGGCCGAAGTCGCGGAAAGCGCCGCGCGCGCCTCGTCGACCCGGGCGATCGCGAGCATGACGTTCGCATTGTGGGAGAGCGCTTCGTCCACCAGGCGGTCAAGCACCGGGTCGCCGTACACCTTCCACCAGCGCGCGTCCCGGGCCTGCACGCCATCGGCCGGCGCATCGCGCCAGCCCGCGGGCAGATCGACCGCGGGCTTCGTGTAGTCCGGCTTCAGGCCCGCGCAGCCTGCAAGGACCAGCGCGAATCCGAGGATGGAAAGCTTACGCATGGCCGTCCTCCGTTTTCAGCGGAACATGGTGCGGAATGCCGGTCGCCGCCTGCGCGTGCTCGCGCCCGATCTCGCTGCGCAATTCCGACGCGGTGCGGCGCTCGGAGAGCCTGCGGTCGGTGATGAGCTTGAAGAACAGGGGCACGAAAAAGATCGCGAGGAACGTCGCCGCCAGCATTCCGCCCATGACGCCCGTACCGACGGAACGCCGCGCGCCCGCGCCGGCGCCCGCCGAGATCGCGAGAGGCAGCACCCCGAAGATGAATGCAAGCGAGGTCATCAGGATCGGACGAAAGCGCAGCCGCGCGGCTTCCAGCGCCGCCGCCGCGGTGGACAGGCCCTCGTGATGCTTCAGCACGGCGTATTCGACGATCAGTATGGCGTTCTTCGCGGCGAGGCCAAGCAGCGTCACCAGCCCGATCTGGAAATACACGTCGTTGGTGAATCCGCGGAGCCACACCGCCGCGAGCGCACCGAAGGTGCCGAACGGCAGCGCCAGCAGCACCGACAGCGGCAGCGACCATTTTTCGTACTGCGCGGCGAGGATCAGGAAAACCATCAGGGCGGCGAGCGCCAGCGCTATGCCCGCAGTGCCGCTCGATCTCTTCTCCTGGAACGAAGCCCCGCCCCAGTCGTAGCTGAAGTCCGGCGGCAGCGCTTCGTTCGCGACCTTTTCCACGGCCTGGATCGCCTGGCCAGAGGAGACTCCGGGAGCGCCTTGCCCTATCAGCTTCACCGCGGGCAGGTTGTTGAAGCGGTCGAGCGAGTCCGGGCCCGAGGAATAACGGACGTTGGCGAGCGCGTTGAGCGGCACCATCTCGCCCTTCTGGGACCGCACGTAAATATCGCCGATCGAGTCCGGGCGTTTGCGGTAGGCGGGCTCGGCCGACATCAGCACCTGCCAGGTGCGTCCGTACTTGTTGAAGTCGTTGACGTAGTAGGTGCCAGCGGTCGCCGCGAGCGTCCCGTAAAGCGCGTCGATCGGGACGCCGAGCGCCTTGGCCTTGTCGCGGTCCAGATCCACGTAGAGCTGCGGCACGTTCGCGCGCCAGAAAGTGTTGACGAAACCGAGCTGCGGTTCCTTGCTCGTGCGCGCGAGGAACTGCTGCAGGACGTCGGCGCTGCGTTTCGGCCCGCCCTCGCCGCGGTTCTGGATGTAGAACTCGAAGCCTCCCGCCGTGCCCAGGCCGAAGATCGGAGGCGGGTTGAAGGCGAGCACCAGCGCCTCCTTGATAGGCGCGCTCTTCATGAAGAGCTCGCCCACCAGCTGCGAGGCGTTGACGGAGCGCTCGTCCCAGTGCTTCTGCGTGACGAAGATCGTCGCCGCGTTGTTGCGGAACCCGCCGCCGATGAAGTCGAATCCGGTGAACGCCACGGCATCCTCGTTGTTTGGGTTGGACTTGATGAGGTCGACGACCTCGGAGACCACGCGGTCGGTGCGCTCGAGTGATGCGCCGTCCGGCAGGATTACCGCCGCGATGTAGTAGCCCTGGTCCTCGTCGGGCACGAGGCTTCCGGGCGTTGCGCGCCACAGCCCGGCGGCAAGTGCGACCATCGCGGCGAAGAGCGCGACGCCGATGCCGCCGCGGCGCATCATCCAGGCGACGCCGTCGGTATAGCGCCCGGTCACGCGGCGGAACCAGTCGTTGAACCAGGTGAAAAAGCGGCCGGGACGCTTGTGCTCGCGCTTCAGGATCAGCACGCACAGGGCCGGCGTGACGGTGAGCGCCACGGCCCCCGAGATCACCACTGCGATGGAGATGGTGACCGCGAACTGGCGGTAAAGCTCGCCCGTGAGGCCGCCCAGGAACGCGATGGGCACGAACACCGCGCACAACACCAGCACGATCGCGATGATCGGACTGGTCACTTCCCTCATCGCCTTGACCGCGGCTTCGCGGGCATCCAGGTGCTCCTCGTGCATGATGCGCTCGACGTTCTCGAGCACCACGATGGCGTCGTCCACCACGATGCCGATGGCGAGCACCATGCCGAACAAGGTGAGCGTGTTGATCGAGTAGCCAAGCAGATAGAGGCCTGCAAAGGTGCCGATCAGCGACACCGGCACCGCGGCGAACGGGATCAGGGTCGCGCGCCAGTTCTGCAAGAAGAGAAAGACCACGAGGAAGACGAGCAGCATCGCCTCGCCGAGCGTCTTCAACACCTCGCGGATCGATACTTCGACGAAGCGGGTCGTATCGTAGGGAATCGAGTAGCTGAGGCCGTCGGGGAAACGCGCGGAGAGCGCGCTCATCGTCTTCTTGACGTTGCTCGCGACCTCGAGCGCGTTGGCGCCGGGCTGCAGGAAGATGCCCACCAGCGTGGCCGGACGGCCGTTCAGGCGGCCGATGAACTCGTAGTCCTTCGAGCCCAGCTCGACGCGGGCGACGTCCTTCAGGCGCAAGGTCGAGCCGTCCGGATTGGCACGTACGATGATGTTCTCGAACTCGCCCGGATCGGCGAGTCGGCCCCGGGTGGTGACCGTGTAGACGAGCTCCTGCGGGCCGCCCGAGGGCGTCTGCCCGATTTTTCCGGCCGCGAACTGCGCGTTTTGCTCGTTCAGCACGGCGATCAGGTCGGCCGTCGTGAGGCGCAACTGTGTCAGGCGGTCGGGCTTGACCCAGATCCGCATCGCGTAATCCTTGGCGCCAAAGATCTGCACGTTGGTCGTGCCCGGCACGCGTTTGAGCTGATCGAGCACGTTCACCGTCACGTAGTTGCTGGTATAGAGATCGTCATAACGGCCGGTGGGCGAATAAAACGCCAGCACCTGAAGGAAGGACGATGATCCCTTCTCCACCGTGACCCCGAGGCGGCGCACGTCCGCAGGCAGCCGCGGCTCGGCCTGCCTGACGCGGTTGTTGATGTTGACCGTGGCCTGGTCGATGTCGGTGCCGATATCGAAGGTGACGTGAATCTGCACCTGGCCGTTCGAGGTGGAGGTCGAGCTCATGTAGATCATGTGCTCGACGCCGTTGATCTGGTTCTCCAGCGGCGCCGCCACCGTCTGCTCGATCACGCCGGCCGAGGCGCCCGGGTAGTTCGCCGTGACGGTCACAACCGGCGGAGCGATCTCGGGATACTGGGCGATCGGCAGGGTGCGCATCGCCGCGAGGCCGGCGATCACAATGAAGATCGAGAGCACCGCCGCGAAGATCGGGCGGTCTATGAAAAAACGAGAGAACATGAAGCAGCTCCTTTTTACTTTTGCGCGATGACGCGCGCGCGGCCTTCCGCCTTGGGCGTCACGTCGCTTTCCCGTGGCTGCGATGCCGCAACGGCCACGGGCGAGCCCGGGCCGATCTTCATGACGCCGTCCACGATCACGCGATCGCCGGAGGCGAGACCCGCAGTCACGATCCAGGCTTCGCCGTGCCAGTCGCCGAGCTCGACCGGCCGCGGCTCGGCCTTGCTCTCGGCGTTGACGACGTAGACGAACTTGCCCTTCGGACCTTCGAGCACGGCGCGCTGCGGCACCAGGATCGCGCCAGGCCGCTCCGCGCCTCTCAGCGTCACACGCACGAACTGGCCGGGGTGCAGGAAGCCCGCGGGATTGGGCAGTTCGGCGCGCGCTTCGCTCGTGCTCGTGTTTCCGGAGACGCGCACGTCTGTGAAGTTTGGTTTGCCGGCTTTGCTGTATACGCTCCCGTCGGCGAGCTTCACCGTCACCTCGAACCGTCCGTCGCGCGGCAGCACCAGGCGTCCCGTGTCGACCTCCCGGGCGAGCCTGACGCGCTCCTCGTCGGAGACGCCGAACAGGACGTAGATCGGATCGATCTGCGACACCGTGGTGAGCAGCACGTCCGGACCGGACACGTAGTTCCCTTCGGAGCGCTGCGCGCGGCTCGCGATGCCGGCAATCGGCGCCTCGACCCGGGTGTAGCCGAGGTTGAGCCGTGCATCCGCGAGATTGGCGCGCGCGGTCTTCACCTCTGCCTCGGCCACTTGCTCGGCGGAGGCCGCGTCGTCGTAATCCTTCTGGCTCGCGGCCTTGATTTCGAACAGCGGCTTGAGGCGCGCGCTGTTGCGCCTCGCCTGTGCAAGCTTCGCCTCGGCGCTGGCGAGCGCGGCTTCGGCTCGTGCAGCCGCCACTTCGAACGGGGCGGGATCGATGGTGAACATCGACTGCCCCTGCGCGACCGGCGCGCCTTCGCGATAGTTGCGTTTAAGGACGATGCCCGTCACACGCGCGCGCACCTCGACCTCGCGCGAGCCTGCCGTCTGGCCGACGTATTCGAAGGTCGCCGGCACCGATTGCGGCTGCACCGTTACGACGGCGACTCCCGGCGCACGCATGCCTGCATGCGGTTGCGAATTGGCGGGCTCGCAGCCGGAGAGGAGCGGCACGACGAATGCGGCTGACAACACCGCAGCTGCGGCCAAGTGGATGTTTCTGAGCTTCATGTCTTACTCCCTTCTTTCAGTTGGGTGGGCGTCAAGCCCGGTCGATCGTCTTGCGTCAATACAATGACGTTTCTGCTCGCTTGAATTCGACAAGGCGTCAAAAATAAAATGTCACCGGAGCTTGCGCCGGGGCTCCTGACAACGTTGTGTCAGGAGCATGCCTTCCATCTCGGTTGCGGCTGCGTTTTTCGGCGGTGACCGAGCCACCAGAGAACCGGCGCTCCGATCAGAGCGCCCGGCAACAGCAGGATCGCCGCCAGATACAGCCCGCTTTTGAGAGAAGTGCGCAATGAAGTGCTCATGACCGGTCTCCGTTTGAGTTTTCGGATCACGCGAACCCGCGCACCACTTCTTCCGATTGCGCCTTGGCGGACGCCATCGCGTTCTTGAGTGCCTCCTCGCCCATCGCCACGCCTTCGACGCGCACCACGTGCACGTTCTTGATGCCGATGAATCCGAGCACGGCGCGAAGATAGGACTCCTGGAAGTCGAGCTGCTTCGCGGGCCCTTCGGAATAGACGCCGCCACGCGCGACCACGACGACGGCCCTCTTGCCCTTCAGCAGTCCTTCGGGGCCTTTCTCGCTGTAGGAAAAGGTGCGCCCGGGCCGCACGACGTGGTCGATCCACGCCTTCAGGCTGGAAGGCAGGCCGAAGTTGTGCATGGGAACCGCGAACACGACGACGTCGGTCGCGGCGAGCTCGTCCACCAGCGCGTCCGATAAGGCGAGGGCTTTTGCTTCCGCCGGGCTGCGTCTTTCCGGCGGCAGCGCTCGGCTGGCAGCGAACGCCTCGCCGACATGCGGCAAGGGCTCTTTCGCCACATCGCGCACTACGACCTTCGCGCCGGGGTGACGCGCTTTCAGGTCATCGACGATATGGCTGGCGAATTGATGCGAATAGGACTTCCAGCCGCGCGGACTGCTCAAAACAAATAGGATGTTCTTCATGGTGCTCTTCCTTGAGGAGGTGACCTCTCGAGTGTTGAAAAAAGCTTTGCAGATTAAGCTTCTCACCTGCATTTTTCATATATGTACTATTCAGTTAAAAAAAACCTACTTGATCGCCGACAGGACGCGCCCGAGCGTGCCGCGGTCGACGCCTGAAATCGTCTTGGCGAACTCCGCCTGCACTTTCTCGACTTCCCGCACGCCGGCGGCATAGCGCTCCTTGCCCAGCGGGGTCACGACGGCCCTCACCGCGCGGCGATCCTCGGGATCTTCCACGCGGCGCACGAGCCCGTCTGCTTCGAGACGGTCCACGAGCTGCGTCATGTTCGAGCGGACGCAGGTCATCCGAGTGGCGCATTCGCTCAAGCTCAAGGGCTCGCCCTCCTTGACCAGGTGCGAGAGGGCGCCAAATTTCGCGAGCGAGAGGCCGACCTGCTCCAGGGCTTCCTCGAGACGCGACTCGAGGACGTGCGCGGCCCGGACGAGCGAATACATCATCTGACCGTCGCCAGTGCCCGGGTTACGGGAACGTAGCTTGGCTGGCTTATTCATATATGAATAGTATAGTGATGATACTTCGCTTGTCAAGCCCGCCGATTGGCCGCCGTACGCTGACCCCAAAATGGTTCAAAATTTTGGGATGGGGCCCGCATGAGCGAGGTTCGAGCGCTCCTTCTTACCGACGTGGTCGAGAGCACCCAGCTGTCGGAGAAGCTGGGTGAGGCGGAATTGGCCGCGCTGTGGGCCGCTCACGATCGTCTCGCCCGCGATCTCCTCCCGGCCCGGCGCGGGCGCGAAATCGACAAGACCGACGGCATGCTGCTGCTGTTCGGAGCGGTCGCCGACGCAGTCGCCTACGCGCTCGCGTACCAGCGAGCCCTTGCCGCGCTGGATCCGCCGCTCAAGGCGCGTGCCGGAGTGCATGTCGGACCCGTGATTCTGCGCGAGAACAGCCCCTCGGACGTGGCGCGAGGCGCCAAGCCGCTCGAGGTCGAGGGCGCGGCCAAGGCGGTGGCGGCGCGCGTGATGGCGATCGCGAGCGGGGGGCAAACACTTTTGTCCGCCGACGCGCGAAACGCCCTGGGGGAAATCACTCTGCGAGTCGAGTCGCACGGTCACTGGCGCATGAAAGGCATTGCGGAGCCGATGGAGGTGTTCGAGGTCGGTGAGGCCGACGCGCCCTTCGTCCCGCCCCTCGATGCGGCCAAAGGCTATCGCGTCGTGCGCGAGGGCGACATCTGGTTGCCCGCCCGGAGCATCAAGCACAGCCTGCCTGCAGAACTCGATTCCTTCGTGGGCCGTCGCGAGTCACTGGCCGAATTGGCGCGCCGCCTCGACGCCGGCGCGCGCCTCGTGTCGGTACTGGGGATCGGCGGCACGGGCAAGACGCGGCTGGTCACGCGGTTCGGTTGGAGCTGGCTCGGAGACTTCCCCGGCGGTGTGTGGTTCTGCGATCTGTCCCAGGCCCGCGGCCCGGGCGGCATCGTCTATGCCGTCGCCGAGGCGCTCGCCGTTCCGCTGGGCAAGGAGGAACCGGTCGCCCAGCTCGGCAACGCCATCGCGGCGCGCGGCCGATGTCTGGTCATTCTCGACAACTTCGAGCAGGTGTCGCGCTACGCCGAGGAAACGCTGGGGAGATGGCTCAAGCGGGCGACGGAGGCTCGGTTCGCGGTGACCACGCGCGAGGTGCTGGGACTCGTGGGAGAGGAGACCCTCGCGCTGGCGCCCCTGCCGGCGCCTGACGCCGCGGCGCTGTTCGTGCAGCGGGCGGAGTCGGCGAAGCGCGACTTCCAGCCGACGGAAGAGGATAGGGCGGCCGTCGCCCCGCTGGTGAAGCTGCTCGAATGCCTGCCGCTGGCGATCGAGCTGGCCGCAGCGCGAGTACGCGTGATGCCGCCGAGGACGCTCCTCTCGCGCATGAGCGAGCGCTTCAAGCTGCTGTCGTCGACCGGCGGGCGCCGTGACCGGCAGGCGACGCTGCGCTCGACCTTCGACTGGTCCTGGGATCTGCTGTCGCTGCCCGACAGGGCCGCATTGGCGCAGCTCTCGGTGTTCGAGGGCGGGTTCACCATGGAGTCCGCAGAAGCCGTGCTGGACCTCTCCGGATACGAGAACGAGCCCTGGACCGTCGGCACGGTGCAGTCCTTGCTGGACAAGTCCTTCGTGAGGCAGGTGAGCGACGGGCGATTCGACATGCTAGTAAGCGTCAAGGAGTACGCGTCGGAGCACTTGCGCACCGAAGGGCGCTTCCCCGGGAGCGGCCCTTCGGCGCTCGCCGCCGCCGAGACTCGGCACAGCGGGTACTTCGCGCGCCTCGGCGAGAAGCGCGCGGTGGAAGGGGCCTGCGTGGAAATCGACAACTTGGTGGCTGCTTGCCGCCGGGCGGCGGCGCGGGGAGCTGCGGAAGAATCCGCGGGCGCGCTGGAGGGCGCCTGGGCAGCGCTCAATTTGCGCGGGCCGTTCAGCGTCGGCGTGGAGCTCGCTTCCGTAGTGGGCGGTACGCCGGGGCTGGGGAAGGCGGCGCGCGCAATAGCGGAAAGGATTGCGGGCGGCGCGCTCGATGCGTCCGGAAGGGTCGTTGAAGCCCGAACGCATCTCGAGGCAGCGCTCGCCCTCGCGCGCGAGGCGCGGGACTTGAGCTGCGAGGCGCGCGTGCTCGCCAATCTGGCCGATCTGCACAGGAGGGACGGGCGCATCGAGGAAGCCCGCACCTTTCACGCGCGGGCCCTGGCGCTCGCTCGCGAGCTCGGAGATCGGGACCTGGAGTGCAAGGTGCTCAACGGCCTTGGCACGCTGGAGAAGCATCTGGGCCGCCTCGAACAATCCCGGGCGCACTGGGAGGCTGCGCTTGCAATGGCCCGCAGAATCGGGGACAGGCGCTGGGAGGGCGGACTGCTCGGCAATCTGGGCGGCCTGCACTTCAGCGAGGGGAGACTCGACGAGGCGCGCGCCCATCTCGAGGCGGGGCTGGTCGTGGCGCGCGAGCTGGGAGATCGGAAGTTCGAAGGGAACGCACTCTGCAACTTGGGTCTCATCTACCAGCAGCTGGGAAGGATGGAAGAGGCCGGCAAGGAGCTCGAGGCGGCGCTGGTCGTAGTGCGGGAAATCGGGCACGTCCGCACCGAATGCGTCGTGCTGTGCAACCAGGGAATCATCTACGATTCCCTGGGCCGGCCCGCCGAAGCCCGAACGCGCTACGAAGCAGCGCTTACTGTGGCCCGCGAGTTGGGCGACCGGCGTTCCGAAGGTCAGGTGCTCGGCTATCTGGGCCTGCTTCACGCCCGGCAAGCCCGGCTCGATGAGGCGCGCAGCTGCCTCGATACCGGCGAGGCTCTGCTGCGTGCCGTGTCCGATCGTCTGAGCCTCGGCGCGCTGCTTTGCTGCCGGGCCGAAGCCGCTCACCTTTCCAGCGACCTCGGGGCCGCCCAGGACGCCCTCGCCGAGGCGGAGTCGCTGGCTAAGACGATCGGAGCGGGGCCCGATTCCGAGCTCGGCTTGGCCTTGGCCCGAGTCCGTGCTCTCGCTTCAGTACCTGACGAGGTACGGGGCGGCGCTGCCTGATCTCATTCGTTGTCGACCCATGGATCGAGCGGCGGCAACGGTAGGGGATCCAGGGGTTTCGAGCCATCATTGACGTTGACGATGTACTTGTAGTGCCCGAGCCTGTGGCCCCTCTTTGCGCAGGTGAAACTCTTTCCCCCCTTCGTAGGGGCACAGGGCGAGAAGTTGCCGGGGTCGATCACGATGCCATCGCGGGGGAACAGGTGACTTCCCTCAGGCGGCAAATTCCACATGATGGTGCCTATGTCCGCTTTCACCACCGCGCGCTCTTCGGGGACCACGATTCTTCGGCCCTCGACTTTTACTTCGATGTTCTTGACTCCCGCCGCACCCGTGGAGGTCCTGTCCACGCATGCGCACAACGCGAGAGAAACCGCGACGACGACCAAGTAAGCAGTATGTTTCATTGAGCCTCCCTTGCACCGGACCTTGTGACGACTGCCGCTGCGGCGAATCATGCAATCGCTGGGCGAGCCAAGTCAAGTTCAGGCAATTCGCGCAAACTTCCGTATGATATTGCACCATGGATACGGCGGAGGCCCTGTTCCTCGCCCGCGCCCAGTTCGGGCTGAACATCGGGTTCCATATCCTCTTCCCGAGCCTCACCATCGCTCTCGGATGGCTTCTCCTCTACTTCCGCATCCGCTATGCGCGCTCGGGCGACCCGGCTTGGCTCGCCACCTACAAGCTGTGGACCAAGGTGTTCGCTCTGTCCTTCGCGATGGGGGTGGTGAGCGGAATCACCATGTCGTTCCAGTTCGGTACCAACTGGCCGGGATACATGCAGAAAGTCGGCAACATCGCGGGGCCGCTCCTCGCCTACGAGGTGCTCACCGCTTTCTTCCTCGAAGCGACCTTCCTCGGCGTGATGCTCTTCGGCATGAACCGGGTTCCTGGCTGGGTGCACGTGCTCTCCGCGGCGATGGTCGCGATCGGCACGACGATCTCGGCGTTCTGGATCCTCGCGCTCAACTCGTGGATGCAGACTCCCGCGGGACATGAGATGGACGGCAGCCAGATCGTCGCCGGCGACTGGCTGCAGGTGATCTTCAACCCGTCGTTCCCTTACCGCTTTACTCACATGCTGCTTGCCTCCGGGCTCACCGCGTCCTTCGTGGTCGCGGGGCTTTCTGCGTGGCGGCTGCTCCGTGCAGGCGAAGACCCCTCGGCGCGCAACACCCTGCGCACCGGGCTCGTCCTCGCGTCGGTGCTCGCGCCGCTGCAGGTTTTCGTTGGCGATCTGCACGGCCTGAACACGCTCGAGCACCAGCCGGCGAAGATCGCGGCCATCGAGGCGCTCTGGAAGACGGAGAAGGGCGTTCCGCTCGTGCTCTTCGCCGTGCCCGACGACGAAAGACGCCGCAACGATTTCGCCGTCGAGATCCCGAAGGGCGCGAGCCTGATCCTCAAGCGCGATGCGGAGGCCGAGGTGCAGGGCATCGACGCCTTTGTGCCGGATGCCGCCCCGGTGGCACCGGTGTTCTTCGCGTTCCGGGTGATGGTGGGGATGGGGGTACTGATGCTGCTCGCCGCTTGGACGGGCGCATGGGCGACGCGCGGGGGCATGCTGCCGCAACGATGGATGCTGTGGACTTTCTCGGGTTTCACCTTCGCGGGATGGATCGCGACGCTCGCCGGCTGGCTCGTCACCGAGATCGGCAGGCAGCCCTGGCTCGTGACCGGGATTCTCAGGACCCGCGAGGCCGTGGGCGGCGTCTCGGGCGCGCAACTCGGTGCGAGTCTCACCGCCTACATCATTACGTATACAGTGATGCTGATCGCGTACCTGGTGGTGCTGACGCACCTCGCGGACAAAGGCGCCGACGCATGAGCGTGGACCTGCCCCTAGTCTTCGCCGCCCTCATGGGTTTGGCGATCCTGATGTATGTCGTGCTCGACGGCTACGACCTGGGCGTGGGCATGCTCATGCCCGCGGCGGACGAGCGCGAGCAGGAACTTATGGTCGCATCGATCGGACCGTTCTGGGATGCGAACGAGACCTGGCTCGTCCTGGGCGTGGGCATCCTCCTGGTCGCCTTCCCCGCGGCGCACGGCCTGGTGCTAGGCGCGCTCTACCTGCCGGTCGCGGGGATGCTGGTCGGGCTGATGCTGCGCGGCGTCGCGTTCGAATTCCGGGTCAAGGCAGAAGGCTGGCACCGCGGGCTGTGGAACTGGCTGTTCTGGTTCGGCTCGTTCCTCGCGTCGTTCGCGCAAGGGCTGATGCTCGGCCGCTACGTCACCGGGTTTCATCCCGGATTCGGCTATTACCTGTTCGCGATGCTGGTCGGCGCGTCGCTGTGCGGCGGCTACGTGCTGCTTGGGGCGACGTGGCTCATCCTGAAGACCGAGGGGGTGCTGCAGAGAAAAGCGCTCGCCTGGGCGCGCTGGGGTCTGCTGTGGGTCGCCCTCGGCGTCGCGCTGGTGAGCCTCGCCACGCCGCTCGTGAGCCAAACGGTGCAGGCGAAGTGGTTCGATTTTCCGCGCACGCTGGCCTTGATGCTGCTGCCACTTGCGACCGTAGCCGCAGGCTGGCGGGTCTGGGCGGCCACCGGCCGCTTGAGGCGGGGCGAGCGCGAATTCGACTGGATGCCCTTGGCGGCGACGGTGGCGATCTTCACGCTCGCCTTCGCAGGCCTCGCTTACAGCCTGTTCCCCTACGTGGTGATCGACCGCATGACGATCCGGGAGGCGGCGGCGCATCCCTCCGCGCTCAAGTTCATGCTCGTGGGCGTCGCGATCGTGTTTCCCTTCCTCATCGCCTACACCGCGTTCGCCTACCGCGTGTTCCGCGGCAAGGCGCGCGCCGGGCTGTACGAGTAGGTCCCGCCGGCTCAGCCTTCCTTCAGCGGCGCGAGCGTCACTTCGACCCGCCGGTTCGCGGCGCGGCCCTGCTCGCTCGAGTTGCTCGCAATCGGGTGATCCTCGCCACCTGCGGCGGTGATGATGCGCTGCTCGCTCACGCCTTTGCTCATGAGGTACTGGGCGACGGCGCTCGCGCGGCGCTGCGAGAGCTGCCTGTTGAAATCCGCGCCGCCGACGTTGTCGGTGTGGCCTGCGATCTCGATGATGGTCTTGTCGTATTTCTTCGCCACCTGCGCGACGCCGTCGAGCACCTTGAAGAACTGGGCGTTGAGGTCCGCGCTGCCGGTGCGGAACGTGATGTTGCCGGGCATGTTGAGGACGATGTCCTCGCCCTTGCGCGTGACCGTCACGCCGCTGTCGCGCATCAGTGCCCGCAGCTCGTTTTCCTGCCTGTCCTGGTAGTTGCCGACGGCACCGCCGGCGAGCGCGCCGACGCCGGCACCGACGAGGGCGCGCTGCCTGCGCTGCTTGGCATCGTGGCCGGAAATCATCCCGATCGCGGCGCCCGCGCCCGCGCCGATCAGGGCGCCGAGCGTCGTGCTCGTCGTCTTTTTTTCTCCGGTGTAGGGATCGGTCGTGGTCTGGCAGCCGGTGACAAGGCCGGCGACAAGGGCCGCCACCAGGGTGAAGTTCGCAATGGACATGTTTCAAGTCTCCTTTAGGGTTACTGCACCGCTTTCCTGTAGAAGCTCTCGTCGACGTATTTCATCGGATCGGCGAGATCTTTCCGAGGCTTGGCGAATTCGCTGCGCAGCTTCAGCACCGTGCGGCAGCCTTCGATGTCGAGCTTCGCCTTCTTCTGGAAGCCCTCCCTCTCGGCGAACATCACTTCGTAGGCTTTCTGCGCTGCAGGGCGCGGGGCGCTGGCGACGTGCTTCATGTAGATGGCAACAGCCTCGTCCTTGTTCGCCGGCTGCTGCAGCCAGTCCATCGCGGCGACGTACGAGCGGATGAATGCGACCAGCTGGTCGCCGTTCTTCGCCGCCCAGGCGTGGCGCGCGACCCCTATGGAAGCTTGGTACGGGCCGAAGGTCGTGGTCGTGTCGCCCAGCCGCGTGTAGCCCTTGGACTCGGGCAATATCTCCGATGGAGAGCTGATCATGGTTCCGGCGATCCTGCCTTCCATCATGGCCTGGACGCGCGCCGGCGTTCCGCCGAGCTTCTCGATCTTGTAGTCGGACATGCCAAGGCCGTTCAGCGCGGCGAGCTTGTAGAGGATAAGGCGAACCCGGTGGTCGCCGCGTCCACGCCGACGGTCTTGCCCTTCAGCGCCGCATAGGTCTTGATGTCCGGCTGGGTCACGAAACGCAGCGACCCGGAGTAGCCGCCCATAAAGGCGAAAAGGTCGGGCTGCGTCGAGAGCTCGGTTTCGCCTTGTCCTTCCTGGTAGGCGACGACGTTGTCGTAGGCGGTGGTGCCGAAGTCGTAGGTTCCGTTCATCAGATTGCGGATCTGCTCGACGGAATTCGGCGTGAATGAAAGCTTCACCGCGATGCCGTTCTTCGCGAAGAGGCCCTTCTCCTGCGCCGCCCAGACCGGCCAGTTGCCGCCGCCGGCGAATGCGATCAGCTCCAGCGGCTTGGGCCCTTGCGCGGGGCTCGCGCCGGCGGCGGCGAGAAGCGCCGCGGTAGCCGCGATTTTCTTGAGTGCGTTCATGGTTCCTCCTCTGAATATTTTAGGCGACAGTATAAGACTCATCGGTGTCGCCCGCGCGGGTCCAGGACCTCGCTCAAGCGGTCCGCGACCAGGTTGATGCTGACGACGGCGAGGAGCAGGGCGATTCCGGGGAAGGCGCTGATCCAGTAGTGGCCCGAGAGCAGGTAGTTGAAGCCGTTCGAGATCAGCAGGCCGAGCGAAGGCTGGGTGATCGGCAGGCCGAGGCCGAGGAACGAGAGCGTGGCTTCGAGCGTGATCGCCGCGGCGACCTGGACGGTCGCGAGCACGAGGAGCGGGGGCAGGCAGTTCGGGAGCAGGTGACGGAAAATGATGCGCGCGCTCGACAGCGCGAGCGCGACCGCAGCGTCGATGTACTCCTTCCTGCGCTCGACGAGCGCAGCCGCGCGCGCCGTGCGGGCGTAATACGCCCATTGAACCGCGACGAGCGCGACGATGATCTTGTCCAGGCCTTGCCCGAGCATGGCGAGCAGGACGAGCGCGATGAGGATCGACGGGAACGAGAGCTGGAGGTCGGCGAAGCGCATGAGGAGCGCGTCGAGCCAGCCGCCGAGCCAGGCCGCCGCGAGGCCCAGGCTCACGCCGATCGCGAGGCCGAGCGCCGTGCTCGTCAAGCCGACGACGACGCTGGTGCGAAGGCCGTAGAGGATGGCGGACAGCATGTCGCGGCCCTGGTCGTCGGTGCCCAGCCAATAAGTCACACCCGCGGCCGAGCGCGCCCCCGGCGGCAGGCGCGAGTCGAGCAGGTCGAGCCGCGCCAGATCGTAGGGGTCCTGAGGCGAGATCCACGGCGCGAACAGCGCCGCGAGCAGCACCAGCGCAAGGAGCGCGAGCCCCGCGAGCGCGGTGCGGCTCGTTGCGAACTCGGCGGCGATTCGCCGGGCGGGCGTCATCTTGTTTCCCCGGGCCGCACGCGCGGATCGAGCCAGGAGTAGGCGAGGTCGACGAAGAGGTTGATCGCGACGAACAGCGTCACGACGATGCACAGATAGCCGACGATCACCGGCCGGTCGAGCACGTTGATCGAATCGATCAGGAGCTTTCCCATCCCGGGCCACGCGAATATCGACTCGGTGACGACGGCGAACGCGATCACCGAGCCGAACTCCACACCCGCCACGGTGACGACCGGAACGAGCACGTTCCTGAGCACGTGGACGCCGACGACGCGCGTCTCGGTCAAGCCCTTGGCGCGCGCGAAGCGCACGTAGTCCTGCTGCATCGCTTCGCGCGTTCCCGAGCGGGTCAGCCGGATGAGGAGGGACATATTAAAGAGCGCCAGGTTTGCGGCGGGCAAGACGAGATGGCGAAGGCCCTCGAGCGTGAGGAAGCTCACCGGGATCCCGATGAGATTCGTGGTCGGCCCGCGGCCCGACGTCGGCAGCCACCCGAGCCAGACGGAGAACACCATGATGAGCATGAGCCCGACCCAGAAGGTCGGAAGCGAGAACCCCAGGATCGAGCCCGTCATGATGGCTCTGGCGGCCGCCGATCGGGGCTTCAGGCCCGCCCAGAGCCCGAGAGGGATTCCGAGCGACACCGCGATCAGCATCGCCGCGGTCGCGAGCTCGAGCGTCGCGGGCATGCGCTCGAGGATCAGCCCGATCGCCGGCACGTTGAAAGCAAAGGATCTGCCGAGGTCTCCGCTCGCGGCGTGCCTGATGAAGACGAGATACTGCTCGAGCAGCGGCCGGTCGAGGCCAAGCGCTGCGGTGGCGCGCGCGATCTCGTTCTGGTCGGACTGCGGGTTGACGAGGATGTCCATCGGGTTGCCGACTGCGTACACGCCGGCGAACACCAGCAGCGACATCACCGCAAGCACGCCGAGGCTCTGCAGTACGCGGTGAACGACGTGCGAAAGCATGCGAAAGCGCGCTTATCGAGGCCGGAAGTGGTGGGCGAAGGTGAACTCGTCCGTACGCGGCGCGTAGGCGAGCGGATCTCGCATCGCCCAGACGGCGACCTGGTGATGCAATGCGATGACCGCGTGGTCCCGCATGGCGAGTCGCATCGCGTCGCGTGCGAACGCCTCGCGCTGCTTCCCGTCGACGCTCGCGAAAGCGCGCTCGAGCAGCGCGTCAACGTGCGGATTCGAGTAGCCGGACCAGTTGAAGGCGCCGAAGCCCTTGCCCGTATCGGCGGTGGCGACGAGCGCCCGCAGCGCGAGGTCTGCGGAGAACGAGCCCCAGCCGAACATCGCAAACGCGAATTCCCCCTTGCGCCCTTTGGGCAGATACGCGTTCAGCGGCAGCGTCTCGACGCGCACGCGGACGCCGATGCGCGCGAGCATCTGCGCCACCGCCTGCGCGATTTGCTCGTCGTTGACGTAGCGGTTGTTGGTCGCGGAAAGGGCCATTGCGAATCCGTCGGGATATCCCGCTTCGGCGAGCAGCCGCTTCGCCCCTTCGGGATCATAGGGCTCGGGCTTCAGGTCCGGCGCGTAGCCGAACACGGGCGGCGAGACGAGGTTCGACGCGGGCAGCGCCGACCCGTCCATGAGGCGCTCCGCGATTGCCGGCCGGTTGATGGCTTTCGAGAGAGCGCGCCGCACCCGAAGATCGCGAAAGGGATTGCGCTCTAAGGGCCTTCCGGCTTTGTCGGCGAGGCCTGGCGCGCGATCACGATATTGATCGAGATAGAAGAAAATGGTGCGCCACGAAACCTTTTGCACCGTCTTCAGCCTGGCGTCGCGCCGGATGCGCGCGAGGTCCGCGGTGGGGACCTGCTCGATCGCGTCGAGCTCTCGGGAGAGGAGGCCTGCGAGTCGCGCCGGGTCCGTGGGCACGATGCGGAAAGCGACTTTCTCCCAAGCCGGCTTCGCTCCCCAGTAATCGTCGTTGCGCGCAAGCTCGACGCGGTCGCCGCGCGCGAAGCGCACGAACCTGAAAGGACCGGTGCCGACCATCGCCCTGCCCGAGTCGAAGTCCTCCGGCCCCGAGCGGGCGGCGGCCTTCCTCGAGACAATGAAGACCGAATTGAGATCGTAGGGCACCATCGCGTAGGGCGTCGCCGTCTTCAGGCGGAGCGTGTGTGGGCCCAGGACCTCTTTGCCGACGATGCGCCGTGTGAAGATTCCGAACTGGCCGTTGGGCACCTTGAGAGTGCGCTCGATCGAGAATACGACGTCCTCCGCGGTGAGCTCGGTCCCGTCGTGAAAGCGCACGCCCGGCCGCAGCCTGAACTCCCAGGTGGTCGCGTCGACCGCCTTCCACGAAGCGGCGACGCCCGGGATGAGGCGCGTGTCCTCGTCCACGTGGGTAAGGGCGTCGAAGACGTGCCAGGCGATATTGATGTTCGGCGCGATGTTGAGGAAGTGCGGGTCCATCGAAGTCACGTCCGCGGCGAGGCCGATGCGCAGCTCGGCGCCGTGGGCGGGCAGGCTCCACAGAATCGAGCCCGCGACGAGGATGCGGAGCAGGCGGCGCATGGACTGGGGAACCCCGCCTACTTCGCGGCGAGCGGCCTGATGACTTGAAGCATTTGGGCGAATATTTTCGGGCTACCGCAGACGATACGGCCCGAGTCGAGGTAGCCTGCGTCGCCGCGAAAATCCCCGATCAGGCCGCCGGCCTCCTGCACGAGCAGAGCGCCTGCCGCCATGTCCCAGGGCGAAAGGCCTATTTCCCAGAATCCGTCCAGCCTTCCCGCGGCCACGTAGGCGATGTCGAGGGCCGCCGCACCCGCGCGGCGCAGTCCGGAGGTGCGAAGCGTGAACTCCCGGAACATTGCGAGATATTCGTCGAGACTCTGGAGGTCGCGGAAGGGGAAACCGGTGCCGATCAGCGCCTCGCTGAGTTGCGCGCGCTTGGAGACGCGGATGCGCCGCTCGTTCAGGTACGCGCCGCGGCCGCGCGTCGCCGTGAACAACTCGTTGTTGGTCGGATCGTAAATCACCGCCTGCGCGAGGAGGCCCCTGTGGCGCAAGGCGACGGAGACGGCGTACTGGGGAAAGCCGTGGATGAAATTGGTCGTGCCGTCGAGCGGGTCGATGATCCAGGTGTAGTCGGATTCGCCCGCGTTCCCGGCGGAGGCGCCGGACTCCTCTGCTAGAATCGCATGGTCCGGATAGGCACGGTGCAGTATCTCGATGACCGCCCGTTCTGCGGCCTTGTCCACCTCGGTGACGAAATCATTGTGCCGCTTGCGAGTTACCGGGAGCAATTCCACGTCGCGTGCGGCGCGGTTGATGATCGCGCCGGCGCGCCGCGCGGCCCTGACCGCGATTCCGAGCATCGGGTGCATTTTTTCGTCCGGGAATTCAAAAGAGCGGCGCTGCTGAACGCGGGATTCTAGTATGAAAGCCGGCAGTCCGCTGTCTCGAATCCGCGTCGTTCTTGTGCGGCCTTCGCACCCTGGCAACATCGGTGCCGCGGCGCGTGCAATGAAGACCATGGGCATCACGCAGCTCCGCCTGGTGCGGCCGAAGCGCTTCCCCCATCCGGACGCGCGTGCCATGGCCTCCAGCGCGCTCGACGTCCTCGAGTCCGCGCGAGCGTGCGCGACTCTGGAGGAGGCGCTCGCCGGAACGACGTACTCGGTGGCTTTGAGCGCACGCGAGCGCGAGTTGTCCCATTCGTCGCTCGATGCGCGCGCTGCGGCGCAGGAACTTCTGAGCGCGGCGCGAAAGGACGAGGCCGCGGTCGTCTTCGGCAACGAAACCGTCGGCCTTTCGAACAAGGAAATCATGAGGTGCAGCGCCCTTGCACGGATTCCCGCGAACCCGGAATACGCTTCCCTCAATCTCGCCCAGGCCGTGCAGGTGATCGCGTACGAGTTGCGCATGGCCGCGCCGGCCCCGCCTGCGGCGCCGGCCCCGCCTGCGGCGCCGGCGAAGATCGTGCTCGCGACGCACGAAGAGATCGAGAAACTCTTCGCGCATCTCGAGCGCAGCCTGCGCGCAAGCGGCTACCTGCACCCGCGGCACCCTCGCAAGCTCATGCATCGCTTGCGCCGGCTATTCGCAAGGGCGCGGCTGGAGACCGTGGAGGTCAACATTCTGCGGGGCATGCTCGCAGCCTGGGACGAGGGAAGTCCACCCGGAAAATAGTTGACTAATTTACTAAGGTTTCCCATAATGCCGCGTATCGGCCTCTGGAATACCCATGCTCACCCGAATTCGCGAAGACATAGCCTGCGTATTCGAACGCGACCCGGCGGCGCGTTCGACCTGGGAAGTCATTACCTGCTATCCCGGTTTTCACGCGCTTCTCGTCCATAGATTGGCGCACCGGCTGTGGCGCATGAAGCTGCGCTGGCTCGCGCGGTTCGTCTCGCACGTCTCGCGTTTTCTCACCGGCATTGAGATTCATCCCGGTGCAAAAGTGGGACGGCGCGTGTTCATCGACCACGGCATGGGGGTGGTGATCGGCGAGACCGCGGAGTTGGGAGACGACTGCACCCTGTACCACGGCGTGACCCTCGGCGGGACCTCTTGGAACAAGGGCAAGCGCCACCCGACGCTCAGGCAGGGAGTGGTCATCGGCGCGGGTGCGAAGCTGCTCGGGCCCATTGTCATCGGCGAGGGCGCGAAAATCGGTTCCAACGCGGTGGTCGTGAAGGACGTTCCGCCAGGCGCGACCGCGTTGGGGATTCCGGCGCGTGTCATTCTCGACGAGCAGGACAAGACGCGCGAGGAAAAGGCGGCGAAGCTGGGATTCTCCGCGTATGCGGTGACATCCAAGGCGGAGGACGATCCGCTCGCCAAGGCGGTCCAGGGCCTGCTCGATCATAGCGTCGACATCGATAAGCGTATCGAATTGATTCTGAATCAGATTGAGGACCTTCAGGCAGAGCGCGAAGAGTCCCAAAGGCAGCTTCGCCTAGGGCCCAAGCTTGTCAACAAATAGTTGATTGATTTTCTGGGGATTGTTGTATACTTGACTAAATTCATCGGGTATTCGAAGCCGTTCAGGGTGCAACCATGAGACTGACGACCAAAGGACGATTCGCAGTGACCGCGATGCTCGACCTCGCCATGCATGGCGGCAAGGGTCCGGTGACGCTCGCCGGCATCAGCCAGCGCCAGAGCATCTCGCTCTCGTATCTGGAACAGCTTTTCGGCAAGCTGCGGCGCCACACGCTGGTCGACAGCGTCCGCGGGCCCGGCGGAGGCTACATGCTCGCGCGCAGCCTCGAAAGGGTATCGGTCGCGGACATCATCACGGCGGTGGACGAGCCGCTGGACGCGACGCAGTGCGGCGGCAAGGAGAACTGCCACGACGAGCAGCGCTGCATGACCCACGACCTGTGGGCGAAGCTGAACGACAAGATGTACGAATACCTGGATTCGGTGAAGCTCTCCGACCTCGTCGCGCAGCAGGCGACGCGCAAGAACGCGGTGAGCGTGCTCCAGGACAAACGCGGCAAGGAAGCCGCGGTATCGGCTTGAACGGGAAGCGCGCGCAATGAAATTTCCGATCTACCTCGACTATTCGGCGACCACGCCGGTCGACCCGCGCGTGGCGCAGAAGATGATCCCCTACCTCACCGAGCAGTTCGGCAACGCGGCGAGCCGCTCGCACGCGTTCGGCTGGGAGGCGGAGAAGGCGGTGGAAGAAGCGCGCGGGCACGTCGCGGCGCTCCTCAACGCCGATTCCAAGGAGATCATCTGGACCTCGGGAGCGACCGAAGGCAACAACCTCGCCATCAAGGGCGCGGCGAATTTCTACAAGGGCAAGGGCAAGCACATCGTCACGATGAAGACCGAGCACAAGGCGGTGCTCGACACGGTGCG
>JACXTT010003254.1_pt1 | contig 25230 bp, 23 predicted proteins | sample 9270951 | NCBI WGS metagenome assembly JACXTT01 (sample SAMN15532306, study PRJNA645909) | rock metagenome | isolation source: weathered quartz diorite | place: Puerto Rico | collected 2017-06-21
GCGGAGCGCGGTTTGCGTCTGCGACGAGATCCCGACGGTGGATCTCTCGAGGGACGAATCCGGAGCGGCCGCGTCACCCGCATTCGCGGGCGCGACGTCGAGAGGCTGTGCGCAACGGATGCAGCGGGCCCCGCCCGACAGTGCGACCGGAATCTGTTCGGTCTTACACCGCGGACAGCGGACGAGCGGCGGCCGACGCTCCCGGGAGGGGTCCGCCATCAACAGGGCTCCGACATCAGAAATCTTGCCAGGCGATCGGGCGGTAGAACAGTCCGGCCAGGCTCTGGCCGTTCGGGGGCGTCACGTTGAGGTTCCCGTTGCCGCCCATCGTGAGCGATTTTCCGACGAGGAGGCCGTTCACGTTGACGTTCGTGCCCGAGACGATCGACATCGCTGCGTTCGACGCGTAGACCGCGCCGCCGAGGTTGAAGGCGGTCGCGTTGCCGCCCTTCATGCTGACTGCGTTCGTATCCGCGCGGTCTTGGTAATAGAGGATGCCGTAATACGGATCGCCGGTCGTCGTGGACGACGTGATGCCGATCGTGGTGTTTCCGCCGCCGAGGTAGACGTACCCGTAGGTGCACTTCGCGGCTGGGGTGCAGCCCGCCGTGGTGTTGTTCGTGGCGTAGATCATCACACCGGTGCCGGTCGATCCGGTATGGCCGCTCGTCATGTCGAAGGCGATGTTCGGATCGGTTCCACCGTTGTTGCCGTTGCCTGACATGATGTAGACGCCCGCCGCGAACTGCACGTAGCCCGTGATCTCGAGCCCGCCGTAGTAGATGCCCGGATTGATGTTGACCGGAGAGCCGGACGATCCGCCGCTGATCGTGCAGAGCGTCGGCGCCGTTGCCGTGCCCGTGCAGCTCGTCGGCAAGTTGGTATTGGAAGAATGGTTCTGGACGCTCGGCGGATAGCTGGAGTAGCCCGTTTCGAGCGTGCTCGCGCAACTTGCTGCAGGTGACGTGAGGCACGGAGGCTTCACGTTCGCGTAAGGGTCGACGACGGCGCCGGCATTGTTGACGGGTGACGTCGTGTACGTCGGGGCGTTGCCGCTCGATTCGACCTGGCCGACCACGTTGATCGCGGTCGCGGTCACCGAGTTGTTGTTGCCGCCGCGCACGGCGGCGCTGCACGGTTGCGGCGGGCCCGCCGTCGTATATCCGGAGTTCACGGCGATCGTGCCACCGACGTTGATCGTCGCGGATCCGTTGCCGAGGTCGATGCCGTCGCCGCACCCGCTGCCCGTCATCACGAGGCCGGCGTCGTTGTTCTTGGTGATGTCCGCGGCCCACACGGTGACCGCGCGCCGGGCCGCGCCGGACTGCCCGGTCGAGACGATCTTCAGGACGTGGCGCGGCTGCGCCACTTCGCCGGTGCCGACCGGCTTCGTGTACGTGCGGATCGCGCCGACCGCGCTGCACCCGTTCGCGACGTTCACGGCGGTGCATACGTCCCACGAGATCTTCAGCGTGTCCGTACCTCCGCTAGAAGTCGTCGAATACGTCTGGCGGAGCGACGCCGGCTGCAAGCTCGGCACGGCCGAGTTGTTCGCGGACACCAACGTCGGCGCGGCGGTGCTCAGCAGCACCTGCGCCGTCGAGGTCGCGACACTCCGGCTGAGGCCCCAGTGATACGAGTTCGCAGCGAGTCCGCCGGGCGGTGTGGGCGAAGGGTTCGGAGACAGCGATGAATCGAACTTCGGGCTCGTGCAGGAGTCGGTTGCGGAGCCGGGGCCGGTGACGCTGGGAACGCTCACGCATTGCGGGCTCGTCACACTCACCCGGTAGAGCGCCTCCGTGATGCCGGCTTCGGCGATCGAGATCGCCTCCTTCTCGTTCTGGAGGTTGTTCACGATCTGGATGTCGGACCGCGTGAGCTTCGCCGCCAGGAACGCGACGAGGCTCAGCACGATGAGGAAGACGAGAACGGTTGCCAGGACGAATCCGGATTCGGAGATCTGCGTTCGTGGCGTGCGCTTCATGTGTATGCTCCTTGCCTCAGCAGCTCTTGTTCCGCAGCTGGACGCGCTCGTTCTCGGTGATGGAGATGGGCTGTCCCCCGACGTACGCTCCGTTGGTCGACGCCGTGATCGAGACGTCCACGACGGCGACGTTGCCGCGGTCGGTCGAGCTGAGCGGCAGCGTCGTGAGCTCCGCCGAATTGCAGTCGAAGTAACGGAACGCCAGTGCCGACACGTTGTCGGTCAGCGCCACCCACGTATCGGTCGCCGCGTCGTACTGCTGGAGCGTCGTGCCGGACAGGCGGTAGCCCTTGTGCTCCTTCGGGTTCGTGCTGGTGACGGCGCCGTCGTCGGAGTCGGAGTCGGACCCCGCGGCATCGAGCTGGAACTCGATCGTCGCGGTCGCCGCCTGCACGATCACGGGCACGTTGTTCGGGAAATGGATCATGTCGCGTCGGGCGACGCGGATGTCCCGGACCATCTGCTCGAGGCCCGCACGCAGGCCCTGGGCGAGCTGGGTCTCGACCTCGTGGTGCCGGTAGGCGCGCTGCTGCGACAGGTAGAACGACGTGAACGCCGCCATCAGGGTCACGGCGACGACCACGGCCACCAACAGCTCGATCAGCGTGAAGCCGCGATCAAGCCGGCGGAAGGATCCGCACGTAGCGAACGAGCTGCGCATTGACGTTGGGGTTCCTCAAGTGAGTGACGGTGATGGTGACCTTCTTCAGCAGGAGCGCCGCGGACACACCGAGTGCGGGGGTGGGAATGGTGAGGGGTTCCGTCCCTGGCGACCCGGTCCCTGCGATGTCCGCGACGGTCCATTGCACGCGGAACGCCGGATTCGTCGTCGACCCGTCCGCGGCGCGGCTGACGGCGGTGTGCGTGCCGTTGCAGAGCACGTTGGTGTCGACGGTGGCGCATTGCGTGCCGCCGGACGGGTTCTGCAGCGGATCGCCGAGGATGACCTCGAGCTGGCGCTCGGCCAGGCTCATCGCGGCCGAGTTCGAGTTCGACGTGGCGCGATGATGGATGAGGCGCTCGCTCAGCCCACCGAGGCCGAGCACGACCGCGAGGCCGATGACGAGTGCCGCCAGCACCTCGATCAGCGAGAAGCCGCGGTTACTGGATGAGGACTCGACCTGCCGCATTCACCACCACCAGTCGCGCGTCGCCGAGCACGTTCGAGAGTCGGATCGACGAGACGACCTCGGTGCCGCCTCGTGGATTGAAGATGGGATTCGGCGGATTCGACCCGGGGCTCGTCGCATCTTCGACCGCGATCGTTCCCGTGTCCTCGACGATCTTCGACGTTTCCAGCGTGAAGCTTCCGGAACCGGTCGGGCAGGGGCTGGCACTGGTCGCCACTCCGACCTGGTAGGACGGAGGCCCCGAGGCGAAGGACACGGTGGAGCACTTGCCCTCGGCGATCGCCCGTCCGCGCGCACGCTGCAGCTCGGCCGCCACCGTGCGCGCGGCGCCGTCGAGTCGGTAGCGCGGTGCGATCCGCGATACGCGCGGCCACGCGACGAGCGCGAGCGCTCCCCCGATCGCGATCACCACGATGATCTCGATCAAGGAGTAACCCGCGGACACCCGCGGCGAGTCATGAGAGCTCATCGGTACGAATGCGGTCGATCGAGTTCTCAGATCGTTACCCTCAGCACCTCGTCGAACGTCGTCTGCCCCCTACGAACCTTCTCGCGCCCGCTCGCCCGCAGCGTCCGCATGCCGGCCTCGACCGCCTTCTGACGGATCTCCCGGGCGTGCGCGCGGCCGACGATCAGATCCTGCAGCCCGTCCGTCACCTGCAGCACCTCGTAGAGCGCGAGGCGTCCGCGGTAGCCGGTCTCGGCGCACTCGTCGCAGCCCTTGCCGCGGAAGAACTGCAGACCCTTGCGGTCGTCTTCCGTGAACCCGATCTGCGTCAGGATGTCGCTCGCGGGAGCCGCGGTCTCCTGGCGGCAGTACGGGCAGATCATGCGCACCAGCCGCTGCGCGACCACCAGGGCGATCGACGACGAGACCAGGAACGGCTCCACGCCCATGTCGAGCAGACGGGTGACCGCCGTCGGCGCATCGTTGGTGTGCAGCGTGGACAGCACGAGGTGACCGGTGAGCGCCGCTTTGACGGCGATGTCGGCGGTGTCGCCGTCACGGATCTCGCCGACCATGATGACGTCCGGGTCCTGGCGCAGGAACGCGCGCAGGGCGTGCGAGAACGTCATGCCGATCTCCGGGTTGACCTGGACCTGGTTGATGCCCCACAGGTTCAGCTCGACGGGATCTTCCGCGGTGGAGATGTTCCTCGCGCTCTTGTTGACCTCGGACAGCACGGAGTAGAGCGTGGTGGTCTTGCCGCTGCCGGTCGGCCCGGTGACGAGCACCATGCCGTAAGGCCGCTCGATGACCTCCTGGACCGCGGCGAGATCGGACGGCTCGAACCCGAGCTGGGTCATGTCGAGCCGGAGGCCCGATTTGTCCATGAGCCGCAGCACGAGCTTCTCGCCGTTGACCGTCGGCAGCGAGGAGACTCGGAACGAGGCCTCCTTGCCGCGCCCGAGCACGACCTTGAGCGAGCCGTCCTGCGGCATGCGACGCTCGGAGATGTCGAGTGCCGCCATGATCTTGATGCGCGAGGCGAGCGCTCCGCGATAGCGCGGCGGCGGACGCATGACGTCGTAGAGCATGCCGTCGACGCGGAAGCGGATGCGGAGGTCGTCCTCGAAGGGCTCGACGTGGATGTCGCTCGCCCGGCGCTCGACGGCATCGGCGAGGAGGGCGTTCACCAGCTTGACGAGCGGAGCCTCTTCGATCGCCTTCTGCAGCTCCTGCAGATCGATCGCCTGCTCGGCGCCGTTGGCGGTCGTCGGCGCCGCATCGAGCTCCTCCACCGCATCCGAGTAGACCTTCGCGAGGATGCTGTAGTGGCGCTCGATCGCCTTCTGGATCACCCGCGCCGGCGCCAGCGTGATGCGGATGTTGCAGCCCGTGAGGAACCGGCACTCGTCGATCGCGGCCATGTTCGACGGGTCCGCCAACGCCACCGTGAGCACGGAGCCGGCCAGACTGATCGGCAGGACCATGTGCTTGCGGGCGAGGTTGTGCGGAATCATCTTCAACACGTCGGCCGGAGGATCGACCGCCATCGGGTCGATCAGCGGCAGCCGGTATTCCTTGCGCAGGCACGCGGTGAGATCTTCTTCCGTGAGGATCCCGAGCCGCACCAGCGTCGCGGCGAAGTTGCCGCCGTGATCCTTGTGGTGATTCGTCGCCGTCGCGAGCTGCTCGGCCGTGATCAGCGACCGACGGACGAGCAGATCGCCGAGGCGAGATCCGTTCAGCGTTCGCGGACTCGGAGCAGTCGGGCTCGCAGCGGACGTAGCCTGGTTCGCGGTGGGTGAAGCCGGGTTCGAGGGAGGCGAAGCTGCGGCAGGCGAAGCCGGATTCGCCGGGGGTGTGGCCGGTCCAGGGGCGGGCGAAGCCGGACCCGCGGTCGACGGAGCGGGGCTCGTGCCGGACGGCCCCGGGCTCGAGGTCGGCGGAGTAGGCGCAGCCCCAGTCGGATCACTCGTCGGTGCCATCATCGACGTGCTCTGCGCGAGAGAGCGTGGCTCGCAAGTCTCATGGGTGAATGAACCTCGAAACTAGCAGGCATGACCGCCGGAATCCAAGCGCCGCGGCCCGCTGGTTGGTTGACCCTGGGCGCGGATCCGTCGAGACTGGCGAGATTCGATTCGTGCCTCGGCACGGGGGTAGGGTAGGCTCGCCGCGGCGAATCGAACGCACGCCGTCATGAAGACCTCGATCACGCCGCGCCTGGTGAACGGCCCGTTCGGAGATCCGGGCCTGTTCGTCGGGCTTCGGTGGCAGGGGCGGGCGATGCAGTTCGATCTCGGCCGGCTCGGCCGCATGGATCCGACCGACGTGCTGCGGATCACGCACGCGTTCGTCTCGCATGCCCACATGGACCATTTCATGGGGTTCGATCACCTGCTGCGGCTCTTCCTGCCGCGCGACGCCGTGCTGAACGTCTATGGCCCCGCGGATTTCCTGCACCGCGTCGGCGGACGGCTCGCAGGATACACCTGGAACCTGACGGAGGACTACCCGCTGGCCATCGTCGGCCACGAGGTGCGCGAGGACGCGATCGTCTCGGCGACGTTCCGCGCATCGACCGGGTTTCGCCCCGAGCAGGAGGAGCGCCGCCCGTTCCACGGGGTGCTGATCGACGAGCCGGCGATCCAGGTGTCGGCCGCGATCCTCGATCACAAGATCCCGTGCCTCGCGTTCGCACTGTCCGAGAAGCCGCACCTGAACGTCGACGCCGAGGAGCTCGAGCGCCGCGGCCTGGCGCCCGGAAAGTGGATCGAGGGGCTGAAGCAGGCGATTCGCGACGACGCGGCCGACGAGCGCCCGATCACGGTGCTCCGTCGCTCGGCCGCCGACCGCCGTGAGCACTCCGAGGACGTGCGGACGCTCGGCACGCTTCGCGATCTCGTCGCGGCGTCGCGGGGACAGAAGATCGGTTACGTGGTGGACACGCTGTACAGCGATGGCAACCGCAAGAAGATCGTCGATCTCGTGCGCGACGCGGATCTCTTCTTCTGCGAGTCCCCGTTCCTCGAAGAAGACGTGGCGCAGGCCTCCATGCGCTACCACCTGACGGCCCGCCAGGCGGGGCTGCTCGGCCGCGAGGCCGAGGTCCGGCGCCTCGAGGTCTTCCACTTCTCGCCCCGCTACGACGGCCGCGCCGAGGAGATCTACGCCGAGGCCCGCGCCGCGTTCGTGGGAGGCTGACGATGTCGCCGGTCGGTCCGCTGACGGCCGATGCCGCCGCGTTCCTCGACGCCGCGGCGGTCGCGCGCCTGGCGACGGCGGATGCATCCGGGAGCCCGCACGTGGTGCCGTTCTGCTTCGCGCGAAGCGGGAGCACGATCTACTTCGTCGTCGACGAGAAGCCGAAGGCCGCGGGGAAGGTGCTGAAGCGCCTTCGCAACATCGCCGAGAATCCACGCGTGGCGCTGGTCGCCGACCGCTACGACGACGACTGGACGCGGCTCGCCTACGTGATCGTCCGCGGCCGCGCCGAGGTGGTGGCAGATGCCGACGAGGTCGTGCGCGCGCTCGCGCTGCTCCGCGAAAAGTATCCGCAGTATCGGGCCATGCGGCTCGAGCCCGGTCGCAATCCGGTCGTTCGGATCGCCGTCGAGAGCGCGCATTTCTGGCGCGCTTCCTGTTGATCGTTCCTTAGGACCGCGGGGATCGCGACGCCGAGGTGCGGTTGTGGAAAATGTTCGCAAGCAACCCGCGCAACCACCGATTTCTCTCGTCGCGATGGAATTTTCGATGCCAGAACTGTTTCAACTCGATGCGCGGCGACCGGAACGGGAGCTCGACCATGCGAACCTGTGCCGAGATGCTCGCGAAATAGCGCGCCAGCGGTTCGGGGATGGTCACGATCAGGTTCGATTGCGCGATCACGATGGGGGCGCTGGCGAAATGCGGCGTGGTGAGCACCACGTTCCGTTGCAGTCGTTTCCTCGCCAGGTATCGCTCGATCACCTCCTCGGTGCGACTCTCCACCCTGACGACGGCATGCTCGAGTTGCAGGTACTGTTTGAGCGTCAGCTTCTTCGCTGACACCGGGTGATCGACGCGGATCAGGCTCGTAAAGCCGTCCTCGTAAAGCACCTGTTGAAAGAAATTGAGCCGCTTCAGGTCCGGAAAGTAGCCGATCGCCAAGTCGATCGAACCGTCCTCGAGGCCCCGCGAGATCTCGGCGGGCGGCAAGCTCACCGATCGCACCATCGCGTGCGGCGCCAGCCGCCGCAATTCGCGCAAGAGGGGCGGCAGAAAGACGACTTCTCCCACGTCGGAAAGCGCGAGACTGAAGGGCTGAATGGAAACAGCGGGATCGAAGGTCGGCGCTGCGAGGATTTCGGTGTGGACACGCCCGAGCAGGGTGCGTGCAGAGTCGATCAGGATTTGACCTCGCGGAGTGGGCTGCATGGTATTGCCCGTCCGAATCAGCAGTGGGTCTCCAAAAAAACTCCTCAAGCGGCCGAGCGCCGAGCTCACGGCAGGTTGACTCTTGCCGAGTCGCACCCCTGCGCCACTGACGCTTCGTTTCTCTCCGAGAACGACGAGGATGCGCAGCAGGTTGAGGTCCAGCTCGGTCATACAAGGTTATCTGGATTTCGAATACGCTCAATTCGAGTTATCGCGTTGCCTGATGGACGAACGTTAGCTCAGGATTCTCCGCAGCGACAGCATCGAGTCGCGAAACACCAAAGGAGGAGAGAACGATGAGCCGTCCTGAAGACACGCACTTCTACCTGACGGGAAACTTCGCGCCGAGCCGCATGGAAGTCACCTGTCCCGACGCGGACGTCGAGGGCCGGATCCCGGAGGCGATCGAGGGAACGTACTTCGCCGCTTCGTTCAATCACCTGTATCCGCCGAAGCTGCCGTACCACTGGTTCGAGGGCGACGGGATGATGAACGCCTTCAACTTCCAGGACGGTCGTGTCTCGTGGACCAACCGTTGGGTGAGGACGGAGCGCTACAAGGCCATGCTGAAGGCGGGCAAGTCCGTCTACACCGGCATCACCTCGGCCACCGTGGAGGACATGTCGAGCGTGGCGAGCTACCTGGACTGGCAGCGCAGGGTCCAGACCGCGAACACGAACACGATCGTCATCGGCAATCGTCTGCTGATCCCCTGGGAAGCGGGCCTACCGTACGAGCTCGACCCGAAGACCATGGAGACCAAGGGACTCTACGACTTCGATGGCAAGGTCGAGCTCAACATGACCGCCCATCCGAAGATCGATCCCGACTCGGGCGAGATGTTCTTCTTCGCCCACCGTCCGATCCCGCCCTACGTCGTGTACTACACGGCCGATGCCGACGGGAAAGTCACCAAGACCGTACCCGTCGACGCGCCCTACCACTGCTTCATGCACGACTTCCTGATCACCGAAAGGCACGCCGTCCTTCCGGTGTACCCAGTCACCATGAGCGCGGACAACGCGAAGCGGACGGGGAACTTCTGCGGCTGGGAGCCCGAGCTCAACAGCCACATCGGCATCATGCCTCGCGATGGCGACGCGAGCCGCATCCGCTGGTTCGAGATCGAGCCCTTCGCGCAGTTCCACTTCTGGAACGCGTACGACGAGGGCTCCAAGGTCGTCATGCTCTTCCCGGCCTTCGACCGGATCTATCATTTCGACCTGCAAGGGAATCCGGCGCCGATCGATCCAGACGAGCTCAACTGCAAGCTGGTCAAGTGGACCTTCGATCTGGAGACGGGCACGTCCAAGAAGGAAGAGCTCGACGATCTGGCGATGGACTACCACCGGGTCGATCCGCGTTTCTGGGGACGCCAGTGGGGAAAAACGTTTTCGAACGTCTGGCTCGCGAACGGTCGCCCGCCCCGTGAAGGCGGATCGTGGCCCATGAACGGGATCGCCCACTACGACCACGTGACGGGGGCCCGGAAGTTGCGGGAGCTCCGTCCGGGAACCTGGACGACGCCCGAGCCGGCATTCGTTCCGCGCGGTCCGAATGCACCCGAAGGCGACGGCTATCTTCTCAGCCTCGTGTATCGCGAGGAGGAGCGGCGCTCGGACATCGAGATCCTCGACACGAACGACATCACCGCCGAGCCCGTCGCCACCGTGAAGCTTCCGTATCGCGTGGTCTACGGCGCTCACGGGCAGTACGCCGCGCGCAAGCCGGATGGAACGCTCGAGTCGACGGCGCTGTAGACGGACTCCAGTCATGAAGATCACCCTCATCGAGCAGGTCCCCTACCGCCACTTCGCGAAGGACTTCGCGGAGCATCACGAGGCCGCCGTCACGACACCCTACGGGCTCGCCGAGCCGGCGAAGGTGCACGAGGCGTTCCGCAACTCGCTCGACGAGCTCCTGCACGCCGCGCGCTCGGGCTTCGACGGCATCGCGGTCACCGAGCACGGGCAGTCGAGCTACGACATGGCGCCGAACCCGAGCCTCCTCGCCTCGGCGATCGCCTACGCGACCGAGTCCGAGGGGCTCCCGACCGCGATCATGCCGCTCGGCCGTTCGCTCGGGAAGGCGCGCGAGCCGGTGCGCGTCGCCGAGGAGTACGCGATGCTCGACGCGATCTCGAACGGGCGGCTCGTCGCCGGCTTCCCGGTCGGCCTCGCCTACGACGCGAACGTGAACAACGGCGTGGCGCCGATCGATCAGCGTGCGCGCTTCGACGAGAACCTGACGCTCGTGCTGCGCGCGTGGACCGAGAAGCAGCCCTTCGCCTGGAACGGCAAGTTCAGCCAGCACCCGATCGTGAACTTGTGGCCGCGGCCGATCCAGCAGCCGCGCCCACCCGTGTGGATGACCGGCATCGGCTCGCCGGCCTCGATGGCGAAGACCGTCGAGCGCGGTTTCGGCTACAACTACTTCGGCTGGTTCGGGGCCAAGATGACCGGCCGGCGCATCTTCGACCGCTTCTGGGACACGGTCGAGAAGCTCGGCCACGAGCGGAACCCGTATCGCCTCGGTTTCCTCCAGATGATCGCCGTCGCCGACACCGACCGCGAGGCCAAGGAGCTTTACGCCGAGCACGCGGAGTACTTCTTCCAGAAGGCGCTTGGCAGCTTGCCGCTCGAGCGCATGGTGCTGCCCGGACAGATCGAGGTGCCGGGGCTCGAGGCGCTGTTCCGCGATCCGGGCGACTTCGGAGTCTTCCCGAAAATGAAGACGATCATTTACGACGAGCTGATCGAGGTCGGCTCGATCATCGCCGGCAGCCCGACCACGGTGCGCGATCAGCTCGTCGAGTTCGCGCGGACGTTCCGCATCGGCAACTTGCACACGATGATGCAGTTCGGCTCGCTGCCGTGCGAGCTGACGAAGCACTCGATCTCGCTTTTCGCGAAGAAGGTGCTTCCTGACCTGAAGGAGCTCTGGGCGAAGGAGGGCTTCGCTCACCACTGGTGGCCGGAGGCGCTCGGCGGCGTTCCGCTCGAGACGAAGGGCGCGGAGCGGAAGGTGGCGTCGTGAACGCGCCCGCGAGCCGGCGGATCGAGGTCTGGGGCGGGCGCCTCGCGGTCGAGGTCCAGGTGATGGGGAGCGGTCCGCCGCTCCTCTACCTACACCCGGCCTCGGGGCTCGTGTGGGATCCGTTCGTCCAGGCGCTCGCGAAGCACCGCACGGTCTACGCGCCACTTGTGCCCGGCACGGGCGCGCCGGATCGTGCTGCCATCCACACCGTCGACGACCTGTGGGATCTCGTCCTCGTCTACGAGGAGACGGTGCGCGGGCTCGGGATCGAGAAGGCGGAGATCGTCGGCTGCTCGTTCGGAGGCATGCTCGCAGCCGAGCTCGCCGCGGGCTTCCAGGCGGTCGCCGCGAAGCTCGTGCTCGTCGCGCCGATCGGCCTCTGGCGCGAGGACGTGCCGGTCTGGAACTGGATGACCGCGCCGCCGACGGAGCTGCCGGGGCATCTCTTTCACGATCCTACCGGGCCGGTCGCGCAGGCCGTGCTCATGCCGCCCGCCGACCCGAATCAGGCGATCGCCGCACAGGCCGCCTTCGTCTGGGCGCTCGGCTGCACCGGCAAGTTCGTCTGGCCGATTCCGGAGAAGGGGCTCCACAAACGCATCCACCGCATCGCGGCGCCTACTCTCGTCGTCTGGGGCGAGAGCGACCGGCTCATCCCGGCCGCCTATGCTCACGAGTTCGCGCAGCGGATCCGCGGCGCGAAAGTGGAGATCGTGCCGAAGGCCGGGCACCTGCCGCACCTCGAGGGGGCGGAGCGGACCTGGGCGGCGGTGGCGGGGTTCCTGGGGTTGTGAGGGAAGATCGCGTCCGGGGCGACGGTCGAAGCCGTACCACGCCACCCCGGCGGCTTTTGTCTTTCAGGGCGTGGCTTCAGTGCACGTGCCTACAGTGCACCATCTTCTCGCGAAGTGTTTCGCGCACGCCTCCCTTTACGTGGCGACCGCCCCGTGACGATCGCTGCCGCGGCGCGTGAAATTTCGCTTCCCTCGCCACATCTCCTGTGTTAGAGACGCTGTCACTTAGCACAAGGAGAACTTATCGAGCCCATTTGAGTGCTTCGCCCGCTTGGATCCGATCTGGACCGAGACGGAGTGGCGCTGAAAAGTTTGCTTGAAGGTTTCGAGAACGGGCCTCCGCCGATCCCGCGAGGGACGGTGAGTCCGAAAACCCGCTCGAGAAGCCGCCGACAGGCGAACGAGAAGAGCCCTCTGGACGAGCGTCCAGAGGGCTCTTTTCGTTTCTGCGGCTCACACAGGAGGACCCATGAACCCGCACAAGGTGACGGTACCCGAGATTCTGAAGCGCAAGCGAGACGGCAAGAAGATCTCCATGCTGACCGCCTACGATTATCCGTTCGCACGGATACTCGACGAGGCGGGCGTCGACGTGCTGCTGGTCGGCGACACGCTCGGCATGGTGGTGCAGGGGCTCGATACGACCCTGCCGGTGACGGTCGACGAGGTCGTCTATCACCTGCGCATGGTCTCCCGCGCGCGGGTGAACTCGCTCGTCGTCGGCGATCTGCCGTTCCTGTCCTACCAGGTGTCGACGGAAGACGCGCTCCGCAACGCCGGCCGGCTGATGAAGGACGGCGGCGCCGAGGCGGTGAAGCTCGAGGGCGGCGTGCACGTCGCCGAGACGATCGCGGCGCTGACGGCGGTCGACATCCCGGTCATGGGGCACGTCGGCCTCACACCGCAGTCGGTCCACCGCATGGGCGGCCACAAGGTGCAGGGGAAGAAGCACGGGCGCGCCGCCGGCGGCCGCGAGCGGCTGATCGAGGATGCGCTCGCCGTCGAGGAGGCCGGCGCGTTCTCGATCGTGCTCGAGGGCATCCCGCTCGATCTCGCAGCCGAGATCACCGAGCGGCTGACGATCCCGACGATCGGCATCGGCGCCGGCGTGCACTGCGACGGCCAGGTGCTCGTCATGCACGACCTGCTCGGTCTGTTCGACAAGTTCGCGCCGAAGTTCTCCAAGCGCTACGTCAATCTGAAGGAGATCGTCACCGGCGCGGTTCGCGACTACGTCGCCGAGGTGCAGAGCGGCGCGTTCCCGACCGATGCGCACTCGTTCCACTCGCCGAAGGTCGTCGAGAAGGTCGCGACCGGAAGCTGAGATGCGCACGCTGACGACGATCGCGGCGATGCAGCGCTTCGCCGACGGCGAGCGCCGCGCGGGGCGCTCGATCGGCTTCGTGCCGACGATGGGCGCGCTCCACGACGGGCACCTGTCGCTGATCCGCTCCGCCAAGGCCAAGACCGATACCGTCGTGGCCTCGATCTTCGTGAACCCGATCCAGTTCAACTCGAAGAGCGACTTCGACAAGTACCCGCGCGACGACGCCCGCGACGCCGCGCTGCTCGCGAACGAAGGCTGCGACGCGCTGTTCCTGCCCCAGGTCGAAGAGATCTATCCCAAGGGCTACCAGACGCGCGTCGAGGTGACGGAGATCACCAAGCCGCTCTGCGGGGCGCATCGGCCGGGGCACTTCGCGGGGGTGACCACCGTGGTCGCGAAGCTGTTCCTCGCGGTGAAGCCGCACGTCGCGATCTTCGGGGCCAAGGACTACCAGCAGCTCCAGGTCGTGAAGCAGATGGTCCACGACCTGAACTTCGACATCGAGATCGTCCCGGGCGAGACGGTCCGCGAGGCCGACGGCCTCGCGATGAGCTCGCGGAACGTCCGGCTGTCGCCGGAGGAGCGTGAGAAGGCGCGGGCGGTGCCGCGCGGGCTCGAGCGCGCGGCGCGTGTGGCCGCGGCGGGCGAGACCGATCCGGCGCGCATCGTCCAGGAGTTCGTCCAGGAAGCCGAGAGCGTCGGCGCGCGGGTCGAATACGCCGAGATCCGCGATCCGAGCACGCTCGAGGAAGTCGCCCGGCTCGAGGGCCGGGCCGTCATCGCCGTGGCCGTGTGGCTCGGCGACGTTCGCTTGATCGACAACGGCATCATCGAGCGCGGAGCCACTCCGCGCATCGCTTCGGGAGGGGACCGATGACGCGCAAGCTACTGCGAGGCAAGATCCACCGCGCCACCGTGACGGGAGCCGATCTCGAGTACGAAGGCAGCGTGACGATCGATCAAGATCTGATGGACCAGTGCGACCTCGTGAACAACGAGGCGGTCCACATCTGGAACGTGACGAACGGGGAGCGCTTCGAGACCTACGCGATTCCCGGCGAGCGTGGCTCGGGGGTGGTGTGCGTGAACGGCGCCGCGGCCCACAAGGTGAAGAAGGGCCACCTCGTCATCATCGCAGCGTTCTCGTGGATGGAAGAAAAGGAAGCGCGCACCTGGGAGCCCCACGTCGTCTTCGTCGACGGTCAGAATCGCGCCGTCGAGCTCCGCAAGGAACGCGGCGGGCAGGCGAAGCTGCTTCGCGCGTTCGGCTAGAATGGCCGCGGGCCCGAAGGGGGGCAAAGACGAGCGTGCGGTTTCCGGCGACCGTCTGATCGCCGAGAACCGCAAGGCTCGGCACGACTACGAGATCCTCGACACCTTCGAGGCCGGCATGGTGCTGACCGGCAGCGAGGTGAAGTCGCTGCGCGCCGGGCGCGCGAACCTGAAGGATTCCTACGCGCGCGTGAACAAGGGCGAAGCGTTCCTGCTGAACGCCCACATAAGGCCATACGCCGCCGCGAGCCAGTTCGGGCACGAGCCCGAGCGCGACCGCAAGCTCCTGCTCCACCGCAACGAGATCGAGCGTCTCCACGAGAGCGTGCAGCAGGAGGGCCTGACGATCGTGCCGCTCAAGCTCTACTTCAAGGGCGGGCGCGCGAAGGTCCTGGTCGGCATCGGCCGCGGCCGCAAGGCCTACGACAAGCGCGAGGCCATCAAGAAGCGCGAGATGGACCGCGAGACCGACCGGGCGACGCGCGTTCGCCGCTAGGATCTTCCGGCCGGATCGATCGCGCGCCGCGCTTGAATCCCGTCGCCGCGCTGGTCTATCGACGGCACTCGCGCCACGCCGTCTCCGGCGCTGGCCCACAGGGGGACCCGCATGACCTATTTCGTGACCGGCGCCACGGGCTTCATCGGCCGCCATCTCATCGAGCGCCTGCTCGCGCGCGGCGGAAAGATCTTCGTGCTGGTCCGCGACGGATCCGAGGCGCGGTTCGAGGAGCTGCGCGAGCGGGTAGGGGCCACCAAGAAGCAGCTCGTCGCCGTGAAGGGAGATCTCGGCTCCCCTCGCCTCGGCGCCGATTCGAAGACGATCGACGAGCTCCGCGGCAACGTCGACCACCTGTTCCACCTCGCCGCGCTGTACGACATGGCCGCCGACGCCGAGAGCATGGCGGCCGCGAACGTCGCCGGCACGCAGCACGCGATCGAGTTCGCCATGGCGGTCGACGCCGGCTGCTTCCACCACGTGAGCTCGATCGCCGCCGCGGGCCGCTACCCGGGCGTGTTCCGCGAGGACATGTTCGACGAAGCCGAGGGCCTCGAGGATCCGTACTTCCGTACCAAGCACGACTCCGAGGGCATGGTTCGCAAGGACTACAAGCGGCCGTGGCGCGTGTATCGGCCCGCGATCGTCGTCGGCCACTCCGAGACCGGCGAGATGGACAAGGTGGACGGCCCTTACTACTTCTTCCGCCTGCTGCAGCGGCTGCGCTCGCTGATCCCGCAGTGGGTGCCGCTGCTCGGGCTCGACGGCTCGCGCGTCAACATCGTGCCCGTCGACTTCGTCGCCGGGGCGCTCGACGAGATCGCCCACAAGCCGGGCCTCGACGGTAAGACGTTCCATCTCGTCGACCCGTCGCCGAAGAAGCTCGGCGATTTGCTGAACACGTTCGCGCGCGCCGCGCACGCGCCGGAGTTCGCGGCACGGATCGACGCCCGCATGTTCGCGTTCATCCCGTCGCCGATCCGCGGCGCGATCATGAGCCTGCCGCCGGTTCAAAAGATCGTCGACCAGGTGCTCGACGATCTCGGCATCCCGCCGCGCGTGCTGTCGTACGCGAACCAGCCGACGAAGTTCGACTGCCGCGAGACCATGGCGGCCCTGGAAGGGACCGGCGTCGCGGTCCCCGATCTCGACTCCTACGCGTGGCGTCTGTGGGACTACTGGGAGCGCCACCTCGATCCCGAGCTCTACAAGGATCGTTCGCTCACCGGCGCGGTGCGCGGCAAGCGCGTGCTCATCACCGGCGCGTCGGCCGGCATCGGGCGCGTGGCCGCGGTGAAGATCGGCGCCGCCGGCGGGATCGTGCTGCTGGTCGCGCGCACGCCCGAGAAGCTCGAGGACGCGAAGAAGGAGATCGAGGCCGCGGGCGGCGTCGCGCACATCCACACGGCCGATCTCTCCGACCTCGCGAGCTGCGACGCGCTGGTCGCCGACGTGATCGCGAAGCACGGCGGCATCGACGTGCTCATCAACAACGCCGGCCGCTCGATCCGCCGCTCGATCGCGCTCTCCTACGATCGCTTCCACGACTTCTCGCGCACGATGCAGCTCAACTACTTCGGTGCCGTGAAGCTGCTGCTCGGCTTCCTGCCGGGAATGCGCGAGCGCAGGCGCGGCCACGTCGTGAACGTGTCGTCCGTCGGCGTGCAGACGAACCCGCCGCGGTTCTCCGCGTACATCGCTTCGAAGGCGGCACTCGATGCGTTTTCGCGCTGCGCGGCCTCCGAGCTGATCGACGACGGCGTGACGATCTCGACGATCTACATGCCGCTCGTCCGCACCGAGATGATCGCGCCGACGAAGATCTACCAGGCATTCCCGACGATCTCGCCGGAAGAGGCCGCCGACATGATCTGCGACGCGATCCGCCACCGCCCGAAGCGCATCGCCACCCGCCTCGGCACGTTCGGCGAGGTCGCCTACGCGCTCGCGCCGAAGGCCGTCGACGTGGTGCTGAACACCGCCTACAAGCTCTTCCCCGACTCCGCGGCGGCGAAAGGCGAGGGCGGCGGCAAAAAGGAAGAGGTCTCGAACGAGGCGGTCGCGTTCGCGCACCTGATCCCCGGCGTGCACTGGTAAGCGGCGCTCCGTACGCGCGGCGAGGCGACCTTGACAACGAGGTCGTTTCGCCGCCTATCCAGTCGAGATGAGCGGATCGTCGAACGTCCACGCCGTCATCCTCGCCGGCGGCAAGGGCACGCGCTTCTGGCCGAAGAGCCGCGCACGCCGGCCGAAGCAGCTGCTGCCGATCGTGAGCGATCGCACGATGGTCCAGGAGACCGTCGAGCGCCTCGCGCCGCTCGTGGCGCCCGAGCGCGTGTGGATCGTCACCGGCGCGGACCATGCGGACGAGCTCCGCGAGCAGTTGCCGGACGTGCCGGCGGATCAGATCGTGATCGAGCCGTGCGGCCGAAACACGGCGCCGGCGATCGGCCTCGCCGCGGGGCTGATCGCGCGGAGCGACCCGCAGGCGACGATGATCGTGTTACCCGCGGATCATCACATCCGCTATCCCGATCGCTTTCGCGACGCGCTCGCCGAGTCGGTCGAGCTCGCCTCGAGCGGCGCGCTGCTGGTGACGATCGGCATCGAGCCGAACGCGCCCGAGACCGGCTACGGCTACATCGAGCGCGGCGACGAGATCTCCGGCGGGCGTCACCGGGTCGAACGCTTCACCGAGAAGCCCGACCGCGCGCGCGCCGAAGAGTTCCTCGCGAGCGGGCGGTTCCTGTGGAACAGCGGCATCTTCGTCTGGCGCGTGTCCGCGATCCGCGCGGCGCTCGCGAAGCATCTCGCCGCGACCCTCGCGCGCATCGATGCGGTGATCGGGTCGTGGGGAAACGCGGCCCGCTTCGCGGAGGAGTACGCGGCGATCCAGGACCAGTCGATCGATTACGGCGTCCTCGAGAAGGCGGACAACGTCGCGGTGGTCGGCGGCGACTTCGGTTGGGACGACATCGGCAGCTGGACCGCGCTCTTGCGCCTCGGTCCGGCCGACGCCAGCGGCAACGTCGTTCGGGGGAGGGTGCTCTCGCTGTCGAGCAGCGGGAACCTCGTATCCACCGACAAGCGACTGATCGCGCTCGTCGGCGTGGAAGGACTCGTCGTCATCGACACCGACGACGCGATCCTGGTCTGCTCGGCCGATCGCGTGCAGGACGTGAAGGCGATCGTGGACGAGCTCCACGCGCGAGGTTGGAAAGAGCACGTGTGACCCGCGCCCGCGCGGCGCGGATCAGCGAAGCTCGGCCGCGAGCTTCGCGTAGGCGGTACGGACGACGCGCGCGAGCTGGCTCGCGACCAGCCGAGCCGTGAAATCGCCGCCGAGATAGAGCGGCAGACCGAAGCGGATCGTGTACGTCACGTCGGTGCCGCCGTCGGCCGCCGGGGCGAGGCGGATCTCGCCGAGGTGGTCGCGTAGCGGTGCGCCGCTGATCATGCGGTAGTCCATCGCCCGCGGCTCCTCCCAGCGGACGACCTCTTCACGGATCGCGAGCGGGCCTTGCTTGATCCGCCGCACGGCGCCGAGCCCGTTCGGCGACGGGATGCCCGGCCGTTCGAGCGTGACCTGGATGCCCTTCTGCCAGTCCTCGATGCGCTTGTGCTCGGTGACGGCGGCGAACACGCGCTCGGGCGGCGCCGAGAACTTCTGGGAGATGGCGATCTCGACCACGCGGATCGTTTGGCCACGAACCGGCGGAGGGGGTCAAGGATCGGCGCGGGTCGCTCGGGGTGGACTCCCGTCCGGGCCGTGGCTACATTCGACGGTGGTTGTGGGGGCGATCGGGTTCGACGGGGGTTGGAAAGTCAGAGCTGCGTGCACGAGTCCCGGAGTCGCTCGCTAAAAATGCTCCGGCTGCGAAATTTAAACGCAGACGAAAACTACGCACTCGCGGCCTAACGTGCCGTGACGCTTCACCGGTTCGAGCCCGTAGGGCCGGCCGAAGCGCCGCAAATCGGGATAAGCTGAAGCCGGCGCTCTCACGGCTTCGGACGAAAACCTAGATGAGCTGGCCGCCGAGAAGCCTGTCCGTGGGCGTCGAAGCGGCGAGATCAAATCACGGACTAGGCTACGTAGACGCTCTCGATGGACCGCTCTCGGACGGGGGTTCAATTCCCCCCGCCTCCATCCCCGAACCGCCGGCATCCCCGGCGGTTTCTGTTTTTGTGGGACGTGACCGTCCCATGATTCGGATCGGCACAAATCCTGCGACAGCCGTACGCGCGGTGAAGCGGGTTCTGATCGATAGACCTCGGCGAAGTCCGAATCGCCTGATCGGCGGCGCTCCCTCCATGCAGCCCGTGTTGGAGACCGTGCGGCAGGTGGCGCCGACGCGAAGCACGGTGCTGATCACCGGCGAGACCGGATCCGGAAAGGAAGTCGTCGCGCGCGCGATTCACGCGATGAGCCCTCGAGCCGCCAAGCGCTTCGTTCCGATCCATTGCACGGCGATTCCCGCCGACCTCCTCGAGAGCGAGCTCTTCGGACACGTGCGCGGTGCGTTCGCCGGGGCTCGTGCCGATCGAGCCGGGAAGCTGCGGGCCGCAGACGAAGGAACTCTCTTCCTCGATGAAATCGGGGACATGGACTATCGACTGCAGTCCAAGCTGCTGCGGTTCTTGGAAGAGGGTGTGATCGAACCAATCGGCTCGAACCAGCGCATCGAAGTCGACGTCCGCGTCATCTCATCGACCCATCGCGATCTCTCTGCGGCCCTTCGCGAAGGGGCGTTCCGAAGGGACCTGTTCTACCGGCTGAACGTGTTCCACGTTCGCATGCCGCCGTTACGACACCGCCAAGAGGACGTTCCGGCTCTTGCCACCGGCTTCCTCGCGCAGTTTGCGACGGAGCTCGGTAAGCGCGAGATCATGATCGCCCCGGATGCGATTACGACGTTGCAGGGCTATTCGTGGCCCGGAAACGTCTGCGAGCTACGCAACGTGATGGAGCGTGCCAGCGTTCTCGCCCACGGGGGTGAGATCACGCGGGGACTGGTGCGGTCGCTGCTCCCGGCGGATGAGGGAGAGCCCACGCCAGCGATCGATTTCGACCTCGAGAGGGCCGTCGCCGAAGTGGAACGCAAGTCGATCTTGCGCGCGCTCGCGGCGTCCGACGACAACAAAGTCGCCGCGGCAGGGCTGCTCGGGATCGGGGAGCGGACGCTCTGGTCCAAGCTCAAGAAGCACCGCCTCTGAGCCTCCGGGCGCGTCGACCCTGAAGACTTCGTCCCGCGACCCTGCAGAAATCGTCAGGGTCGCGGCCCACTCGAGCACATCTCGACCGCTGCAGATCTCCGCCGGGCGTCCGATCCTGCGGCGACCCCGCGGCCTGCCGAACTCAGCAGGGTAACTGCTGAAAATAGCAGGATATTTCGGGGCTCTACGTAGGGAATCGTCATCGCTCGTTCACGCGCCGGTCGCATGCCTGCCGCTAGCTACCAGTTCCCAAGGAGGTAGTACCCCATGAGATCGGTGAAACTCGGTAGCGTCGGCGCGGCGGCCTTGCTCGCAGCGACGCTGACGGTCGGACATGCGGACGACGAGGACGCGGAACGTCCCGACGGGCGTCACGGGATCCGCCACGTGCTGCTGCTCAGCATCGACGGCATGCACGCGCTCGACTTCGCGAACTGCAGTCAGGGCATCAGCGGCGTGAATGGCGGCCGACCCTACTGCCCCAACCTGGCGAAGCTCGCCACCCACGGAACCAAGTACACGAGCGCCTCGGCATCGAAGCCTTCGGATTCCTTTCCCGGGCTGATGGCAATCGTTGCCGGCGGCTCGCCGCGCTCGGTCGGAGCCTTCTACGACGTGGCCTACGATCGGTCGCTCGATGCGCCTGCGATCACGACCGGGAACGGAGTTGCGGGAGGTAGCTGCGTGCCCGGCTCCGCGCCCACCGGGACGACCACCGAATACGAGGAAGGAATCGATCTCGATCAATCGAAGTTGAACGGCGGCGCTCCGAGCGGAGACGGCGGGATCGCGTCGATCGATCCGAAGCGTCTGCCGCGCGATCCGGCCAACGGTTGCAAGCCCGTCTATCCCTGGAACTTCGTCCGCACGAACACGATCTTCGGCGTCGTCCATGCGGCCGGCGGCTATACCGCCTGGTCGGACAAGCATCCGGCGTACTCTTCCGTTTCGGGCCCCGGCAGCGGCAACAACGTCGACGACTACTATTCTCCCGAGATCAACTCCGAGGTGGTGGCGCTGCCCGGGGTGACCACGCCGACCGGTGTCTCCTGCGCGAGCGTCCTGGATCCGACGCAGACCGGAGCTTGGACCGACAGCTTTGCGAACGTCCAGTGCTACGACGCGTTGAAGGTCGATGCGATCCTGAACGAGATCGACGGCAAGACCCACGATGGCAAGCACGGCCGCGTGCCTGCGCTCTTCGGGATGAACTTCCAAGCGGTCAGCGTCGGCCAGAAGCTGATCGAGAAGAACGTGGGAGCGGGTGGCTACCTCGATGCCAGTGGCACGCCGAGCGCCGCATTGCTCGGCGAGATCGGATCCGTCGATGCATCGGTCGGTGCGATGATGGCGGAGCTCTCCAAGCGGAACCTGAGCGAGAGCACGCTCGTCGTCGTCACGGCCAAGCACGGTCAGTCGCCGATCGATCCGAAGAGATTCTTCCCGATCCCGGGAAAGAACGGCACGAACGGACAGAGCCCGGCGAATCTGATCGCTTCGATGCTGCCCTTCTCGGAGTCTCCGGCGAACCCGGACGGCATCGGGCCGACGGAAGACGACATCTCACTCCTCTGGCTTTCGCACGCGAGCGATACTCTGGCGGCCGTGGCGACGCTCGAAGCGAATGCGGCGTCCGCCGGGATCGGACAGATCTTCGTCGGTCCCGCTCTCGGGCTCTTGTTCCGCCCGCCGGGTCTGCCGCCGGTCGGCGATCCGCGAACCCCGGACATCATCGTCTCCCCGAACCCCGGCGTGGTCTACACGGGCAGCAGCAAGAAGCAGGAAGAGCACGGCGGATTCGCACACGATGACGTGAACGTGATGATGCTGCTCTCGCACCCGGCACTCCCGCCTCGGACGATCGCGAGCCCGGTCGAGACGGCGCAGGTCGCGCCGACGATCCTCGAGGCTCTCGGTCTCGAGCCGAGCGATCTGCAATCCGTCCGGCAGGAAGGAACCCCGGTTCTGCCGGGGGTCGACCTCTAGCGGGCCGGCTTCGACGCAGCCGGGAATTCGCAACCTTCGCGGGTTCGGATTCTCGGCTGCGATCGACGACCGCGCGTTCGGCTTGTACGCGAGTCGCGCTCCATGATGGAGGAGAAGGCGGCGGTCATCATGGAACCCCTGGGCGGCTGGTACCTCTGGGCTCTGTCGTCGGCGGCGTTCGCGGCTCTGACGGCGATCTTCGCCAAGATCGGGATCGAAGGAGTCGACTCCGATCTGGCGACCCTCGTCCGCACCACGATCATCACCGTGTTGCTCGCGGCATTCATCGGCTGGAGTGGGAAGTGGAGCAATCCGTTCGAGCTTCCGCGGCGGACGTGGCTGTTTCTCGCGCTTTCGGCACTGGCGACCGGCGCCTCGTGGGTCTGTTACTTCCGCGCGCTGCAGATCGGAGAGGCGTCGAAAGTAGCTCCCGTCGACAAGCTGAGCGTCGTGCTCGTGGCGCTCTTCGCGGTGGCGTTTCTCGGAGAGCGGCCCGTGATGCGAGAGTGGCTGGGGATCGCGATGGTGGCTGCGGGGGTGCTCTTGCTCGCGCTCAGGCCCTGACTCGGGCCGCTCTCCGGTCTTCCCCGGCCGGGCTCAGGCCCGGACTTCGGGGGCGCGAAGGATCCCGAGCTGCTGGAACGCGGTGGCGCCGTCATCGAGACCGATCTCTTCGGTGATCTTGCCGTTCTCGACCTTCAGCACGGTGGTGCCGGTGTACTCCATGCGTCGCCCGGAGGCTTTCGGCACGGACCCGATCACGAGGTCGTCGAACGCCGGGCCGGAATGCGTACCGCCACCCTTCCAGCGCGCGGCGACGTAGTCTCCCTCGGCGATGAAGTCGGCCGTCCCCGCGAAGGCGAGGTCGGGGAATGCTTCGCGGAAGTTGGCCATGAACGCCTTGATGTCGGCCTGTCCGCGGCGCGGCGGATGCATCGAGTACTCGAGCCGCATGTCGGGCGCGGCGAGCTCGTCGACGACCTTCGGATCGTACTCGGCGCCCCAGAACCCCGTGAACCATCGGGCGACGATCTCCTTGTTCTGTTGCTCCTTCGACATGGGGATCCTCCGAATCTGCATGCGCCGCACGTCTCGAGATCCACCGCCGGCGCGTTTCCGATGGACCCCGTTTCGGTCGCTTCCATCGGGTAAACGTGTGGGTCGGGGCGAGACGTGAGGTCGTTCGGAAAGTCCCGTCGTGTCGAGGGCCGGGCGACGGCGGGTCAGAGCCGCAGCGACACCTCCAGCAGGAACGAGTCCTCGGACAGCGTGCTCTTCACCTTGGAGCCCGGGATCTCGCCCATCGGGCTGATGAAGGGCCCTTCGACCGACGACTGGAAGCCGTGCCAGTACGCGAGGTTCATCTGGATCACGTCGGTGAGATCGTAGCCGCCGCCGATGGAGACGTTGTGCATCACGCATGCCGGTGCCGGTGAGCTGAAGAAGGACTTCCGATCGTCGATCGCGTTCGATGCGTAGTTGTAACCGAGGCGCAGCGCGATGGCGGGCGTCACGTGGTACTGCGCGCCGATCGAGCCCGACCACGTGTCGCTCCAGCCGAATCCCGTCACGCGGCCGCGCGCATCGAAGCCGGCGGGGTCGCCGAAGCCCGCGGTGTCGGCGAGGTTCATCCACTTGCCCGCCACGGTGACGAGCAGCTCGGGTGTCGGCGTCCAGGCGAGACCGGCATCGACGGCCTGGGGCGCGTTTGCGTGGATCTTGAACTCGCGGCCTCGACCGGCCGTCGGGAGCTCGGTGTTCGCCACGTCCGAGGCGTAGTCGAAGTCCTGGAACCACTGCGGGCTCGTGTAGCCGAGGCCGAGCGAGAACTGCTCGTTCCAGCGGTAGTGGAAGCCGAGTAGGAAGCCGATTCCGAAAGCGCCCGTCGTCTCGGCGCTGGGGTAGGCGCAGACGCCCGTCGCGGTGCAGTCGGGCGTCGTCGCCGGTGCGGGTTTCAGCGAGAGCGTCGCGTATTCGATGGCCGGTGAGAAGCCGATCGAGAGATCCGGCGTGACCTTCATCGCGAGGCCGCCGGCGATTCGCAGCAACTGATAGAAGGAATAGAAGCGGCCGAAGCCCCCCGTGTTCCGCCCGTTCTCGATCTGCGGACGGAGGATCGGATTCGACTCGTCTTCCGGATAGTCGTTGCCGAATCCGGAGACGCCGAGCGCTCCGAGGAAGAACGTCATGCGGCTGCCCTTCGGCGTGTGCGCGACGCCGAATGCGGGGATGAGGCCGATGTCGTTCCGGCTGTCCGTCTTGCCGCGAGCGCCGCCGAGCTCGCTCTCGATGTAGGTCGGGTCCAAGATCGTTTCCAGCCCGACGTCGACGCGCGTCCCCTCGATCTGGGTCATGCTGCCGACGTTGTGATAGAGGGCGCCGAGGGTGTCCTGCGGCGCCGCGACCGTCGATCCGCCCATCGAATCGTCGATCGCACCGACCCCCTGCAGAAAGTGCGCGTTCGTCGCGCCAGCCTCGGGAACGCCGATGGTCAGTAGCGCCATCGCGATCGCCGCCTCGAACAGCCGAACGTACGGAATCTCGGTCCGGCCCACGCGTGCTCGTCGCATCCTCTCTCCTCCTCCGGTTCGTGCAGCGGTCACAGATCGCGGATCCAACGCCCCAGCCGCTTGGTCTCGGACATGACGAGACGCGGGTCGTCGAACGTATTCGAGACCACGGCGATGCCTTGCAGGGCCGAGAAGAGGTGGAGCGCGAGCCCCTTCGATTCGCTTCCCTTCCCGAGCCTGCGGAACTGCTTCTCCATCCATCGCAGCGGCTCGGAGAGCAGAGCGGCCGCCCGCTTCGCGACCGGTCCGCCGTGCTTGTTCAGCTCGGTGCAGAGGCTCCCGAGCGGACAGCCGTTCTCGGCGACGGAGGCGCGCGTGTCGCCGAGCCATGCGAGGTAGGCGAGCAGCAGCTCGCGAGGATCGCGGGTCTTTGCCTCCCACGCCTCGCGCTCGCTCCGTAGCGCGGCCGCGCGATCCTGGAGAACCGCGCAGATGATCTCGTCCTTGGTCTTGAAGTAGTAGTAGAGATTCCCGATCGGGATCCGCGCCTCGCGCGCGAGCTTCGCGAGCGTCGCCCCGCGATAGCCTTCGCGGTGGACCAGACGCTCGGCGATGCGCAG
>JACXTT010003255.1_pt1 | contig 25203 bp, 22 predicted proteins | sample 9270951 | NCBI WGS metagenome assembly JACXTT01 (sample SAMN15532306, study PRJNA645909) | rock metagenome | isolation source: weathered quartz diorite | place: Puerto Rico | collected 2017-06-21
GGCCGGTCTTCCCGCGCGCGCGCTTCGCTGACGGCGAGGTTGCGCCCCTGGAACGGCTGCGCGTTGAACTTCTCGATGATCTGCTCGGCGACGCTGCGCTCCGCGAACTCGACGAACGCGAAGCCACGTGGCCGACCCGTTTCGCGATCAACCGGCATCACGACGTGAGTGGGTTCGGCGATGGGCGCGAAGTGAGCTCGGAGATCCGCTTCGGACGCGCCGTAGGGGAGGTTCCCTATGAAGAGACGGACAGCCACTGTGCCTCGGTGAGACCGGGAGATTCTATCTCAGGGTTGCGGCAAATGCCGAATAGGGTGTAAGCATCCTGCGCTCGAACGCTTCGGCGAGCGGTAGGCCGCGCGCGAGGTCCTGCAGCAGCCCGACGACCCCCGCGCCTCCGACTTCATCGAACAACCGGCGTGCCGCGTCGGCGCTTTCCGCGTACGCAATCCGAGCCTGATTACCGGACAAATTGTCAAAGCTGCCCGCAAGCCGGTCGAGCGGGATCCGGCCCGATGATGCCGCCATCGTGTCCGCCGCCCATTGCGCTCCGCGCGGCTCGAACATGACGGCCAGCCCTTCGTTCAGCCAGGTCGGCACCCCGTGCGGGGCGATTGCACGGATCATTGCGTGCGCGAGCTCGTGCGTGAGGACGCGTTCGAGCTCGCCAGGCGCCTGCTGAAGGGCGCCGCGCATCGGCACCCGGATTCGCCCGTCATATGCGGCTGCCGCCCACGACGGCGAGCGCGTTATGTCCCGAAACTGCTGCTCGGTGTAGAGCACAACCGTGATGACATGGTCGGGAAACGTGTAGAGCGCCGTCCCCACCCGCCAATACGCGTCTTCGAGAACGTCAACCGCACGCCGTGCCATCTCTTCATCGGCCGGGCCTTCGAAGAGCACCGTGAAATGAGCGCTCTGGGACTGGAAAAATCCCTTCTCTGGCGATGGCTCTTCGCGGAGCCGGGCGAGGCGCGCCGACAATGTCTTGTCTGCAGGTGCGTAGGTGCGTGCGGCTTCGTACACCGTAATCGCACCCTGCAGATCGCTTTGGCGATACAGAAGATCTCCAAGCAGCAGTGATGCCGTGGTGAAGTTGGGTGCCAGCTTGAGCGCCTGCTCCAGCGACTCGCGCGCATGCGCCGTATCGCCGAGCAGCTGCGCGGCGAGCGCGGCGCCAAGATGGAGCGACGGATCCCGCGGCTGTTGGCGGATCGCCTCTGCAAAAGCCGTTGCCGCATCTTCGGTGCGGCCGTCCCGAATCGCATCCCATCCAGCGCGTCCATTCGCGACCTGCGCGACTGGAGACTCCGCGATGATGGCGACCATGGCCACAACCGTGACCGTAAGCCTCATGCGCATCAATGGTAAACCCCTCGAATGTGCTCGGGGCAAGCCGCTCGACCGCGCTCGGGGCAAGCCGTTTGCACCCCGCAAACCGGAGGAGATCCATGAAGGCACCTCAGCTCTTTTGCGGCGCATTCGCGCTCGTGATGACCGTCAGCGCCTGCCAGAAGCAGACTTCGCAAGCGGAGCTGAAGCAGACCGCCAGCGAGACTGCCGGCCGAATCAAGACGGAAAGCGTCAAAGCGGCAGAAAAGGTCGAGGACGTGTGGCTCGCCACGAAAATTCAAGCGAAGTTCGTCGGCGATCGCGATATCAAGGCACGTGACGTCAAAGTGTCTGCCAACGATGGTGTCGTGACGTTGAAGGGACGCGTGGGGAACGAGTCCGAGCACCAGCTCGCGCTCACGCTCGCGAAAAATACCGGCGGCGTGCAGCAGGTGGTCGACAACCTGGACGTCGAGGTTGCCGGACCTCCGCCCGTTCGCATTGTCAACGGCGGCACACCCGGGGCTGCGGCGACCACTGGGACGAGCGCTTCCCCATCTTCTCCGCCGCCAGCCGCTGCAGTCTCCGACGATGGGCGCATCACGACGAGCATCCAGTCGAAGTACTTCATGGACGACCGCATCAAGGGTCGTCACATCATCGTGACTACCAGCGGCGGCGTGGTGACGTTGACTGGCGAGATTGCCGACGACACCGAGCGCGCCGAGGCTCTGTTGCTTGCCCGAACGACCGAGAGTGTCAAACGCGTCGAAGACAACCTGACGATCTCCGTCGCGCCAGCGCCCGCATCCACGACTGATGCGGACGCAGCATTAGCGGACCGCATCAAGTCGCAACTGGCGTCGGACAACCAAGTGAAGAACGCCCCTATCGAGGTGACGGCAAAGAGCGGTGTTGTCACGCTGCAGGGAACGGTACCGATGAGGGCCGTCAAAGAACGTGCGCTCACTGTTGCCAGAGGCATCGATGGCGTGACGCAGGTCGTCGAACGGATACAAGTATCGCCCACGAAGAGTGCACCAACGAAACGTTCGCCGGCTCGAAAGGCGAAGAGGTAAGAGGCGACACGCGTGTTGAATCCCACATGGCAGGTGCGCAGCCCCCACCGTCTGCCTGACTTTCTGTGGAATGCGGCGGTGTGCCGCATTCGCGCCGAGTTCGAAGAGATGCCGTGCCTTCGCGTGACGTGCGCGGAAGCGCGGCGCCTCTTTGGACTCGCGGATCCCGTTGTCGCCTGGGTGCTGCGCCACCTGGCGAACGAAGGTTTTCTCATCGAGAACTCGCGCGGTGAATACGTCCGGCGCGCGGCGAATCCCTGAAGAAATCCGCCACGCGATGCGCCGTAATGGGCGTGAACTGATCGATCAGGCCAACCGCTGCCGCCGCCCGGCCAATCACTTCCTCGGGCCTCACGCCTGAATCCCGCAACTCGCGGACGCCCGTATCCGCAGCACTCTTGCTCAGCTTCTCGCCGCCAGGTTTGAGAACCAGCGGATGGTGCGCAAAGCGTGGCCGCCCCGTTCCCCCGAGCATCCGCCGAAGACGAAGCTGACGTCCCGTCGATGCCGCGAGATCGTCACCGCGAATGATGTCGGTAATCCCCAGCATCATGTCATCGACGGTGACCGCGAATTGGTAGGTCCAGTTGCCGTCGCGATCGCGCAGCAGCAGATCGCCACATTGGCGGGCGGGTTCATGCTCGATGCTCCCCAGGAGAAGGTCGTCGAATGTCTCCACTCCGTCGCCGAATTCAACGCGCAGTCCGCGGCCCGGCGCGTCTGTCAGGCCACGATCGCGGCAGAACCCGTCGTAGCGTTCGCCGGCAATATGCTTGCGGGAGCACTCGCACACGTACACGTGATGCGTACGACCAAGTCGTTCGACGGCCTCCCGATATACATCACCGCGATCGCTCTGTCGCAGAAGCGGATGCAGACCCTCATCGGCCTCGAACCCAAGCCAGTTCAGGTCCTCGAGGATGCTCGATTCGTATTCGCGCCTGTAGCGGATGCGATCGTGATCCTCCATGCGCAGCAGCACGCGGCCGCCAACCGCACGCGCGAGGCCCCACACGTACACAGCGTTGACGACGTGACCGAGGTGAAGGTGACCCGTGGGCGACGGGGCGTAGCGCGTCAGCATTTGGTGGTATATCGGTAATTCAGCAATTCAAAATGCAAAATTCAAAATGCAAACAGTCCTGTGGTACGAGACCGTGGGGTGGAGTTGCGGCGACATTCACTTCTATGCTGCGAAGAACCATAGTGTTTGCATTTTGAATTTTGCATTTTGAATTGATGTCTTCAATCCCCTGGCTAGACTCCCATGATCCTTTTCCTCCGGTGGATCACGCGCTGATCGAGCCGAACGGCCTGCTGGCGGCCGGGGGAGATCTTTCACCCGAACGTCTGCTGGATGCCTACGCGCGCGGCATCTTCCCCTGGTTCAATGAGGACGACCCCGTTCTGTGGTGGAGCCCGGACCCGCGAATGGTGCTCTTTCCTCGCGACCTCCACGTTTCGAGATCGCTGCGCCGCGCGATCAGGTCGGCCCGGTTCTCAGTCACCCTGGATAGGGCATTCGACGCCGTCATGGAAGGGTGTGCTGCCCCGCGACCGCAGCAGGACGGCACGTGGATAACCGCGGACATGATGACCGCGTATGCGCGTCTCTCGCAGCTTGGCTTCGCACATTCAGTCGAAACGTGGGACGGGGATGAGCTCGTGGGCGGTCTGTACGGCGTCGCGCTCGGACGCGTGTTTTACGGCGAGTCGATGTTCAGCCGCCGCAGCGACGGTTCGAAGGTGGCGCTGACGTATCTGGCTCGACAGCTCGATCGCTGGAGGTTCGTGGTCATCGACTGCCAGATGGCGACAGGGCACCTCGCCTCGCTTGGCGCGCGCGAGATTCCGCGCGACGATTTTCTTCGCTACGTGCGCACAGGCACTGCACAGCCTGGCATCCGCGCGCCCTGGCGGCTCGACGACGATCTGATGGCCGACCTGTAAAATATTTGTGATTAAGGATTTGTGATTTGTGATCTCACGCCGTAGTCACAAATCAGAAATCGCAAATCCCAGCGATGGCCGATCCGTTTTCGAAAGAATCGACGCTTACCGAGGAGCGACAGGACCAGAAGCTTCAGCGCCCGCGGATGTGGCGCGTGCTGCTGCACAATGACGACTATACGACCCAGGACTTCGTCGTCTGGGTACTGGAGACGATTTTCCACAAACCGCGCGGTGAGGCCTTTGCGATCATGATGAACGTGCACCAGTCCGGGATGGGGCTGGCCGGCATCTATACGCACGATGTGGCCGAAACAAAGGTCAAGTCCACCAAGCAGCTGGCCGAAGAGCATGAATTTCCGTTGCTGGTGACAATGGAACCGGACCCCGAAAAATGAGCAAACCCCCCGTTCCCTTTGCGCCCGAAACGCTGGAGACGATCCAGCGCGCCTTCCGTCTGGCGACCGACCGTCGTCACGACACCGTCGGCCTCGAGCACCTGCTGCGGGCGATCACCGATGAGCCTCAGGCGCGTGCGTTGCTCGCCACCTGCGGAGTGAAGGTGGAAATGCTGCGCAAGCAGGTTGACGAGGTGCTTGCGAAGGCGTTCACGCCGGTGCCGGCACCGACCTCTGTCGAGCCTGAGCCTTCCGTGGGATTCGATCGCGTCATCCAGCAGGCGGTCGTGCATGCGGCCGTCTCGAGCGCCAAGCATGTCGATACGGGCAGTTTGCTCGTGTTCATCATGCAAGAAGAAGAAAGCCACGCCGCGTTCTTCCTTCAGAATCAGGGGCTCGATCGGCTGACGCTTCTGCGGGTGATCTCCCATGGCGGCCGGGGCACGCCGGGGCAGGAGGGTGAGACGGGTCCGTCGGGCCCACCTTCGACGGATCCGCTCGAAGCGTACGCGACCGATCTGGTTGCGCGGGCCGCGGCTGGACAAATTGATCCGTTGATTGGACGCGCGCTCGAGCTGGAGCGCATGATCCAGGTGCTCTGCCGGCGGAGGAAGAACAACCCGCTGCTCGTGGGTGAGCCGGGCGTCGGCAAGACGGCGCTCGCCGAAGGACTCGCCCTGCGTATTCACGAGGGTAACGTGCCCGAGGCTCTGCGCGGGTCGAAGGTGTACGCGCTGGACCTCGGCGCGCTGCTCGCGGGTACGCGCTATCGCGGCGATTTCGAAGAACGCGTCAAGCAGGTGCTCGAGCGCCTCGAGAAGGAACCCAACGCCATCCTGTTCATCGATGAGATTCATTCACTGGTCGGCGCCGGCGCCGCATCAGGCGGCGCGATGGACGCCGGCAACCTGCTGAAGCCCGCACTTGCCAATGGCTCGCTCCGGTGCATCGGCTCGACGACATTCAACGACGTGAAGCAATCGTTCGATCGCGACCGCGCGTTGTCCCGGCGATTCCAGAAGATCGACATCCTCGAGCCGTCGGAGCAGGAGACCATCGATATTCTGAAAGGCCTGCGCCCGCATTACGAGGCCCATCACGGCGTCAGATACACGGACGAAGCGATTATCGCGGCCGTCGCGCTCTCGGCGAAGCATCTCAAGGATCTGCACTTGCCGGACAAGGCGATTGACGTGCTGGACGAAGTCGGCGCGGCGCAGAAGCTGCTGCCGGCCGATCAGCGCGTCGCGGCGATCGGCCCAGAACAGATCGAACAGGTCGTCGCGCGGATGGCCCGTGTACCGGTGCAGGCGGTTTCGAGCGACGACCGGGCGGCGCTTGCGACGCTCGACACCGAGTTGAAGCGCGTCATTTTCGGACAGGAAGGTGCAATCGACGAGGTGACCTCCGCGATCAAGCTGTCGCGTTCAGGTCTGCGGTCGGCCGACAAGCCGATTGGCAATTTCCTGTTTGCGGGTCCGACCGGCGTGGGGAAGACCGAGCTCGCGAAACAACTCGCACGCATTCTGGGCGTGGACTTCATCCGCTACGACATGTCCGAGTACATGGAGAAGCACGCGGTCTCCCGGCTGATCGGCGCGCCGCCGGGCTATATCGGCTACGAAGAGGGCGGCCTGCTCATCGACGCCGTCCGCAAGTCGCCGCATGCGGTGCTGCTGCTCGACGAAGTCGAGAAGGCGCACCCCGACATGGTGAGCATCCTTCTGCAGGTGATGGATCACGCCACGTTGACCGATTCGCACGGACGCAAGGCGGATTTCCGCCACATCATCCTCATCATGACGACCAATGCGGGCGCGCGCGATCTGTCCGATCGTCGGCTTGGTTTCGGCGAGGTCGGCGGCGCCGGCGTGTCGTCGCGCGGGGCGCTGGAGAAGATGTTCACACCCGAGTTCCGCAACCGTCTCGATGCAATCGTGCATTTCAATGCGCTCGGTCCCGTCGAGATCGAGCGCGTCGTCGACAAACAGATCGACGAGTTGCGTGCGATGGTTGCCGCTAAAGGCGTCACGATCGAGCTCGATCCTCTTGCTCGTGCGTGGCTCGCGGCGGAAGGCTTCGACCGTGCGTTTGGTGCGCGTCCCATGGCGCGGCTGATCGAGCGGAAGGTGAAGAAACCGCTCTCCGAGGCGATGCTCTTCGGCCCGCTCGCCGAAGGAGGCAGCGCGCGCATAGTCGTTGATGGTGACGACGTTCGGTTGGTGGTCGGTGGTTAGTCGTTCGTGGATCGTAGGGGCCGGCTTTAGCCGGCCCGCAAAATGTCTCTAGCAAATATCCGTCGCGAATACCTCGGCGAACCTCTCAGCGAGGTGCACTCGGATCCCGACCCGATGCGTCAGTTCGCGCATTGGTTCGAGCAGGTCCGTCACACCGAATCCGATCCGACGGCGATGGCGCTGGCGACCGCGTCACCGGACGGACGACCTTCTGTGCGAACGGTGCTCCTCAAAGGCATGGACGATCGCGGCTACATCTTCTACACCAACTATGAAAGCCGGAAGGCGCGCGAGATGGAGGCGACGGGGCGCGCCAGCCTGCTGTTCTTCTGGCCCTCAGTCGAGCGGCAGGTGCGCATCGACGGCACGTCCGAGCGCATCAGCCCGGTGGAATCGGACGCGTATTTCGAGACGCGACCGCTCGACAGCCGCTTGAGCGTGTATGCTTCGAAGCAGAGCGAAGCGATCGAGAGCCGTGACGTACTCGAAGAGGCGTTCGAGCGCGTCAGGCGCACGTATGGCGATGGTCCGGTGCCGCGTCCCGAGTGGTGGGGCGGGTTTCGGATTGTCCCCGACGAATTCGAGTTCTGGCAGGGGCGGACGAGCCGTCTGCACGATCGGCTGCGGTATGTGAAGCGGCCGGATGGATCATGGCGCCGCGAACGATTAGCGCCGTAGGGCGGGTGCCGCCGAGGACCGGTGCCTGCCGAAGGCGGACCCGCCGAAACGTACGATGAGATATCTGGTTACCGCACGTGTGAAGAAGGGTCAACGCGACGCGCTGCGGCGTGCGATTGACGATGGGTCGCTCGGCTCAGGCTCGATCGCGGGCGACGAATATCAGTACGACATGGCGCACGCGCGCGAGCTGACGGACGGTCGGGTGAAATGGGTCGAGACCTGCTTCTGTCGGCCGCCGCTTCAGGAAGAGCGGCCCTACTGGGAAGAGTTCTTCGACGTCGACTCAATCAAGGACGCGCACGCCCGCAGCCAATGCCGCGATGAGAACGGCGCCGAGCCGTGGGCGTGCTGCGATTGCGACTGCACCAAGCGCCTCGAGGCGTGGCTTCGCAAGCAAGGGGAATCCTTCAAACCGTAGGGTGCGCCGGCTGAAGCCGGTCCCCTACTTCGTTTCCGTTACAGTGTGCCGCCGCACGCGTTCGCGGATCTGCGCGGCTTCCACCTCGGTGAAGGTCTCCAGTCGCCGCGAGGTCATGTTGATGCCTGGCCGCATGATGCCGACGTTGGAGTGGCCGGGCGGCAACATCAAGTGTCCGAGTTCGTGCGCCATCACATCACCGAGCGTCGTGATGATGTCGCGAGGCGGGACCGGATTCAACTTCAGCACACGGTCATAGTAGATGTAGGCGCGTCCGATGACAGGGGCACCCTGGCCCATGACGTCCAGACCAAGGCCCTCCATCACTGCCTTCAGCCTCGCCGGTGCCTCCGCCATGATCAGGATCGTGTAAGGCGCCACGACTTTGAGACGGTTCGCCTCCTCGCCATCGATCCAGTCGACCTTCACGCCTTTCATCGCAAACACTTCGGCGGCGCGCGCCTTGGCGAACTTAAGGTAGACACCTTGGACGCCGGCTTTGTCGTCGATCCGAACCGTGATTCGCAGTTCCGGCTCTGCCTCCCGGCTGGCGGCCGACACACCACCCGCCGTCACGAGGCTTACCGCCGCAACGAGTGCTGAACGCGCTGACCGCCCCATATGCAGTGCCTCCTCGTCTGGAGAGGCGGAATGGGGCGGCGAAACCTCTAATGGAGGGCTACGGGCTACGGGCTACGGGCTACAGGCTACGGGCTCCCGGAGGCGTAGAATCGGCGGCATTCCGAATCACAGTCCCGATGTCACGGCGCTGTTGCTCGCCTGGCGGGCGGGCGATGAAGATGCGCTCGGACGCATCGTGCCGCTCGTCCAGGAGGAGCTCCGGCAGATTGCCAGGCGCTGTCTGCGCAACGAACGGGCGGATCACAGCCTGCAGGCGACGGCGCTGGTCAACGAGGCGTATCTACGGCTGATCGACGCTCGCCGCGTGGACTGGCAGAACCGGACGCACTTTCTGGCGATGTCGGCCCGCCTGATGCGGCGGGTGCTGGTCGATTACGCGCGCACAAGAGGGGCGGACAAGCGTGGCGGCGACATGGTCAGAGTGACGCTGTCCGAGGCGGCTGACCGCGTGGACGACATCGGCGAGGACGTCATCGCGCTGAACGACGCGCTCGAGACGCTGGAGAAAATCGATCCGCGAAAGGGGCGCATCGTCGAATTTCGCTTTTTTGCGGGCCTCACGGTGGAGGAGACCGCCGCCGTGCTGGACGTGTCGCCGCAGACCGTGGCGCGCGACTGGACGTTTGCCAAAGCGTGGCTCCGGCGCGAGCTGAAACGCGACTGATCGCTCGTTGCGTTGGCCAGCGTGGTCGCCTAGAATTCGCAACTCCGATGAGAGCCAGCGACCCCAGATGGTCGCGCGTGAACGAACTGTTTCACGCTGCAGTCGCGGTTTCGCCCGCGGATCGCGATGCATTCCTCTCGAGCCGGTGCGGCGCGGATGGCGCGCTGCGCTCCGAGGTCGAGTCGCTACTCGCCATGCATCGCGATAGTGATGAACGCATGGCCGCTCCGCTCGATTCAGGTTCGCGATTCGGCGACTACGAAGTCACCGGGTTCATCGCCTCCGGTGCCATGGGCGACGTGTACCGGGCGCGTGATACACGTCTGGGCCGCGACGCGGCGCTGAAGGTGCTCCCGCCGGCGGTCGTCTCGGATCCCGATCGTCGTGCGCGATTCGAACGCGAGGCGCGAACCCTCGCATCGCTGACACATCCACACATCGCCACGATCTATGGTGTCGAGGAGGCCGACGGAATCAGTGCACTGGCACTCGAACTTGTCGACGGCGAGACACTTGCTGATCGCATCGCGCGCGGCAAGGTGCCCGTCGACGAGGCGATTCGAATCGCGAGACAGATCGCCGAAGCGCTCGAGACCGCGCACGAACACGGCATCGTCCATCGCGACTTGAAGCCGGCGAACGTGAAGATCACACGCGACGGCGTCGTGAAGGTGCTCGACTTCGGTCTCGCCAAGCTTGTGGACTCGCGAGACGGTGGTCCAGCGGGAAGCGCGGTTGCCACGCTATCGAACGTGACCGGTGTTGGCACGATTGTCGGCACGCCCGCTTATATGAGCCCCGAGCAGGCGCGCGGCGAACCGGCCGATCAGCGCGCGGACATCTGGGCCTTTGGCTGTGTCTTGTACGAGATGCTCACCGGGCATCCGGCCTTCAGCGCTAACACTGTCGCCGACACGATCGCTCGCGTGCTGGCGAGTGAACCCAATCTCGAAGCGCTGCCGAACGGCATCCCGGATACGGTGCGGACGCTTATTGCGCGCTGTTTGTCGAAGGATCGAGTGCAGCGCATCTCGCACGCGTCGGTTATTCGGTACGTGCTCGACGACTCAAACGCGCCCAAACGAGACGAGAACTGGCGCGCGTGGACGTTGCAGCTACTTCAAGATCGCAACAGCCGGGCAGTAGTCATCGTCGCGATTGTGTTTCTGTTCTTGGCGCTGAGAGGAATCCTCCGCGACATTTTTTGAAGCCTACCTGTGTTGCAGCTCCCATCACGCGGATCCCGTATTCGCTTGCATTTCTCGGGACGACGATGGCATCGTCGTCGTCGTGAAGGGGAGCGCGAATGCGATGGCTGCACCGAAGTTGATGACGGTCGACGAGTACCTGCGCACGCCGGAGACGGTCCTTCCAGCGGAGCTGCGGTTCGGCGCCCTGCGTGTCGCGGAGGCTCCGACAGCGCGCCATCAATCGATCGTTGCCAGTCTGTTCCGGGCCCTTGACCCCTATGTGCGTGCGCGCGGCATGGGTGAAATCTGGCTCGCGCCGCTTGACGTGATTCTCGACGAGGAGCGCGCACTCGTCATTCAGCCCGATCTCATGTTCATTTCGAACGACAATGCGTGGATTGTCCGCGATCGCGTGCGCGGTGCACCGGACCTCGTCATCGAAGTGCTGTCCCCGAATCCACGAATCGGCAAAGCCGAAGAGCGCATCACGTGGTTCGCCGAGTACGGCGTCCGCGAGTGCTGGCTCGTTCATGTGGATCGCCGCGAGGTTACGGTCATCACGTACGCAAATCGCCGCATTGCAACCAGAGTGATTTTTGGCCGGCGTCATTCGATTTCATCGTCTGTGTTCCCGGACTTCACGGAGAACTTCGACTACATCGTGGGGCCCGAGCACTCGTGATACTGTGTCCCTCGCACGGCAGCCTGGTGCTGCCGTTCCCGGATTCCCGGCCAAGGCGGCCGTGGGCAGGCAGACATGGCTTTCCGCATCTTCGAGGCGGCATCCTCCGCCGCGCGGCTTGAAGCAGCCGCAAGGTTTCTCCGCCAGTTCCCGGCGGATCATCCGATCACCATCGTTGCGGCGACGCGAGGCGCAGCTGATGACTTCGCACGCAGTATCGCGTCCGAGCGCGGCGCGACGCTAGGCGTCACGCGCCTCAGCCTGACGCAGCTCGCGGCGCGGACGGCCATCGTCGCGATCGCGGCGGAAGGCAAGACGCCGAGCAGCGGGCTTGGCGCGGAAGCCGTCGCTGCCCGCGCGGTCTTTACGGCATTACGCGACGAGTCGCTGCGTTACTTTGCGCCTGTCGCGGACTCGCCGGGTTTTCCTCGTGCGCTCGCACGCACGCTGCAGGAACTGCGACTCGCGGGCATCACCGCATCGGCTCTGCACACGCCCGGTCCAGCGCGTGCGGACCTGGCCGACCTCCTCACGCGGTTCGATGCAGCGTTTGGCGAGGTCGCCGCCGCCGATCGCGCGGAGCTGCTGCACACGGCGGCGCGCCTGCTGCGCGATCGTCCTGTCGGCGGCGTGGTATTGCTGCTGGACACCGCCGTCCACGACGCAGCAGAAGCTGCATTGATTGCTTCGCTGACCGTCGGCGCTGCTCATGTGCTCGCAACGGCGCCGAGCGGCGATCGCGCATCAATCGCACGACTCACCGCGCTCGGAGCGGAGGCGGAGCACGGGGAAGAGAGCGGCGATGGTGACCTGTCGTCACTGCGCCGGTATCTATTCGAAACGGATTTGGAACCGCCGCCGCGGACGAGCGACGGTTCACTTGAACTCTTTTCCGCACCCGGTGAGGGCCGTGAATGCGTCGAGATTGCTCGACGCATTCTGAAGGAGGCTCGGCGTGGGGTTCGCTTCGACGAGATGGCGGTCTTCGTCCGGTCGCCGCAGAGCTACTTCGGTCTGCTCGAACATGCGTTGCGACGCGCCAGCGTCCCTGCCTGGTTCGACCGCGGCACCCGCCGTCCGCATCCCGCCGGACGCGCGTTTCTCGCGCTGCTTGCATGCGCCGCGGAGCACCTCTCCGCCTCACGTTTCGCCGAATACCTGTCACTGGGTCAGGTTCCGCAGCTCGACGTGGCAACTGGCGGCGCGCCAGTCCGCCGAAGCCTTGGCGAAGGCGGATGGGTGGCGTCGCACGATGAAGCGCTTGGATTGCGCGCGTCGACTGGGATCCGGGATTCGGGATCCGGGATTCCCCTGGGCGAGGAAGTGCCCGCGGAGCAGGGCGAAGCGGATCCGGACCGGGCGGTTGTCGCTGGAACGTTGCGTGCGCCGTGGAAATGGGAGCGGGTGCTCATCGATGCGGCGGTTATCGGACAGGACGCCGCACGCTGGCGACGTCGGCTCGACGGCCGCGCGCGAGAGCTGGCACTTCAAATCACCGAGGCGGCACGGCAGGAAGGAGGCGACAGCGGGAAAGTGCGCGCGCTGGAGCTGGCGCTGGAGCAGTGCAATCACCTGAGCGCTTTCACTCTTCCCATCATCACTGAGATTGCCGATTGGCCGGCGCGCGCCAACTGGGGTGAGTGGCTCGATCGGTTCGACCGTCTTGTGCCGCGCGTGCTTCGGATGCCCGCCTACGTTCTGCGCGTGCTCGCGGACCTTCGGCCGATGGCGGATGTGGGCCCGATCGATCTCGATGAAGTCCGGCGCGTGCTTGGCGATCGCCTGCTGATGCTCGATTCGGATCCGCCGGCGCGCCGCTTTGGACGCATCTTCGTCGGCACACCGGACCACGCGCGCGGTCGCTCGTTCCGCGTGGTGTTCATTCCTGGCCTGGCCGAACGGTTGTTTCCGCAGAAACCGCGCGAGGATCCGCTGCTGCTTGACGAGAGACGCACCGAGCTGGAGGGCTCGCTGCCGGGTCCAAAAGGACCGGGCCTACCGACGCAGGACGACCGCCTGGAGGCGGAGCGATTACTGCTCCAGATCGCTGTCGGTGCCGGATCGGAGCGTCTCTATGTGTCGTATCCCCGGATCGAGCTCACCGAATCGCGTGCGCGCGTTCCCTCGTTTTACGCGCTGGATGTGATGCGCGCCGTTACCGGTGCGGTTCCAGATCACGAGTGGCTCGAGCAGCGGGCGCGAGAGGCGGGCAACGCCATGCTCGCGTGGCCGGCGCCGTCGAGTCCGCAAGACGCCATCGACGATCAGGAGCACGACCTTGCGGTCCTTCGCCGGCTTCTGGACGAGAAGGAGATGAACGCGGTCAAAGGCCATGCGCACTACCTGCTCGGCCTCAACGAGTGCCTGCGGCGCTCGGTGATCGACCGATGGGCGCATGGTCAGCATCGCTGGTCCGCGAATGATGGTCTCATTCACGGCAAGCCGTCAGCGGCTCCAGCGCTCATCGCCAACCGGCTGACTGGGCGGTCGTATTCAGTCTCGGCCCTGCAGAAGTTCAGCGCGTGTCCCTATCAGTTCGCGCTGTCGGCGTTTTACCGTCTCGAGCCGCTCGCGCAGCCGGAGCCGCTGCAACGGATGGATCCGCTGACGCGCGGCAGCATCTTCCACGACATTCAGGCGCGCTTTTTCAGAACGTTGCAAGCGACAGGCGCGCTGCCGGTGACCGACGCGAGCATCGAGGCGGCTCGTGAGGTGCTTGATCGGACGATCGACGAGGTCGCAGCGCGTCAGCACGACGAACTTGCCCCAGCAGTCGAACGGATCTGGGCGGACGAGATTTCGTCCATTCGTCGGGACTTGATGGCATGGCTTCACTGCCTCGCCCGCGATGGGGCCGAGTGGGAGCCGGTGCGCTTCGAATATGGGTTCGGCCGCGTCCCCGGCCTGCGTGACGCCACCAGCATTCGGGACGACGTGGTGCTCGAGGGCGGCTTCATGCTGCGCGGGGCGATCGATTTGATCGAGAGCCACCGGAAAACGAAAGTCCTGCGCGTCACAGATCACAAGACCGGTCGCAAGCCGGATCGCATCGAGAAGACGATCGTTGGCGGCGGCGCGGTGCTGCAGCCCGTCCTCTATGCGATGGTGGTCGAGAAGGCGCTCGACACGCCGGTGAGCCACGGTCGTCTTTTCTACTGCACGTCATCCGGCAGCTTTTACGAACATCCGATCCCGTTGAGCGATCTCACGCGGAGCGCCGGACTGGACGTGCTCCGCATCATCGATCGCGCCATCGAGGACGGCTTCCTTGCGGCTGCACCGGGCGAGGACGCCTGCGATCGCTGCGACTTCATTTCCGTTTGCGGACGGGGAGTGCCGAGGCGAATCGCACGGAAGCCAGTGGACAAACTTGCGGACCTCTACACCCTGCGGAGCAAGCCATGACCATGGTGGTCGATCGTTCCGATGACGACGCGCGCCGCGTGATCCGTGAGTCCATCGATGAAACCGTCATCGTTGAGGCGGCCGCCGGCACGGGCAAGACGACAGAGCTCGTGAACCGGATTCTCGCCGTTGTTCGTGAGGGGCGGGCGGAAGTGCGGGAAATCGTCGCGGTGACCTTCACTGAGAAGGCGGCCGGCGAGTTGAAGCTGCGTCTCAGGCAGGGCCTGGAGCTCGAGCGCCGCCAGGCGGACGATTCGGCGGTGCTCCACCGCCTCGAGCAGGCGGTCGCGAGGCTCGAAGAAGCGCACGTCAGCACCATTCACGGTTTTTGCGCCGACCTGCTGCGCGAGCGACCGGTTGAAGCGCGAGTGGACCCGCTCTTCAAGGTACTCACGGAAGGTCAGGCAGAGCGGCTCTTCGGCGAAGCATTCGCTGGCTGGTTTCAATCGCAGCTCGAGAATCCACCTGCAGGCGTTCGTCGTTCGCTGCGCCGTCCCAGTCGCGCCTTCCGGCCCGGTGACGTCGATGAAGACGGACCGGTTGAACGGCTGCGTCGAGCCGCGTACGACCTCGCGCAGTGGCGCGATTTTCGAGGCGAGTGGGCGCGAGGTTCGTTCGACCGCGCCGCGGCGATCGCGCCCATCCTCGAGCTCGTTCACCGCGTCGCGGACATTTCTGCAAAGCCGTCGTATGTCGGCGACAACCTGTATGTGGATACCGAGCCTGTCCGCCGCGCGAGCCGCGATCTGAAAGAGATCGAATCCCGAACTGTCGGATCCCGGGACCTCGATTTCCTCGAGTCCCGCTTGATCGAGCTGCACCGCAACCGCGACTTCAAGCGGCGCCGCAAAGGGAGCGGCCCGACGTACGGCAAGTCGGTCACTCGCGCCCAGGTACTCGAGGCGCGCGACGCGCTGGTCATGGCTTTGATGGAATTCCAGGTACAGGCCGACGCGGAGCTTGCGGCGTTGCTCCATGGTGAACTGCTCGAGTGCGTCGATTCTTATGAAGGCCTGAAGCAGCGCGAGGGCGCCCTCGACTTCCTCGACCTCCTCGTCCGCGCGCGCAATCTTGTCCGCGACGACGAGGCGGTCCGGCGCGATTTCCAGCGGCGGTTCCGTCGGATCTTCGTTGATGAATTTCAGGATACCGATCCGCTGCAGGCCGAACTGCTGATGCTGCTCGTGGCACGCGATTCCCGTGAGAGCCGGTGGGAGCACGTCACGCCGGAACCCGGAAAACTGTTTGTCGTCGGCGACCCGAAGCAGTCGATCTATCGATTCCGGCGTGCCGACGTCGACGTGTACCGCCAGGTCTGTCAGCTTCTGCAGGGGTCGGGCGCAACGCGCGTGGAGCTGCGGAAAAGCTTCCGCGCCCTCCCGAACATTCAGCGCGCCATCAACTTCGCGTTTTCCACCGTCATGGATGGAGACGTGGAATCGATGCAGGCACACTACGTGCCGCTCGAGCCCTCGCGCGTCGGCACCCCACAACCGTCGGTTGTCGCGCTCCCGGTGCCGCGGCCGTACGGTCGCTACTCCGTCGCCGCGATGGAAATCGAGAAGTCACTTCCCTCGGCCGTCGGCGCGTACGTTGAGTGGCTTGTCAATCACAGTGGATGGACCGTCACGGAGCGCCGTAACCCGGACGTGCGCACACCAATTGAGCCTCGGCATATCTGCCTGCTGTTCCGCAGGTTTGTCAGCTACGGCGAAGACATGACGCGGAAGTACGTCGAAGCGCTCGAGGCACGCGGCGTTCGGCAGCTGCTCGTCGGTGGCAAGACGTTCCACGACCGTGAGGAGATCGAAACGATCCGCGCGGCGCTCACGGCGATCGAATGGCCCGACGATCAGCTTTCGGTGTTCGCGACGCTGCGCGGCGCACTGTTCGCGATCGGCGACGAACAGCTGCTCGACTACCACCATCTCGCCAGGTGCTTTCATCCGTTCCGCATTCCTCAGACGCTGCCGGCGGCGCTCGAACCGGTCCGCGATGCGCTGCAACAGCTCGCGCGATTGCACGCCGGCCGGAACGGAAGGCCCGCCGCGGACACGGTGGCGGCGCTGCTCGATCACACCCGCGCTCATGTCGGCTTCGTCCTTCGTCCCGCCGGCGAACAGGCGCTGGCCAACGTCCTTCACGTCGCAGAGCTCGCACGGCAGTACGAGTTTGAAGGAGGCATGTCGTTCCGCGGTTTCGTAGAGACGCTGCACGAGCGTTCCGCGGCGGCGCAGGCGGCCGAAGCCCCGATTCTCGAAGAGGGCAGTGACGGTGTGCGGCTGATGACCGTGCACAAGGCCAAAGGTCTCGAGTTTCCCGTCGTCATACTCGCTGACATAACGGCGCGGCTGACGCCCTATGACGCGTCGAGACATGTCGATGCGCAGCGCCGAGTCTGCGCGCTTCGCCTTGGCGGCTGGTCACCGAAGGATCTCAACGATCACAGGGAGCTCGAATTGCGGCGCGAGCAGCGGGAAGGTGAGCGTGTCGCCTATGTGGCTGCTACGCGCGCACGCGATCTGCTGGTCGTGCCAGCGGTAGGCGATGAGCCGTACTCGGATGGCTGGGTTGCGCCGCTGAACGACGCCATCTATCCCGCGGAAACTGCACGGCGCAACGCGGCAGCGGCACGGTATTGCCCTGCGTTCAAGAGTAAGGACAGCGTGCTCGAGCGGCCGGAAGGTGATCCGGCCACATCGCGGACCGTCTGTCCGGGAGAGCATCATTTCGCCACCGGAGACGACTCGTTTTCCGTCGTCTGGTGGTCTCCCGAGCCGGCTGTCCTCAATCTCGAGGCGGAAGCGCCTGGTGGATTGCGCCGGGACGATCTAATCGTGAAGGACGTTGCGCCGGAAATCCGCGCGCGCTATCAGCGCGACTACATGTCCTGGCGGAGCACCCGCGACGAGGCCGTGGTGCGGGCGAAGGAACCATCAATAAATGTGATTACGGCGACGGAGGCCGCTGAAGACAGTGTTCACCCAGACGTTGGAAACATCGACGTTCGAGTCGAGGATCTCAGTAGTAAAGACGTGCGCGGAGGGGGCGTGCGCTTTGGAACGCTCGTCCACGCACTGCTGGCAGACGTGCGGCTAGACAGCGCTGAAAGCAGCCTCATCGAGCGACTCGCCTTCGCGCACGGCCGCGTGCTCGGCGCTTCACCTGAGGAAATGGATTCCGCCGTTGCCGTGGTGCGGCGCGTCCTGCAGCACCCGATCTTCGCGGATGCCGCGCAAGCGGCGCAAGAGGGACGCTGTTATCGCGAGACGCCCGTTACGCTTCGCCTGGACACAGGCGGACTTATCGAAGGGTTTGTGGATCTCGCGTTTGAAGCCAACGGCGAGATGGTCGTCGTCGATTTCAAGACGGATCGTGAACTCGACGGGGCCCTTGAGACGTATCGTCGTCAGGTTCAGATCTATGCGCACGCAATCGCTACTGCGACTGGACGACCCGCTCGTGGAGTCTTGATGAAAATCTAATGTCGTAGGGGCCGACCTTAAGGTCGGCCCTAGACGTCGTAGAGGCGGACCTTAAGGTCCGCCTCTACTCGTAAATGGGTTTCCAGCGATCGGTGGCGGGCGAGTACTGATATTGCGATTCGCAGCACTCGCACTCGTAGTACTCGGTGACCATCGGAGTGCCTAAACGCTCCGGACTGACGTGACGCCGGAGCAGAATCAGCGCATCGGTACGGCACTGCGGGCACCGCCGGACGTCGCCGATGGTCCGGCCTTTCTCGAAGGTGTGGCGGATTGAGAAATCCATTAGACCAGCCGCCTCACGCGCTTCCACCCGACAGCCACGAGCGACACAGTGGCGAGCCACCATCGGTACCGCACGTACCATGGTTTCGATGAGTCGTGTTCACGACGACCACCGCGCGGGTTCGCTCGTCGGTCCGGGCCGTTCACCCGCTGGTCGTCGCTCATAGCGCGAGCTTACCACCGCATCTTTGAATGAAAGCTCAACGGGGCATTATTGACGGAACGAAAGGTTTTTACGCCTGGTGCGCGGCCGCGCGTTCGGTCGTCGGAACGTTCATCAGCTCCGGATGCGCGGACACATGCGCGTTGACGACGTTGGTTGCTGCCGAGAAGGCGGCCGGATCGCCCGAGCGGTACACCGCGTTCGCCTCGATGAGATCCTTCTGGGTCGCAGGCGTCGCGTCGGGGCTGTCGTAAATGGCAGACACCGGGCACGCAGGCACGCAGGCGCCGCAGTCGATGCATTCTTCGGGGTGGATGAAGAGCATCGGCGACTGCTCGAACTCGGGTTCATCCTTGCGTGGATGGATGCAGTCAACAGGACAGACGTCGACGCATGCAGCGTCCTTGGTGCCGATGCAGGGGTCGGTGATGATGAAGGCCATTGCGTGTGAGCTTACACAAAACATCGGGGCATTTCCAAGTTGACATCCGATGGAGCGGCCAACAAGGTCCCGGGCGGTAGCGCCCGGCGATATCTTTGGCGAGCGCATGGAGCATCGCGTCTTTGGAACAACTGGCTTGCAGGTTCCCGTCGTCGGGATGGGGACATGGCACACCTTTGACGTCACGGGTCCGGAAGCCGACGAACGGAAGCGGGTGACCGACGCAGCGTTCAAAACGGGCGCGACCTTCTTCGACTCCTCGCCGATGTATGGTGAAGCGGAGCGTGTGCTTGGCCGGACACTGCGCGGGCGCCGCAACGGAGCCATCGTCGCCACGAAAGTGTGGACGTCCAATGACGCCGAGGCGATGAAGCAGATTGCCGCCTCGCTGGCTTTTTTCCGGCGCCACGTCGACATTTTCCAGGTGCACAATCTCGTCGCGTGGCGCACCCGGCTCGATCAACTGCAGCAGCTCAGAAACGACGGGGCGGTGCGCGTCATCGGGCTCACTCATTACGCCGCGACGGCTGCCGATGATCTGCTGCGCGCGATGAAGGATCCACGTGTTCAGGCCGTGCAGGTGCCGTACAACCCCCGTGAGCGCTGGATCGAGTCGTCGATCCTTCCCGCCGCCGGTGATCTCGGACTCGGCGTTATCGTGATGCGACCGTTCGGTGAAGGGTCGCTCGCCCGCGTGCGATTGAGCAGATCGGCGCTCGAGCCGCTGAGGCCCTTCGGCATCAGCTCATGGCCGCAGGCACTGCTCAAATGGATTCTCAGCGACCCCCGGTGTCACGTCACGATTCCTGCGACCTCGTCGCCCGATCACCTAATGGCGAACGCGGTCGCGGGCGACCCGCCGTGGCTCGGTCCAGATGAGCGCCGCTACGTTGCAGGGCTGGCCGGGCATCTAACGTGAATACGTTCGGTGGACCTTCAAGTCCACCCAAAGGAGCAGACCGCAATGAGACGTCGTCAATTTCACTTGATGGCAGCCTGAGCGGTTTACCGCCAACGCGGTTTCAACGCCACGCGCATCACGGCGCACGAGAACAACGTCATCGAGCTGGAAGATTTCGCGACGCAGCCGATCATGTTGAACAACATCAAGGCGGAGGCGAAGAACGCGACACGTTAATACCGTCGCTTCTGCTGTCTGACGAGATCGAACTTCGCCGTATCGGCAATCGCCATGACGGCCATTACGCCTGCCTGAATCGGATCGCTTACGACGAGGTCGGCGGCGTCCGGGACGCTGCCGGCCATGTTCAGTGAAATCACGTAAAGGCCGGTCTTTCGGACTTCCTCCACCGCTTGGGAAATGGCGCCGCCCATCAGCGAGCCTGCGAGCACGAGCAGCTTGACGCGTGGGAGGCGCGCCGTTGCCCGGACGGCGGCGGCGAGTTCCTGCTCACCGACGAGCGGAATGGTGTCGACGGAAATGCGCTCACCGCGAATGTTGTGGCGATCGGCTTCGGCAATCGCGCCGAGTGCGACCTGCCCAACCTGGGCGCCGCCTCCCATGACGATGATCCGCTTGCCGTAAATCTTGGCGAAGGAGGGAATCTCCTCCAGGGCGTGGACCCCGTTCAGCCGCTTGAGTTCGGCAAACAACGGTTCCGGCGGGCCGTCGAGCGTCATCTCGAAATAGATATCCGCGTGTTCCCCGGCCGAATGGAGGTCGACGTAGCGGATGTTGGCATTGTGATCGGCCAGCACCTTGGTCACCGCGGACATCATGCCCGGGCGGTCCAGGGCCGTGACCACGACTGCGTAGAGCGTGCTCATGCGGTGAACCGATGTTATTACAAGGTCTTGGCGCCCGTATCGACGGCGGGGACCGTGATGATGCCGCGTTCGCGGTAGATCGGGCGGATGACGGCGCGGATCGCAGGCAGCTTGTACGCGAACCACGCGCTGCCTGCCAGACAGATGATCCCGCTGACCAGCACCGTTCTCGGCGCACCGTATCGTTCGGCCATGATCCCCCCGAGCAGACTACCAATGGGGACGGTTCCGAATAACGCCATCGTGTAGAAGGACATCACGCGTCCACGGAGCCGCTCCTCGACGATGGTCTGCAGGACGGTGTTTGTGGCAGCGAGGTGAATCATGAACCCGCAGCCGGCCAAGCCCAGCACGAGTAACGCGGGCCATAAAGATGTCGTCAACGAGAAGATCACCAGGCCTACGCCGAACACCGCCGACGCCCACATGATGATGCGGCCGAGACCGAGCACCGATTCGCGCTGCGCGAGATACAGCGCGCCGCTCAGCGCTCCGACGCCCGTCGCCGTCATCAGCAGGCCAAGAGTATTCGGGCCGCCGTGCAGCACCTGCGCGGCAATGGCTGGCATCAGGACGGTATAGGGCGTGCCTGCGGTGCTGACGATCGCGACCAGCAGCAGGGCCGAGCGAATCGGGACCGAGTGGAACACGTATTTCCACCCGTGATGCAGCTCTTCCAGCAGGTGCATTTCGGCAGCTTCCTGAGTGACTCGCGGCGGGACGCGCATCGCGACGATGGATGCGATGACCGCGACATAGGAAATCGCATCGACGGCAAAGCACCACGCTTCACCAAACGCGGCGATGAGGACGCCGCCGATCGACGGTCCAATGATGCGTGCGCCGTTCACCATCGAGGAGTTGAGGGCGATCGCGTTGGGCAGATCGCGGCGATCCTCCACCATCTCACTGACAAATGCCTGTCGTGCCGGGGTATCGAACGAATTGATGATGCCCTGGACTACCTGCAGCCAGATGATCTGCCTGACCGTGATGATGTCGGTGAACGTCAGCACCGCGAGCAGTGCCGACTGGACGAGCGATCCGACCTGGGTCCACAGCAGAATCCGCCGCCGGTCGTGCCGATCGACGAGCACGCCCGCAAACGGCGCGATGATGAGGGTCGGGATCTGACCGGCGAAGCCGGCGACGCCAAGCAGCAGCTCCGATCCAGTCAGCCGATAGACCAGCCAGCTCGTCGCAACACGCGTAATCCAGGTGCCAACGAGGGAAATACTCTGACCGCCGAAGAAGAGGCGGAAGTTGCGATGCTGCAGGGCGCGCGTCAGGCGCCCCGCGGGCGAGGGCATGAGCTCATTTTAGTGGTCCGTATGAACAGTTGATAATCGGACCACCACGGCCCGTCGACCACCAATTAACGGGCCGTTCCAACGGAACGGCCCGCATCAACGCTAGAGCAACTCTCCACCAAGACCGCGCACGAATTGGACCATCAGGTCCTCGACGGTTGCGCGTTGATCGACGTGAGGCGAGTGGCCGCACCGTTCGAGCATGACGCTCTCGCATCGGCCGCCAAGCGCCGCGACGAGCGTGTTCACCTGACGGTCCGTCCCGTACTCGTCCTGTTTCCCCTGGAGGATGAGCGTGGGACAGGTGACGTCCGGCAGATACGGCTCGATGTTCCATGCGCGGAATTCGGGGCGCAGCCACACATCGGTCCAGTACTGGAACATCGCGTCCACATTGGTCCCGTGATGGCGCGCGAGCCGGGTGCGCAGGTCAGTCGTGCGGTACTCTTCGCGGAGTTCGGCAATGCGATTCACGGTGACGTCTTCGACAAAGACATGCGGCGCTTCGAGAATCAGCGCGTACGGATTGCCGGCCCCCGATCCCGTATAGATCAGCGCGATGGATGCCCCGTCACTGTGGCCGACGAGGATGGGACGCTTGATATCGAACATGTCGACGAGGCGCGGAAGAACGGTGAGCGCTTCGTGGTGCATGAACTGTGTCGTTCTCGGCGTTGTCCACGCGTCTGACTTCCCATAACCACGCCGGCTGTAAACGAGCCCTCCACACCCAAGGCGCGAGCACAGCTCCGCCGGAAAACTCCGCCACTGGCTGATCGAGCCGAGGCCCTCGTGCAGAAACACCATCGTCGGTGCGTGAACGGGCGACGGTCCATGCCACGCGTATTCAAGTCGAGCGCCGTCGACGGAGACGAAGTCATGCATTGTGTCTGCACTGGTGCGAATGGTGCGAGAGGTGCAATCGAGTGCAATAAGTGCGGCGGTGCGATTGGTGCAAAAGGTGTAAACGGCGCGCGCGTTGCACTCGTCGCACCCATTGCACTGCTCGCACCACTCGCACCAATTGCACTTCTCGCACCACTCGCACCAATATAAACGCGTGATCGCGCTGCCCGATACCTTCAACGCCGCGAGCTGGTTCGTCGATCGTAACGTCATCGAAGGGCGGGGGGGCAAAGTTGCGATCGAGTGCGGCGACGAGCGCATCACCTACGCGCAAGTGCTCGAGCGCGTCAACCGCGCGGGCAACATGTTGCGTGAGCAGTGTGACGTCCGCATCGAGGAGCGTGTCGTGCTGCTCCTCGTCGACGGTCCCGAATTCATCTTCACGTTCTTCGGCGCGGTCAAGATCGGCGCCGTGCCGATTCCGACGAGCACGTTGTGGAAACCTGCCGATTATGAGTACGTGCTCAACGATTCCCGCGCGCGCGTGATCGTGATCAGCGAAGCGCTGCTGCCGCAGTTGAATGCGATTCCGCGCGAGCGGTTGCGATACCTGAAACACGTGATTGTCGTCGGATCGGCGGGTCCGAAAGGACCCGCCCTACCGAAAGATCTGCCGGGTCCGAAAGGACCCGCCCGTCCGAAAGATCTGCCGGGTCCGGAAGCACCCGCCCTACCGAAAGAGATGCCGGGTCCGAAAGGACCCGGCCTACACCAATTGATGGCGGAGGCGTCTGCCGATCTCGAGGCGGAGCCGACCAGCAAAGACGATCCCGCATTCTGGCTCTATTCCTCCGGCAGCACCGGCTTCCCGAAGGGATGCGTCCACCTGCAGCACGACATGGTGGTGTGCACGGAGCTGTACGGGAAGGGCATCCTCAGCATGACCGAGGACGATCGCTGCTTCAGTGTGGCCAAGCTTTTTTTCGCCTACGGTCTCGGCAACGCGATGTATTGCCCTTTCGGCGTTGGCGCAACCACGATTCTGTGGCCCGGCCCTCCCTCGGCGGTCAACGTCTATGCGGTTGTCGAGCGACATCGGCCGACGCTCTTCTTCTCGGTCCCGACCAACTACGGGATGCTTCTCGCTCACACGCGCGAGGGACGCGACTTCGACCTTTCCAGTGTCCGGCACGCGGTTTCGGCAGGGGAGGCGCTGCCACCCGCGCTCTTCGAACGGTTCAAGGCGCGCTTTGGTGTCGAAATCCTCGACGGGATCGGCTCGACGGAAATCCTGCACATCTTCATCTCCAACCGCCCGGGCGCCATTCGACCCGGCTCGAGCGGGCGGATCCTCGAAGGATATGAGGCCCGCATCGTCGATGAAGAGAACCGTGACGTCGCCTCCGGCGAGATCGGCAATCTGCTCGTCAGCGGCGATTCGACCTGCGCGTGCTACTGGAACAAGCACGACAAAACAAGAACAACGATCGAAGGTCGGTGGATTCGAACCGGCGACAAGTACTACCAGGACGCCGACGGGTTTTACTGGTACGCCGGTCGTTCCGACGACATGATGAAAGTCGGCGGAATCTGGGTAAGTCCCATCGAAGTCGAGAACGCGCTCATCGAGCACCCTGCGGTGCAGGAGTGCGGCGTCGGTTCACGTGCGGATCATGACGGCTTGCAAAAGCCATATGCGTTCATTGTTCTGAAAAACGGCAAGCCTGGAACGCCCGAGCTGGCGGAGGAGTTGCAGCAGTTCGTGCGCTCGCGGCTCGCGGAATACAAAAGGCCGCGATGGGTGGAGTTCATTGACGAGCTGCCGAAGACCGCGACCGGCAAGGTGCAGCGCTATAAACTTCGAGAAAGAGCGGCGCGCTCCGCGGAGTTGACGACGTGATTGAGACCAGAGAAATCGTCGATTATCAGGTCAATCCCGGCACGTATAAGCATTGGCGCGTTTCGTACGCCGACCGCGTGGCGACTGTCACGATGGACGTCGCCGAGGATGGGGCGCTCAGGCCCGGCTACAAGCTGAAGCTCAACTCTTACGACCTGGGCGTCGACATCGAGCTATACGACATCCTGCAGCGTATCCGCTTCGAGCATCCCGAGATCGGCGCCGTCGTCATCGCCAGCGCAAAGAACCGGGTGTTCTGTTCGGGTGCGAATATCTACATGCTGGCGCAGTCGAGCCACGCGTGGA
>JACXTT010003256.1_pt1 | contig 25201 bp, 23 predicted proteins | sample 9270951 | NCBI WGS metagenome assembly JACXTT01 (sample SAMN15532306, study PRJNA645909) | rock metagenome | isolation source: weathered quartz diorite | place: Puerto Rico | collected 2017-06-21
GCGGATGGAACTTTCTAGTTTGCCGGCTATATGGGAGGTTCCTGGAATGAGGAAGGAATCGGTGTCGCCGTGGACTCCCCCAACAACGTTTATGTTGTCGGAACGACGTGTTCCTCGCCCGCCACGTTTCCCGTATCAGGCGGCATGGGATCGACCTATGGCGGTGGAACAGATGGCTTCATTTATAGATTAAACGCCTCCGGAACAACGATGCTCTATTCGCGCTACATCGGTGGAGCAGGGGATGACTACGCCTGGGCCGTTGCCGTGGACAGCAGTTTCAACGCGTACGTCGCGGGAACCACCGGTTCCAACGAGGCAACGTTTCCAGTGACTGTTGGTCCGGACCTCACCTATAACGGCGGTTGGCAAGATGCAATGGTCGCGAAGGTGAATATGTCCGGCGCGCTGGTATACGCGGGCTACATTGGAGGCGCCGCCAATGAAGAAGCAACGGGAATCGTTGTGGGTCCTTACGGGCACGCTTACGTTACTGGTTATACGGAGTCGAGTCCGGCGACATTCCCGGACATTAATGCACCAACGCTAACTTACAAAGGCGTGTTTCCCGCTTTTGACGCGTTTGTCGCGGCAATCTGGCCCGCCGGGAGCGGCTTGGCCTATTGTGGTTACATCGGCGGAGACGCCGATGAGTTCACGCGCGGAATTGCCATCGACGCCGGAGGGAACACATACATCGCGGGCGAAACCTATAGCAGCAACTTCACGAGAACACCCTATTGGCCTTTCTCCAGTTGGGTGGGTGGCACTCCTGACGTGTTCGTCTCCAAGATCCAATACGTCATTCCATACTGATGACGTTAACCACAGCTCCGCGAAACGGCGGCAGCGGCCTTGTTGTGGCCGCGGCGTTGGTGGACATCGAGAGCCCAGAGCCGGAAAAGATCCGGATTAGATTTCGGCTGAGCCCCCCGTAACACGGCGCGCCCACTGAGTCGGTCCGAGGTGTTGATGAGTTAGACTGTTCGCGTATTTCGCGCGACTGAGGTACACATGCGAAACATAAGCGGCCTACTCCTCATTGCCATCGGTGTCCTCCACACGGCGGTTGGTATCGTTAACGGATACAGGGTCCTGTCGCAAATCTCCCGGGCGACATTTTCCACTGAAACCAGCCGGCAGCTCGTTGCCGCTCTCGGAAGGCAGTTCGTCTTCTGGTTCCTCTTCGGCGGTCTTCTGATGGTCGTCCTCGGTCACCTCATGACCTGGATCGTGGGTCGGCTGGGGCACTCCCTACCCTCGTTCATTGGCTGGGAATTACTGGCGCTCTCGGTAGCGGGCTTGTTGGTTATGCCAGTCTCCGGCTTTTGGTTCGTGTTGGCTGTCGCGATCTATACGATCGTGATGGCCCGCCGCTCCAGGCTGGTATCCGGGGCAGTTACATGAGATGAGACCGAGATAAAGTGTGTTGACCCAATGGTCAAATGGACCGGGCGCCGAACACGTGCTTGCAGACCGACCGCATTCGCAGCTGTCGCTGCTGCAGCGTGGTGGCTAAGCGGCAATCCGTTATCCGGACGAGAGTGAGCGACGGTGTCAGCTGGAGGGGCGAAGGAGGAAAACGTGGCGAGAGGACGAACAGGGCGAGCCGCGACCGTCGGCGTTGCCGAGCACGGTAACTCGGTGGTGCTCGTCACTGTCGCGCCCGGCGGCGAGCTCCTCGATCGCCGGCGCATCGACCTCACCGATCGCGGTCTGCCGACGCACCCGCATCACCACGAAGGGTCGTGGGCAATGGGCCGTTACCTGAATTCGCCCTGGGCGCGCAAAATTTCGCTCGCGGAAGCTGTGGCGCTCGTCGAGCGCGTGCGCGCGTCCGCCGCGCGCGGCGCGCGTGAAGGCCTCGACGCGCTGGCCGCGGCGGTGCCCGTGCCGATTGCGAGTATCGCGATCCGCGTGTGCCCGAAGCTTCCGCCGACGACGGAGGAACGGATCGCCGACAATCGCGCGCAGACCTTCGCCGACTCCGTCATGTATCGCGAGGCCCTCGCGGCGGCAGCCCAGGGGCGCGGCTGGTCCATACATTGGTACGACCGCGAGCGCGTGTTTCGCGACGCGGCGGCGGCGCTCGGCCTCGAGGACGTCGACGCTTTCCTGCACGAGATGGGCCGATCGATCGGGCCGCCTTGGCAGGCCAAACACAAGCTTGCAGCAGCTGCGGCGTTTGCAGCCACTGGGCGCCGCACGCCGCGGTCGACCGCCGGATAACACGCGTTGAAGCGATCGCTTGTGTACGAGTCATTCTATGCGAGCGTTAGCCGTGACGGTTTCTCGATTCATCTGAAATGCGGGCCGAAAACTCTTGCAGATCGGGCTCACCGTAAACATAACGAGCACCTTGACGCTTATGTCGGCGTTCGGGAACCGAGACGCTCTTCGAGGAGTTGAAATCGAAGGGAGCACATATCATTCGATCACTCGAGGACAGGCCCTGGGCCTGTAAGGACTTCTACGTTGAAGATCCCGACGGATATATTCTCTGCTTCAATCAGGAAACGGCATAACACGGCGCTGCAGACCGACTATCTTAAGTTTTGTAAAGTTTGAAGCTGCTTTTACGTTTCGATTTATCATTCCCCCGACCTCGGCACAAACCGAAGGAGGGCAAATGATCCGGCGAAGTCTTGTACTCATCGCTGCTGCAGCGCTTGTGGGAGGAGTGTACTGGCAGATTTACGCCCAATCACAACCTGCCGTTCCCGGTTTCACTGCTGCGCAATCCGACGCAGGGCGTGCCGCTTATGCGCAGAACTGCGCTTCGTGCCACGGGGACAATCTCGATGATGGACAATTTGCTCCTGCCTTACGAGGGAGCGACTTTCGTGGACGCTGGTCCCAGAAGACGCTCGACGAATTCTTTACCTACCTGAGTACGAAGATGCCGCCGGATCGCGCTGGAGCTCTGGAGAACAAAACATATACAGCTTTGCTCGCATACCTTTTGGAAGCGAACGGTGTGCAACCGGGAAACCGCGAACTGTCGTCGGAACGGGATCAGTTGCGAGCGCTCACGATTCCGAAGCAAGTGTCTTCAACGCAGCAGCGGCTGCGTGTTTCAGCATTGGGAGTCTCAGCAGATGCATCGTTGCCGGTGTGGCCTGCTCCACCGAATCCTCTCGACAAGATTGCTCCGGTGACGGACGCGATGCTAAGCAATCCAGCACCAGGTGAGTGGCTCACCTGGCGTCGTACTTATGATGATCTCGGATTCAGTCCTCTGAAACAGATCACGAAGGACAATGTGAAAAACCTTCGCGTCGCCTGGACATTGTCGTTGCCTCCAGGCCCAAACGAAGCAACGCCGCTCGTCCACGATGGCGTGATATTCGTTCACAGCTATAACGACAACGTTCAGGCTCTCGATGCAGTCACTGGGAATGAACTCTGGCACTACTCGCGCCGGCTTCCCGAAGGTACACGCGGTAGTACGAAGCGCAACGCCGCGCTCTACGGCACGAAGATTTACTTCGGCACATCGGATCTGCATGTCATCGCGCTCGACACCAAGACCGGCAATGTGATCTGGGACAGCCCTGTTGCAAAAGTCGGCGAACGTTGGAACCTCACCGGCGGGCCGTTGGTGGCTAAAGGTAAAGTTATGCAGGGAATCGGCGGCCAAGGACGTGGCGGCGCATACATCTCAGCGCTCGATTCCGAGACAGGCAAGGAGACTTGGCGTTTCTACACTGTTGCGCGGCCCGACGAACCCGGTGGGAATACATGGAACGGCTTGCCGCTCGAGGATCGCAGCGGAGGTTCGGTCTGGACCGCGGGCAGTTACGATCCGGAATTGAATCTGGCATTCTTTGGGCCGGCTCCGAGCTACGACACCGGCCCGCTGCGCAATCCCGTCAATCGGCCGGGCATTACGAACGACGGCCTCTACACAGACACGACGATCGCGATCAACCCCGAGAGTGGCAAGCTGGTCTGGCACTATCAGCACGTGCCGAACGATCAATGGGATCTGGATTGGGCATTCGAGCGCCAGATCATCCGCCTTCAGACGAGAAAGCTGGTGATCACCGCAGGCAAGCCCGGCGTTTACGATGCAGTCGAAGCGGGCACCGGCAAGTACGCCTTCTCGTTCGACATGGGACTCCAGAACATCATCACCTCGATCAATCCGGAAACTGGTGCCAAGACGATCGATGAGAAACTCATTCCTGGAAATGGCCAGCCCGTTGTCGTGTGCCCACACGCAGTCGGTGGCCGGAACTGGATACCTGGAGCCTACAATCCCGATACAAAGATTCTTTACGTTCCCGCAGTCGAGACATGCATGAACATGAGCCCCGTGGAAACCGGCGCGCGTGGCTTTCTCTCGACAGGAGTTCGAGTCAGCGTGATACCGCGGCCGGGGAGCGATGGACGTTATGGACGTCTGCAGGCGATCAATCTCGAAACCCGGAAAACCGTATGGACTGAACGCCAGCGGGCGCCGCAAAGTACAGGTGTGCTCGCCACTGCCGGCGGTGTTGTGTTTGCGGGGGCGCTGGACCGTTGGTTCACTGCATACAGCGACAGCGATGGAAAGGTGTTGTGGAAAATTCGTCTGAATGATGTTCCAAATTCGGCGCCGATCACTTATATGGTGAACGGCAAGCAGTACGTCGCGGTTGTGGTTGGTTATGGTGGCGTGCAACCATCGACGTTTGCCGGATTGATCCCGGAGATTTCGTTGCCCGTCGCTCGGAGTTCCGCTATTTGGGTTTTCGAGTTACCATGATCGGGCAAACCCAAAGACTCAGGAGTTCAAAGATGAGAAAGCTCATGGTGTTCGTTATCGGATTCAGTTTCCTTGCCGCGGCCGCGCCGGCGGTGGCGCATCATTCCTTTGCCGCAGAATTCGACGCCAATAAGCCCGTCACGCTGACGGGTACGGTGACGAAGGTCGAATGGATGAATCCTCACGTCTGGTTTTATGCCGACGTGAAGGACGAGACCGGCAAAGTGAGCAATTGGGGATTCGAATTGGGCAGCCCGAATGGCTTAATGCGAAGTGGCTGGACCCGGAATTCCATGAAGACAGGCGATACGGTCACCATCGAGGGTAGCCGGGCAAAAGATGGCAGCAACCACGTGAATGCACGGTCGGTCATCTTGGCGAGTACCGGCCAGAAGCTGTTTGCTGCTTCAAGCCAAACGCAGCAGCAATAGGTAAATCACACCAATGAAGTTGTCGACCGCATTGGTTGCCACGTTCGTTGTGTCCGCCAGTTCACTCTGGGCACAGTGGCCGAAGTTTAAAGAGCCCGGCGTTCCCCGCGATGCCCAGGGGCGCGTGCAAATGGACGGCAAAACGCCGCGAACCCCGGATGGCAAGCCTGATCTTTCGGGCGACTGGGTGCGAGCGGATCGTGATCCTTTGCCCCAAGAACTTGCCGGCGTCGTGACCAGGCAGGGTGAGACGCAACGCAGCGGTGTCGCCGTCGAGCCACCGACGCCACCTTTTCCTCCGGATCCGAACGCGCCGCCTCTTGCGACATTCTTCGAACTCGGTGCCAACATACAGGGCGGCTTGCCCATGACGCCATGGGCCGCGGAAATCAAAAAGCAACGCATGGCCACAAATGATCGCGACAATCCCGACGCAAATTGCCTGCCGATGGGGCTTACGCAATTTCATATGCAGCCGCAGCCGCGCAAGATTGTCCAGACGCCGACGCTGATCGTCATCCTCTACGAAGCCAACTACGGCCTTCGCTACATTTATATGGACGGCCGCAGCCTGCCGCCGCAAGGAGAGCCGCAGCCTTTTTGGTACGGCTACTCTGTCGGCAAATGGGAAGGCGACACCCTCGTCGTTGAGACAAACAATTTGCGCGGTCCGGAAACCACTCCCTATGACGGCTGGCTCGATGTCCGCGGCAGCCCATACAGTGAACAAGCTAAGTTCGTTGAGCGGTTCCGCCGTCCCATCTTCGGCAAGCTCGAAATAGACGTTACAGTCGACGACCCGAAGTCGTATACGAAGCCGTTCACCGTGCGCATCAATCAGCGCTTCTTGGCGGACGATGAACCGATCGAATTTGTCTGCAACGAGAACCAGCAGTTCCGGCAACGCATCAAGGTCAATTAAATCGCTTTCGAAACGAATCGTTCGGAATCGGACACACCCTCGGGTTCACCTGGACGACGATGTCGTTGAATTCATGCGCTGTCGCCAATTGGCCAGAGGCATGCACCACACCGTTCTATGTTCAAGGATCTTCGCTATGCGTGTCGGATGCTTCGGCAGAACCCCGGATTTGCGCTGACTGCGATTGTCTCCATCGCCCTCGGTATCGGCGCGAATTCCGCAATCTTCAGCTTTCAGGATGGGCTTCTCTTACGACCTCTTGCGGTCGCCGATCCCGCTCGGGTTGTCACTGTGAGTTCGCGAACTCCCACCGGAAATTTTGAAGGGTTCGCATATCCGGAGTTTCAGGACCTTCAAGAGAAGAACAGATCCTTCGAGGGGCTCGTTACGTACCGGATGATTCCTGCGGGAATTGCCAAGGACGAGAAGACTCAGCCGCGCATTGATCCGCTGATAGCGCTGCGGCACGACTGAAAAGGCCACGCCGGCGCCTTCCTGAGTTAACATAAGCGCACTATGAAATATCCACGATTTGCATGTTTACTTTCGCTGTGCGTCCTTTTAGGAATTGGCGCCGCAGCACAATTGCTCAGCCAGCAACGAGGAAATCCGGCGGCCAGAATCGAGGACCATCAAAATATGATGGCCCAGCTCGGCATTCATAAACTTCGTCCGGGCCCCAGCGGTAACGAATCCGATCCGAATCATGCGAACTACGATGAAGCGACTGCAAATCCCTATCCGAACCTTCCCGAAGTCCTGACGCTCAAGAACGGAAAGAAAGTCACATCGGCCAAGATGTGGAACGAACAGCGACGTCTCGAGATCTTGGAAGATTTTGATCGCGAAGTTCTCGGACGCGTTCCAAAGAACGTGCCGAAGGTGGCCTGGACCGTGGCAAACATGGCCGAAGGAAAACTGGGTCCGTATTCGGTGGTTGGAAAGCAACTCGTCGGACACGTGGATAATTCCTCGTTTCCTGAAATCTCTGTCGATATCCAGATGACGCTCGTCACGCCTGCGGACGCAAAGGGGCCGGTGCCCGTCATGATGATGTTCGGCGGTGGTGGAACTCTTCCAACGATGACGCCCGCAGCTCCGACCGGACGCGGCGTGGCTCCCGGTGCAGATCCGCCGGCACAACAACAATTGATCGCCGACGGTTGGGGCTATGCCGCGATCAATCCTGGCAGTATTCAAGCGGACAACGGCGAGGGCCTCACGAAGGGAATCATCGGTCTCTTGAATAAAGGACAGCGCCGAAAGCCCGACGACTGGGGCTCGCTACGCGCGTGGGCGTGGGGCGCCTCGCGTGGTCTCGACTACATGGAAACCGACAGAGCCGTGGATGCGAAGAAAGTGGGAATCGAAGGTGTGTCCCGCTACGGCAAAGCGGCGCTCGTCACGATGGCATATGACCAACGGTTTGCAGTGGTGCTCGTTGGTTCGTCCGGCGAAGGCGGAGCGAAACTACATCGACGCAACTGGGGCGAAGCGGTTGAGAACTTGACTGGCGCCGGTGAATATCACTGGATGGCCGGCAACTTCATGAGGTATGGATCGGCTGAGGCTGATTTCGGCAGCAAGAACGCCGGCGACATTCCTGTTGATGCCCATGAGTTGATCGCGCTCTGCGCGCCGCGTCCAACTTTTATCAGTTATGGCGTACCGGAAAAAGGAGACGCAAGGTGGCTCGATCACCAGGGCAGCTACATGGCGGCGATTGCAGCCGGCCCAGTGTTCAAGCTGCTCGGCGCGAAAGATCTCGGTGTTTCCAACGACTATAAAAAGGAGAAGATGCCGGCCGTCAATGTCAGCATGCTCGACGGCCAACTCGCTTGGCGTCAGCACGACGGTGGACACACGGACGGTCCGAACTGGAAATACTTCATCCCCTGGGCAGACAAGAACCTGAACCACACGCGCTAGTCACGTTAAACGCGGGCTAAAGCCCGCGTTATGCGAGTATGAGACCGTTTTTCAGCATTCTGTTTCTTAGTCTGGCATTCGCGCAGACTCCGGCGGATCAGCCGGAATCCCGCACCGATCCGAACTCGCTGACGGCTCACGCGCAGCTTCTTGAAAAGAAGAGCAAGGGCCGGATCGATATCTACTTCGAGGGCGATTCCATCACGCGGCGTTGGGGTGCGATCGACTATCCGCAACTGCTCACGAACTGGAGAGAAAACTTTTTCGGTTGGAACGCGGCTGACTTCGGCTGGGGTGCCGACACGATTCAAAATATTCTGTGGCGGCTGAACAATGGCGAGCTAGAGGGCGTCAATCCAAAGGTCGTCGTTCTACTTGCGGGCACAAACAATGTTGGCCGGACGGTACCGCCGGCTGGAGATGGCACGAAAGTCGCGGACATCACGAAAGGCCTCAAGGCCGTTGTGGACACCATGCGCGCGAAAGCCCCGGATGCCACGTTCATTCTGATGGCAATCTTTCCGCGTAACGACAACATCGCGGTCATGCCCACGATCAACAAGATCAACGCGAACATTGCCGGGTTTGCCGATGGCAAAAAAGTCCGCTATCTGAACATCAACAACAAACTCGCGGACAAAGACGGCAGGCTTTTCCCCGGAATGATGAATCCCGACGGGCTCCATCCCGCAATTAAGGGCTATCAGGTCTGGGCGGATGCGTTGAAGCCCCTGTTTGTGGAATTGCTGGGCCCGCCGGGGAAACAGGACTTCGCGCCGCCACCCACGGGCGATCCGAGCGCGAGCGCACGGTAATAGCTTCTGTGAGCAACAAGAGTTAACATTTCGCCGCATGCGTAATGGAATCACGATCATCGGAATAATACTTGTCGGGGCACTCACCCACGGGTATTCACAGTGGTTGAACTATCCTGAAGCGCGCACGCCTCGCACGAAAGACGGCAAGCCGAACTTGACTGCTCCGGCGCCACGCGTGAACCGCAAGCCGGACTTGTCGGGACTGTGGCAAGCGGAAAAAACTCCTCAGCGCGAATACGAGAGTGTCCTTGGCAAAGGGTTCACTGCTGTGCAGGTCGACACGTACGACATCACCAAATATGTGCTGAACGTGTTTTGGGGCGTGAAACCCGAAGACGAGCCGCTTCGACCGGAGGCAGCTTCGATCCTTAAGCGCCGCAGTCAAAGCCCGCTGGAGTATCCCCATGCGCAATGCCTTCCAGGTAGCATTCCCCTCGCCCTGCTGGTTTTCACTTTCAAGATCATTCAAACGCCGCAGGAGATCGTCATGTTGTCTGAAACAGCCGATCCGCCTCGCCAGATTTATACCGACGGCCGGCCTTTGCCCAAGGATCCGAACCCAAGCTGGATGGGATATTCAGTCGGGCGTTGGGACGGCGATTCGTTTGTAGTCGACACAATCGGCCTTAACGACCGAGGCTGGCTCGACGCATTCGGCCACCCGCGCAGTGAATCCATGCACATCACAGAACGTTATCAGCGCCGCGATTTCGGCCACATGGATCTTGAAATCACGTTCAATGATCCGACCTACTACACGCGGCCCTTCACCATCAAGACGGGATTGACGCTCATACCGGACAGCGACCTCCTTGAATATGTCTGCAACGAGAACGAGAAGGACCGAGCTCACCTGGGGAAGTGAAGCGAGAAATTCCGGGACGGTTGCGTCGTTTCCCTAATTCTGGTTTTCGAATTAGGGAAACGACGCAACCGTCCCGGAATTCGGATTCGTCGAACAAAGCTGAGTCAGCTGGACGATGTTCGGGGTCGTCTCGATGGTGCGCAATGCATCGAGAACTTGAATGGCGTCGGCTCGCTCCAAGGATCGCTGAGCACAGGCGAGAAATTTGGTGTGCAACTCATCGTCGGTTAATCGGCCGGGATAGCCGCGAGCGCCATCGGCACGTTTCGCGACGGTGCGGCCGTCCTTGAGCCGAACGGTGACATTCGCTTGGGATAAGTGTGCTGCAGCGTCGAACGCGGGATTAGCTCTCAGCGTAACAAGAGGCAGAAGCTTCTGGATCCGCGAGTCGCGAATTTTCTCCACGTCAAAGGTCTCGAGTGTGGGATGGCCGAACACCAGTGCGGCGGCCGCGCAGAACGGCATGCTGAATTTTGCTTCGAGCGCTGTCGAAGGCCGGCTGTGAATCAAGAGACGGGGAGTCATCGAATCCACTTCGACATCGATAGCGGCAATGTCGTCCGCCGTGAAGTTGTGCTGCCGTTTCAGATGAAGCACCGCATCGAGGGGCGGATGCGTCGCGGCACAGGACGGATAGAGTTTCACTGTGACTCCGGTATCCAGGATTTCCCAACGCGACCCAAGGTCCGCCGTCGCATCGATCAAAGCGGACGGCTTTTTCTCGCTGTCCATAGCCGCGAGATAACCCTGCGGGCCATCGATACTCTGTTTACTGGCGATGAAACCGGCGTTCGCGAGTCGGGCCGCCATGACTCCATTGCGTGCGGCCGTCCCGGCGTGGAGTGGTTTCACCATGCTTCCGATGTTTTCTTTCAGACCGCATGCCAGCGAAGCTGCGATCCCAAGCGCATGAGCTGTGGATTCCGCATCTAACTTCAAGAGGCGAGCTGCGGCGGCTGCAGCTCCCAGCGTTCCAATGGACGAAGTGCAATGCCAGCCGCGCTCGTTGTAGTGACGCGGATTCATGACCAGCCCAAGCCGGCACTCGACTTCGAAGCCGGCCACGTAGGCATCGAGTACGGCAGAGCCTGAAGCGTCTGTGAGTTCGCCGGCGGCGAGGATTGAGGGGACAAGCGCACAACTGGGATGCGCCATCGAGACGAAACACATATCGTCATAGTCGTGCGCGTGAGCGGCGACGCCGTTTGCGAGCGCAGCCTCGCTGGCGCTTGCCCGCTCGGTTGTGCCGAGCACACGGCAGTTGCCTTGGCTTTCTGCAACGACGGTTCGACGAATAATGTTTGCTGCGGCCTCAGGCGCGCCGGCGAGAATGACGCCAACCGTGTCGCATAGAGCAGTTGCAGCTCGCCGGCGGGCCTCTGCAGGAGGTTTCGCGCCGGTGATGAATTCGGCAATCTTAAGCGTTGTGTTCATATCGCGTATTTCTGAAGTAACTGACGGGCGATGATGATACGTTGCAATTCATTGGTGCCGCCGCCAATTACGAGCAATGGGGCATCCCGGTAATACCGTTCCACCGGAAAGTCCTTCGAAAAGCCGTTGCCTCCCATGATGCGCATCGCTTCCAGAGAGACTTCGGCAGCTGTCTCCGTCGCAAATAGTTTTGCCATGCCCGCTTCAAGATCGCAGCGTTCGCGCCTGTCTTTTTTAGCGGACGCAGAGTAAATCAATAAGCGAGAGGCTTCGATCTTCGTCGCCATGTCCGCCAGCTTGATTTGAATTGTCTGATGCTGCGCGATCGGTTTTCCAAAAGTGTGACGTTGCTGAGCATATTTGATCGCTTCCTCAAACGCCGCGCGCGCGACGCCGAGACCTCGAGCCGCGACATTGAGGCGTTCCGCCTCGAGGCCCGTCATCACTTGCTTGAATCCGAGACCTTCGACGTCGCCGATGAGATTCGTCGCCGGAACAGGGAAGTTATCGAAATGCAGGTCCACAGTTTCGACCGTCTTGTATCCCATCTTGTCGATATCGCGACCAACAGTCAGACCGGGCGCTCCCTTTTCGATCACAAAAGCGCTCATCCCGCGATGCGGCGGTTGAGCGGCGGGATCGGTCTTCGCAAGTAAAAGGAAGATCTGCCCGTGCCGGCCGTTGGTGACCCACATTTTTGAGCCGGTGACGTAGTAGGTATCTCCGTCGCGGCGCGCAACGGTCGTAATGGCCTGCAGATCTGTTCCCGCGTTCGGTTCCGATAGACAGATGCCTCCTCGCGGCTCGCCCTTTGCGAGCCGCGGAAGAAATCGTTGCTTCTGGTCATCTGTTCCGAATCGGACCAAAACATCACATAACACCGAATGTGATCCGATGATTCCTGCAAGTCCCATCCATCCACGCGAGAGTTCCTCGAAAACCATGGCGAACGTCGTGTAGTCGATCTCATTGCCGCCGTACTCGTCCGGGATATTGAGACCAAAGAGGCCGAGTTTCTTCATCGTCTCGACAAGCGCATGCGGGTACTCGTTGCGGTGTTCCAGTTCTGTGGCAACAGGAATCACCTCACGCTCCACAAAATCGCGAACGGTGTTCGCGACCATTTGCTGATGTTCGCTCAGTTCAATCACGGTCGTCTCCGTGTTTTACGTGTTAGAAAACATGTTCATTCTTCCACTGCGTTATTGTCTCCGTATCAAAACCGAACTCGGCAAGGATCGATTCCGAATGTTGCCCCACGTCCGGAATGGCTCCCATGATGGGATCGACGCCGTCCATGCGAACCGGCGGGATCAAAGCAGGAATCTTCCCAGCCGGCGAGTCCACCTGACTCCACGCGTTACGGGCCGCAAGCTGAGGGTGTTCGATGAATTGAGATACGGAATTGATTCGAGCATTCGCAATCTCGGCGCGATCCAATCGTCGGATAACGTCGGCTGCATTCAGATTACGAAACACGTCCGCGATTGCAGAATCCATTTCTGCTCGATGCTCGACCCGAAGCTTGTTCGTTTGAAATCGTGGATCCTCACTCAATTCCGGACGTTCGAGAGCGATCGAACAGAATGCCGACCATTCGCGGCTGCTGTGAACACCAAAGATGACTGTTTCATCTTTGGTTTCATATGGCCCGTATGGAGCGATCGTCGCATGGCTGGCGCCGGTCCGCGCCGGCGGTGATCCTCCCATGGTGTAATACATCGCGTAACCCATCCACTCACCGAGCGCATCAAAAAGCGATACTTCAAGGGCAGCGCCTTCACCGGTGCGTTCGCGCTGAACGAGAGCCGCGAGGATTCCGGAGTAGGCATACATACCGCCGGCGATATCGGCGATCGAAAGTCCTACCTTGGAAGGCATGGCTTCAGTTCCTGTGATCGACAGGACACCGACCTCGCTTTGTACGAGTAGATCGTACGCCTTCTTCGAAGCGTATGGGCCGCTCGATCCGTAGCCCGTAAGAGAACATGTGATGAGGCGAGGAAACTTCCGGCGCAATGACTCCGCTCCGAGATCAAGCCGCTCCGCAGCACCAGGGGCCAGATTCTGCACAAACACATCGGCTCGTTCGAGCAGGCGCGAAAGCGCCAACTGCGCTTCAGGCCGTTTTAGGTCGAGGGCCAGAGACTCTTTCCCGCGATTCAGCCAAACGAAGTGGCTCGATAGGCCAAGCACAGTGGTGTCATATGCCCGTGCAAAGTCGCCGCTGATCGGACGCTCGATTTTGATCACGCGGGCGCCGAGGTCGGCAAGCTGCCTCGTCGCAAAAGGGACAGCGACCGCCTGCTCGAGAGCCACGACGAGAGTTCCAGTTAGTGGGGGACTAGGCATGCCGCGACACCATAGCACACACCGCATAAACGTCTACAATTACAGACATGCAATCCAACGAACCGAAGTCGGCCGCAGCGGTCAAGAGATGGATCGAGAAGCACACTCGATCATCGGACCGCTTCGGATATGTTGCGGACAAGTATGAACGTCATCGAACCGAGCACGGATGTTATGACGTGTATCCTTTCTCGAATGGACCCTTGCTCGGCGCTTTAGCGTCTGCCGCGAAATCCAAACGGCTCCTCGAGCTGGGATGCGGCTTGGGATACAGCAGCCTCTGTCTCGCGCACGGAGCTGGCCCGCAAGGTAATGTCGACACAATCGAGGCCAGTAAAGAGCACGCCAAAATTGCGCGCACGCACCATGAACGTGAAGGCCTTGAAAAACGGATTCAAGTGTTCGTCGGCGTCGCCCAACGCGTTTTGCCGGCGCTGAAGGGCCCCTACGATCTTATTTTCTTCGACATTGATCCGGTCGAATCTCTGTTTGCCCTCGATCACTCCGAACGGCTGCTCCAGAAAGGCGGATTACTCATTTCCGCCAATTTGTTCTTAGGCCAGTACGCTCCCGATATTCCTGGTCTCGAGAAAACGGCCGAATATCGTCTCCGGATTCTCGATGCGGCCCGATGGGTAACGGCGTATACGAATGATGGAACAGCAATCAGTGTCCGTGTTTGAAAAGAATTGACAAAAACTCTCGCTGGCGTTTCATGCCCCTCCTCGAAGCAGGGTAAAAGCTGCACCACCAAAAATCCTGCTATCTTTTTTAACAATTCTTGCGTCTCAAAAGTTTGACCGCACGTTATGGTGTTATTGGACGGATCCGAATTCATGTCTAAGGAATTGGACGAAAACGATCTCCCCAAAAAGCGCACCACCCGCAACCTGGCAGTAATTGGATTGTTAGCAGCACCTTGGGTCGGCTTTCTTGCTATCGCGCTCAAACCCAGTCCCCGCCAGATGTGGGCGCAGCGCTGGCCGACGATCAGTTTTGTGGGGCTCTATCAGATAGCGCTCGATCGTTGTGTCGAGATCATCGGTCTCGAGCATTTGCCTCAAACGGGACCCGTCATCCTTGCGGGTAACCATATCAACAAGACAGCGATGGATGCCATGCTCATCGGCTCCAAGATCCTGCTCAAAAGAGGCGGCCTCGCCAAGTTTGTTTCACAAGCCGATCCGAGCGAGCGGATGCTGAAACACTTCATTCGGCTCATGGGAAACGCCGAAGGCGTAATTCTGCCGATTCGGGCGGGGAATACCACGGGCACCATGATCGAATTCCTGCGAAATCCCACCGCATTCAAACGCGAGCAACCGATCCTCGGAATATTTCCCGTTGGTTCTGCGGACCGTGATTTCGAGACGCACATGAAAAAACCGTGGCACACCAGCGCCGCAGTCGCAGCTTGTGAAGCGGGCGCCGCCATCGTTCCATTTTTCGTCGAGGGTCTGCCCTACGCCTGGGGGCCGTTCGATATGTTGAAGGCGGTGGCGCGGTCCCTCCTCGGTGGGAAGGCGTTCGATTTCAAAGTCCGGTTTGGGGAGCCCATCCGCCCGGACTCTCCAAAAACGCCACACAGCTACGCCGATCTCACCGAACGCGTTCGTCAATCTGTTTTGCAGCTTGCGGCTGATTCACAAGTTAAGAACTGAGATCGCGATCTCCGCTCAGGACGCAACTGTCATTTCGCAAAGTACTGTTCATCGCTGACCTTTTTCCATCCATCTTTTATCTACCCGTCAATTGCTGCAGGTTTTCGGGATACCGTGCTCCTTGCACGGTGATCTTTGAGGCAGCGCGATCGATCTCGCGGAGATCGCCGGACGTGAGTTCGATCGCAGCTGCTCCGTTGTTCTCCTCCAGGCGTGAAAGTTTCGTGGTCCCCGGGATTGGAACAATCCAGGGCTTCTGAACAAGCAACCAAGCAAGCGCGATTTGGGCAGGTGTCGCTTTCTTTCGTTCTGCGATCGTTCTCAGCAAATCAACCAAAGTCTGATTCGCTTTTCGAGCTTCTGGCGTAAAGCGAGGGACGATGTTGCGGAAATCGGTACTATCGAACTTCGTGTTTTCGTCGATCTTGCCCGTGAGGAAGCCCTTTCCAAGAGGGCTAAAAGGAACGAACCCGATTCCGAGTTCTTCAAGAGTCGGTAACACCGCCTCTTCAGGTTGTCTCCACCACAGCGAGTACTCGCTCTGCACTGCCGTCACCGGCTGAATTGCGTCTGCGCGACGGATAGTTTGCGCGCCTGCTTCAGAAAGGCCGAAGTGCTTCACCTTGCCTTCCTGAATCAGGTCCTTCACAGCTCGCGCGACATCTTCGATCGGCACGTTAGGATCAACACGGTGCTGATAGAAAAGATCGATGGCATCGACCTTGAGTCGCTTGAGTGAGGCCTCGGCGACCTGCTTGATGTGGTCGGGCCGACTATCGAGGCCTGGAAAGGCAGCAACGTCGAACCCGAACTTCGTGGCTATCACTACCTGATCACGAAAAGGCGCGAGGGCTTCGCCTACGAGCTCTTCGTTCGTGAACGGCCCGTACGCTTCGGCGGTGTCGAAGAATGTGACGCCGCGTTCGACGGCCGAGCGGATGAGTGAAATCATCTGGTGCTTGTCTCCAGCCGGACCGTAGCCGAAGCTCATTCCCATGCAACCGAGTCCGATGGCCGAAACTTCCAGGTTGCTCTTTCCAAGTTTCCGTTTCTGCATTTTTCCTCCTACGTAGAAATGGCCGCGTTCTTCGCGCGCGTCGACCGCCACTCGCCGGGAGACGATCCCTCCCATTTGTGAAATGCACGGATGAAGGAATTGGGATCTTCGTATCCCAGAAGATATGCGGTCTCGTTCAGTTCGAGCGAGGACTGCAGCAGGTAATGCTTAGCCATTTCCCGCCGCGCTTCTTCCACCAGGCTGTGAAACGTCATTCGCTCTTCAAGGAGGCGCCGCTGCAACGTCCTGGTGCTGAGGCGCAATTCGAGAGCGACATCGTCCAATCGCGGTCTCTGACCTGACAGCAACTTCTTCAGGATTGCTTTCACCTGTGCTTTCAGGGATTCGTCCGCCAGTTGTTGCTTCAGTTCTGCTTCCAGTTGCGGCGCCACCAGTTCAAGAAGATCAGGGTTGTGCGTCAGGAAGGGTTGCGTCATGTCCTCTTTGCAAAAGACAAGCCTGCTCTGCCGCAGTCCGAATTTCACTGAACACCCGAAATGATTCTCATAAAGCCTGCGGTTTGCTTCAGGGCGCTTCAATTCCACTCGCAAGGGAGTGAGGCGACGCCCTAACCCCCGCCGGCCGACCGTAAGCACCCATGCAAAGCACGTATCGATCAATGCCGGCGGCTCCGCCGTCTCCGCCAGCAGCCACGCGAATTCAACCGCGCATTCCTTTCCACGCTCCACGATTCGGATCTCTTCCGGGCACGTCAGGCGTTTGTAGCGCGCGATTCGGTCTAGGGCGTCGCGAAACGAGCGACTGTAGACCGCGGCGAGAGCAATTGGGCTGTAGCGCTCGAGCCGCTCCTCGCTGCCGAGTTTCAAACCAATTCCGGGATCACCGCTGATTTCTTGGACGGCGTCGTACAGCGCGAACATTTCCTCGGTTGTCACGAAGATCTTGTTCTGTTCAAACAACCCGAGCGGAAGTCTTGCCTGACGCAAGACCACAAGGGGAGGAACTCCCAATTCCTCAAGTCGTCTCACAAGCGTCCCGGAAACTCGAAAGCGATTCGTCATTTCTTACTGTCTTTCTTAACGTCGGGCCCACCGTTCACCGAAGCGATGCCATGTCGATAACAAACCGGTACTTGACATCGCTTTTCAGCAGGCGTTCATAAGCCTCGTTGATCTGTTGAATCTTGATCAGTTCGATGTCGGCGGTGATTCCTTTCTCGCCGCAGAAGTCCAGCATCTCTTGCGTCTCGCGAATTCCCCCGATCGCCGAGCCTGCCAACTGGCGGCGCTTCACGATCAAACTGAACGAACTCAGAGTGGATGGCTTCGATGGCGCGCCGACCAGCGTCATGGTGCCGTTGAGCTTGAGCAGTTGCAGATAAGCGTTCAAATCGTGATCGGCCGAAACTGCATCCAGGATGAAATGAAAACTGCCGGCATGCTTTTGCATCGCGGCATTGTCCGTGGACACAATCACTTCGTCGGCGCCGAGGCGGACCGCATCCGTGGCCTTGTTGGGCGATGTTGTGAAGAGCGCCACATGAGCCCCGAATGCCTTGGCGAATTTGAGTCCCATATGGCCTAATCCGCCCAAACCGACAATTCCCACTTTCTGTCCCTTGCCGACGTTCCAATGACGCAGCGGTGAGTATGTTGTAATACCCGCACAAAGCAGCGGTGCCGTACCGGCCGGATCTAGGCCGTTGGGAACACGCAGCACATACGCTTCGTCAACGACAATACTCTCCGAGTATCCACCGTATGTTACGCCGCCCAGGACTTTGTCCTCGCCGTTGTAAGTCAAGATCAGCTGGTTCTCGCAGTACTGCTCCTCGCCCGCGAGACAACTGGGACACTTACGGCAGGAATCGACCATACAACCCACTGCAGCGATGTCGCCTTCCTTGAATTTCTTGACAGCGCTGCCAATCTTCACGACGCGCCCGACAATTTCGTGGCCTGGAACACATGGATAAACAGTCGGCATCATAGCGTTCCATTCATCACGCACCTGATGCAAATCCGAATGACAGACGCCACAATACAAAATCTCGATCTCGACATCCTCGGCACGAGGAATGCGCCGTTGAACCGTAAATGGGCCCAGCCCCGATTTTGCGTTCCGGGCCGCGAATGTCTTCGAGGGAAATGTGACAGGATAATGGCTTTCTTTTTGTACTTTCGTTTCTGCTTCGACCATGGTCTTCCAAACTCCTTTCTTCATATTTTCAGTGTAGAGGCCACGGTCGCTGCGGTCACTAGCAGGTCACGCCAATCCACTCGCCAAACACGCCAAGGGTGGAACACGTGGAGTTCGGAAGGAACCTCGCCCTTGAACCTACTTCGGTGCCCAGAAGGGCTCGCCGGCTCGGAGTAGCTGGACCGGAACTTCGGGCGTAAAGGATTTCAGCCACTGCGCCATCTCCAGCATTCCTTGTTCTTCCGAAACGGCGTGGCCCAGCATGATCCATCCTTTCGGGATACCCAACGAGACAGCATCGAGTACGTACTCAGGACTGTCGAACGTGCCGTCTGTTTCCTGTAGTTCGCCGCTGACAACGACGTCGACATCCGGATTGTTGGCGGCGGGCGTGGCATAGCCCACGCCAAGCTGAATCCGGCTGACCTTCGCGTTCGGGTTGCCGACAACTCGGAGCGCCTTTGCGCCAAGTCGCTTTTGAAAATCTGCGGCGAGCGCGCCTAGAGTAGTTTCGGGAATCGTGAAGCGATGCGACTGCGGCGCCGTTTCGTACTTGCTGTCGAGTCCGAGAGCGCGCGCCGATCCGACATATGTGAAGTCCGGCCGCTGCGCGTGCATGTGATCGTGAATCCGGAAAATGACGACGTTGTGCTTCGTCATGAAGTCAACCTTCATTTTGTAAAGAGGATCTCCGCTGACGATCGTGACGTCGTCGCGATCGTTCCAATAGGTGTCTTCATGCGGAATGATCATGTTGAAGCCGGCATCGGCCGCGCGTTGGATTAAATCAAAGCTGCAGAATACCGTCGTCGCAATTCCTTTGACCTCGGTGCCGGGTCCTCCGAACTTGAACGTGTCGCGGTATGTCGTGTCCCGCCACGGTATGCCGAGATTGGCTTTGATACGAGCGACGACTTCGCCTGCCGTGAGCGATGGCATCAGACGGGCCTCCAATACGGGTCGCCAACGGGAATCCACGTTGTGCGCAACTCGGGGACAACGGTTTTGATCCATTGCGCGCATACGTTCATGCCCGGATCCTCGGAGACCACGCGCCCCAGAAGAATGAGACTTTTCTTCTCGCCCGCTGTGACCTTGTCGCGCGCATATTCGACCGATTCCCATTCGCGGACTTCGCCGGCTATGACCGCATCGACGCTCGGCAACAACGTGAGCGCCCCCTGAATCGGCGTCGTGCCCGGAAGCAGGCCAACCTTCTGCACTTTGAGTTGCGGATCACCGACAACACGGATGCCGCCGCGCGCGTTGAGCTTGCTCTTGAGGTTTGATGCGAGAGCATCGAGTGTGATCGCAGGAATCGTGGCACGCGTCGCATCATTCTCTCTGAGCTTCGACCAGCCGAGCGCGTCCGTAAGTCCGATAGCGAGCGGATCGGGCTTACGCTGACGCCAGTGGTCGCTGAAGCGCCAGATGACGAGGCCCTCATTCTTGATGAATTCGTTCTTCGCCCTGAAAACTGGATCGACGCCAGCGCGATCGGATTTCGAATAGAACGTGGGTTCACAGGTGATGACAAGATTTGCTCCGCCTTTGACGGCCCGTTTGAGCACGTCCATAGTTGCCATCGCGGTCGTGACAATGCCCTTCACGAGGGTGGCGGGATCGCCGGCTTTGAACGTATCAACCGTCTCTGTTTTCCATTCAACGCCGATCTTCTGTCTGATGCGTTCCACGATCTCCTGTGCAGTGATTGTGACCGGTGGAGGAACGCCTCTCGAATACCGCGCTGTCCGGGACGTGACAGCACTCACAGCTGCAAGCGTTACAAATTCGCGGCGTGAAATCCGATTCATAGCTACAGTCGAGTCGTAGCTTATCACCCGCTGTTACTCTTCTTGGTCTAATTTGGGGTCACGGCACTGGTTTTTCGATTGCGATGCAGGAACGGGCTCCGTATCTTATTTGGGGGCTTTGCTCAACAAAAGAAAAATAGGCCACAAAAAGGCACGAGGAGCACAAAAGGCGTGCGGAATTATTGGCGCTGAGGTTTTTATTGCGCCTTTTGTGCCTCTTTGTGGCTCGAGATCGGAAGGCAAGCGTGCTTGGATACCCGCTCAAGCTGCTATTGAACGCAATCGAGAAGCGACACGGGCACGAGGCCGTCGTCCAGACGCTGGCAGAAGCCGGACTTCCTGCGGATCGGATTTACCGACTCAACGAGCCGTATGCGGACAGCGAAGCCCAACGTTTGACTGATGCCGCCTCCCGGCGCATTTCCCTCGATGACATTGCGACAGCTTTTTTTGAAGACACGGTTGTGCGATTCCCAACGTGGTATCAGATGTGCAAAACGTCACGCGAGTTTCTGGAAATGCAGCCGGAGATTCACAACACTTTCGCGGTCGGATTGCAGCGGCCAGAGGAGCGAGACGCTGTGCGAGATAAGTTCCGCCTCGAGAAACTCAACGACGAGCTCGTCGTTCACTATCGCTCTCCGAACCGTCTGTGCGACATGTACAAAGCCATCGCTCAGCGCGTATTCCAGCATTATCGAGATAAAGCAACCATAGACGAACCGCAGTGCATGAACCGCGGCGACGCCGAGTGCGAATTGAGAATTCGCTGGATTTGACGGCGGCGACCGTGCGCATGGGCTTCCTCATTGACACTAGAATTCTACATAGGTAGAATTCTGGTCCATGAATCTGACCTATCCCACCACGCTGGTGTTGCACGCGCTGGCCAATGGTTCCTGTCATGGCTTCGACGTGATCGACGCGACCGGTCTTGCAAGCGGAACGGTCTACCCCATCCTGCGCCGTCTTGAAGAAGAGCGGCTCGTCACGGCCCGTTGGGAAAGCGTGTCGATCGCGCGAGAGGAACAGCGGCCGCCGCGACGCTACTACGAGCTCACGGCTGCCGGGCAGGAAGTTCTCGAAAAATCTCTAGAGCGATACCACGTGTCTCAAGCGCGCGCGTCTCGGGGACGCCGGCTCCGTCCCGCGAGGTCGTCATGATATCGCGCCTGGCGCTCTGGCTCGCGCTGCGTGTTGTCGGAGCGATCGCGGTGGTTGTGCCGGCTGTAGCTCGGGCGGACTGGAAACGCGAGTGGGAGGCGGAGCTCCGTCATCGCGCGCAGGATCCCACCTGGAGGACGAACATGAGTCTCATCAGCCGCGCGCTGGGTTCGCTGCCGGACGCGGCCTGGATCCGGCGTCAATTCACGCTCGATGCCGATGCTGTACACGATGCCGTTCACGGCGTTCGTATGCTGCTCAAGGCACCCGGCTTCACCACGATCGTCCTGCTCGTTTTCGCCGTCGCTATCGGCGCGACGACAGCGATGCTGAGCGTGGCCGACACGCTTTTCATGCGTGAGCTGCCCGTACCACAAGCCGAGCGTGTCATGACGGTCTGGCAGTACAACCGCGAGACCGGTGCGACTCGACTGGATGTCGCCCCAGGCAACGCGATCGATTGGGTGAAGCGCGTCCGGTCTTTCGAGGCAGTCGCGCTGGCCGAGCCCTCGGGGCTCAATTCCGAAATACCCGGCCGCGAACCGAGATACCTTCCGGCCGCGCTCGTGAGCGAGCAGTTTTTCAAGGTGCTTGGCACACCGATGCTTTTCGGGCGGTTATTTGAGGCGCAGGATTATCAGCCAGGCGTTCGCGTGGCGATCCTCAGCTATTCCATGTGGAAAAACCATTTCGGCGGCGACGCATCCATCGTCGGCCAAGCCGTGCGCCTCGGCAGGGGGGCGCCCTACACGGTTGTCGGCGTCATGCCGCCGAGCCTCGAACTTCGACTCTTTGACAATCGCTTTCGGCGGCAGCCCGAACCCCTTCTGTGGTTGCCGAAGCAGGGCTTCGCGGATTTTGAATTGAACAACCGCGGCCTGGGATATTGGAATGTCCTTGGCCGGCTTCGGCCAGGAGTCACGATGGACCAAGCGCGAGCGGAGTTCGACACGCTGTCCGCGCAACTCGCTCGCGAATACCCGCAGACCAACAAGAATATCGCCGCGCAGGTCGTGCCGCTGCGATCGCATCTCGTGGGCAGCCTCAGTGTCGTGCTGCCGTTGCTTCTCGGCGCTGTGGCGATTCTTCTGATTGTGGCCTGCGCCAATGTCGCAAATCTGCTGCTGGCGCGCGGTGTCGCGCGCGGCCGGGAGTTTGCGGTGCGGCAGGCGGTGGGCGCGAGCCGTGGCCGGTTGATCCGGCAGATGCTGGTGGAAAGCCTCATGCTCGCAGGAGCGGGCGGCATCGCGGGGCTGGTTCTGACGCGCTGGACGTTGAACGTGATCGCGCGATTGCGGCCGCCGGACGTCGCAGGTGTCGACCGCATTCCCATAGATGCCCGCGCTGCTGTGATCGCATGCGGCGTCATTCTCCTCGCCGCAATCGTCTCGGGCCTCACACCGTCGATTCAGCTTTCACGGTCGGCGGCTGCAACCGCGCTGAAGGAAGGACGGGGCAATACCCGCCGGGGCGTGCGCAATGTACTCGTGGTCGTGGAAGTGGCGGCTGCTTTGGTACTCGGCGTCGGTGCGGGATTGCTCGTGCGTAGCTTCACGCTGATTCAGCAAATCGATCCAGGCTTCAGCTCCGACCGCGTCGCCGCGCTTCAAATGTTCGCGTCGACCCGCATCGATACTCCGCAGAAACGGATTGTCTTCTTCGATCAGGCGCTCGATCGTATCCGCGCCTTGCCCGGTGTTGTCGCCGCCGGAGGTGCGTCTAAGGTCCCGTTCGGCGAGGCAAAAGTGGCGCGGCCCTCTGCGCTCGCGATTAACGGTCGTCCACCCGCACCTGGAAATGAGTCGCAGATCTTCACGACGACTGTCGCGGGCGACTATTTCAAGGCGATGGGTGTCCCGCTCCTCAAGGGCCGCCTTTTCGACGCGACCGATACCGCCACTTCCCGACAGGTGGTTCTGGTTTCCCGGAGCGCTGCCCAAAAGTTCTGGCCGGGAGCCGACCCCATCGGATCCAAGGTCCGATTTCAATTCGATGGAGCGAACTTCGACGCGGAAGTCGTTGGAGTGGTCGGCGAGATGCGCCACGATAAGCTCGATGGTCCGGCCCGTGCCGAGATGTTTCTTCCCTATTCGCAGTCGCCCTTTTACACGCTGACAGTCGTGGTTCGAATGGCGCCCGGATCGACCACAACTATTCAGGCGATGAAAGAACAAATCTGGGCGCTCGATCCGCTTCAGACAGTCTTCGATGCCACGATGCTGGACGACCTGGTCTCGTGGACGCTCGTCGGCCGACGATTCAGCCTGTTCCTGCTTGGCGGTTTCGCACTCGCGACGTTGTTGCTGGCCACAGCAGGCGTGTATGGCGTGATGAGTTTTTCCACCGGCCAGCGCATGCGAGAGTTCGGCGTCCGTATGGCGCTCGGCGCGAAACGCCGCGACATCGTAAGGCTGGTGGTCCGCGACGGTTTGAAGCTGGCGAGTATCGGCGTGACCATCGGCATCGTCGTGGCGCTGCCGTTGACGCGGTTCCTGCGGGTACTGCTTTTCGGGATTACCGCTAACGATCCGGTCACGTTCCTGTGGATCAGTCTCGCGCTCTTGCTCGTGGCTGCCGCTGCCTGCTACGTGCCGGCTCGACGCGCGCTCAGAATCGACCCCGTGAAGGCGCTGCGCGTCGATTGATGATGAAGGCTCGCGCTCATTCCATTCTGATCGCGGTAGTCGGGTCGATTCGCGTCGCACGAAGCGCGGGCAACAGGCTGCCCGATAGAGTCATTCCGAACGCCACAAGACCGGCAATGGAGAGCGTCACAGGATCGAACGGGGAGATACCTGCAAGCAGCGCCTGCATCGAACGTCCTGCCAGATAGGATAGGAGAACGCCGACCATACCGCCGATGACAGCCAGAACGATTCCTTCGCGCATTACCGTGGATAGAATATCGCGAGACTGCGCGCCGAGGGCAATCCGTACCCCGAATTCTGCCGACCGCTGCCCCACCGCGAATGAAAGCAAGCCGTGAATCCCAATTCCGGCAAGAAAAACACACAATGCGGCGAACGCCAGAATGAGACGAATTTGAGTGGAACGCGGCGCGGTTTGAAGATCCACAACGTCTCGCATCGTCTGTATTGCGGAAATCGGTAACTCGGGATCTGCCTTTTGAATGATGCGCCGGATCGCCGGAATAAGCGCCGTCGGCTCGCCCGAAAAATGAAAGACCAGGTCCTTCGGTGTGTAAAAGGTCGCGGTACGATCGGGAAGCTGTTTGTATGAGAGATACACCTGCGGCTCGCTCTGTCTCTCGAGCCCTCTGAATCGAACGTCGCCGACCACACCGATAACGGTTCGATCTTGCTGGGCGAATGGAAAGTTATCGAACGCAAAATGGAATCTTCGGCCGATCGGATTCTGTGCCGGCCAATACCGGCGCACGAATGATTCGCTAACGACGGCAACACTCGCGGCATTGATGTCGTCGGATTCACTGAAATCCCGGCCCGCTCGTAGCGAGATCTGCATCGTGTCGAAATAACCGGGAGAAACAAGCCGCATCGCGGCCACCTTGATGCCACTGGCATCATGTTCGGCTTCTTCATTACCTGTACCGGTTATAGGCCAGATCCCACCACCGATGAACCCCATCGGCACCGAACTGATATAGGCCGCATTCGATACTCCTGGAAGCGAACGGACATTCGTGAGAACGTCCGTGTAGAAGGATGCGCGCGCTGAGGCTAAGGCATAGCGAGGCATGGGGAGCCACGTCTGGATCGTCATGACAGAATCTGCGTGGACTCCCGGATCCATCGACTGAACGCGCCACAATGCCCGGATCCAGAGTCCCGCAGAGATCAAAAGGACAAGGGAAACCGCGATT
>JACXTT010003257.1_pt1 | contig 25198 bp, 35 predicted proteins | sample 9270951 | NCBI WGS metagenome assembly JACXTT01 (sample SAMN15532306, study PRJNA645909) | rock metagenome | isolation source: weathered quartz diorite | place: Puerto Rico | collected 2017-06-21
GCCTCAAAGCCACTCAGGATCACGCGCGCGGTCATGTCCCGTGGCGGTGGAGGAAGCACGTGGCCCTGCTCATGGGTATAAGGCAGCCAGCGATCAGGCGTCACGGCTTCAAACCCGGAGAGGCGCACGTCCGCTGTCATGTCACGCTGCGGCGGGCGAAGCTGGAAGGTGGTTGGCTCGTAGGGATGCCACCTGTCAGGTGTCACGGCGGCGGGGGGGACGAGCACGGTCACCACCTGCGCCGTACTGTCGTGCATCGCCCAGGCGGGCGCGGAGACGCGACGCTCCGATGTCAGCCACTGCTGCGGTGGGGTGGCAAAAAACGGGGTCAGCGGGAGACCGTGCACCGTCCAGTCGCGCTGCGGCAAACGGAGCTGGACCACGGTCGGCTCGTAGGGGTACCACCTGTCCAGCGACACAGCCTCGAAGCCCCACACAACGCGGTTGACCGTACCGTCGCGCTGCGGCGGACGCACGGGCGGGGCCTGGTCGTTGCGGGAGGGCAGCCACTGCCCTATCGGCAAGACGGCCTCAAAGCCCGACACACGCACGTCTGCCGTCTGGTCGCGCTGCGTGGAACGCAGCGCCACAGGTTTGACGGACTCCACCAGTTGCCACTGCGAAATGGACGGCGTCACGAGGTTAAGCAAGCGCACATCGCCGCCGTAGTAGCGCGGCCCGAAGTACGCGCCGCCAAAATACGTCTTGCCGAAGTAGTTGGTCAAGTGCGGAAACACCCCGTTCCACTTGAGCCAAGCCACGGCTTCCCGCCGCGGCGGGGGGAGCCGAAACGTCGTCGGCTCATACGGCTGCCACCTGTCGACCGTCGCCGGGGCAATGGGCGGTGCGAGAAAGAGGACCTGGCTCAGATCGTCGCGTCGTGCCCAGGCCACGGTTGGCGCGCGTCGCGCAGACGTCAGCCACTGCTGCGGTGGGGTGGGAGGATACCACCAGAAGCGCCAGTTTTCCGTCCCATCGCGCTGGGGCGGCGGCGGGGGCACTTGATGGGGCTCATAGGGCTGCCAGCGAAAGACGCCCACGGCCTCAAAGCCAGAAATCCGCACGTCCGCCGTCTGGTCGCGCTGGGGCGGCGGAGGTGGCACTTGATGCGGTTCATAGGGGTGCCAAAAGGGGAGTGGGGTTGCCTCAAACCCTGACAGGCGCACGTCCGCTGTCTGATCACGCTGCGGCGGCGGATAGGTGAAGGTGTGCGTCTCGTAGGGCTGCCAACGAAAGACGCCCACGGCCTCAAAGCCCGACAGGCGCACGTCCGCTATTTGATCGCGCTGGGTTGGGCGAAGCTGGAAGGTGGTCGGCCCATAGGGCAACCACTGATCCGGGGTCGCCAGCCCGGCATAGGGTAACGGCTGCACCCCTTTCGCTTCCTCGTGGCGCGGGAGTGGCGGTGGCACAAAGCGCTGCTCAGATGGGCTCCATTGCAGGAGGGGCGTTGCCTCAAAGCCCGAAATGCGCACGCTGGCAGTTTGATCACGGTTCGGAATCGGAAACAGAAAGCGTGGCGGCTGGTAGAGCGTCCACTGATCCGGCGTACTCGCCGACACCGGCAAGAGCGCCCCGAGTGCGAGCAGGACGTCTCCACGCTTCCCCCAAAAGGTCGGCGCCGGGGGCGGCATGGGGGGGTCGTATGAGAGCCACTGCGACACGCGCGTGGCCGCAAAGGGAAAGACCGGGTAGTTGGCGATGTTATCGCGGTTCGCTGGAGGCGGCGGGACCTGGTGCACGTCGATGGGGACCACCCCGGCCCATTGATAATAGGGCGAGGCCGGCGCCGTCGTGAGGGCAAAGACGATGGGGCTCACAACCTGGGGATAGTGCGAAAGGAGTGGCACGCACGTCCCCTAGTGTGTGGCGGCAGCCTCAAGGGCACGCTGAAACGGCACGCAGGGGTGACACGCGGGGGCACCACACGTGGGTGCACTGCAGAGGGTACACCAGCCTCGCGTCTTGCCGCTGCCGGGTGTCACAAAGTACTGACGTTGGCAGTGCGCACACCGCAAACAGTCGCGTTCCACTGTGCCCTGCGGCCCGGTCCAGATGGCGTAGCCGGCGTATTTCATACTGTCGACTGCTTTCCGAGCATGGCCTTCAACGCCTCGTTTTCCAGTTCGGAATGGCGCAGCGCGTCGAGGGCCTTCTCGCGCTCGCTGGCCTCCTCGTTGTAGGTGTCTTCAGCCCGCCGACAGGTATCCGAGCAATGCCCACGCATGATATGCATGGCGGGCCAAAAAGGCCGTCCGCACCAGTCACAGAGCACGGGCATGGCCTCCGTGAGGCGTCCACCTTCGAGGAAACAGCGCTGCGGGCTGGGGTTCTGGTCCGCGTCCCAGGTAAATCGGTTGCGCTCCAGATCGTGGTACATGCCACGATACTGCGGTTTCTCTGGACGTTGCATGATTCAATCTCCTCGATGCGCGCAGCCCGCGATACGACACTGCTGGCGCTCCAGCACGTCCTTCTTCTTCGCGTCAGCGACGGTTTGCCATTGCAGATTGTCCACGCGGTCCCCCGCCGCCCCTATCAGACAGAGTGGGACAATGTGGTCTTTGATATACCCCGGACACGGTCCCACGGTCCTCCCTGTCGCCGGGCAAGGATGGAGGCGTTGAAACGCCGCAAGGACAGCGGCACTGCGGTGGACAGGCGTGCAGTGCACCAACCCCGCGACCGCGACCAGTCCCAGCCATGCCCACTGGCCATGTGTCCACATAGGTGTATCCATTCTACTTCACATATATTTCAACAGTGCAAGGTCGCACCCTACAAGCTCTATATCTACCTTAATGTTATAGTTCTACTCTTCCCAAAGCATTGTGCAGTCGACATTAGGTGTACCGCCTGACGCAATGGACCGCGTCGCCACCCCGTTCGCCGTGCCCACTGGCGGCTCAGGTTCGTAGCCAGGGTTGGCCCACCACTGAAACGTGGCCTGCTGGTTGAGCGCAATGAGCAAGAGAATACCCCCATACGTGGGTTCCGTCATCGTCCCCCCCCGTGCGGTAATCAGCGCGGCAGGCGAGAGGTTTTTGATCTTCGTCACCGTAATGGAGGTGCCCGCCGCGCCGGCTGCCGTAATGAGTGACACGTTGAACTGCGTGGCGATGTTAGCCGGCGTGGCATCCGAGCCAAGAATAACGTGCATGAGCTTGGGACGAGCGGCGGCGGCGCCTTCGAGCGAAATAATCGTCAAGTTGGTGCCAGCCGGGGTAATACGTGCAGCACTGTAGACACCCATGGAGCGGTCTCCTTAAAAGGGCACGTTTTGCCACGCCCAGGGCGTGGTTTGATTGGGCGGTGCCATGAGCGTGGGCTGGAGCACCCCCGGAGAACTGGCGAGTTGCTGCGGTGTCGGCGGGACAAAACGCTGCAACACGCCAGGATAACCCTGTCGACTATTCAGGTACACGGCAACAACCGCCTCAGCACTCAGCCCGTAGTTCCAGAGCCGTGCATCATCGAGGGACCCGGTGAAAAAGCGGCCAATGTCTTGCCGAGTGCCCAGGAGCATGTTCCCTGACGACGGTGCCGTGTACGTATTCACCGTCCCACTCGCCGACCCGAGCGACACCCCATCCAGATACGCGGTCACTGCGTTATTGGCCACGACCGAGGTGTCCGTCGTACAGACAGCCATACAGTGGTGCCAGAGCCCGTCGGTGACCGTTTGGGACGACGCCACGCCGCAAACATTCCCCGCATCCCCGGTCAAGATGACTTCAAGCGTATTGCTTGGCGTGAGACGCACGGTCCAGCCTCCACCAATCGCAGGCGACGTCCGCTTGGTAAAGAGATATTGTTGCAGCCCGGTCGTCGTGGTGCGAAACCAGATGCTCAGGGTAAACGTCGTGTTGGCGAAATTGAACACGCCCGTCGTCGCCGTGTTCACATACCCCGTGCCATCACACCGGAGTTCACCCCATCCACCAAAGCGCGCGGTGTTCAATCCCCAGCCACTTGTCGACGTGGGGGGGAAAGCCATACTCGTGAGGGTGCCATTGTTCACCCCCAGCAGATCGTGGAGCGTCGTTCCCCCCGCCAGGGCTGGAAGGGTGAGGTACCACACTTGTAACCCCGCGTTGAGCGGATGCCCCCAGTTCACAAGCTGCCCTGGTGACAGGGGAAACACCGACAGCGTGAGGGGCCTCATGAATACTGTGCCTGCGCACTGACCACGCGGAGCTGCCAGCTCTGACCGCTGGTCGTCGTAATGGTCTGGCCGCTCCGGTTAATAACATGCGCTCGATACTTCGCCGGAAAGAGGGGCACAGGTCCCAGCACAAAGCGCATGTCGGTCGCCGACACCGGCGCCAGCGCTGCAATAAAGTTGCCGACAAACGACGGCGGCGAAATGTACGAGGTACTCGCCGTGAGGTCAACGTCAGGCAGGTTACTGCCATCGATGAGTGCCACGAGGTACAGTTCGGCCACCACCGTCCCCGCCACAATACCCGTGATGGTGCCCCAGCGACAGAACAGCTCGAACATCGCCAGCATGTCGTCGGCGGCGTTGCCAGCGGCACGCACGTCCAGGTCGGCGGTGGCGGCAGCCAGCCCGGAGCCGGTCGCCAGCGCAGACGTATTGGTGCGGTCTTGCAGGGTGACAATGGCCCGCTCTTTATAATAAATGTTGCCGCCCATACGACCCTCTACCCATGCAGCATGGCCTGCTGCACATCGTCAGCCCCCACCTGTGCGCCAAAAAACGTCGTAATGTTCGACGGCGACGCAACGCTCGAAAATAAGAGCTGGAAACGTGTCGCTGTGGCCTGGGCTTCGGCGGTGAGGTTGGTGAGCGTTGCCCCAACACCAAAAATGTCACTGAACCAGCTCCGAATATTGGCCGAGGTGGCATCGACAAACCCACCCTGTGTCACCGCGAGGTAGCCATTCTGTTTGGCCGCCGAAAGCCCGTCAAAAGCCGAACCCACAATGTTGCGGGTGAGATCGGAGACGGGAATACTGGGGCGCCACACCGTCGAGCCTGACGCTCCGTTATAAAAGGCCGCAACGGAGACCCAGTCGGCATTGGTGATAAACGTGCCCAACGCCGCGGCGTTAGCGGCACTGTTGATGTCCGTTTTGAGCGTCGTCTGTTGAGCCTGCGTCAGGCGCAAGGACATGAAAAGCCTCCTACGTAAGATTGATGGTAATAACCGGACGATTGCCGAACACGTCCGCGTTGGTCACCGTGACACGGTTCGTCGTCCCCACCACCGCCGTGGTCGCCCCGTTCAAATCGGCGCTCTTAAAGAGCGGCGACGTCGTGTCAAGCCCCGAGGCAATCCCGACCAGGACAGACGCCATGAGTTTGAGCGCCTGCCTGGGCGTCAGATTGTTTTCCACCCCATTGGTCAGATCCAAGAGGGCCGCGATAAGGGTGGAGCGTTCCGAGGCAGAGAGGCCATACCCCGTCTTATCCACCACGGAATTGGCCGACACCCCCGCCTCGATTTGAAACGTGTCCATGGTTGTGCCCAGCACCGCCGCCACCGTCGCCGCCGAATAAATGCCGTACGTGTTCGTGACGGTAAAGCCTGCCCCCGCGCCGAGGACCACCGTTGCCGCGTAGAGCCCCACGGTGTTGACGCTATCGAGCAGTGCATAGGACCCCGTCACCAACGGCGGCGTCGTATTCGACTTGTAAATGCGATAGCTGGGCGCCGAGTCGGCATTTTGCGCCTGCCCCGTCGCAGGGTTCTGGGTGCTGGCGTAGAGCGTCAGCGTATCACCCACTTTATAGGACCCAAAGTACGACATTAGCGAATGACTCCACTCCCCGGATCGTCCACCGGCGAGTGGCCTCGACCCAGTGGGCCACTTCCACACACGACAGGCGGCGCTTGATAGGCCCCAATGGACGGTGGGCTGTTCAGCGGTACGCCGTCAAAATCCGTACTGAAAAGGGTCGCAAGGGGCGGTTCCGTGCTCACACAGTTTGGCCCTGTAAAACCACACCCGGCCTGGAAGGCCGGACCCGCGCCACCGCCACCAGCCGTCACGTTAATTTCTGCCGCACTCGTCCAGGGGTTGCCGTTGATTTCTGAGAGCGCCACGAGCCGTACGTAACGCCCCGTGGCGGGGGAGAAGCTGGCGATTTTCTGCGAGGTGTTTGCCGGAAACGTAGCGTCGGACACTGGCGTGCCCCACGTCGAACCGTCGACGCTCACAAAAAACTGGTAGTGGGCAATGGTACCGTTGGGACTGCCATCCTGGCGAGGAAGATAGATAAATCCGTTCACGGCATAGGACGCACCCAGATCGAGAATAAGCGTATGGGGCAGCGGCGCAGGGGGTGCCGTAAACCATTGTGTGTGCCAAAACGTCGTCGTGTTGCCGTCAATCGCGTTGGTCGCTGCGCCATTTCCCCCGACGAGTTCTTGCGAATCGACCGAGATAACCCGAAACTGCGCCTGGGGGATCGTCCCCCCCACGCCAGCAATGTGGAAGGATGGACCCACCGTGAAGGACGGCGTGTCACACGCAGTCACGGCAGGTGCGGTAAAGTGGAGGGTCGTGCCACTCCCCTGCACACTCAGAATGAGACAGCTAAACGCTGCCACTGCCCCGGACGTCCCAGCCCACAGCGTTTGCAGAGTCGTCGGCACTGACGTGATCCCAGTGAGCGTCGCCACGAGCGGATTCGACCCCAGACTTGCCGTCACCGTGGTGGAGGTGGTCGAGGGGCCCCAGTAACATCCAGCCGCTGGACAGAAATATTCCTGAAGGTACACAGGAAACGGATAGGTGGGCGCTGGATGGTTCACGCTGAGCATCATGGGCGTCGACGCGCACTGCAAGCGACGATCTCCTACCGACTGCGCCGACGCGGTACACGGGACGAGCATAAAGAGGAACACGAGCACTGGTAGTGGCATCATCCGGTAGACCCCGATTTCGTCGTGAGTTTGGCCATCGCCATTTGCCAGGAACGGTCCAGGGCCGGTTGCTGTTTGCCCATGTCCGATCCCAGCCGGGCGAGCGCCACATCGACCAGCACAGTGGGGTACGACAGCAAAACCTCGTCGTCCAGGTTAGGACGGTCGATGCGCTCGATATACACCCCGGCAATCAGGTAGTTCGTATTCGTGTTGGTATCCGGGGGCGGAAACAGAAAGATCTGACGTTTGGACACCGTAAATTGCTTCGGACGACCCGGGACAAGCGCCGTTTGCCGCGCGAAGCTGTTGGGGTCGACGTAGGTCAGGTCGTCGTTCTTCAGGCCATCATTCAAGTAAATACCGCGCTTGTTTTGCACCCGCATGAGGATCAGCCGCCCATAATCAGACGGCATCGGATAGGACGCAATCGTCGCCGTCGTCACCGCAATCTGTGGGTTCGTGACCGTGTAGGCTTCGAGGTCCGAGACTTCCACGACGTCGAGAAGGGCCTGGAAGAGGTACAGTTCGAGTTCAGCGGCGTCCACCTTCTGCGTCGCCGGATCGACCAACCCGAGGCGTTCCGCCCGTGTCATCATGATGTCCAGCAGATCGGAGTAGTGCAAACTCATAAGCCATACCTGCGATACCGTCCACGCCCCACGCGCTCACGCGCCGTGTAAAAGCGCTGGCGCTGCCGCGCTTCATTATTGACCACGCTGCGCGTCAAGTGACCACGTTCATCGGTCAGCTCGGGGACCACCCGGCCCTGATCGGCGGCCATGCGATAGAGCGTTTCCGCTTCTACCATAGCCACGTAGGCTTCGGCGACTCCATCGCCGCTCTGCGTGGGCTTCTCCACCGCCTCAATGGCATAGACCTGATCGGGAATTGGTTGCAGCCACATCTGCCCCTGTGTCAGCGTAAACCACGCCGGTTTGCTGGTATTCGCGGGCGTCCGCAGGAGGTTGTACCGCGCCGGATCGTAATACTCCAGGTTGGTGGGTTGGAGGCCATCCAGGGTATTACAGAGGAGCCCGGAACGGTACGTCTCTAGCGGCGCCACATAGCCGTAGTTGTCAGGGAGCTGATAACGCTCCACACCCGTCTGTGTCACGAAAAGCTGGCGGTTAATGCGCAAAAACATTTGCAACTGATAGCACGTCGCCAGGTACCGCACCGCCACCCCCAGATACGTGAGCAGTTCCGCCTGGTCTACCATGCCCGTGCTCATATCGACCAGCCCCAGGCGCTGAGCCCGTGGTACCATCTCGGTCAGGAGTCGTGTGGCGTCGGCCATGGTCACTGCCCAAACTCAATGAGATTGATACTCCACGTCGACGCGACCCCTACCGTCGCTGACGTCGTTGGGGTGTGCTCCCCAAAAAACACTTCGAGAAAATCCCCACTAGTCAAGAAAATGAGCCGCGACATCGTAAACGTCTCCGCCGCAGCAATGAGCTGTTTCACGTTAAACGCCGACCAACCACTGCCAGGACTGCTGCCGTTTTTAAAGAGCTGCGTACTCACGCTCGCACTCGCCACCGTCGATGAATCCCACGTGGTCACCGTATCCACGCGATACAGCCCTGTGACCTTCGCCGTGTAGCGACTGTTGGATGTCGTAAACTCGTGCGCCGTGTCCTGCTCCACCACATCCCATGTCCCTTTCGCCGTGCCAGATGCCACCAGCGTCTGGGTAATGGACTTGCGCACCTGCACGGCGGGCCAACCCAGATCGGCGGATTGCTGCGCGGCGGGATTGGACACCTTGAAGTTAGTATTGGTGATGGACGATTCTGTCAGGAACTTACCGCTCCCAAAGTTCGCTGAATTATTCGTCACGACCGTGCGATCACTCTGCGACAGGCATATTTGATTCTGGGGAGCATTGGCGAGGCTTTGCACAAAGTGGTTACCGTCGATGGTCACCCGCGTTGCCAGTTGGGACGCGCTCCCCGCGACGTTCACCGCGCAACTGTTGACTTGTTGTCCGTTATCGATGAATCGATTATTGCGAAAAATGTGACTGGTCTGGGGTTGGGTGACCGTTGTAGGAACGTCCACCCAGACGGTGTAGAGGGTTTTGTTGCCCGTGAAGAGGCACCCGTCAAATACGAAGTGTGCCACGTTTTGCAGCCGTACCGTGTACTGGCCACCCGTCGGTGCACTATCGAACTCGCATGAGCGAAACGTCTGCAGCTGCGGATAGACCGTCCCGGACGTCGCGACGGCAAAGAACCCCAGCGCATTGTTCGTGAGGCGCAGCTTCTGAAAGAGGTTCGTGGTACTGGCGCCATCGAGCTTGAACGCTGACACAGAGGTGCTCGTAAAGTTGGACACGGTCACATCGACCATGGTGAGCCGCGACACGCCACTCAGATAAATAGCAGACGCGGTGCCACTCGCGGTGCTGCCATCTATGCCAAAGCCACCCCAGAGGACCGGCGACGACGCAGAGGCGAGCGTCAGCACCACGCCGCTCGTCATGCTAGGCTTGAGGACACTCTGGTCCGCCCCAGACCCAAAAAGGGACACCCCGGCAGGCACAGTGACCCCTGCGCCCAGGAGACACACCCCCTGGGGCACGTAGACTGCGGGCACCTTGGAGCCCCCCGCGGCGGTGAGCGCGGCCTGCAGCGGCACGTCCTGGTTCGGTGTGGTGCCATCGCACACCATATTAAAGTCGCGCCTCGCGTCAATGACGCGGTCGAGGCGTGCCCACTGCGTGCCCGTATCTACCCAGAAGCCCCGCACGGTGTCGGTGAGCCGCGTCAGGCGCCCCAGACGGCCCGGCGTCGGGAGCTGCGCCGTGGCGATGCTGGGGATCTGCGGCGTAAAACTGCGACGATCCGTGACAGCGGTCACGGCGCCGTTGGTAATGGTAATCGGTCCCATGAGCCAGGTCGCGTCCGCCGGGAGGGCGGGTTCCACCGTGCTGATGCAATCCACATAGAAATTACTCGACGCGAACCGCTGAAAGTTGGACCCTGGAAGCGTCGAGACATTCGCGCCTGATGCCACCGTCCAGGCCGTTTTGGTGCCACTGCTACAGGCCGTACAGCCCAGATTGGGCGCAGCATAATTGATTGCCACCGTGCCACTGGCGCTATCGGCGGTGACATGGTTCCCTGCCGTAGTGTAGCCATCCACCGCAATGGCCGAGACCGTGCACGAGTTACTGGTGCCGTGCAGCCCCCCACTCATCACCATATCCGTGGGCTGCAACCGCGTCAGGACAGCGGGAAGCTCATTGCGCAGAAAGGTTTGCAGGAGCGTCTTAAAGGTCGCCAGGCCAGGATCCGGCATAGCGTTAAACGTCTCGTTCCCCGCACCAAAGGCCACGGGGCACAACGTGTGGTGCAATAGAAACAAAAGTGACAAAATGAGACATTTGTTGCGACGATACACCTTCACGACCCCCACAGCTTCGGACTGGCCATCACAAAGAGCAAAAACGTATTCCCCGGCGCTGCAATGGCCCACAGGGTGTCCGCACTGGCGATGTCAATAAACTGCGCACCACCAACGGTGTCGATGCCTGGCACACTCACAAAATACCCGGTTGACGCGCTCACCGCCGACGTCGCACCCAGATACATGCCACCCTGATTTCCACTCTCCGAACCGAGACGCACCCGTGTCCCACCCACAGCACCCGTCGCCAAAAGGGTCGCCGCGTCATCTTTCAGGGTCACTTGCGATGTCACAATCGCCATACGTACTCCCCCACGCTAATAGCCAAACGCACTGCACCGTAAGATATCGTTGGCCGTCCAGTTCGCAGATGCTGCACTCGTATTAAAATTGCCAATGGTCGCCGTCGTGGTCGTCCCCGCTGTTTGTTTCGTGATAAAAGTCGTGCTTGAGGTCGTCGTAATATCATTACAGGCGACGACCCAGCCCGTTGTTGCCGTCGGGAGTCCAATAACGCCGCTAGCAGTCGCCGTGGAACCAACGTTAACCGTAAAGGCACACGTACCGTTGTTGGTGGGAATCGACGGCGAGGTGCCAAACCCAGAGCTAATGGTTGGGGCCGTGCCCGAACACAGCAGGACGCCGCCCACCTGATAACTGCCCGCCGAAAACGTCCCTGGAATCGTGGAGCCAATCCCCGTAAAGGAGGACGCCACGAGGAAACTCAGGAGTACCGCGCTGCCAATGACTCGAAGCGCCACGCGCATACATGCTCACCCCTGGGTGTAGTAGACGTTGCCTGAGCACTGCTGCACAGTGCTGGTGACGAGCTGCAAACTGGTGCCCTTGGCGGTGGCAAACCACGGCATAAAGCGCAGATCGCGGATGACCCCTTGGCCACCAGTAAAATTCTGGACGGGGACGAGGGTAGTAGGGGTTGAGTCCTGGATTGTCAAGTTATTTGCGCCGTTACAAAACACCTCCCAACCGTACACGTTAATCACCTGCCCAGCGACGAGCGCCACCAGCGTCGTCGTCGCCGCCGATGAGACGTTAATCACGACACGCTGGAGCGTCAGCCCGGACGAAAACTGTTGGGAGTGGACCCAGGACAGCGGCCACAGGAGCAGGGCCAGCATCAGCAACAGACTCATCAGCACCCGCATTAGCGTCTCCGTAGCGCGTATTGTTTGATGAGGCCCACGCTCGACTGCGACCCCCCAAAGGTGACCGTGGCGCGCGGTGCGCTCCCCGTCAACCGTGCGTAGCACCCACGGGTAAAATACCCCGCCTTGCGGCTAAAGGCGTACACTTTAGGCTCAAACGGCGCACTGTTGGCGAGCGTAGGTCCAATCGTGTTTGAGATGTTCGTGACCATCGACTGAATGTCGGCGTCAAACAGCCCCATCTGATTATCCACAAGGCCACCAGGGACGAGCGCAAATTCCTCGATTTTGCCCGGACCGAGAAAAATAAAGCCCGATTTGGTCAGCGGCAACACCTGCGGATGGCGATTCCACCATCCCCCAAGCCGCGCACCAGTCTGGATGACCTGATCGTAGAGGATGTGCCCAGCCGTGGTTCCCACCGGAATCGACAGTGCCCCCAAACGAAGCTGCGTCAGTGCAGCCATGGTGAGTGACGAAATCGTCGTGCCCACCTGAAACCCATCCACCCACATTTGAATGGAGCCGTCCGCGCCGCCCGAACCGACCGACACCCCAACTTCCACGAGGTGCCACTGATTTAGCCCTAAATCCGTCGCCCGTGTGTTGGCCCCAATCGCCGTCACGCGTGTCTGCGCCAGGACAAGCTGCGGCCTGGTCGCGGTCGATGCGTAGAGCGTCACCGTTGCCTGATCCGTGGCGCCTGTCGATTGCATCGCGAAGAGACAGGGACGATCCAATGCCGCCTGCACCAGGTTGTTGGTCACCTGGACATAAAACGAGGCCCAGATGGTCGTGTTGAGCGCACTCGCCCAGGACGTGTCCTGGACATACGCATCATTCGTCCCGAGCGACAGATCAATGTGGGCGCAGTAAGCGCCGCGCCAGGGAACGGGGTCGGGAAACATGCCCAGGTTGGTCACCAACTTGACATAGTGATCCGCCGTGAGCTTACTATCCGTGTCGGTCTTCCCGGCGCTCCACTCGGTAAAATCGCCGGTCTCAAATTCGGACTCAAATGTGTAATAGTCAGGCATATCTCGGGCCTAGCTCCACCACACCGGGATCGACAGGCGTTCCACTAGCGAGCGCCAGACATTGAATCGCGCGCATACAGGACTCTTCGAGTGCCACCAGCGCCAACTCGCGTACCCGATGTGCCACAGGGCTCCCTGTTTGTGGTACGAGCGCCAGCACGTCTCGGGCAAGGGTATAATACTGCAACCGTATTTGCGCCATTTCGCACGCCGTTTGTACATCGACCCCATGATACATAAAGGCTTTTAAGCGTGCATCATTCTGCACTGAGTCACTCCACCCATGCGAGATGCCGAAACGGTGACGCCACAATACCCGGCTTCTTCTTAAGGCCACGTGCCACTGCCGGAGGGAGCGGAAAGCGCCAATTGGCCAGTTGCTCCCACATCGCCATATGACCGTGACCCACATCATTGCGGTACATGAGCCCCGGAATACGCAAGCGCTCCGCGCGCGCGAGGAGCGTCTGGGTTGCCCGGTCCACCGACGGTCCCACCGCCGTGAGGGCACCGATCACCCCATCAGTTGGGGCCGAAAAGAGCTGCCCCTCCACGTCCTGGACGCCCGACTTCCAGAGCCACGGGAGGTCCGCCTCATCCACAATGACCGGGACATCCGCAGGGGCGCGGTGGTGCTTGTCGCTCGCCGGATACGGAGGAATAGCCAGACGGATGGCAGCAGCGACGCTGGCACTCTCCACTTCCACTCGCGCCAAGGGGGATTGCGCGAGTGCGGCAAGCACCACCCCAAAGGGTTCTTCCCAGAGTTCCACAAAGTTCTGAATAGCGTCATAGCCGAAGCGACCGGTCGGTTCGAGCACGTAGCGCCTGGAGGGTGTCACAATCAGATTGAGGTCAAAGGGTCCTTTATAGTGCCCCTGGCGCAACATCGCGGTAAAGGGGCGGTGCAGCGCCCCTGCCCAGGCCGGTTCACGGTCGTACGCGTAGACCAGACTGCTGGAGCAGCCCGTGGCCGGGCCAATGTCGCCCGCCATGAACTTCTTGGTTTCCTTGGTGGCATTCCAGGCCCCGTCGATCCAATCGGAACCGTTGAACCACCCCTCACAACTGACCTCAACACCCTCCTCAAAGTGTTGCAACAGAAAATCCGCCGGCACCTTCTTTTCCAAGCAATCAAGTTGGAACAGCAGTTCTTCGGCATCTTTCGACACGAAGGTGCAGACGGCTTCCTGGTCGCCAGACGGCTTGAAGACCCACCGATCACCGCGCTCCTGGACAAACGCCCTGGCGGTCTCATAGGACCGAAAGCGGTACGTTTCTGGCACATCGAGCCCCAGACGGTGACAGACCTGCACAAAGTACCACCGATCCATTTCCAGGCGGTCACAGCACACGGCGCCACCCACCACGGCGCGGCCCATTTCTATGAATTTTGCCGCTTCTGCGCCAAGCTTGGACGTGCCAAACACGATAATATCCGTAGCACGTGGACGCTCCGTGGTATGGGGCACGATGCCAGCAAGGTTGGCGCGGGACCAGTCTTCATCAATGCGCAGCACCACGTCCTCGCCCTCTTCTGCAAGGCGCGCTGCCAGGCAGTCCCCATCCCCATTGGCACTCCACACAAAAAAGCGCGGCATGGTCAGGATCGTCCCTGCTTGCCCTTGGGTTTTTTCTTGGTCGGGGTACGTGCCATGTCCTCGGGCACCATCCCAATGTCGTGCGAGCCGACGTTCTCGTGCTGACTGCGCCCCGTGGACTTAGCCTTTTTTTTCGCTTTCACCGGGTTTCTCCTCACATGTACCGTAACACCACCTCCAGTCACGGGGACCGAACGGTGCCCACTCTTCCAGTAGGTCCACCACAGGATCGAGCGTCCAGTTGGTGGTTGACGTCAAGTACAGTGGTACCGCACCCTCATCCTTTTTCTGCGCCGCTTTCACTTCCACTTCCACTCGGCGTCTCCTCGCATTTAATCCCACACACCCACCGGTATGGAAGGGACACGTGCAGCCAAAAACTCTCTTCCGGTAGGTCCGCCACAGTATCGAGCGTCCAGTTGGGGGTTGGCGTCAAATACGGTGGCACCGCACCCTCATCCTTTTTCTGCGTCGCTTTCACTTCCACGCTGTTCCTCCTCAGATTCCACTGGCTCCATCGGCGCCGCAGCCGGATACAGCTCCTCGGCGTCCTTGACCTCTTCAACGTCTTTGGCCACCTCGTCCATTTCGTCTGGTGCTGGCACGTTACCCATCCTTCCTCTTCGCTTTTTTGCGAATACCATGTTTGGCGAGGCGCTTGAGCCCCGCCTCCGACTTCACCCCTTTGGTCACCTTCGTAGCCTTGGCAAAGGCCACACTGTCCGAGTCCCCCTGCGCCTTAAAATCTTCCGCCACTTTCCCCCGCGTGGCGCGCGCTTGCGTCCCCTGCTTAAAGGAGCGTTTTTTCCCTACCATACGCCCTTTTCCAGCTTAGATGAGGGTCGCCGCCGACACCCCAACCAGACCGCTATAGTTCCCACCAGCATTAAACATGGCCGCACCCGTCACCGCCGCAGCGCCCGAGCCGATGGAAAAACGATTGTTACAAAAGACCCCAGTCGACGCTGCCGTAAACACCATGGCCTTGGTCGCACCGGAGGTGTAATTAGCAATAATGTTATTGATGACCGTGAGATTCGAGGTGTCCGTCGTCAACCCCTGAATCCCTCCAACACCGGAGCTATACGCCCCCAGAAACTCATTGTAGCCGTCAGGATCGCCGATGGTAATCCCATCCCCACCCACAATCCGAATAGCCGTGGTCGTCCCCGCCGTAAAAAAGGGCGTCGCCGCCGTCACATCCATAAACTTGGAACTCATGACGGTCATGCGTGTGGCCGCAGCCGTCGTGAGGATACCCAGCACCGCCTGGTTCGTCGCATTGGCCAGACGCATGGTGTTGTTGAAGTACGTAAAATCCGCTGCCTTGACATTCATCGCCGCCGTCACGGACGCCACGCCGGTGGCATCGATAACCACCCCCGCGAGGACGTTGCTGCCCGCATTAATGTCCCAGGACGCCCCTGCTGCAGTCGTGAGCGTAAACGTGGGTCGGTCAGCCCCATAGCCAAATCCAACCACAGTCACCCCAGAGATGTTGAAATTGATGCCCGCCGCCGCCGTGATATTTTCGGTATGCCCTGGGAGAATAACGACGTAATCGCCCTTATCCGCACGACACTTATTATAGGCCGTTTGGAGCGTGGAAATCGGGCGCAGTGAATCATCCCCGACATTATTGGCACGACCGACGACCGAGTTGACAAAGAAGATCTTGCCGGTCGTGAGGAGCGGAGTGATATTGAGATAGGGTGAGCCCTGTCCCGCGAGCAGTCCGGGCATCGCTGTCAGCGTCATCGATTATCCCCCACGAGGGCTCACCAAGGGTGGTGGCGCCTCACACAGACACTACGCAGGCTCTTGCGTCGCTGATGACGCACGCTCTGCGCGCAGTTTGGCAACGGTCGCGTCGTACTTGACCTGGACCCGTGGGTCCATGGGCACGCGATACAGCGCCGCCGATCCTTCCTGGATCATCTTCGCGAACTGGGTCACAGAGATACCCAGATCCCGAATCGCCAGGATATTCGGGTTCGTTGAGGGCAACGCGAGTTTTGACACCCGCCGAGATACAGGAGGAGCGGGGGAAGGTGGTGTCTCCACGAACGCGTCCGGGAGGTCTCCCACCTCCGGTAGCTCTTCCTGGTGCGCCAACACGCGACGTAAGCGCTCTTCTGCGGCATCGTAGAGGGCCGCGCTCCACTCCAACTCCTTACAAATCGTCAGCTTGCTCCACTGCCGCATTTTGAGTTCGAGAAAACGCGCATACGCCAGATCGTCAAGGGTCTCAATCAACTCCTCTTCGATGTGCTTCCCAAACGCGATGGCGTCGAACCCCTGCCAGTATTTGCGCGGATCAGTGCGCTGCGCCGTATTGCCCCTGAGCCGCGCGATGGAGCGAAAATTGGGCTCCGTGTTATCAGGATCGAGCATGAGGAGTCCCTGTTGCCAGGCACGAACCTTTTCCTGGTTAAAACGCTCCCACGCCGTGTGCCAATCGATATCGTCAGGGCGCGCGCGCTGCATTTGCTCGTAGGTCGGAAGCGACGCCGCAAAGTCCTCTTCGAGCGCCTGCACGCGCTGAAACACACGGTTTTTGCTCAGTGTGTCCAGCTTGGGCGGCGTCCCGACCGTGAGCATCTGGCGCTCCCTGGCCAGTTGATGTTCGAGCATCTCCACGTCAGGGGCGACACCTGCCGCACGCGTTTCAGGATCTCTGAGCATGGCTTCAGCGCTGGCGATGGATTCTTCAAGTGACTTGCGCTGGTCCACGGTCAAATACGACTTGGACGCCAGCGTGTCAACGCTCAACTCTTTAGCGGTCAGGGTGGGCACAGCGTATACCCCTCTTCAAAGGCCCGTGCCGGCGACCACGACTCGTAGCCATCAGCATAGCGCACAAAATAATCACCGGGAGCCGGACAGCCGCGCGCAATAAACACCTTGTCCCGGTAGAGCATCTCGCCGCTCACGAGGGTGAGCGCCACCTGCGAGTGTGGATCGGCCAACACATCCACATGCAAAATTTGCTCGGCTTCCACCGTCTTGTGACACACCCACTGCCGTAAAGCCATACGCTACCCTGCGTACTCAAAATGGCCATAATCGTGAAGCGAGGACCAATCCCCGCCCCACACATTGTGCGGATCGAGACTTTTCCAGTACGCCCCTAACGGTGCATACTCCTTGCCATCCTGCACATACGCACCATTGCGAAAGAGGAGCAGATCCCCTGCGAGACGATGGACATGCTTACTGTTGAGTGTGTGCGATGCCCCAATGGCCACGAGCCGCGCCTGTTCTTCCGGCGAACGTGCCACCGCATCAATCACCACTTCATCGTAACTGTGCGCCCACAGAACGAGGCGGGCAAAGAGGTTCGAGAAATGGACTTGCTTTTCATTCAGTGTCATCGTGCGTGTCACCCGCCCTTCATCACCTTGTTCCCTGTGGACTGGCGCGTGCGATGCGAACGAACGCCCGACCCACCGCTGGTACTGCCCAGCCGTCCTGCTTTCCCCGACTTGCCCGTACTTCGAAGGTCGTTATCGTAGGGACCATCCGGGAGCGAGCCGGGCTGGCCTTTCAGACCAGAAAACTGGGGCATTTTGCACTTCACACCATCGACGGCCACAGGGCACCTCCTTGTATGCTATACTCTCCACGTCGGGTTGGCCTAGCTAGCCTAAATTTCGCGGCCTGTTCCCGTGAAAGCCCGACAACCCCATAACCTGACAGGAGGTTGTCATGGCATCCCAAATCCTAGTCATCTGCACATGTAGACACTGTAACAAACCCTTCAGCGTCCCCGAATCGAGAATTAAAGCGGGACGAGGCAAATTCTGCTCCAAAGTGTGTAAAGATCTGTCCGCAAAACTCTCGCCAGAAGCGAAGGTGCGCAGCGCTGCAGGACTCAAACAAAAACGCAGCGCGAACATGCGACGATATCGCAGAGAGGACCCCAAAAAATTCCGTAAAAGAGATGCCACATACAAAGAGTCGCGTAGAGCTGAACTATCACGCAAAGCAGTCATATACAACCGCGCCCATCCTGATGTCGTGCGACGTCGCGAAGAAAAGCGACGCGCAAGAAAGCTCAATGCACCACTCAATGATCTCACGAAAAAACAATGGGAAGCCATACTGACTACGTACAATCACCGATGCGCCTATTGCAAGCAACCATATCAGCGACTGGAGATGGACCATGTCATTCCCCTGTCAAAAGGTGGATCGCACACGAAGAGCAATGTCGTACCTGCATGCCGTTCGTGCAACGCCCGAAAAGGTCAAAGTTTATTGGTACCTTTTCAACAGGGGTATACACTGTAAGTCATTGATTTTATTACGTTACAGCCCCAGCCATGATCCAGCGCCAATCGAGCACAAGAAAGCTCCATCGTCCATAGCCGCTCGCCTTGAGCTGAAAGGTTTCAAAATCCACGATACTGCGAAAATCCGGCTTGGTTTGATCAAACCAGATGCAGTTTTCCTTCATGAGCGGCTCGTTGACCAACGCCCAGTTGGTCGTGGACGTCCAATACAGCGGCACCTCAATCGTCGCCGTGTTCGCTTCCGGGTTGGAGGTCCGCCGGGCGTTGTCAGGATCCCCCGGCGATTGCTGAATCTCCATGGCGCGCTGTTCAAGTTCAATAGGGACTTCCAACTTTGTTGGAATAATGTTGGTAATATACCCCTGGTCGTTGGCAAAGCGCCGCATTTGCTGCCGCGCGGCCCGATACGCGGTCGGAGACAGTTCGGCGACCGTGACATTATTAAACCCGGTCGCCGTGGAGACCCCAGGGACACGGGTAACGTGCGCCGTCGAGGCCAGCGGCACGCCCTCCGAGCGCGAATAAAAGTACAGATCGTTGGAGGACATGAAGTTCCAGAGACGCGCCCCGTGAATTTGCCGCGTGATAATGCCTGATCGCACCATCTTGCGATAACGGTCACCGCGCATAATCCCGGTGAGATCGTCGTCCAGCATCCGCCGCGTCCAGCGTAGAGCCTGCGCGAACTCAATATGGGTCGCTACGGCGTTATACTGCTCCCAAAAGCGGGTATACTCGAGGTTGCCCTCAAACTTGTCCCAGATAGGGAGTTCCCCGACCGAACCCCGACGCTCCTCAAAGGAGTCCGAGGTTTCCATGTCAAACCACAGGTCAAGCTGGTCGGTCACGGATGCCAGCTCAAAATCCTTAATCTCGCGGTATCTCCGATCAACAAGAGATTGGAATGAGGCTAGATCCTGTAGCGCCATACCAGCGTACCCTTTCTGCGATCCTCAACATCCTAAGCGTATTAGGAGTTTTTGTTGTAAAAATGCAACGTGGCGATGGCATCGACCCATGCCAGGTTGTTCTGCTCGTCAATAATGACGTTCACCACCCGCATCGCTGTCCCCGTCCCAAAGGCGATAATCCCATTGGCCTGCACGAAATTGGTCGTCAGCTGAATCGTCGTGCACGCACGTGAGTACGGCACGCGGATAAACTGATCGTTGACGGCCAGGGCATTCAGAAAGGCAATACCCACGGTTTCCGAGGTGTTATCCGAATGTGCACTAATCTTGCGAATAGACCCGGCGTTGTTGCCCACCTTACCCTTGACCAGACCCCCGGCCATATTGATCGTGCCGATGGTCGCTGCCGAGATGAGCGTGCCTCCCGCCGAGGCGGTCGTGTTGAGAACAATATTAGCTGGGGTGAGTGTGGTACCCTGCAGGACCGTTCCTGCCGCCGTGCCCCCAGCGATCGGGAAGCGAAAAATGTTGAACGGGCCACAATCCACCCGCGCAATATTTTCCAGGGCCGGGAGACCGGCGGAGACCGCAAACAGGAGCGTCCCCGGTTCCTTCGTCGGCGCTGTCTGCGACGTCGTCGGATCAATCAACACGCCCACGACATCGGTCATGGACGTGGCCGAAGCGGGATTGGTGGCCTCACCAATATTCGTCGCCGTCGCCTCGCGCACGACCATCTGCCCCGCCGTGCCCGTGAGGCCCGCTGAGGCATAAAAATCGAGTATGAAGCTTTTCTCCCCAACCACGTTCCCAACTGCTACTGCCATGAGAGTCTCCCTCCTCTGGCGTTAAAACGGTACAATCGCCCGCGGGTTCTCCGCCCACAGACGTCTATCCCGCATCATGGTAGCCTCCGCAAAACGGCGGCTCATCTCCATCTCCTGGGCATAAGCCCCCTCAACGGCGTGATACAAATTCGTGGCGCCAACTTGTCTGCAATAATCGCAGCCCGTCCTGTCCGTCGAAAATCCGTACACCAAGCTGTAGTTGTACTGCGACAACCACTTCCTGGGCATCTTGTGTTCGCACGACGTGCACAGGGAGAGGGTCTTGCGTAGTCCCAGCATGTCACGCACAAACGAGGCCATGCCATCCGGGCGGCGCCACTTGTGCAGCGGCAATGCGCGCTCAAACAACGCCCCCGTGCGTGTCCTGCAGGTCTCTCCGATCTTCACGCAGCCCCTTTTCGATCAATGTGGACACTCGATGGCTGTGCTTGCGAGACGATACCCGCACATCGCACACACCCACGCCTCCAACGCGTTCGCACCGCCGTACGGGCGAAAATCGTGGTGGCCATCGGCACAAAACGAGGGCGCCACCGGGCAACGCTCACACAGTGCGAGAAAGATGGCAGACGTCTGCGGACCAAGCAGCGGCTGCGTGATGACACCGCCACAGCGAAAACACCGCGTCCTGTCCATGGCGCCCCCCTACCACTGCAGGTCTGGGGCCGAACCAAAGGCCCAATCGGGGGAGCCGCAGAACGGACACCCACTCCGCGACCCGACCTGGGTAAAACTGTCCAGGTTCATCGCAAGCTGGTCGGCAGGGGTTCCCACGGGAATCTGGTAGACCGTACCCGTCTTGACGGTGGTAAAGACCGCCTGCTCGGGCTCAGACGTACGCACCGGATCAATCCCGGCAAAGCCGCACACGCTGCAACGCACCCGCAGATCGACCTGGGTCTCGTAGGGGTTATAGCCGTAGCTGGGGTACGTAACGAGACGTGGGCGTGTCATGCCGTCCTGACGTTGCGCTTATACGCATCTAGACGCCGCGCTTTCTCGGCGATGGAAAGTCCGTCGTAGATGAATTTCGCGGCGGCTCTCATGTCTTTGGGCCAGTCTTTTGGCCAGGCTTTTTGTGCTTGCAGGTTGATAATTTCGTCGCGCTCGCCCTGCGTCAAGAGATCTACGGCTTCGACCGTGCGACTCGTGGCTGAGCGCCCATTCCCACTGCCGACAGTGCCGACAACCGTGGCACGCGTGGCCTCGCGTCGCCCCTCCTGCCGTTCGTGCTGCACGCGCAAATCGGACACCATCTGCCGCAAAATCCGCCCGTCCATCTGCTTCTCCCCCATCCCGTCCGGGGCACCAAGGGGGATCATCACACGCGGATCATTCGGATAGAGGAGCTGATTGATGGGATCAGTCGCAAACGCGTCGTATTGCTCCCAGATGGCCTGGTAGAGTGGGGAGGTGCGGTCTTTCAGGTCAGGGTGCAGATTTTGGACGAGCGTCTGGACAGTGGAGCGGGTGCCCCATTCGCGCAAGCGGTTATCGACGTGGGTCGAAATGTCTTCTGGTTTGAGTCCCGCAGGTGCTGCCGTCGGTTGTCCAGCTTGCAGCAACACCTGCTCAACGGCATTAAGCGCCTCATTATCGCCGTTAATCCACCGGTTGAAGGCGTCTTTGACCTCCCCTGGCTGCAACGCTGGTCTGGATGTGGGTGTCGTGCGTGGGGCGGCCTCGCGCTCGGAGAGGCGCCCTTCGAGGCGCGCAATGCGCTCGGTCAGCGCGTCACGTTCACCACGCGTCCGCTCCCACTCGGCGCGTGAGCCGTTCACCTGGGCACGCCACCGTTCTTGCTGCTGTTTGAGGTCAGCGTTTTCACGCCTGAGGGTTTCGACAGGGTCTTCTGCAGGCGCCGTCTCGGGGACAACACCGTCAACGTCGGACGAATCTTCCAGGCTCACTGCGGTCGCAGGTTGGCGAGGTTCGCGGCTGCTGGCAGGCGAGGTTGTGGGGCTTTCGGCCATGGCAAGAGTCCCTCTGAGAATCGCGTATGCGGGAATGTGCCCTGCAGCACCATATTCGATTCCCGGCGAAACGGTTCCTGCAGAAGTGCTCTTGCGTGGAAGTGTAGACCGTGTCCGACATATTTGTCAAGAAGTGGACACAGATGTGTCAGATAGGAAAGCCCTGACGGCGTGGAGGAGAGGGAACAGGGGGAGACGTGTCATTGTCAGGCGTAGAGGGTTCTGGCTCACCTGCGTACGTACGCAGCGTCACGAGAAACGCGTCATAGTGCGCCTGAAAGGGATCGGGAAGTTGCGCCATGGTATAGACCTCCTCGAGGAGGCGCCGCACCATGTGCTTGGTCCCACGGTGAAATTGGGTCTGAAACTCCGGTGTGCCCACCGCATCGAGACGCGCATTCGTCTGAAGGAGCAACGGAGTCAAGAAGCGATGGAGCAACACAGACCACCCACGCGAGCGCACGAGCTGCGCCACGGCGTCCCGCTCCTCAGCGCTCAGGGGGGAATTGCTCGAGTCTACGACGTGGCGATACGCACCTCTACGATCTCGCGGCACCGTTTCTCCCCCCTTGCCCGCCACCCGAAGCGAGCATGCCCTGCACAGCCTGCGCAAATTGGGGCGAAATCGCCCCGGTTTGATGAAAGGATTGCGCCCCCTGCTGCAGTTGCGCCAGTTGCTGTTGCGCATCCTGCTGCTCGTACTGCCGCAGTTGCATCTCGAACGTGGCAATTTGCACCTGGGTGGCGAGTTCGCGGAGTTGCGTTTGCCGCAGGGCAATCTCCTCGGGGTAGACCTCATCAAAACCACGCGCGTCGAAGCTCCCCCAGAGCCGTTTGAGCATGAGGCGGGTGCCCAGGGGGTAATCAGGGATCGCCGGAGACGTCAGTTGGAACAGCGACATCGCCACCTGACGATCAAACTGCTCATTGGGATTCACTTCAATGTGCGCATCAAAACACCCAGAGAGCTGTTCCTTGCTGATCGGCAGTGCCACCCGCTGTGGACGTGGCGCCTGCCCGGTTTCGGTCAAAGGCGCAGGGGCAAACAGCCGATCCCAGAGGTTCATCTTGGCGTCCTCGGCGGACGGCTCGGGATCGAACATTTGCACGTAGGTGTCGTCGGGAATGATTTCCTGCCAGAGGCGAAACGCGAAGGTGAGCAGGTCACTGGCCTGCTCCGCCACGTGCGACACCAACTGCGCATACGATTTGCGCGCCTCGCCCAGCACCGCCAGCGCTGTGGTGGCAGGCGTGCGGCCCGGTTTATCCTGGTTCCGTCCCAGGTTGTAATCGGACACATTGGTATCGCGCTCAATCGAAGCGTAGGAGAGCTGAATTTGCTCGGCAAAATGGCGATTCAGCGAGCGCGTTGGGGCAAATTGCACACCGTTCAAATCGTCAATGGGTACCGTAGAACCAGGGCGCACCGTGCGCAGATCTGGGAGTTCGCCGGTGAGGAAGGTGTTGACAAAAACGTACGGGAGCATCGAGACATCGCCGTAATTCACCAGTTGCTCGTGCAACCGATTGATGAGGTCCTGCATCGACTCCAGGCGATCCGGGACATTCAAGCCCCGCCACTGGCGCGGTTGGCGCCACACGGTGGAGGGGAAAAACGGACGACGTGGACGATCATCCTGGGGAAAGACATCAATAAGGCGTCGGGCACCGGCGAAGCGCCCATGGTTCGCCGCTGTATTGTGTGACGTCCCCGCCACCTGCGCCTCGGGGAAGTAGGACACAATCACGTCCTCTTCCTCGTCGTCCACCACAAAACGTTCGTACGCCTCCACATAGGGGGTGGAATCGGGATAAAATGCTATTACCCGTTCACCCTCCCGCTCTAACTCCACGCGCTTGCGCTCCGTCATTTGCTGGGAATCGCCGAGGCTATCATAGGAAGGCACGTCAAATCCCTGGCGTTCCATGCGCAAGAGATGATCAGCCGAGAGGAAAAATTCTTGATGGACAAAGCGACACTGTGGATACTGTAGCCCCTCCGCGTCCGAGGCAACGTAGAGCGTACCCACATCGACGGCATCCAGGCGCACGAGGCGCCGCAGGAACTTGCGCGCGTCCCCCGAGGGCGGTTTCCATGGGGGCTCCCACGCCCCCACTTTGATGACACCCACAGAATCGAGGAGGGCATCAAAGAGCCAATCCTCTGAGATTTGCCGAAACCCCGTGGGGTGCGCCACGCGCAGGGCTGTCTGCAGCGACCAGCGCAGAAAACGCGACGCCATCTGCGTCCCTGGCACGTCCTCATCCCCAAACGGCACCATCTGAATATTGAGCATATTGCCAAACAGCGCCTGCCAAATTTCCGTATGGAGCCGTTCCAGGACCGAGCGCGTAATCGGCATGAACAGCCGAGCCGCTTCGGGCCAGGGCCCAGGAGGACGGAGAAGAGGGTCGGCCAAAAAACGGCGATATCTGTCCGCATGGCGCAGGTCAAAGTCCCCCCGCGACTGCTCTCCTTCATCGCGGTGTTTCTCGACCTGCGCCATGAGGTCGGAGATTTGACCCTCGGAAAGATCAAGGAAGGGAGGAGCTGACGGCATAGTGACGAGTCCCGAGCTGAGTATACCGCGCGAAGACACACCTGGTGAGCATACTCCGGGCACCGCACAAAGTCCAGCAGGTTACTTTTTCAATAGGGGCCGTGGAACGTTACGAAAACTCCTCCGCAAAGTAGTTGCTCGCCAGACGCCGAAGCGCCATATGCTGCTCCTGGGTAAAATGTCCAGGCGGATCGGCAAGCAGAGATGTCAACGCGTCACGAGCACGTTCCGCCTGACGTCGAAGCGTGACACGCTGCCTCTTCGACAAGAACGCGGACCTGTCAATAGATTCGACGTATCGGCGATACGCCAACTCGTCAGGGAAATCCGTCGCGCGCGGCGCATAAGGGTCGCGTAAAAAGTCAAAGTCACCACCCAGATATTTACGTCCTTTTGGTACCACAATGGACATTACAAACCACACCTCATCTAATGTCATCCACGTGTGCAATCGTTCCCAGGAGAGCCACATTGTGGCATTGCTGTTTACGAAATG
>JACXTT010003258.1_pt1 | contig 25196 bp, 26 predicted proteins | sample 9270951 | NCBI WGS metagenome assembly JACXTT01 (sample SAMN15532306, study PRJNA645909) | rock metagenome | isolation source: weathered quartz diorite | place: Puerto Rico | collected 2017-06-21
GGGGTGGGAGCCGGGCCGGGGGCGGGGGGGCGAGAAAAAGGACAATTGGTTTCCGGGGCATGGGAGTAGGATTGAGGGGTCGAACGGAGTGGGCCAGCTGGCCGGAGAAAATGAGCGCGCCGGTCATTCGAACATGGCGAGGAGGAAAGAAAAGCGCTCGAAAAGAACGGTGACAAGTACACCATCGCCATCGTTCCCAACGAGAGGCTCTCCGCCAGTCCTGAGGGCTGCTTCAACGGTCGCGCCATCGGGCTGATCCGCACGCAGCGCGCATTCAGCTACGATGGGCAGGCCTACTGCATCATCGGCAATCTGAAGGGAGTGCCGGTGCTGGGTCCCGCCTGCGTCTGCGGCGATGTCCTGCCGCCGAGTAAGGGCCTCCTTCGCTCTTCCGATCATTGACGTAAAGGGACTCTGCCCGAAGTGAGCGCGTGGGCGAGGCCGCCGCTCCCCGCGGCGGCCTCCTCTTTTTTCGCGTCGGAAGAGATCCGCGGAGTACCCTGTTGACAAATCGTACCGATCGGGTACAGTTTTCGCTTCTTTTGGATCTCGCCGATGCTAAAGATCTCCAGACTCACGGATTACGGACTCCTGGCCGCCGTCTACCTCGCCCGCAAGCAGGGGGAGGTGGTCGCCGCCCGCGAGGTCGCCGCGTTCTACCACCTGCCGCTGCCGATGATCACCAAGGTGCTCAAGACACTTCACCACGGCGGGGTCATCGGCTCGCATCGCGGGGTGGGCGGCGGCTACTCCTTCGATGGTGATGCCGAGGTGGTCACGCTCGGCCAGCTCCTCGACGTGCTGGAGGGTCCGTGGGACCTCGTGGAGTGCGAGAGCATCGACGAGCACGGCCACGCCGTCTGCTCGATCCGCGTGGCCTGCCCGTCGCGCACCTTCATGTTCGGCATCAACCGCGCGGTCAAGAACGCTTTCGAGCAGGTGACCCTCGGCGATCTGGCGCGCGGCGTCATGCCGCTGGCAGTGCTGGCGAAGCAGCAGGTCGCGCAAATGGTGAAGCAATGAGCAACGTGATCATGAGCTCATCCCGCCGCCGAGCGAAGCGAGGCGACGGGATGAGCGGAGTAACGGCGCGGGTCGTCCGGTGTAACCGGAGATCCCTCGCTGCGCTCGGGATGAATTTGACATGAGCAACGTGATCGAACCGACGATCGAACAGATCGCCAATCAGGAATACAAGTACGGCTTCGTCACGGACATCGAGGCCGATACCGCGCCGCCGGGCCTTTCCGAAGAGATCATTCGTTTGATCTCCACGAAGAAGGACGAGCCGGAGTGGATGCTCGACTTCCGCCTCAAGTCGTACCGCCACTGGCTGACCATGACCGAGCCGACGTGGGCGAACGTGAAGTACGGGCCGATCGACTACCAGGCCATTCGCTACTACTCCGCGCCGAAGAAGAAAAAGCAGCTCGAGTCGCTCGATGCAGTCGATCCCGAGCTGCGCAAGACGTTCGAGAAGCTCGGCATCTCGCTCGACGAGCAGAAGCGCCTTTCCGGCGTGGCTGTTGACGCGGTCTTCGACTCCGTCTCCGTGGCCACTACCTTCCAGGCCGAGCTGGCGAAGCTCGGCATCATCTTCTGCTCGTTCTCCGAGGCGGTGAAGAATCATCCCCACCTCGTCCGGCAGTACCTCGGCAGCGTGGTGCCGTACACCGACAACTTCTTCGCCACGCTCAATTCCGCGGTCTTCAGCGACGGCTCGTTCTGCTACATCCCGAAGGGCGTGCGCTGCCCGATGGAGCTGTCCACCTATTTCCGCATCAACTCAGCGGGGACGGGACAGTTCGAGCGGACGCTGATCGTGGCGGACGAGGGGGCGTACGTCAGCTACCTCGAGGGCTGCACCGCGCCGATGCGCGACGAGAACCAGCTCCACGCCGCGGTGGTCGAGCTGGTGGCGCTCGACAACGCGCAGATCAAGTACTCGACGGTGCAGAACTGGTATCCCGGCGACAAGGAAGGGAAGGGCGGCATCTACAACTTCGTCACCAAGCGCGGGAAGGCGCTGAAGAACGCGAAGGTGTCGTGGACGCAGGTGGAGACCGGCTCGGCCATCACCTGGAAGTATCCGAGCTGCATCCTGCAGGGCGACAACGCCATCGGCGAGTTCTACTCGGTGGCCATGACCAACCACTACCAGCAGGCCGACACCGGCACGAAGATGATTCACATCGGGAAGAACACCCGCTCGACCATCGTGTCGAAAGGGATCTCCGCCGGGCATGGGCAGCAGACCTATCGCGGCCAGGTGAAGATCATGAAGTCGGCCGAAGGGGCGCGCAATTACTCGCAGTGCGACTCGCTGCTCCTCGGCGACAAGTGCGGCGCGCACACCTTCCCCTACATCGAAGTGCGCAACTCCACGGCGAAGATGGAGCACGAAGCCTCGACTTCGCGCATCGGCGAGGACCAGCTCTTCTATTGCCAGCAGCGCGGGATCTCGCCGGAGGATGCCGTGTCGATGATCGTGAACGGCTTCTGCCGCGAGGTCTTCCGCGAGCTGCCGATGGAGTTCGCGGTGGAAGCGCAGAAATTACTGGGAGTCAGTTTGGAAGGGTCAGTGGGGTAACGAATGCTGAGGAGCGAAGCGTCGAAGCATCTTTGGTTCGAGTGGGCCACGCCGCCGCCAGTCGAGCCGAAGACCCTTCGCTTCGCTCAGGGTGAATGATGCTCGAAATCAAGAACCTACACGCCGGCATCGACGGCAAGGAAATTCTCAAGGGCCTGACCTTGCAAGTCGGCACCGGCGAGGTGCACGCCATCATGGGGCCGAACGGCTCCGGCAAATCGACGCTGGCCAACGTGCTCGCCGGGCGGCCGCGTTACGAAGTGACCAACGGGCAGGTGCTCTACGAAGGAAGAGACCTTCTCTCCATGACTCCCGAGGAGCGCGCGCGCGAGGGCGTGTTCCTGGCCATGCAGTATCCGGTAGAGATCCCCGGCGTGAACAACACCTACTTTCTGAAGGCCGCGCTCAACGCGGTGCGCAAGCACCATGGACTGGACGAGCTCGACGCCATGGAGTTCCTGCAACTGGCGCGCGAGAAGATGAAGCTCGTGGAGATTGACGAGTCGTTCATGAACCGCGGAGTGAACGAGGGCTTCTCAGGAGGTGAAAAGAAACGCAACGAGATCTTCCAGATGGCCGTGCTGGATCCGAAGCTGGCCATCCTCGACGAGACCGACTCCGGCCTCGACATCGACGCGCTGCGCCTCGTGGCCCACGGCGTGAACACGCTGCGCAGCGAGAAGCACTCGGTCATCGTCATCACGCACTACCAGCGCCTGCTGCGGTACCTCGTCCCCGACTACGTGCACGTGCTGTCGAACGGGCAGATCGTGAAGTCGGGCGGCAAGGAGCTGGCCGAGGAGCTCGAGCAGAAGGGGTACGACTGGATCGAGACGGAGGCGGCGGCAGCGCCGGCGCGATGAGCGTAGCTCTGCAGAACGATATCCGCGAACCGGCCGCGCAGCGGTTCGCGCAGCTCGGCTGGCCGTCCACCAAGCTCGAGGAGTGGAAGTACACTAACGTGGCGCCGATCGCGCGCGTGCCGTGGCGGTTCGATGAGCGTACGGCACCGGCGGCCGAAGCGGCCGCCGGTACACTTCGCGCAGCGACGCGCGAGCTCGTCTTCGTCAACGGGCGCGGTCCGACATCGGTCACCTCGCATCCGCTGTTCGCGAAATATGCGGACTACATGCGGCATCCCTTCGTCGCGCTGAACACGGCGCACGCGCAGGGTGGGGCGCTGATCGAGATCCCGGACGGCGTGGTCGTCGACGGCTTCATCCACCTCCTCTTCATCGGCGAGGGCGACGGCATCTGGTCGCATCCGCGCAACCTGATCGTCGCCGGGCGCAACGCGCAGGTGACGGTGGTGGAGACGTACGTCGGCCGCGGCAACTACTTCACCAACGCAGTGACGGAGATCGTCGCCGGCGACGGCGCGGTGGTCGACCACACCAAGATCGAGTGCGAGTCGCTCGAGGCCTTCCACGTCGGCACCGTGCAGATCCACCAGGAGCGCTCCTCCAGCGTGACCGCGCGCAGCATGGCCATCGGCGGGCTGCTGGTGCGGAACGAGACGAACGTGGCGCTGACCGGCGAAGGCGCCAGCCTCACGCTCGACGGCCTGTTCGTCCTCTCCGGCCGGCAGCACGTCGACAACCAGACCCTGATCGACCACGCGCGACCGCACTGCGACTCCATGGAGCTGTACAAGGGCATCCTCGATCAGAGCGCGCGCGGGATCTTCGACGGCCGCATCATCGTCCGCCCCGACGCGGTGAAGACCAACTCGCGGCAGGTCAATCACAACCTGCTCCTCTCGGAGACGGCCATCGTCGACTCCAAGCCGACCCTGGAGATCCACAACGACGACGTGAAGTGCACGCACGGCTCGACCATCGGGCAGCTCGACGAGGAGGCCATGTTCTACCTCCGCTCGCGCGGCATCGGCGAGAACGACGCGCGCAACGTGCTCGTCTACGCCTTCGCCAGCGAGATCGTGGAGCGGATGAAAGTGGACGCCGTGCGCGAGCAGGTGCGCCGCGCGCTCTTCGCCCACATGCCTGAGCGGCTGCCGGAGCGGCGGGGAGAAGAGCGATGAGTAAGTTCGTAGTGGATAGTTCGTCGTTCGTGGAGGAAAGCTCTGCGAACCACGAACCACGAACCACGAACTATGACCTGCAGCGCATCCGCGCCGACTTCCCCATCCTTGCCATCTCCGCGCGCGGCAAGAAGCTCGTCTACCTCGACAACGCCGCCACCACGCAGAAGCCGAATGCGGTGATCGACCGCATCGTCCGCTATTACCGCGAGGAGAACTCGAACGTTCACCGCGGCGTGCACTACCTCTCCGAGGTAGCCACCGCGGCGTACGAGAGCGCGCGCACCACCGTGAAACGGTTCCTCGGCGCGCGCGACGAAAAAGAGATCATCTTCACCCGCGGCACCACCGACGGCATCAACCTGGTAGTCAGCTCGTGGGGAGGGGCGAACGTCCATGCCGGAGACGAAGTCCTCATCTCCGCCATCGAGCATCACTCCAACATCGTCCCGTGGCAGCTCCTCTGCGAGGCCAAAGGGGCGAAGCTGCGCATCATTCCGGTCAACGACGCCGGCGAGCTGATTCTCGAGGAGTACGCGCGGCTCCTCACGCCGCGCACGAAGATCGTCGCCTTCGGCCACGCCTCCAACGCCCTCGGCACGATCAATCCCATCAAGCGGATGATCGCCATGGCGCACGCCAACGGCTCGCTGGCACTCATCGACGGCGCGCAGGGCGTGCCGCACCTGCGCGTGGACGTGCGCGACCTCGACTGCGACTTCTACGCCTTCAGCGGCCATAAGGTGTACGGCCCTACCGGCATCGGCGCTCTCTACGGCAAGGAGGCGCTGCTCGAGGCCATGCCGCCCTACCAGGGCGGCGGCGACATGATCCTCTCCGTTTCCTTCGAGAAGACGACGTACAACGCGCTGCCGTACAAGTTCGAGGCGGGGACGCCGAACATCGAAGGGGCGGTGGGCCTGGCCGCTGCGCTCGACTACGTTGCTTCCATCGGCATCGAGAACATCGCCGCGCACGAGCAGGACCTCCTGCATTACGCCACGGCGCGCCTCGGCGAGATCGAGGGGCTGCGCATCATCGGCACGGCCAAGCAGAAGGCCAGCGTCATCTCCTTCACCCTCGAGGGCGTCCACCCGCACGACATCGGCACCGTGCTCGATCAGCAGGGGATCGCCGTCCGCACCGGCCATCACTGCGCGCAGCCGCTCATGATGCGCTTCAACGTGCCGGCCACCGGCCGGGCGTCGTTCGGGCTGTACAACACGCGCGAGGAAGCGGACGCGCTGGTGGCGGGACTGCGCAAGGTGGTCGAGGTGTTCCGATAGTTTTCAGTTTATCCTTCGCCGCGAAGCGGCGGAGGATCTGGCGCCCACCTGAACAGAGGGCGCCTTTCGCGCACGTAGGCACTAGATCTGTGGCCCTTCGCTGCGCTCAGGGGACCACAGGATAAATTTGAAACAATGTCCGATCTCCGCGAGCTCTACCAGCAGGTCATCCTCGACCACAACAAAAATCCCCGTAACTATCGCGAGATGGCGGGCGCGGCGCGCAAAGTGGAGGGATACAATCCCCTCTGCGGCGACCACTACATGATCTACGTCGATCTCGACGGCGACGTCATTCGCGACGTCAGTTTCACCGGCAACGGTTGCGCGATCTCCAAGGCCTCGGCGTCGGTGATGAGCTCGACGGTGAAGGGGAAGACGACGGAAGAGGCGCACCGGCTGTTCGACGTGTTTCACCGCCTTGTTACCGGCGATCAGGGCGGGCTCAGCGCGAATGAGTTGGGGCGGCTCGCCGCGTTCTCGGGGGTGTCGGAGTTTCCGGCGCGCGTAAAATGCGCAACGCTCGCGTGGCACACGCTGAATACCGCGCTCAAGGGAGAGCAGCAGGTGGTCACCACTGAATAGCTCCAAGCTGTCAGCTCTCAGCTCTCAGGAGATCCCTGACAGCTTGGAGCTGAGAGCTGAGAGCTAACCATGAACATGCGCGAAGAAGTAACGCTGAGCCGCAACACCGACGCCGTGATGATCCCCAGCGGCGAGCGCGTGCTCATCCCCCAAGGAGCCCACGCCACGATCACGCAGTCGCTCGGCGGCTCGTACACGCTCATCACCGATCGCGGCCTGATGGTCCGCGTCTCCGGCCGCGAAGTGGAAGCCATCGGCAAAACGCCTGAGAACGTGGCGGAAGTCGCGGAAGTCAAGCAAGGCGAAGCGCTCACGCCGGAAGAGCTGGAAGAGCTGGTGTGGGACCAGCTCAAGACCTGCTACGACCCCGAGATTCCGGTCAACATCGTCGACCTCGGCCTGGTCTATCTGTGCGAAGTACAGCCGGCCGACGGCGGCGGCTCGAAGGTGAAGGTGAAGATGACCCTCACCGCGCCCGGCTGCGGCATGGGGCCGGTGCTGGCCAACGACGTGAAGAGCAAGCTGGAGTCGCTGCCCGGCGTGAAGGACGCGGACGTCGAGGTGGTCTTCGACCCAGTGTGGGACCGCTCCATGATGTCGGAGGCGGCCAAGCTGCAGTTGGGGATGTATTGGTGACATGCGCGCGCGGCTTTTCGCTGTCGCACTGGTCGCCTCTTCTCTGAGCGCGGCCGACTGGACTTCCGGCGGGCCGCGCGGCGGCGCCTTCCAATCACTGGCCTCGGCGCCATCCAATCCGCGCGTGGTGTACGCCGGCGGAACCAGCGGCGTCTTCCGCACCGACGACAACGGCGACACGTGGCGCGACGTCAGCCACGGCGTCAGCGCGGTCTCGCGCATCGCCGTCGATCCGAACGATCCAGACACCGCCTACGCCATCGGAGGCGGAGGCCCCGCCGTAGCCGCATCGATCTATCGCACCGCCAACGGCGGCGCCTCGTGGAGCGCGATGGACGTGGGCCTCATCCGGCCGAACACCATCCTGGTCGATCCGAACAATTCACAAACGCTGTACGCCTCGGGCGACTGCGGCGTGATCTTCAAGACGCAAATCCCGAACACCGGCGTGAGGAAGTCGACCGACGGCGGCACGACGTGGCGCGATGCCACGGAGGGATTCAAGCTGGGCACTTGGGCCGGCTGCGTCCTCTCGATGGGCATGGATCCGGCGGATTCGGCGCATCTGTTCGCCTTCTCCGACGCCGGCGGCGGCTATTGGGAAACGCTCGACGGCGCGGCGACGTGGACGCAGCCGGCCGGTCCGGTGCCGTCGCGCAACATCGTCGCGCATCCGAGGCTGCCACTGGTGCAGTACGGCACCGACGGCCGGCAATGGCTCATCTCGAACGACGGCGGCGCGCACTGGACGCCGCTAGCCACGGCCGGCCTTCCAGCGAGCCTCTCCTCCGCGCCCCTGTCCGATCTGGCAATCGATCCGTCCGTTCCACGCCTGTTCAGCGCGACAGTCGCCGGCCTCTATCGCAGCGGCAACGGCGGGGCGAGCTGGATTCCAGCGGGCGACGCGCCGGCCATCGACGTCAACGCCGTCGTATTCACTCCGCTCGACTCGACGGTGATGATCGCCACCACGCAGGGCATCTTTCGCGCTCCCTCGCCGGCATTCACACCGTGGGCGCAGCTCGACGTGCCGGAGAGCGGGATCGAGATCAGCGAGGTCGCCACCGATCCGCACCGCTCGTCCGTGGTCTACGCGGCGTCGCATGACGCGCTGGCCTCCGAGGGACGGATCTTCCGCAGCCGCGACGCCGGCGCGAATTGGGAGCTGCTCGATGGGCGCAACGTGTTTCTGGCGCGGATGGCCGTCGACGCGAACGGCGACCTCTGGTTCGCCGGAATCCGTGCGCCGGCGCTGCAGCGCGTGCCCGAGGGAACCAGCGAGGTGGAGACGATCGCGCAGCAGTTCGGCCAGATCGTGGCCGTCGCCACGCCGCCGGACGCGCCGGGGAGGGTTTACGTCGCCGGCGACGTCATCTGGCGGACGGATGATTCAGGCCGGTCGTGGCAGCGCTGCCTGGCAGGCGGACCGTTCCTGGACATGGCGGCGGCGCAGCCCGACATCGTCTGGGCTACGAAGATCTCGGGATTGATCAAGAGCACCGACGGTTGCGCGACGTTCCAGGTGCTGCCGATGCGCGGCGTGGCTTCTCTGGTCGCCCCCGCGCCGTCCGATCCCGCGGTGGTCTACATCTACCTCTACCGCGACGCGGTGCAGACGGTATGGCGCACCGACGATGGCGGCACGGCGTGGAATTCCGCCGCGCTGCCGTTCCGAGGCGACGTGACCAAGATCGCGGTCGATCCACACCACGCGCTGAGCGTCTGGGTCTCCACGCAGAATCACGGCGTTTGGCACTCCGACGACGGCGGCGCGACGTGGAGCAATCTCAGCGAGGGCCTGCCGAGCGGCAACGCGACGGCCATCGCCGTCGGCGCGGGCGGCACCACCGTGCATGCGGGACTCTCGCGCGCCGGCGTGTGGGAGCTGCGCATCGCCCACGGGCGCGGGCGGGCGGCGGGGCGGGGGAATTGACCCCTCACGAGCTCCAGGCGTCACGCACGGCCGCGGTATCCTCGTGCGCCCGAAAACTCGCTTCCGCACGTTCTCGCTCATGAACGGATCTACGCGCCCCCACCCGCGCCGGATTGCTACAATCCGTAGAGGGGTCTGACCCCCAATCTACACAAGGGGAAGAAAATGCAGTACTGCGCTTACTGCGGGAATGCGGTCGACGCCGTGTCGTACGCGCCGTGCCCGCGATGCGGAAACCCGAGCAACGGCGCACCGCGGGCGAGCGGGGGCGGGGCCACCAACCCGGCCATCGTGGTGGTGCTGGTCATCGTCGGACTCCTGGTGGTGGTGGCCCTCATCGGCATCGTCTCCGCCATAGCCATCCCGAACCTCCTCACAGCGGTGCAACGCGCGAAGCAGAAGCGCACCATGGCCGACATCCGCTCGCTGGCCGTGGCGCTCGAGTCATACCAGGCGCTCAACAACGAGTATCCGCCGGGCGCCGCCCCAGTCGACCTCCGGTCGGCGCTCGAGCCGCGCTTCATCAAGAACGTGCCCACCGTCGACGGCTGGGGACACGGGCTCGAATACGTCTGTCTGAAGGACGCCACCGAATCGAGCGGGAAGTGCGTCGGCTACATCATCGGCAGCGGAGGGAAGGACGGCCGCTTCGAGCATGACGCGCTGCTGGAGACGTTGGTGGCACAGGAGCCGATCGCCACCACGAACTTCGACTGCGACATCGTCTACTCCAACGGGAAATTCTGGGAGTACCCGGAAGGAGCGCAGCGCTGATGTACTGCACCCAATGCGGAACGAGCCGTCCCGACGGCATGACCGTCTGTCCCAACTGCGGCACCGTCGCGCCGACCTTCTCCGCTCAGCCGAAGATCGAGAACTACCTCGTGCCGTCGGTCCTGGTCACACTGTGCTGCTGCATTCCGGCGGGCATCGTGGCCATCGTCTACGCCGCGCAGGTCAATTCGAAGCTGGCCGCCGGCGACGTCGGCGGCGCGCAGGAGTCGGCGCGATTGGCGAAGATCTGGTGCTGGGTCGGCTTCGGCTTCGGCGCTTTGCTGGCGATCATCTATGCGATCATCGGTTTCACCGGCGCGCTTAATCACGCTAATTAGCGTCGCCGCCGTCGGCGCGATCCTCTATCGCTTCGACCCGTCGACCGCGCATTTCTATCCGCGCTGCGTCTTCCACGCCCTGACCGGCCTGCAGTGTCCCGGCTGCGGCACCACCCGCGCGCTGCACCACCTGCTGCACGGCGACATTGCCGGCGCGTTCCGCCTCAACGCCATGCTCTTCGTCGTGGCGCCGTTCACGGTGATCGCTTCGCTGTGGCGGCGCTTCGCCACCCACCCGGTGACCGGGTGGGCGGCGGTGGTGGTGACGATTGCCTGGTGGGTGTTGCGGAATCTCTGATCAGATCACGCGTGCTGATTGAAGAACGTCCACTGCCGGATCGGACGTCCGGCCTGGAGATGCTGCGCCTGCAGGTATCCGTCGATCGCGGCGATGATGCAGACCAATCCTGACAGCGTTCCGCAGAGCGGCGGAATGAGTCCCACCACCCAGGCGATCACGGCCACGATGCCCTTGTTCTTCTGCCCCATCAGGAAGTAGCCGACGCAGCCGGCCACGAAGAGGTTCAGAACGAGGATGAGGATGGGATCCTTCGGCGGCTGCTGCGGATAGATGATGTCGCCGCCGCCGGTCGCGGGCGGCGGCGGGGGCGGCGGCGAGGAAGTGCCGGTCGGGATGTCGCTCATGAAGCTCTCCTTACATCTTCTCGGCGAGGTCGGTGAGGACCGGGATGCGCATCCGCTGTCCGTTGATCGCCTTGACCATGGCGATGATGTCGACGATGAGCAAACCGATGACGATCACGCATTCGATGGCCGTGATGCCGCAGCCGAGCGGCGCGAGCACGCCGCGCAGCACGATGCCGAGGACGAAGGAAATGATCCACAGCACCACCCAGGCGCCGAACAGCGCCAGGCCGTTCTTGGCGTGCCACTGAACTTCGGAGTCATCCTTCTTGGTCAGCAGCGGGATCAGCGCCAGAAGGCCGAGGTACGAGAGGACGAGCATGATGGTGCGGTCGCCGCCTGGCGCGGTTCCTCCTCCGGCGGGCGGAGGGGGTGGCGGCGGCGGTGGCGTGTAACTTCCGCCTCCCGGAGGCGGCGTATACGTCGGGGGCGCCGAGGGCGTCTCGCTCATTGCTTCTCCTTCACTTTGGATTCGCTGGTCGTGGCGATTCTAACGACTTTCGCCGAGCGCGGTAAGGCGTTTTTCCGCGATCAGCAGAGGAAACACCGAGAGACAGGCCGACACAGTGACCGCGATCACCACCGGAATGGCGGTGATCGCCGCCTCCTGCTGTATGCCGAGAACGCGCCAGAAGAGGTAGTGCACGACGGGGCGGGCCATGAGCAGCATGATGCCGCCGACGTACGCCAGCGCCACGGCCATGTAGCCGAACCCGCCGAGGGAGAGGCCGACCTGCAGCGGGTTCTCCGCCGCGAAATTCGGCGCCAACGCCCCCAAACCGACGCCGAGGCTGACCAGCGTGATGCCGAGCATGAGCGCCCCGGCGAGGGTGAAACCCCATACGACGGCGTCCGCGCTGAGCAAGACATCGGCGAAGGCGGTGAGAACCATCGACAGCAGCGTCAGCGGCGCCGCGTACACCAGCACTTTGATGATGAGGAACCGCCGGTACGATACCGGCGCGCTCTGCACCATCCAAAACGCCCTCCCCTCGGAGGACACCGAGGGGTAGGCGAACCGCAGGCAGATGGCGGCGATGACGAAGCCGGCCATGCCGAGGTTGGCGTAGGCCACGATGGTGGCGCGCGCGTCGCCGCCCAGCGGCAGCATGCGGATGTTGTAGAGGTAGAGGAAGAGTAGCGCGGCCATGAGGAAGAGCTGCGACCACTGCGCGACGTCGCGCGTGAGCATGCGCACCTCTTTGCCCACCATGGCGCGGGTGGGGGCGGCGAGCGGCGCGAGAAGGCGGTCGACGGCGCGCGTGAGCGGTCCCGCGCCGAGGGCGGAGGGAGCCATGCTCTCGCGCGCGCGGACGAACGCCCGGAAGTAGATCGTTCGCGCAATGACGACGAAGGCGGCAAAGAGGATGGCGAAGGTGACGCCGATCTTGGGGGCGATGACCGTTGGCGGTTGGCCGTTGGCCGAGGCGACCATGAGGTCCGCCAGCGCGGTGCCGGGATAGCGATCGATCGACGGCAGCTCCACGGCGCGCAGCACGCTGCGCAGCTCGTCGGTGGTGACGTCGGTGAAGAGCCTCTCCGGCCGGCTCATGCGCAGGGCTAGGCCGAAGACGGTCAGCACGAGCATGGCCATGGTGGCCACCACCTGGTGCACGCGCGCTACCGGAAAGAAGCGCACCAGCGCGATGATCACCATCGCGCCCGCCGTGACCGGGATGGCCAGAAGGATGGCCAGGTTGATCAGGACGACCGGATAGAACGCCGGCGGCGTGTGATAGCGCAGGGCGAAGGCGACGAACATCGGGATGATGAAGACGTAGACGACGGTGGCGCTCTGCGCCAGGGTCTTGAACCAGCGCGCGATGACCAGCCGCGTCTTGCCGATGGGGGCGGCGTGGTAGGTGTCGAGATCGAGGTCGGCGAAGAACGCGCCGATGGCGGCGGTCATGGCCGAGGAGAAGAGGATGACCACGGCGATGAGAAAGACGAGCGCCACCAGATTGCGCAGCAGTCCCAAGGCGAAGAACGGCGACGACCGCTCGATGTCGCTCACTGCCTTGAACAGACGACGGAAGAGGACGAAGTCGCCGTAGAGGAAGAGCGCGCCGATGGCCGCGGTGAGGACGACGCTTGCCGGCCGGAGCTTGGATGCTGCGATGCGGATCGGCCAGAGCATAGGTGCGAGTTGCGCGTTGCGAGTCGCGCGTTGCGAGGTCTCGCAACTGGCAACTCGCAACGCGCAACTACACGATTCTCTTCACTTCCTCGAACCACCGCATGGCCCCCTCCCGCCGCGCCGCCCGCCCCCGCCCGCGCTCGATGCCCAGCTCAATCAGGCGCTCGATCAGGCGCGAGTACTTCACCTCCGTCGCCTCCCAAAGCTTGGGATACATGGAGATGGCGGTGAAGCCGGGGAGGGTGTTGATCTCGTTGAGGAAGACGCGGTTGGTGCCGCGCTCGAGGAAGAAGTCGACGCGCGCGAAGCCGGACGCGCCGATGGCCTTGAAGGCGGCGACGGCCAGGCGCCGCACCTCGTCGCTTTTCTCCTTTGGCAGCTTGGCCGGGATGACGCTTTGCGCCTTGCCGTCGGCGTACTTGTCCTCGTAGTCGTAGAACTCACGCCCGGGGATTATCTCGCCCGCCACGCTGGCAGCGGCATCGTCGTTGCCGAGGATGCCCACCTCGATCTCGCGCGCATCGATGCCGCGCTCCACCAGCGCCTTATCGTCGAAGCGGAAGGCTCTTTCCACCGCCGACGCCAGATCGTTGTCGTTCTTCACTTTGGTCACGCCGACTGACGAGCCGGTGTTCGCCGGCTTGACGAAGTACGGCAGCCGCAAGGCGTTGTGCACGGCGCGCACGATCCGCTCGCGCTCCGTGCGCCAGTCGCTCTCGCGCACTTCGACGAAGTCGGCCATCGGCAGCTTCGCCGCGGCGAAGACGTGCTTCATGTGCGCCTTGTCCATGCCGATGGCCGAGGCGGCCACGCCGCTGCCGGCGTACGGCAGGCCGATCATCTCCAGGTATCCCTGCAGCGTGCCGTCCTCGCCGTCCGTCCCGTGGATGATGGGAAAGGCGACGTCGGGCTTCGCCGCGCGCGTCCACGATTCGAACGAGAAGTCGTCGTCGCCATGGTCGGACGATTCGCCGCCGCCGAGGATCCGCGCGCTGCGCTCGGGCGCGACGAAGCGCCCGTCGCGCGCCACGCAAACCGGCGTGATCTCGACGCGCCCCTTCGACACCGCCGCCGCGATGGAGCGCGCCGACAGAATCGAGACTTCGTGCTCGGCGGAGCGGCCGCCGAAGAGGAGGATGGTGCGAATCATGAGTCCTGCGTGCCGCGTCCTGCGTCCTGCGTGCTCCCACGGACGCAGGACACAGGACGCAGGACGCAGGACCTATTTGACCGGAACGCTCCCCAGCAAGTACTTGAGGTCATCGTCGCGCCAGCGAATCCCCCCTCCGAACGTGAACGCGGTGTCGTTGAGCGGGTTGTCGACGCCACTGCGGACGAAGAGCGCCGGGGTGTGCGGCGCCTCTTTGCGGAAGACGTATTCGCCGTAGAGGCGGAGGTGGGGCTGGTTGTCGTAGCGCTTGGAGAAATCGAAAGCCTCGCCGGTGACGGTGATGCGGTCGTTGTAGCGGTAGTCGATGCCGCCGCCGCCGGTGGAGTCGATCAGGCCGAGGCGCACCACCAGCGGCTGCAGGTTCCAGCCGATCTGCGCGGAGACGACGAAGTTCTGATTGAAGCGCGTCTGCTTGGTGATGGTGGTGGTCGACTGTCCGGTGGCCGGATTGGTGACCGTCTCCTCGAAGATCTGCTCGCGCTTGCGTCCGCTCGGCGTGTCGGCCAGCTCGATGTTGTAGAAGCGGTTGTGCTCCGGGTTCGGATTGAGACGGAGGAAGACGGCGGAGCGCGAGTTGCCGCTGAGATCGCCGGCGGGACCGGTTTTGTTCAGCCCCGCGTAATAGTCGGAGTTGAGGCCGAGATCCAACTGGATGCGGTTGACGCGGCCAAGCGTGTTCTTCAGCTCGTTGACGCCGCCCTCCACGGCGGTGAGGGCTTTGTTCAGGCGCTCGTGCGCCTCCTCGCTGTAGACGAGCTTCCCGATCGTCCCCTCGCCGCTCTTGACCTGCCCGGTGATGGCGTTGAGGTTCGAGGTGGTGGTCTGCAGGTCGGTGGAGAGCTTCTTCAGGTTCTCCACGATGGCCTTGACGTCCTGCCGGTTCTCGCCGACGGTGCCGCCGATGGCGTTGGCGGTCTTCTCGATGGACTCGGCGAGGCGCGGGATCTCCGTGCGCAGCGACTCGCTGATGGCGCGCGCGTTGGCCAGCGTAGCGTCGACGTTGCTGCGGTTGGCGGCCACCAGCTCGCGCATCTGGGCGGTGATGGTGCGCACGTTCTCGATGATGTCGTTGAGGCGCTGCTGCCCCGCCGGTCCGGCCACCACGCCGCGCAGCGATTCGGTGATGGCCTTGACGTCTGTGGCGATGGCGGAGACCTGGTTGGTGACGTCGTCCATCGACGCCGGCTCGCTGCCGCGCAGCTCGACGTGCTGCTCCTCGGGGATCACAGGCGCGTTCGGCGAGCCGGGCACGATCTCCACGTACTTCTCGCCGAGCAGTCCGAGGTTGGCCACGCGGGCGAAGGCGTTGCCGTGGAGCCGGACGTCCTTGTCGATCTCCAGCTCCACTTCCGCCTTCCCGTCGGGGCGCAGGCGGACGTCTTTCACTTTGCCCACCCGCACGCCGGCCACGCGCACGCTCGACTTGTTGTCCAGGCCGGCCACGGAGTCGAAGACCGCGCTGATGGTTCTGGTGCCGCGGCCGCGGCCGATCTTCACGTCTTCGATCTTCAAGATGAAGTAACCGAGGATGGCCAGGATGATCAGCATGAAGATGCCGAGTTTCGCTGCGGATGACATGGCGTCTAGCTTCTCCCCGCTGGCGCGAGCGGGTCAATACCGGCTCGCTTCAGCATCTGGTACAGCAGAGCAAGGGGCAATCCTACGACGTTCGAGTAGCTGCCGTGCACGGAGTCGATAAACATGGCGCCGATGCCCTGCACGGCGTAGGCGCCGGCCTTGTCCAGCGGCTCACCGGTGGCCACGTACCACTCGATCTCCCGCTGCGACAACGGAAGCATACGCACTTCCGACTCCGCGACGCGCGTCTCGTGGTAGCCCCCCGCCGCGTGCCGCAGGGTGACGCCGGTATAGACGATGTGCGTGCGGCCGGCGATGGCGGCCAGCATGCGCCTGGCGTCCGCGGCGTCCTCCGGTTTCTCCAACAGCTCCTCGCCGAGGAGCACCGTGGTGTCCGCGGCGATCACCCAGCGATCGACATGCTTCGCGGCGACTGCCGCCGCCTTGTCGCGCGACAGCCGCGCCACGTACTCCTCGGGCGACTCGCCGGCTTGGTGAATCTCGGGGACGGAGCTGGGGATGACCTCGAAGTCGAGGCCGACAGCGGCGAGCAGCTCACGGCGGCGCGGCGAGGAGGAAGCGAGGATGAACTTCAGGGTGCCGCCCTTCCGATGCTCAGCACGACGATGACGCGCGCCTCCCCTGCCACGCGATAGACGATGCGCAGATGGCCGACGCGGTGGCTCCAGTAGCCGCGCAGTGGCTCAAACAATGGCGCGCCGATGATGGGATCCTCGTCGATGACTTCGAGCGCCGCGAGCACGGCGGCGCGCTCGTCGTCGCTGAGGGAGCGCCAGTCGTCTTGCACGCGCTCGGCGAATCGTAGGCGGTCATTCCACATGAACGAGGAACAAGGAACGAGGAACGAGGAACGGGTGCATGACGTGGTGTTCCTCGTTCCTCGTTCCTCGTTCCTCGTTCCTTGTTCCTCGTTCATTCTCCAAGGAGATCTTCCATCAGAATCATCGCCCCCCGTTCAACCTCTTCTTCAGAGCGCGCGATCTGTGCCCGCAGCGCGCCATCCCCCGCGATGTCGATCGTCTCGCGCAGCGCGAGGTATTCATCATGCGACACGAGGATGGCTACCTCGCGGCCGTTGCGCGTGAAGAGTGTCCGCTGCCCGGTGATCTCGCAGTCGCGCACCAGCTCGCGCGCCTGGTCGGCGAGATCGAGGATCTCGACGCGGCGGTCCATCACTCCTTCACGATTCGCAGCGGTGTTTCCTCGGCGCTCGCGTCGAAGAGGGCCGCGAGGTAGGCGCGGAACTCGTCGCCCAGGGCGGGGTGGCGCAGCGCGTAATCCACGGTGGCCTTCAGGTAGCCGATCTTTTCGCCGGCGTCGTAGCGCTTGCCGTCGAAGACGTAGCCGTAGAACTCGCCGGCGCGCAGCAGCTCGCGCAACGCGTCGGTGAGCTGGATCTCGCCGCCCGCGCCGCGCTCGGTGGTGCCGAGGATGCCGAAGACCTCCGGCGGCAGGATGTAGCGGCCGATGATGGCGTAGCGCGACGGCGGATTGATCTTCGGCTTCTCCACCATGTCGGTGATGTGAAAGCGCCGTCCGGGCAAGAGCGACCCGCCGACGATGCCGTAGCGCGAGGTCTCGTTGGCCGGCACTTCCATCAGCGCCACCACCGGCCGCCCCGTCTCCTCGAAGACGTGACGCATCTGCAGCAGGCAGGGCTCCTCGGCCAGGATGACGTCGTCAGGGAGGATCACAGCGAACGGCTCGTTGCCGACCGCGTCCTTCGCCTGCAGCACCGCGTGGCCAAGGCCCAGCGCCTCTTTCTGGCGGACGGAGATGATCTCCGCCATGCGGCTGACGGCGTCCACCTCCGCCAGCAGGTCGAGGCGGCCGCGCTCCCGCAGCGAGCGTTCCAGCTCCGAGGTCCTGTCGAAGTGGTCGAGGATGGCGTCCTTCCCCTTCGACATGACGATGACCAGCTTGTCCAGGCCTGAGCCGAGCGCCTCCTCGATCCCGTACTGCAGGATGGGGCGGTCGACCAGCGGCAACATCTCCTTGGGGATGACTTTGGTTGCCGGAAAGAATCGCGTGCCGAAGCCGGCACAGGGGAAGACGCAGGTACGAAGGTTCGGCATGTTGTGGCGAAGGATAGCAGTCCTGAGTCCTGAGTCCTGAGCCGCCACCCACTCAGCACGCAGGACGCAGGACGCAGGACGCAGGACTCAGGACTCGATTGGCGGCAATGTTGCTTCAGGCGATATGGTACCTTCGACTCGGATGCGTAAGCTCCTGATCCTCCTCATGATCGTCGTGGCCGCGCCGCTTTCCGCACAGTGGCGGAGGGCGAACCTCTACGGCGCGGACATCCGCGCGCTGACAATCGATCCCGCCAACCCCGACACCCTCTACGTAGGCACCAGCGGCGGCGAGGTTTACGTCTCCTCCGACGCGGCGCACACCTGGCGCAATCCGCGCGGCGGCGTGCCGTTCCCCGGCTACGTCGTCGACAACCTGGTCATCGACCGTACCGGCCGCCTATGGGCCGCATGCTGGAGTCTGTGGGGCGGCAGCGTGATCGCGGTCTCCGACGACCGCGGCACGACGTGGGAGCGCCGGGACGCGGGGCTCGACGAGCAGTCCATCCGCGCCATCGCCGTCGATCCGCACGACGCCGACTTTGTCATCGTCGGCGGGCTGGCCGGCGTCTGGCGCAGCACGGACGGCGGGCGGTCGTGGGAGCAGATCTCCGATCAGATCAACGTGGAGTCGGTGGCCATCGACCCGCGCGCGCGCGACCGCATCTACGTCGGCACGTGGCGGCAGGGCTACCGCACCGACGACGGCGGCAAGGTGTGGAAGCTGATCAACGGCGGCATGGTGCTCGATACCGACATGTTCGAGATCACCATCGACCGCGAGAACCCCGACAACATGTGGGTGGCCACTTGCGGCTGGGTCTACGGCACGGCGAACCGCGGCGACAACTGGACGCGCTATCGCGATGGGTTCAACAACCGCCGTGTGCACGACATCGAGATCGATCCGTGCGACCGCGATTCGCTCTACGCCGGCACGGTGGCCGGCCTTTATCGCTCGCACGATCGCGGTAAGTCGTGGTACGTCGTCTCCGACGAGTCGCTGGTGGTGAACAGCGTCGCCCTCGATCCGCAGCGCCCCGATCGCATCATCCTCGGCGTGGAAGGCGACGGCATCTACGTCTCCGAGGACCGCGGCAAGACGTTCACCCGCTCATGCGACGGCCTGCGCAACCTGACCATCACCAGCGTGGCCGCCGATCCGGTGGTCGAGAAGCGCGTCTACGCCTCGGTGGTCTTCGGCGGCGCGTCCAACGGAATCTACGAATCCGAGGATGCCGGCGTGACGTGGAAGAAGCTCGCCACCACCGACGTCCCGCAGGTACTCTCGCTGGTGGTGACCGAAGACGAGGAGATGAAGTTCATCGCCGGCACGGAGAAGGGCTTCTACTGGAGCAGCAACGGCAGCGAATGGACACAGGCGGCGCCGTCGAACGCGCCGCTGCGCGTGGACAAGGTCGTCCGCTATAACAAGCTGCGCCTCTTCGCTGCCACTTCCGAAGGGGTGTTCACCAGCCGCGACGCGGGGAAGAGCTGGTACCGCCTGGCTGGCTCGGACAACCGCACCGTGGACCTGGCGGTGGGAATGCTCGGCGACAAACGGGCGCTCTTCGCGCTGACCAGCGTCGGCGTGATGGTCTTCGACGGCGCGCAGTGGGCGCCCATCGAAGGGGCGCCGGCGAAGGGCCGTACGCTCGCCGTGCGCAGCGCCGGCGACGCGCAGCTCCTCTTCGTGGCCGGGGTGCAGGGCGTGCGGGCGGGGGAGGTGGACGCCGGCCGGCAGTGGCGCGAGGCCGAGGCCCCCGACGCGCAGTTCGCCGCCGTGTTCGGCGAGGGGCAGCACGTCTTCCTCACCGCGCGGCAGCAGCGCGAAGTGCTGGTGGCGGCGCCGGATCACCCGGAGTGGCGCTCGCTCCCGCTGCCGTCGCGCAGCGCGGAGGTCACCGCCATCGCGCTCGACCCCTTCGACGCGCACCGCCTCTACTGCGGCACCCTCGGCGAAGGCATCTTCATCTTCGAAGGCACCGCGCAGAAGCTCGACGGGAAGAAGAAGGTGGTGGAAGCGACGGCGGGCGGGGGGGCGGGGACGCAACAGTGAGGACGGGATTACGGGTTGTCGACCACTCCGCGCTACCTGATGTCATTCTTACCGGCCTCTACGCCATAAGGTTCGAAGTTCGAAGTGCGAACGAAGAATGAAGAAGAGGGCGGCTTCTTCGTTCTTCATTCGAACCTCGAACCTCGAACCTGATACCGCGGGTCGGCGGACGCGAAGACGGAATGACGGGATGTCTCTTACCGGCGGTACGTCCCGTCGTCCGTCTTCCTTGTCCTCCCAAAACTACCTCGGATCGTAATACCTCACCACCACCATCCCCACCCCCTTCTGCCCCTGCTCCGATTTGGGATCGTTCGAGAGGACGGCCATCACGTTCGGGAGCGCGTTGTCGTAGAGCACGATCGACTTCGACTTCAGCTTCTTCGGCTCACCGTACGCGGAGCGGAGATACGCCGTTTCCTGGGCGAAGACGCTCTTGGAGTCGTGCAGGATGACGAAGAGCTCGAAGCGCACCCACTGCAGGCGGTCGCGCTGGAAAGCCAGGGTGATCGTCTTATCGTCCGCGTAGTCGACGGCGACGTGGTCGGCGCCCTCGGGCTTGGCCTTCCAGCCGTTCTCTTGCAGCACCCGCAGGGCCTCGGCGCGCGGCATGCCGATCACCAGGTGGAACGACTCGGGGCGCATCCACGACGTCTTGTCGGTCGAGGGGAATGCTGTGGCCAGGAAGAGGGCGACGACCGCGATCACGCCGCCCCCTGCGTCGTCGCCGCTCCCTTGAGCTGCGGATCCCAACCGACGACCGCGTTTCCAGTGCCGATCACGGTCCAGTAGCCGTACACCTCGGCCGGATAATCGGGAAAGCCGAGCGCGGAGAGCATCCAAGCCAGCGAGCCGGCCTTCACTTCGCTCACCGCCATGTCCATGAACTCCGGGAGGATGGCGATCAGCTCGCGCGTGCGCCCGCTGCGCATCAGGTCGAGCACTTTCATGTCCCACAGGTATCCGCTGTGCTCGTACACGTGCTCGCGCGACATGTCCTCGGGGACTTCCGGCTCGGTGGTGAAGTGCCGGTGCGAGAGCGTGTTCGACGCCAGCAGCACAGCGCGGCGTCCGCTCTTCTCGATGGCCCACCGCGTGGCCTGGCCGAGCTTGATCATCTGCTGCTGCCCCATCTCGTTGCTGAAGTAGTAGGGCGAGTTGTTCGACGAGATGCCGACGATGGGCACGTCCCAGTCGGGATTCATCATGTGGCAGGAGACGATGGTGCCGTAGTCGACGCGGAAGTTCGGGTTGCGCATCATCTTGGTGATCAGCCCGTCCTTCGCCCCCTCCTCGGCGATCATCTCCGCAAGCTCCACGTCGACCTTGATGTCGTAGTTGAAGCGGAAGAGGTTCGGAAAGATCGGATCGACCGAGAGGCCGTGGAACTCCGGCACGCCGAGGAAGTGATGGCCGATGGCCGTCTGCCAGTGCGGCGAGTGGACGAGGAAGACGTCGGGCTTCTTCTCGCGAAAATGCTTCCGCGCGCGCTCGTAACCCCAGCGCAGAACCTCCCACCCACACTCCGACTTTGGCTCGTTACGCCAGTGGTTCTCGCCGTAGACGATGTGGGGAGGGTGGGGGGCGAGGAGGCCGCCGATGATCACGCCTTGTTCGCTCATAGCTTCACGCAGACGTTCTTCGCTTCAGTGAAGAAGTGTAGCGAATCCCACCCCCCCTCCCGCCCGACGCCGCTCTCTTTCATGCCGCCGAAGGGGACGCGGAGGTCGCGCAGGAGCCAGCAGTTGATCCACACCGTGCCGCTGTCGATGGCCGCGGCCACGCGGTGCGCGCGCGAGAGGTCGCGCGTCCATACGCTCGCCGAGAGCCCGTAGCGCGTGGAGTTGGCGGAGCGGATCGCCTCGACTTCGTCGCGGAATGGCGTGATGGTGACCACCGGGCCGAAGATCTCCTCCTGCAGCACGCGGCAGTCTGTGCCGAGGCCGATGATGACCGTCGGCTCGACGAACCATCCTTTGCGGTCAATGCGCTTGCCGCCGGCGACGATGGTGCCGCCTTCCTGCTTGGCGAGGTCGATGTAGCCCATGACTTTCTCGAGGTGCGCGGCGCTGATCAGCGCGCCGAAGTCCTGCTCGGTCTTCAGTTTTCGTGCGCCTTGCGCGAGCGCATCGACGAACATGTCGTGGATCGACTGCTCCACGAAAATCCGCGAGCCGCAGAGGCAGATCTCCCCCTGGTTCCAGAACGCGGCGCGCAGCGAGGTCGGGATGGCCTGATCGAGATCGGCGTCGGCGAAAATCACCGTTGGATTCTTTCCGCCGAGCTCCAGCGACAGCTTCTTGAAGCGCGGCGCCGCATTCGCCGCCACCGCGGCGCCGGTCACCGTACCGCCGGTAAAGGAGATGGCGGCGACGCCGTCGTGGCACGTCAGCGCCCGTCCCGCCTTCCCGCCGAGGCCGTGCACGATGTTGATCACGCCGGGCGGGACGCCCGCGTCGAGCGACAGCTCGGCGAGACGGTTCGCGGTGAGCGGCGTCATCTCGCTCGGCTTGGCCACGCAGGCGTTGCCGGCGGCGATGGCCGGCGCGATCTTCCACGACAGCAGATAGAGCGGCAGGTTCCACGGCGAGATGAGCCCGACCACACCGAGCGGCTGGCGCAGGGTGTAGTTGATGGCGGCGCTGTCGGTGATGTGCGCGTCGCTCGACTGGTGCACGATGGCCGTGGCGAAGAAGCGGAAGTTGGCCACGGCGCGCGGGATGTCCAGCATCTTCGCCAGCGAGAGCGGCTTGCCGCTGTCAGTCGCCTCCATCTGCGCCAGCGCCTCGAGGTTTTGTTCGATGAGATCAGCGAGCCTCAGCAGCCGTCTCGATCGCTCGGCGGCGGTTGTGCGCGACCACGCCGGAAATGCGGCCGCGGCGGCGCGCACCGCGTCATCGACGTCGCGGTCGTCGCTGTCCGGGATCTGCGCGATGACTTCCTCCGTGGAGGGATTGATGTCGTCAAGGTAGGCGCCGCTGCGCGGCGGGACGAACTTGCCTGCAATGAAGTTACCGAGTCGCATCAATGTCATTCTGAGCGCAGCGAAGAATCGGTGTGGGCGGGGCGGTACGAAGTGCGCCACCCGCCCACACCGATCCCTCGCTCACGCTCGGGATGACATCAGGAACTCCTCCGGCGCGAACTCCCACTTGTCGATGTCGGGATCCCATGAGTCCCACGGCACGATGGTCCCCATCCTGTCGCGGAGGTTCGGCGGAATGACCTCCGGCACGATGAACGGCTTCTGCCGGCGCAGCTTGTACGGATTGCGAAATTCGAATCCGAGAACGCCGAGGATGTAGCGCGCCACGTACCAGGTGGCCTGCGGGTTCCAGCCGTGCGCGATCTTCACCACCACGCCGAGGCCCTCGGGGTATTCGGGATGCTCGATGGCCAGGCCAAGGAGGCCGTCGGCGCCTTCCTTGGCGATGACGCGGCCGTGGCAGGCCTTGAGGATGGTCGAGTCGAGGCGGTTGAAGCCGCCGATGAGATCGGGATGCGCGACCATGGCGTCCCAGATCCAGTCGTTGTGACGCTCGGTGACCAGATTGGCGAAGAGCTTCGCCAGGTCGGTGACCGTCATCGACACCGTCGGCAGGCCGCAGCCGTCCTTGGCGATCACGCCCTCGTTCCAGTCCGACCCGAGGACGCGGCGGATGTAGGCCAGGTACTCCTGGAAGAACGGGTGGTGCGGCCAGACGTAACCGACGCGCGACCACCCCTTCAGCTTGCAGCCGCGGAGGATGGCCGCGTGCTCGCCCGAGCAGCAGTGGTACCAGCGGCGCGGGCGGCGCACTTGACGGCCGAACTGAACCAGCGGCACGTCGAGCGGCGTCTGCATCATCCCCCACTCGCTCTCCAGCAGCAGCGAGCGGGCCACGCGCACGTGCTCGGTGTCGCCGTTGTGCGAGGCCACGGAGATGGCCTGCTGCTCGGAATTGAGCGCGCCCGCGAGCTCGCGGGCGAAGACCTTCATCATGATCGGCTTGGCCATCGAGCGGCCGTAGACCTCCACGTTGCCGCCGAACGAGTAGATGAGGTTCCGCCCCGACACCCACGACACCGCGCCGTGGACGGTGTTCTCCGCCACGCCGTTGCGCCGGTACTCCACCAGCGGCTGCCAGTTCGGCATGGGGCGGGCGAAGTTGGGCGGGAGGTGCTCGTCGAATTGCGTCATACGAATCGCGGCGCCACGCGCGTCATAAAATCGGACATATTTTTCATGACGCGTTTCGAGTCATGATTATTGAAGTCGAACCACAGCATGAGCCGGTCCTCCGGATGGAAGCGCGCGCTCATCTGCGCGGCGATGGCCTCCGCGTCGCCGATCAGCGCGTTGCTCGTGGCCTTGCGCACTTTCTCCTCGTCCAGCGTCCCCTCCAGCGCGCGCCAGTAGTTCGTCAGCGCGTCGCGCGCCTCCTCGGCCGCGCGAGTCGCGTCGTCGTTGATGAAGACCAGCACCGTGCGCGGCATCAGCCGGCGGTGCCACGTCCCCTGGTAGGCGGTGACCATCCGCTCGTTGGTCTTGTCGATCTCCTCGCCCGGCGTGATGGAAAGGTTGAACACGCCGACGGGGAGGATGGTGTTGGCGAAGGCCTGCAGTTGCGGGTCGTGCGAGCCGATCGACAGCCGCAGCAGGTCCATGCGCGGCTCCTGCGGGATGATCTTCAGCCTCGGGAAGACCCAGCGCGGGGCGAGCGGCGTCTGGTCGATGGCGCGCGGCGCGATCATGTCCGAGCTCAGAGCATCGCCGCGCAGCAGCCGGAGAAAGATCTCGGTCGCCTCCTCGAAGATCTTGTTCTTCACCGCGGACCAGTGGGCCTGCTCGAACTCGTCGCGCGGCACGATGCCGTACGGAACGTTGATGAACGGGAACCGCCCGGAGGCGAAGCCGACCGTGAGAAGGCGGCCCTCGCCGGGGTCGAGGCCGTGCAGCGCCAGGAAGGCCTTGATCCGCTCCGCCGCGGCGATCGGGCCGCCGTTACAGAGGATGTTCATGATCGCCGAGCCGACGCCGATGCGCTGCGTGCGCGCGAAGACGCGGTGCGCGAGCTGCAGGATGTCGGTGTTCAGGCCGATCTCGCCGACGAAGTGCGGGATGACCGCGCCGGGATTGCCCTTCTGCACCTCGGTCGAGAGGTGGCTCTCCGCCACCCACGCCGTTCCGAATCCGAGGCGGTCGGCGAGCTCCACCTGCTCGAAGAAGTTGCGGAACATCGTCGCTTCGTCGGGCAGGTAACCGTGGACTTCGGTCTGGCAGATGGAGAAGAAGATGTCGAATTCCACGCGGTGGGTAGACTAGCACTCATGCGTAGATGTCATCC
>JACXTT010003259.1_pt1 | contig 25194 bp, 21 predicted proteins | sample 9270951 | NCBI WGS metagenome assembly JACXTT01 (sample SAMN15532306, study PRJNA645909) | rock metagenome | isolation source: weathered quartz diorite | place: Puerto Rico | collected 2017-06-21
TTCCACAATCAGATGACCAGTGTGAAGACCTGCCCAGGCGATAGTATCGACCGCGCCGAAATACTGAAGGCCGTAGCGGACAGGCGACAGTCGCTGCCGAAGAAACCAGGAGCCCGAAGCGTCCGCAGTTCGAGCGCTCATGAAGCGGCGAAGAACTTCCCAAGCGCCGGAGTGCGTGACCCGGAGTTGCTCTCCGAAACGGGCGACGACGGGATGAGCCGCAGCGAAAGGCTTTTCTACGAGGGCGACGACGCCTACGTGAGAGCCGTCCCTGGTTCCCGCGGAATCCTGGGAAGCGACTTCAGCGCTCAGGATCTTTCTGCCCTGCGACCGCATGTGGTCAGCATGCGCCAGGGTCAATGGGATACGGAAGGTATTTTCAATTCCACACCGGCCGATGTGGACGCTCTGTTCTTCGAACACGCCAAGGCCGCCATCGAGGGTCTGGACAACGGCGAGAAGCTCAAATTTGTGCTGTATGCCCACGGAGGACTGGTTTCCGAAGTTCATGGTCTGCGGCAGGCGCAGGTCCACATTGACTGGTGGAAGCTGAGTGAGAAAAGAGGAATCTATCCCATTTATTTCGTCTGGAAGACCGGGCTGTGTGAAACCATTGCGCAACTCCTGGGGGTTGCCTCCAGAGGGACAAGGGACATGGCCGCGGCGCGCGCTGCCATTACCGATCCCATACTGGCGGCCATCGCTCGCCGGCTCGGCGGCGAATCGATTTGGTCGGGGATGAAGCGTGACGCGGAGCAAGCTGTGCTTGCGGGTGGGGTTGCGCATTACGTGGCCACCCAAATGAAGAAGTTCTGCGATCAATATGATAAACGTGTAGAACTCCACGCCGTCGGCCACAGCGCTGGTTCCATCTTCCACTCGCATTACATCCCCATGTCAACGGTCCTTAAAAACTTATGGTTTACAACCACCAGCTTTATGGCGCCAGCATTGAGGTCAGACACTTTTCTCGATCTCCTTTGCGGGGAGGATGACTCCGGCAAGGTACTCAAACCCGAGCTGGGGAACGTCGCGATCTTCACCATGAAGAAGGATTTCGAAAAGAGCGACAACTGCATCGAAATCTACCGCCAGTCGCTCCTGTATCTCATTTATCACGCCTTCGAGCCGGCCCAGGAGACGCCGATTCTCGGGCTGGAGGAATCCATGCGTGCCGACCCCACCCTGGTAAGCCTGTTGGGGTTGGGAGGAGCGCAAGCCAACCGTGCGGAGGTGATCTGGTCTCCATCGCGTGTCGACTCAGGCCGTTCGGCGACGCGGGCTGTTCATCACGGCGATTTCTCCAGTGACGCGCCCAGCCTCAACAGCATTTTGCGCCGCGTTCTGGGCGCCTCGGACACCGATCCCATTCCCGGCTTTCCGTCGGGCGCGCGTGATCTGGCGGACATCTGGGATATTTGGGCGCCACCGGATGATCTGCCAGGCTTCCAGACTTCCGATTCGACGGCGACTCAGCCCACAGCGCCTGAACCGGTCGGTGAGCCTGGGCCGGCAAGGCCTTACGCGCCCTCCTCTTCCAGGGGGAACAAAGTGGCGCTATGCGTTGGCATCGACAATTACGCCAGCCCCAACCGGTTGACCGGTTGCGTTCACGACGCGCAAACCTGGTCTGCAGTGCTGCGGCGCAAGGGCTTCAGAATCACTCAGGTCCTGAATGAGGAAGCCACCCACGACGGAATGGTCTCCGGGCTGCGCAATCTGGTAAGTTCCGCCACCGCGGGAGACGTCATTGTATTTCAATACTCCGGACACGGGACCACCGTCCCCGACAATAGCGGGCGCACAGTCGATGGCCTCGAAGAGGCGATGGTGCCTGCAGACTTCAGCGTGGGCAATCCCAAATTGATCATGGATTTCGATATCGCCGCGATCTTTAATCTGCTCCCTGCGGGAGTGAATCTGACTTGTTTTATCGACTGTTGCCATTCGGGGACGATTACTCGCCTTATGGTCGGTTTGAGCTCCCAGCGCGGCCTTGCAGGCGCTGACGAGCGGCCCAGGTACATCAAACTAAGCCCCGAGGAGACTGCGGCAGTTCAGCGGTCACGCACCTCGTTAGCCGCGACCGCGAGAGGCAACACCATTGGCGGGCCGGATCACATGCGCGACATCGTCTTTTCGGCGTGCCGTCCGGATGAAGTTGCCTGGGAAGTCAACGGTCAGGGAGAGTTTACTCGCCACGCCACCGCCATCCTGAGCAACGGGTTCTCAGGCATGGCCAACCAGCAATTTTCCGACGCGGTCATGCAGGCCTTTGGTCCGGCGCCTCGACAACATCCGATGCTGGACTGCGCTCCCCCGGCCAAGTCTCGACCGCTCTTTCAGCCGGAGAGCTAAACGGATCGGGGAATGCCAGCGCAGCAGAATATCGCGCTGCCTGGGCGGTGGCATGATGCTGCCGATGCCGGGTCCGCCAAGGGCGAGTCTCTTTTTGCCGCTCCGGCCGCTGGCGAGTGCTGTAGACTGTGGCCGCAGCGAACGGGTTTCACTTCCCAAAACATCAAGGAGTTCTGACCATGCCTGATTCATTCGTCAGGGAAATCACTCGCCGGGGCTTCATCACCAAGGTCGGCCAGGGTTTGGTGGCCGCCAATCTTGCCGGAAGTCTTTTCCAGGGTGCTGCCGCACAGCAGGTGCCCGATCCGCCGGGAAAGAAATTGGGATGGGCGATCGTCGGCCTGGGCAGTCTTTCGATCAACCAGATCCTGCCCGCCTTCGCAAAATGCGAAAAATCGAAAGTGGTGGCTCTGGTCAGCGGCCATCCCGACAAGGCGAACAAACTGGCGCTGCGCTACGGGGTAAACCCGAAGAATATCTACAACTATCAGAACTACGACACCCTCAAGGACAACCCCGAAGTCGACATCATCTACATCGTGCTGCCCAACGGGATGCATGCTGAATACACAATTCGCGGACACCAGGCCGGCAAGCATGTGCTTTCCGAAAAGCCCATGGCCAATTCACCGGCCGAGTGTCAACAAATGATTGATGCCGCGCGCAAAGCCAACCGGAAACTGATGGTGGCATACCGCTGCCGTTACGAACCCTACAACCAGGAGGCAATCCGCATGGCGCGGCAGCAGGAACTCGGGCCAACCAAGGTCATTCTGGCCGATCACGGGTTCAACATCGGAGATCCGACGCAATGGCGGCTGAACAAAGCGCTTGCAGGAGGCGGATCGCTGATGGACATCGGCATCTACTCGTTGAATGCGTCGCGCTATCTTACCGGCGAGGAACCCACCGAGATCAATGCCATGATGTACAACACGCCGGGCGATGTGCGCTTCAAGGAAGTGGAAGAGACGATCAACTTTCAACTGCGCTTCCCCAGTGGCATCCTGGCCAATTGCACCTCCAGTTACGGCTATTCGGGGCAGAACCGTTATCGAGTGGTGACCACCAAGGGATGGTTTGAACTCGAGCCCGCGACGCCGTATAGCGGCTTAAGAATGTACGTGCACCATGACAACACAACCGAAGAGCGATTTCTCGCCGTACGCGACCACTTCGCGCTGGAGATGGACCACATGTCCGGCTGCGTGATGGACAACAAAGACCCGCTCACCCCAGGCGAAGAGGGGCTGCGCGACTTGACCATCATGATGGGGATTTATGAGGCGGCGAGAACGGGCAGGACGGTCAAGCGGTAGGAGGGCGCTTGAGCATTTGATTCTGCCTCGGTCCAGGCCCATGAAGTGGGAGAATGTGAAGGTCAGCAAGAGGAAACCTGAGAAATTAATCCCACCGCAGAAGTAGAAGCGAAAAGTGTTACCATCGTGCGCTCAAACTCTTCTTTGGCTTTCGGCCCTTCCTGGTATTCAGGTTTCATGTTCACGGTCTAGTCCCCTAATAAGCTCGGCGTTAGCTATTTAACACACAGTCGAAGGCAGCATGGGCAAAGATGAAGGACCGCAAGCAAGCGATAGCCAACACCATGATCAGGATGGCTCTAGGGCAGAAAACAGAGGCCCAGATCAACGTACACCTTCTCAACCAACGAAAGGCGACAGCGAGCAACAGAACAAAATGAGCATAAAAGCTAGACTGAGGCAGTCTTGGAGAAGAACTACCTACTGGAACATACTTTTGGTCCTTTTTACCGCAACAATCGCCGTCTCTAACGCTTGTTACACCCATTACGCGAGTAAGCAATTCCGCACGATGCGTGGACAGCTTGGAGAAATGCAGTCGGCCGGAAAACAAACTGACCAGCTTATCGGTCTGTACCAAAAACAAGTCGCGAAGCTTGGAGAACAGGTCACTAAGACAGAGGAACTTGCGAAGGAGGCCTCGCAAGAGACCAAGGCCACCAATAGGATCGCAAGGCAAACCGAAAGGGCCGCCGACACAAACAAGAGACAACTCGACGATCTTGAGAACGTTCTGGCCGCCCATCTTGCGATTGAAAATTTTGATCTCAAGGTTGTTCCCGGTAACAGTTTTACAGTGGAGGGTACTTTCGACGTTATAAACGTGGGCGGCAGCATCGCCACTGAAATCAATGTCAACTTTGGCGTAGGCGGCGGTCGTGCTTCTATTGACAAAATGATGCTGGGAAAATCCCAAATAACGCCAGATCCCAATGGATTCAGCCTTGGTCCGGGAAGGATGCGGCAGTTCCCGGCAGGGCCGGAGGGAAGTGGAGGGGCCGCCGATGTTCTGGAAGGGAGATGGACCAACATCTACGAGGTTGAGGTCGGTTACAGAGACATTTTCAATCGGCCTCACATTGTTACCGATTGCCTTGTCTTCGAGCGTTTTAAGGGGCGGGATTTCTACCCGTGCCCATTTTTCCACCACCATGATTAGTGACACTGCCATACCGGGTGATCAACGAGGTTCCCGTTTGTTTCGAATCTCTTCCAGCCGTTTCTTCAAGTATTCCTGATATTCCTGCTTCAGCTTGGGATCGCTGGGAGAGCCGTAAATTTCGCTGGATTTGTATTTTCCTTCGTCAAACTTCCTCTTGGTCCACTCATCGTGTACGTGAGTCTCGTCGGCACGGTCGAGGACATCTTTCACCGCTTGTGGCGGAATGAAATAGACTCCCTCCCGGTCGCCGACAACCAGGTCGCCTGGCATCACTGTAACTCCGCCGATCCGAATCGGAATGTTGATTCCGGTCAGCATGACGTTTCCGATCGGCGTGGGATCGACCGATCGAAAATAAGCGGGCATGTCGATTTCCGAAATTCCGTCGAGGTCGCGAACGCTTCCATCCACCACCAAGCCTCCGCTGTGGGTGGCTTTCATGACGTAATAGAACAAATTATCGCCGACGATGGTTCCGTCGACCTTTTTGCCAAAGAGATCGACTACCAGCACATCGCCCGGCTGCAGCATGTCAATCGCGGTCTGGTTGGTAAGCCGCGGGACGCCACGCGCCTTTGCCTTGGCCCGGGCGACCTCGTCCAGGTCGGAGCGTTCCGGCATGAACTGGACCGTGAAGGCCCGTCCGACCATGGTTTTGCCGGGATACAGGACGTGGAAGCCATCCGCATACTGATTGCGGAACTTCTTCTCTTCGAGAACCGCCCAGATCTCCTCGGCCGACAACCCGCGCGCCCGCTCGATCAGGTCGTCCGGTACCTTTGGCCTGCCGTCGGGCAAACGCCCAAACGGATTTTGCGCGGTGTAATCCAGCAGATCCTGATTCGAGAAGGTAATCATTTGCGCGTGGGCGATCGCCGGCGCGAACCGCAACAGCAGGCAGACACTGATAGCTAAGATTGCAGACGGTCGAGTTGATTTTGTGAGTGCGACTCTGATCATCGGTTATCTCCGGTCTGTGGGGGCTGAGCGCGATACTCGGACGCAATCTCCGCCACGAAAAGTCTCAAATCGGAGAAGGTTTGTCAAACTGAGCCACCGGGTAGCGGCGGTATGAATTCTTATTCAAAATTGTCATTCCGAAGCGCAGCGGTATCGCGCGAGGAATCTGCTAATCTGCTTGCGACTTGCATCGAGAAAGGAAACCATTCATGAGCAAATCGACCGGACCTGCAATCAATCGCCGTGACGTTCTGAAGACATCGGTCGGGGCGCTGGGAGCGGCTCTGTTGCTTGACGAATCCTTGCAAGCCTATCCCCGGGGAGTCAACACCAATTCGAGTCCTTCGGCGCTGAAGATTACGGACCTGCGGGTGGCGACCATCGTGAAGCCCGGGCCCAGCCCCTGCCCGATCATTCGCGTTGACACCAACCAGGGTGTCTACGGTCTGGGGGAGGTGCGTGACGGCGCCAGCGCAACTTACGCCCTGTTTCTGAAGAGCCGCATTGCCGGCGAGAACCCGCTGCAACTCGACAAGATTTTTCGCAAGATCAAACAATTTGGCGGGCATGCGCGCCAGGGAGGTGGAGTCTGCGCCATCGAAATGGCGCTCTGGGACATTGCCGGCAAGGTGTACAGCGCTCCTGTGTATGCCATGGTAGGCGGCGGCAAGTTTCGCGATAAGATACGCGTCTACGCCGACACTACTGAGTCCAAAGATCCAAAAATCTACGCCCAGCGTATGAAAGAGCGCAAGGAAAGGATGGGAATCACGTGGCTGAAAATGGATCTGGGCGTCGAGATGGTTTCAGATACGCCCGGCACGGTCACGGTGCCTTCAGACTTGAGCGAGTGGCAAATGAATCAGCTCGAACATCCTTTGCCGGCGATGGAAGTCACCGACAAGGGCATCGCTATGCTCGAACAATATGTTGCCGCCGTGCGCGACGCGGTGGGCATGGAAATCCCGCTCTCCATGGATCATCTCGGCCACCTGGGCGTGAAGTCGATCATCCGTCTGGGCAAAGCCTACGAGAAGTACAACCTTTCCTGGATGGAAGACGTGATTCCCTGGACCTACACCGATCTCCTGAAGCAAATTTCCGATGAGAGCCCGACGCCGATTCTTACCGGCGAGGATATCTACTTGAAGGAACCGTTCCGCGTGCTGTGCGAGAAGCACGCGGTGAGCAAAATTCATCCCAATCTGGCCACTTCTGGTGGAATTCTTGAAACTCACAAGATCGGCGACATGGCGGAGGAATGCGGCGTGCCGATGGCGATGCACTTTGCCGGGACGCCAGTCAGTTGCATGGCCAACGTCCACTGCGCCGCTGCCACTCTCAACTTCCTGGCGCTGGAAAACCACTCGCTCGACGTCCCCTGGTGGTCGTCGATGGTAGAGGAGGGAGTGAAGACGCCCATTGTGAATCACGGATGGATCACGGTTCCCGACCGGCCGGGCCTGGGTGTAACCCTTAATGAAGATGTAGTGCGGCAGCACCTCATGCCCGGCACCGGCTACTTCGAACCCACATCACAGTGGGACCAGGAACGCTCCTGGGACCGGCTGTGGAGCTAGGTTCGAAAACACGCTGCGAATGAACTCATAAACTCGCAGCCGTGCGCAGGCACTCTTCAGATGAAGCACGCGGCCATTGGCGTCCGAATGCATTCTGGTTGGGGAGCACTCGTGGCCGGCTCAAACAACGCCGGCACCGTTGAGGTCGGTCAACGGTTGCGCGTCACTATCACTCCCCCCGGAACCCGCGGCGGGAACCAACCCTATCACTTCGCGACGCGTCTCGAACTTCCACAGGCGGAGAAGTTCCTTGGAGACTATTTTGTGGCTTCAAAACGCCTTGCCTTGACCGCTGTCCGGGATTTGGTACGCGAACTCGGTGGCCAATATCGTGTTGTGGGTTCTGCCATCCTTTTGGCTTCGGGTCGCCCGCTGCCGCCTCTTTCAAGAATCCTCGCCTCACACGCCCTGATTCATGCGGCAGAAGGCGAATTCTTTCGCGAAGCCTTTTGGAAGGCATGTGAGAGCATGGACCTTCCTGTCACCGGGTTTCGAGAGCGTAACCTCGACGAATGTGTACAGACGACGTTCGGCAAAGCGGCAACTCGGATGCGGCAACAAATTGCGACGCTCGGGCGTTCTCTCGGGCCGCCGTGGACCCAGGATCAGAAAATGGCGGCCCTTGCTGCGTTGCTAGTTCTGGCAAACAAGCAAAGGTGATTCCCGCCAATCGCCGCTCCCAGTCGGCGCCGCTTGTCACTCGGCCGCGGCGTCAGCCAGTTGTTGCAGTCGCTCGGTAACATTCAGCAGGGCGCGGCCATCGTGATAGGCTGCCTTCCAGATTTGTCCCTTAGTGTCGTTGGTCGGGATACCGTCAGGCCCGACCAGCGTGTAGACACCATGAAACTGCGTGTCGGTCTGGTAATCCCTGATGAACTGCCACTGCCGCTGGAAGGCTTTGAAGTAGACGTCGGTCTCACGGCCGTACTTTTCGTGCATCAGCAGCAAGGCGTTCAACCCCTCCATCTGTACCCACCATTCCTTTATTTTGGAGTCAGGCTTACCGAAGGTGTAGCCATCCTGAAAGAAGCCGCCGAAGGTTTCGTCCCATCCGTTAGCCAGCGCATGGTCGACGAGTTGTCTGGCCATATGTTCGGTGCGGGGATCGTGGCCGTGTCCCAGTACCTCTTCCGCCTCCAGCATCAGGTAACCGGTCTCGATGTCGTGGCCGTAAGAGTCCAGATCGGGGATGGGCCGCCAGTCATTGGTAAAGTAGAGGTTCATCACTCCCGGCTGAACGCAGATTTTGTCTCGAACGAGCGCCAGCAGCTCTTCCAGACGCTGGCGCAGAGTGTCATCCTTCCACACTTCGTAGAGCTGTGTGAACGACTCCAGCAAGTGAATGTGAGTGTTCATTGACCTGTAGCCGATGGGAAACGCACCCAGCGGTATGGAGTGCAGAGTGACCGCGTCCGGATCTCCCTCCACCACCTTGCCATCGCGTCTCAGCCACTCGAAGTACCCGCCGTTTTTTGCGTCGTGGGCGTGTTCGTCAATCCAGCGGAACGTCTTCTGCGCGAGCTCCAACGCCTTGGGTTCGTGCGTCGCCTGATAGGCCGCCGCGGCGCCGTAAAGTCCGAAGCTGATTCCGTAAAGTTCCTTGCCATCGCTGTAAAGAGGCGTGATCTGGCCGCTGTCGTCGAGCCCCCAGAAGAAACCGCCGTACTGCTTGTCCCACAGAACGTCGCTCAGAAACTTCACTCCATGTTGCACGATGGGCAAATACTGCTCTTTCAAATCCGGACGGCGCATCACGATCTGAGCTGAAATCCACGTCATGCGGCCCTGAAACACGGAGAACTTTCCTCTACTCTTGGTGGGCTGCCAGTCGCGTGTGAAGTTGGAATAAAATCCGCCGTGCTCGTGGTCCACGGTTCGGGGAAACCAGACGCCCAGCACATCCCGGCGCAGCATAGCCTCGGTCTCAGCGGCGAATTTCAGATAGTTCGCCTTGCTCGGCGCAAGATCAGTGATGGGCTTCGGCGCGCTTGCGACTGGCGAAGCTGGGGACTGCGCCGCAGCGGCGTGCGCGCAGATCGCGCCTTCGAAGGTCAAAATGGATATGGTCAACAGGGATAGGATCAACCGGGATATGATCCACATTCGTACCAGCGGTCGATTGACCCGCATGGGAATCCTCCGCTCGAGAGATCCTTTTATTTTGCCGCCTCGACTGCAGTCTTCCAGTAGGCCTGGTGGCCGTGATAGTCATCGTCCGCCAAATTTGCAATGATCAGCCTCTTCAGTTGCAGCGGGTCCACCGTGCCCTGGCGTTTGTACACGACTTCGCCATCGGAGCGGATCAGGGTGTACGGAACCGCTGCGCTCCAGTCCGGATCGAACGCAGCCAGTTGCGGGTAGATATCCGTCGAACTCAGAATATGGTTGGTGCTGGTGGCGTGCTCATTGGTGAGCACCTTGAGCACGCCTGCCTGCTCGTCGGGATAATTGATGCTGACCGTCACCAGATCGAACGCCCGGTGCCCGTACATCCGGTACATGGTTTCGAACTGAGGCAACTCGGCGCGGCAGGGACCACACCAGGTAGCCCAAAAATCCACGAGCAATAATTTCCCGGTAGAGTTGTTGCGGAGCACTCGCAGGTCGTCGGCGCTCACGGGCTCCAGGCTTACAGGTTTCTTGGCGATTTCATCCATCTCTTCGCGGCGGCCCGCTTCCTTGTAGAGCCACTTGGTCGAGCATCCCACAGACGGGGTCTTCGCTATGGCCACCGGCTTGCCCGCCAAAAGAGCATCGAGGGCTTCCCGGGCGTCACGTTTGGTGACCAGCGGCTCGCGCATGTTGTTGTCCACGCGGCCTTCATAGCGAAGCTTGCGATCGGAATCAAAGATGAAAAGATGCGGCGTAGCTGTGGGCCCATACGCGGTGGAAATCTTCTGCGTCTCGCCGTCATATAGATAAGGAAAATTAAAGTGCCGGTACTCCGCCCGAACCTTCATTTCTTCAAGCGAATCCCCCACGTCGGTATAACCCATTTCGCTGAGCAGCACGGCATCGGGATTGTTGGGTTCAATCGCCACCACACCCACGCCCTTGTTCTTGTAATCTTCGGCAATCTGTTTGATTCGTGTCTCGTAGAGTTGCGACGTCGGGCAGTGATTGCAGATGAATGCGATCACCAGCACTTTGCTAGCGGCGTACTCCTTCAGACAATGGGGTTGGCCATCGACGCCGGGCAGGCAGAAGTCCGGTGCTGGCGAGCCTACGGCTAGAGTCGGGTGCTGGGTGTCATCTGCGATGGCGGGCGCGCGCAGCGGGGTGCCGGAGAAAATGCATAGGGCCACGAGTAGGGCGGGACATTTGAGAGTTGCGCCAGCCGCGCACGAAAGGACGCGATGGGAGGAACGCGCTAACCTCGAAACATCCGATTCGGTGGTGTTTCTCAACGTGGTCCTCAAAATCTTCTGACTAGTTCGAGCATCTTGCGGTCAAGCTTGTGACCCTTGAAGTCTTCATATTGTACGTCCTGGCGTTCACTTGTCGAGTACGCCAAAGGCGCCGCGCAGATTCCACATGGCATTTCCCACGATTGATACCGGCTTCGCCGTCCGCTGCAACAACGACCACGGGATTTCACCCGATTCGAAATGGCTGGCCATCAGCGACCAGTCGCAGGAGGAACACCGCTCCCTGGTTTACCTCGTGCCCATCGAGGGCGGCACACCCCGGCGAATCACCAAGAATTCCCCATCGTACTGGCACGGGTGGTCGCCGGATGGGACTACGCTCGCCTTTGTCGGTCAGCGGAACGGAGATTTCGACATCTACACCATCCCGGTCACAGGCGGAGGCGAAACCCGCCTGACTACCGCCAAGGGGCTTGACGATGGCCCAGAGTACTCACCGGACGGCAAATACATTTACTTCAACTCCGAACGCACCGGCACCATGCAGATATGGCGCATGCAGGCTGACGGAAGCGCACAGGAACAAATCACCTCCGAGGAACTTAACAACTGGTTTCCGCACATTTCTCCCGATGGGCGGTGGATGGTCTTCCTGACTTATGAGAAAGAAGTGACCGGGCATCCCGAAAACAAGAATGTAATGTTGCGACTGATGTCGCTGGAAGACAAGAAAGTGAGCGTGCTGGCCAGACTGTTTGGAGGGCAAGGCACGATCAACGTCCCCTCCTGGTCACCCGACAGCAAGCAAGTGGCGTTTGTCAGTTACGAGCTAATCCCGTAGAATTCAGCGCCCAAACGTATCAGATCGAGCGCGGTCACTACTCGCCCGTGACAGGGCCGGCCGAAGTAGTCACGCGCCGTCACCCTGGCCGGTCCATCGCGTGAAATTCGAGCAGAACAAACGACGAACATCGCGTTCAATGTTCCCCCTGGTCACCTTGCCGCCGTCCCGGGAAAGCGAGCGATAGGTTTCAGTGAGAATGGGAGTAAATGTGTTGCGCGTGTTGCGCCACTTGTAGATGACCTGTTCGAGAACGCGGGCGTCGGAGTGCTGCGCGATGAAACTGGTTCCCAGCATTTCAATGCGCTCCCGCGTGATCTCTTCGACAATGGAAGGATTGTTCAGGAACCACCAGCATCCGAAGGGCATCAGGTTACTGAATTTGCGGGCATATACGCAGAGTTCGTGCTGATTCTCGCGGCTGAGCACACTCACCAGGAATCGGTTGTCGGGGAAACTCCGGCAAAGATTCTCCAGCGCCCGAAGATCCGCTCTGCCCGCGCCGTCGCCGCCCAGTCGGAGTCCGGGATTGACCTGGCGGCGCACGCCAATCATCAGCGACAGAGGCAGGCCGAATTCGCGGCATGAAGGTAACACGGCTTCCCTCAGTATTTTGCCGCGCACCGTATCTTCGGGGAATTGGAAGGTGTCTGGCAGTGAGACGGCCATATACACCGGCCTCATGCGCTCGCACCAGTCGGCCAGGAACCTGCGAATCTCCGCGATGGAATTTCCCGAAGCCTGGTCGTCTACCTGATAGCCCTGGCTGGCCAGCAGCGGCCACGGCTCAGACCACTCCCGCAGCAGGCGGTCCAGCCGCAGAACGGCTTGAAACTGGGGGTGGCGCTGGACGCCCTTCATCCAGACTGGCTGCTCTTCGGCGTCCAGAGGGTCGTTGGTCATGACCACCGAACTGACGCCTGCCATCTTCAGAACCCTGGGAATGTGATCTTCGATGGTTTGGTTCTTGAAGAATGAACGTGCTTCAGTCAGACCAGAGGCGCCGGTGGGCAGGGCGAAAGCGTGAAGAACCGCAATAACTCCGCGGGTGGCCTCGGAAACCGGACTATTTTCAACGAACAAAGCTTGCCAGATCGCATCGGCCTGAGCCGGCTTGGGCAGTGACCAGTACTGCTCCGGCGTCATGCTGGAGTAGCGGAAGAATTCCGCTTCCAGGTAATGATAGGTCAGCAGTTCGTCAATCCCCCACAACCCTATTTTGCCGAAGACAGGGGAGTAGAGATGAGTGTGCATGTCGATGAACTGGCTGGTCGCCAATACATCTTTCACTACGGATTGGATCTGATCCGCCGTGAGTGTCGCGGGGGCGCCGAAACCTCCGCCGGGGTCTGGTTTTTCGAAGGACGTAGCTTCCACGTTCGCCTGTGCAATGGTGGCCTGGCAATGCCCGCCTGTGTAATGTCCGCCCGCGCAATATCCGAAAGGCCGTCTCACCGAATGAGGCGTCTAACCCAGCAGCCTGGCCAATTCCCCCCTCGCAAGCCCAGAAATACTCGAGGCACGAGTGTCGGGCACTATAGGGGCGGCGTGTCCATGTGTCAAAGAAAAAAAACTGATGTCCAACTTCAGCCGGACTGAACGAAGCTGGCGATCGCGTCAGCCGGCTGGCAATCTGAAAAGCTCAGCGCTTGCAACCATGTCTCACCTTATAATTCATGCCACCACAAATTGCCAGATGTATGGGATTGTTCATGGGCCATCCTCTTCTTGATCTTGCGAATAAGACCGCGGTTGTGATCGGCGGGACCAGTGGCATCGGGCTCGCCCTCACCAAGGCGTTGGCGCAAGCCGGGGCAAACGTAATTCCCGCCGGCCGCCGCGCCGCGCAGGTGGCTGCCGCCGCTGCCGAGGTCCAGGCGTTGGGCCGCCGCTCCCTGGTTCAAACTTGCGACGTCACCGACGACGCCAGCCTGGTGCGGTTGCTGCAATCCGTCTGCGCCGAATTCGGCAGTGTTCAAATCCTGGTTAACTGCGCCGGGCGCACCAAACGGATGCCCACGCTGGACTTTCCCGATGCAGAGTGGGACGCTATCCTCGAAACCAACCTGAACGGGACTTTGCGGGCCTGTCGCGTATTCGGGCGGCATATGATTGAGAAGCGGTATGGGCGCATCATTAACATCGCTTCGCTGGGTTCGTTCGTGGCGCTCTATGAGGTTGCCGCATACAGTGCCAGCAAAGCGGCGGTTGCCTCGCTGACCAAGTCGCTCGCAGTCGAGTGGGCCACTTCGGGCGTTTGCGTCAATGCAATCGTCCCCGGCGTCTTCCGCACCGGCCTGAACGCGGCTCTGTTGGACGGAACCGAGCGCGGGCGGGAATTCCTGCTGCGCACCCCAATGAAGCGTTTCGGGAAACTGGACGAACTGGGTGGAGCGGCGGTGTTCCTGGCCTCGGATGCGGCCAGCTTTGTCACTGGCCACCTGCTGACCGTGGACGGAGGGTTCCTGGCTAGTGGCGTCAACCAGTAGTCTTGTGTGGGTCGGACACTCCCTTCGACTTCGGCTCAGGGCAAGCTTGTCCGCCGCCTTTGACTTGGACTCTCAGGTGCGGCGCGATGCGAGAACGGACGCATGACCATGGTTTTGAGCAAAAGTGTCGCTGACGGCTTGCTGGCTCGCGATGAGGTTCGCCAAATCGTAGCGCAGGCCGCCGCTGAACTTCATGTGACAGGCAAGCGCGTGCTGATCATCATCCCCGACGGCACACGCACCATGCCGATGCCGCTGATGTTCCAGCTTCTGCAGCAGGAGATCGGCACAACGGCCGCCGCTTGCGACTATCTGGTCGCCCTCGGCACCCACCCCCTGATGAGCGATGCGGCGCTCACCCGGATGATGGGTCAGCCCGTCGTCAATGGAGAGTGCGGCCAGGCCCGCGTCTTCAATCATCGCTGGGATCTCTCTGAAACACTCGTGGATTTGGGCGCCATTCCGGCAGACGAAGTCGCAGAGAGCTCCGGCGGCCTGCTGTCTGAACCCATCCTGGTCAAAATCAATCGGATGCTCTTCGACTACGACCAGGTCCTGATTTGCGGGCCGGTGTTTCCCCATGAAGTAGTCGGGTTCTCAGGGGGGAACAAGTATCTGTTCCCGGGCGTCAGCAGCGGAGAAATGATCAACCAGACCCACTGGCTGGGCGCTCTGCTCGGCAGTTACAACCTTATCGGTACGATCTGTACGCCGGTTCGTGAACTCATCGACCGAGCCGCCGCTAAAATCACGGTGCCAGTTGCGTGCTTTGCGCTGGTGCTAGCTGGGCAAGACCTGGACGGGCCCGGCATCGCCAGTCTGCATTTCGGTCCTGCGCGCGAGGCGTGGAGGGCGGCAGTCGAGCTCTCCTCGCAAAAACACATCCAATGGGTGGATCGCCCCTTCCGCCGCGTGCTTGCCGTACTGCCGCAAATGTATGCCGACATCTGGACTGGCTCAAAGGGGATGTACAAGGTCGAACCGGCCATGCTCGAAGGCGGCGAGGTTGTTCTGTACGCTCCGCACATCACCGAGATCAGCTACACTCACGGAGCTTTTCTCGACCAGATCGGCTATCACTGCCGCGATTATTTTCTCAAGCAGCGAGACCGGTTTGCGGGCATCCCTCGCAGCGTGATCGCGCACTCCACCCACTTGAAGGGGCAAGGCACATACGATGCGGCCAGCGGCGTCGAGACTCCGCGGATTAGCGTGACTCTCGCCAGCGCCATTCCGGAGGAACGCTGCCGGCGTTTGAACCTCGGCTACGTGGACCTCAGGAACATCAAGCTGGAAGACTGGCAGAATCGTGAGGCCGAGGGAATCAAGCTGATTCCCCGCGCGGGAGAAACTCTGTACCGGCTGAAAATGCCTGCGGTGGCATGAATCAATCCACGAGGAACTCCGGCTATCGCGACGAACGTTCTGAAAATTCGGTCCTGCGGACAATGAGGTCAAGAAGTGGCTAGGTCAGCGCACGATCAAGATGCACGTATCCGCCATCAACGAAGATGTGCTGGCCGGTGATGTGTCCTGCTTGCGCAGAGATGAGAAAGATGACCATGGCGGCGATTTCCTCTGGCGCGGTCATTCTCTTGCCTAGCGGAATTTTGCCGATGATGTCCTTGAGCTTCGTCTCCGGATCAGGAAAGCTATCCAGCCACTGCCGGTAGAGCGGAGTCATCACTTCGGCGGGTACCACCGCATTCACGCGGATACCGTAGGGCAGCAACTCGACCGCCCATTCTCGCGTCAGCGCCAGGATCGCGCCCTTCGATGACGCGTAACCGGATGTCCCGCCTTGCCCGGTAATAGCTGTCTTCGAACTCACATTCACAATGCAACCCTGCGACTGCTTCAGCCAGGGAAGAGCGTAATGAGCCATGTTGTAGCAGTGCAGCAGATTGCGCTGCAGCGACGCCACATATTGTTCCGGGCTTCCATGCTCCAGGCCAACGCGATCATTTACTCCTGCGTTGTTGACCAGAGCGTCGAGGCGGCCCGTAAGCCGGACGGCTTCGTCCACAGCCTGAGAGCAGTTTCCGGCGACGGCGAGTTCGGTGATAATCACATGACTCGTGTATCCGCCGCGCTGCAGCTCAGCCTGAAGCTGCTCGGCCGCGGACGCATCCCGATCGACAATCAGCGGAATCGCGCCCTCCCGGGCGACGCCCCGGGAAATCGCGGCGCCGATCCCCTTGGCGCCCCCGGTGATGAGCACAACCTTATTTGTGAGCTGTAGATCCATAGGGCGAGAGTAGACCGTAGAAACGGGCTGCGTTCAAACCGAATATATTTTCCTTTTCTGAGGTGGACAAATTCTGAACGTAGTTGTCGATGAGCCGTTTCACCTGTCCATAAGTGCCGGCCAAAAGGCACACCGGCCAATCCGAGCCGAACATGAGACGGTCAAGTGTAAAGGCTTCGAAGACAACATCAAAGTATGGTCGGAAGTGCTCTTCCCTCCAATGGCCCCAGTCCGCTTCCGTAATCATGCCTGACAATTTGCAGAAGACATTGCGTGCAGCCGCAATCTCTCGCATGTGTCTACACCAGGTGATCGTTTCCCCGCTCTTGATTGGAGGCTTGGCAATATGATCGATCACGAAGGGCTGCTCAGGGAATTTCGCCACCAGTTTCAGAGCGGCAGGTAACTGCCGGGGATAAACCAGGACGTCGTAGGTGAAGTCGAATTCCTGCAAAGCTGCAATGCCCCGAACAAAGGACTTTCGCAGCATGAAGCGATCGTCCGGTTCGTCCTGCACCACGTGCCGGAATCCGCACAGCTTGTCATGACAAGATAAGGATTCCAGCCGCTCGGGCAGATTATCGGCGCACAAGTCAACCCATCCCACTACGCCAGCGATGGTGGAATGTTGCTTCGCAAGATCCAACAGGAACAGGGTCTCGTCCGCTGACTGATCCGCCTGCACCGCGATTGAGCCATCAATCCCGCTCGCCTGCAGTTCCCGGTTCAGGTCTGCCGGCAGAAAATCCCGCTTGAGCACAGCCATCGCGTCGGTAATCCAACCGTGCCTCGCAGGGTCGTACCGCCAGAAGTGCTGATGGGAATCGATCTTCATGCAAAATCGCGACAGCCGCGAAGCGGCGGAAGAACGCAGCCAACGGCGTAAGCCGTGGGTCTAAGGCGGCATAGAGCCTTTGTGGCCTAGGGGTGAATCCTCGCCGCCCAACCGCCACCCGCTGCCAGAGTGATTTTCAGTTTCTTGCCACTGGTGACCGGTGTCTTGGTCTTCACGTAGTCGCTGGCAAATCGGTCAGCGTTTACGCCGTCCTGATACGCTTCCATCGTAAAGCTCCCGGAGGGCAGGAAGGACAGATCCACCTCGAGGTCGCGGCCAGTCCAATTGGTCATGGCGCCAACGTACCAGTCGCGGCCGCTTCTCCTTGCCAATAGAACGTACTCGCCCAGCTTGGCATCGAGCACTTTAGTCTCGTCCCACACCGTTGGCACCGCTCCCAGGAACTCCATCGCTTCCGGTTCGCGCAAGTAATTTGAAGGACTGTCGGCCAGCATCTGCAACGGGCTTTCGAAGACCACATACATCGCCAGTTGATGGCAGCGCGTACCCATCGCCATGGGGTGATCGAAGACCGGGGCAAAGTTCCTCTTGGTGGCATTCAGCATCGCGCCGGGCGTGTAGTCCATTGGTCCAAGAAACATGCGGGTAAAAGGCAGGGTGACATTATGCGGCGGTTCGGACTCGGCGCTCCACTTGCTCCACTCCATACCGCGAACGCCCTCGCCGCTGATCATGTTGGGCCAGGTGCGGGTCATGGTGATCTGGCTCTGTCCTCCGTGGAAATCCACCAGCATGTGGCGCTTGGCGGTTTCGCGGCAGGTCTTGTAGTAGAAATTGATCAGTTTCTGATCGTTCCGCTGCATAAAATCAATTTTGATACCCTTGATCCCCCACTTCTGGAACTGATCCAGCGCCGCGTCAAATTTATCGTCAAAGGTCTTCCAGACCACCCACAGGATGATGCCAACATTCTTCTGCCTGGCGTAAGCGCTGAGTTCCTCCATGTTGACTTCCGGAGCCACTTCCATCACATCGCCCAGCTTGTACCAGCCTTCGTCCAGAACGATGTACTGCAGGCCGTACTTGGCGGCAAAGTCGATGTAGTACTTGTAGGTCTGTGTATTCACGCCGGACTTGAAATCCACGCCGTAGACATTGAGAGCATTCCACCAGTCCCAGGCCACCTTCCCGGGCTTGACCCACGACGTGTCTTGCACCTGCGACGGCTTCTCCAGCAGCCAGACCAGTTGGTTCGTGATCAGATCGCCATCCTTCTCCGCGATCCCCAGTAGCCGCCAGGGATAGCTCCGGGTACCGCGGGTCACCGCGATGTAGTCAGCGGTCTCGGTGACTCTGTAATCACGGTCGCGTTCCAGCACTTCTTTCAGCGGGTAGGGAGGGAAAGTTGCCGCCAGTCCATTGTTGCCCGTGCCGTGCAGCCAAAGTCCGGGATAGTCTTCAATATCCGATTCGGCCACGGCTATTTTCACGCCGTTGCCCGCGTCCACGACCGCGGGCAGACTGGCGATGGACGCAGGCGGGATCTCTTTCAACTTGAACAGAGGAAATCTTCTCTCGTTATGGGAGAAGAGGCTTTCCTCCAGAGGGTAGTACGCGGAATAGTCGCCGGGGAAATTAAGGCTGACCTCTTCGTTGTAGACCTTCACTTCGTTCTGCGGCAGTGACGTCTCGAAGCGGTAAGCCGTGCCTTCGTTGTAGGCTCTGAAAACCACCGCGTAATTGCCCTCCATTTCGAGCCGCAGTTCGTTGTAACTCTCGCGAACCTTGGCGAATTTCTGACGCACCGCCGGCTCCAGTGTTCCGTCATAGCTCCGTTGCTTCGTGGCCTTGACTCGGGGCTGCAAGCCCAGCGTGTTGTGGTCAATGTCGATGGAGAACGTGGATTTCTGCAGCAGCGGCGTCCCCTTGAACAGGACGTCGTATTGAATGCGGTCGCCGGTCTGGATTTTTATTTCAATCTGCTTGTTCGGCGACAGCAGGCTGTAAGTGGACTGTGCGGCTGCCGGGCCGGCCAGCACAAGCGCCACCAGCGCCAAAACTGAATTCTTGCACAGAGTTTCCATCGCAGGTTCTCCTTGGGGCGAGAGATTGACGAAACCTACATGTTGGCGGTTGCCCGCCGTGGAAGCGCGAGGGTGATTCGACCGTATTTTTGCGTGCGGTTCAAGTGGGAGCAAACCCTCTGGCTGAGGGTGGATTTAATTCCGGTCCTGATTTCTGTCGCCGTGAGAGGAAGACTCCTTCTCAAACAACATTTTGAAATCTTCAACCGAGGTGAGTAGCACGACAATCGACGACCCTACAACGCCGGCAATAAACATAGCCTCAATGGCGTGAATCAGGGCGGACACCAAAATGTTCATGATCGCTGCATTCCTGCGTAAGCTGGGGCCACGACATGCAAGCAGAGATAATAACCGCAGGCCCGCCGCGTGGCAACCCAGCCCGAGCCGCAAGCGTCGGCAGACGCGAAGTGCGGAATTTGCGGACGGTGGAGGGAAGCGGCGTCTCGGCGTGGGTCAGCCGTGGATGGCGAGCGAGATAATGAGAGGCATGCTCTCAAACCGCAGCCTAAGCTCGACGGTTTCGGCAGCCGCCGGGGAGTGCAGATTGTAGTTCCTGCCAGTGATCACTGTGGGCACGGACAACATGCATCCGTCGCCCAGGCCGGCGATCTTGTTCTTGAAATTCCCGGCCACCATATTACAGATCTCGCCCATCGCGTCCGCCAGCTCGGGGCCGACCTTGTTGGTTTCCACTCCAAGCATTTTCGAAGCCATTGTGGTGGCTGACTTCCGGGTACACTGGATCCTCAACACGCCGCACAGCTGCCCTGCCAAACCCACCATGGCAGTGATATTTAGCGGTTCTCCAGTGGAAGGCCCGGCAGCCGTCAGGCGGCAGCCCAGCATCACTTCGAACACTTCCCGCGCCCCCACCTCGAGCACGGGAAGCCAGTGTTCATGGTTGTTTACCGTAAGCCTTGCGCTGGTGGCCTTCAAGCCTTCACCCCCAGGACCGGAACAACGTGCTCCTTGACCTGTTCCGCAGTAAAAGGTTTGCGGATGTAGCCCCGGGCGCCACAGGTGAGGGCTTGCACGACGTGGGCTTCGCTGCCTTCGGTCGTGATCATGACTATCGGAACGTCCTTGGCGTTGGGCACGCCGGAAAGCTGCTTGATGAACTCCAGCCCATCCATCACCGGCATGTTGATGTCACAAAGGATCAAGTCAACCCTGCGTTCCGCAAGGACGCTCAACGCCTCAGCCCCGTTTCCTGCTTCAAAGACCTGCGACAGGTTAATGCCCGCCTGGCGCAACGAACGCTCCACGATTTTCCGCATGACGGAGGAATCATCGACAATCAGGGCGGTGACGGCATCCATGTAGGTCCCTTTTTCGGGGGAACGGGTGACATGACGCCTGCTTTCTCGTCACCATGACATATCGGCAGAGAACCAAGGGGACTTTAGAGGGGAGGCAGGTTCAGCCGCTGATTTACCGCAGTCCGCCGATATTCCTGGTCAGGCGGTCAGCTTCCTGCTGTTCGGCCTGGGCTTGCGCAGCCCGGCCGGTGAGGGTGTAGATTTGAGCCAAAAGGTGGTGTGGTTCGGGTTCCTGAGGACGCAATTTCGCCGCTTCGGAAAGCCAGCGAACCGAAGCGGAATACAGCCCTGCGCTTTGACTTTTCGCTCCGGCGCCCCTCTCCGCGAGTTTTTTCTTCGCCAGATTCAGCGCCGAGACATAGAGCAGATCCGTAGTTCCGGAATCCTGCGGATTGAGCTGGTGCGCGTGGTGAAGCGCTTGGTATGCCGGAAGATCTTCGCCCAGCTTTGCCAACACCGCGCCGTAGAGCGCATTCAGTTGAAATAAATCCGGCCAGCGCTTGAGCGTACTGGCGAGCGGCGCGCGCGCGTTTTCAAACTGGCCCAGCTGATAGTAGGCCAGCGCCAGGTTGTACTGCATCTGCGGCGATTGCGGCGCCAGTTCGGCGGCGCGGCGCAACGGTTTCAGCGCCGCTTCCAGGTCTCCGTGCTGGCCGTAGATCGTGCCCAGCGCTGTGAGTTTTTCCGCGTTGTCGGGATCATACAGCTGTTCGCAGACGGCATGGGCCTCGTCGCGCGCATCCTGATCCAGCTTTCGCGCGCAGTCCATCCTGAGCTGGCTCTCATTGGAATCGCGCCTACGCAGTTCCTCCGAAACCGCCAAGGCCTTGCTTGCTTCCTCCTCGCGCCCCTGTCTGCGGTACACCAGCCCTAGTTGATAGGGAATACGGGCATCCCGCGGATTCGCTTGCGTGGCTTCTTTCAACCATTTCTCCGCCTCCGGCAAATCGCCCCGCCTGAAGTACGCGTACCCCAGGTAATAGGAAGTGTCGGGAAAAGGCGGCTTGGCCGCTGCCTGGCTCAGGTTTCGGATTGCGTCATCGAACTGGCGGTCGTCCAGATCGAGCCTTCCCAGGTAATACAAAACGTTCGGATGATCTCCCACTTCGCCGCGCACGATTTCAAGTTCCCGGCGCGCCTCATCGGATTTGTGGGCTTCGAAAAGCGCTACCGCCAGGGGAAATCTCGCCCGCAGAGTCAGCGTGGGATCGATTTCCAGGGCAGCCCGGAATTCGCTGACCGCCACATCATACTGATCTTGCTTAAGGGCGTCGTAGCCCTTGCCCAGGTGGGCTTCAGGAGCGCTTCCGGCGGGGGCTGCCGGAGCTGGTGTCTGCTGCGACGAGGCTAGGTCGATCCCCAGCGTGACCAGTACGAGCGCGGCCAGCAAGACTGGGATTTGTCGGGGAATGCAAGGAGTCTTCATGCGGACGCAGGTCTCTGCGATCTCAGCCTCATTATAGATGCGATTCGCAGGGTCACATGTGGGCGCGAGCGCCACGCCCGTGCGGCCGAGCGAAGCTCGGCAGTGTTTTATGTAGCCGGGGCCTATGTCCCTGGCTTTTCGGGATAATCATTCGGACCATCCTGTAACACTATTAAAAACAGCAACTTGCGTGCGCCGTGGATGTGTATGTACAATTGATGTACACTATGAATAGTGAAAGAATCCCGCGACTTCGACTGGGACCAGCACAATGAACAGCACCTCGCAAAACATGGTATCAGTCGTTCCGACGCGGAAGAGGTTTTGTCGGGAAATCACATCCTTCTGGAATACCAAACCGAAGGTGGTGAGGAGCGCTGGGTTGCCGTCGGTGCGACTCGCACCGGCCGCATATTGAACATTGTGTTTTCGGTTCGCGGCGAGGCAATACGTCCGATTACGGGCTGGACCGCAGATAAAGAGACAGCAGACCTATACGTCAGGGAATGGAGGCTGGAGTGATATGGCAAAAGCGAAACTGAAACAGGTGGTCATTCCGAAGTTTTTCAGCGAGGCCGAGGAAGCGGCCTGGTGGGACAGTCATCGTTCCGAAGTCGAGGCCGAAATCCGGCAGCGCATGAAGCGGCAGAGGCCGCTGACGTTAGGAAACTTGCTCCAACAGGCAAAGCCTTCTCAACCTATTACCTTGCGGATCCCCAGGGAAGATCTGGAAACCGCGCGCCGGCTGGCGGAACGAGAAGGTTTAGGCTACCAGACTTACATCAAAATGCTGCTCCGGTCTGCTCTGGCGAAAAGTGCGTCGGGGGATGTATCTTTCAGAGTCAGCCACACAGGAAGGACACGCGAATACGCCGGCGGCAAGAAAGCCCAGTCCTTGCGACCACGGCGTGATTCACGCTGACAACCGTCCGGTCGGTTGAGGTACAAGGATTGCAGATTTGTAAAATCTAGAATCTGCAATCGCAAATGCGAAATCCCCTGCCGGTAAACCAAATCCGTAGGAGAGACTCCGCTATTTTCGTGCCGCCGTGATCAGCAGGGCGGCCGCTTTCTTAATGTCGGCCACTTCCTGCGCCGTCGCTGTGCCCACATAATCGCGCACCAGCTTTTCGCAGCGTTCCCGGACTTGATCGTATGCGGCCCGATCTTCGCCCCGGACAGCTAGAAGCTCTTTAAGCCAGTGCTTGCCATAGCCCGCATGCATCGTCTCGTCGGCCCAGTCGAAGTCCATGTCATGCTCGCTCACGGCGTCGCCATAAGCATGGAAAAGTTGGGCGCGGGCAGGCTTGTGCTTGATGTTCTTGGTTTCGAAAAAGTAGAGCATGCCCAGCCGGTAGATGGGATCCTGGCCTGAAGCGCTTTCATAGATATACGTCCCCAGCGGAATCTCTGCAGGGTCGAGGCCCCACGCCATCAGGCGTTCGTAGCCCATGCGGCAGTGGCGCGATTCGTCGTAGGTCCAGCGGGCGGCATTGTGAATCCACTCCCAGGGCAGAACGTCCGCAAAAGCGCTCAGCATCACACCGCCGGCTTCAATGGCCCAGACTTCGTTCACATGACTGATGGCTGAGCGGAGTTGCAACTGCATCCCTTCTCCGTAGGGATAAGCCGGATCGACTACGTCCGGCCAGTAGAATCGGCAGGGCCAAAAACGCGGATCGCGGGCGGGCCGATCCGGAACGACGTAAGGTCTTGATCCCGGCAAAGGCCCAGCGTCGGGGGCCGATGGCGAAGGCCCAACTCCGACCCCACCGACCTGCGAGAGCTGGTCCGCAACCGCTTTTGTCCATGCGACCGAGCTTTCGCGCAACTCGGGATTTGAGGACAGCGAAGACTCCGCCCATCGCTCGAAGGCGCCGATCTGTTCTTCTTTTTCGGAGAGCGCGAGAGACAAAAAGCGATGAGTCGGCCCGTCAGCGATTGAATCCGACGCTTCGAGATATTCGCGGTAGGAATCGCGCAACGCCGGCAGCAGAACCTTTCCAATGCTTAGCAGGAATGCGGGTACCGAAGGCGAATCCTTGACCGCGCCGAAGAGCTCGATCAGCGCGTGGTCGGCACCTTGCTCTTCCAGCAGGCGGCTGGGAAAACGCAGCTCGAACACGCGATTGCGGAGGGCGTGAGCGGTCTCCGCGCTTTGCCAGATGAAGCGTGCCATACCGATCTTGATGTCCAGAGGAGCGATGGCAGGGATCCAAGCGGATTCGCTTACCAGCAGCGAGCGCTCGCAGAAGAAAAAGCGCTTGAGCAGCTGCGCGGTGTCGAGGCGCATCCAGCGCGCCCGTGGCTGCGGGCTCAATAAAAATGCGGAGGGCTCTGACATGAGCTTTTCCTTCTTCGCCGCGACCGGGCTCGATTCCGCCGCTCTCCAATTCTAAGGCCAGGCCAGCGTTCGGCGCACTCCCAGTATCTCTCGATACCCACAAAAAAAGTCGCCACGGAGGCACAGAGACACCTGAAGAATTGTTTTCTCCGTGTCTCCGTGCCTCCGTGGTGGAAACTTACCCGTGCTCAGAACGAATTGCTGAGCGCTACCATAATCACGGCCACAATCAGGACTAGCAGGCCCTGATTCAGCAACCGCCGGGCGGCGGCCGGCGCGTGCTGCCACTCCCCGCGCCACAAGCCCCAGAGGTTACCCACGATGATGGAAAGTGAGATAAACAGTGGCCAGCCCACGATCGCGCCCCAGCGTCCAAGTCTTGGCGCACCAGCCCCGTAGAGATAAAAGCTCCCGATCCACATCAAAGCCATCAGGGCGCTCAAGGCCAGGTTCCGCGGTGTCTCCCGGTTCCAGTATTGCCCCAGCGTGTGCTTGCTGATCATCAGGTACAGGCAATAAGCGAGGTTCGCGACAAACCCCAGGGTAAACAGAAGCGCCCACACGGTATTTCCCGCCGAAGCTCGTGAGACTCCGAGCGCAACCGCCGAGCCGATGACATTTCCCCCAAAAGCCATCCCGACGTTGGGCAGGCACGACAGTATGCCGGCGAGGATTGCGATCGCGAGGCCAGCTTTGAAAACGCCCGAAGGCGTCGTTGCAGATTTCGTTCCCGAGGGTGCCCGACGCGAGCCGCCGATCGAACACAGCACAATGCCGAAGATGACCAGCGCCGTGCCCGCCAGCAGCACCAGTCCCTTCGTCGTAAGTAACGTCTGAGGGAAAAAGACCAGCAGCGGAATCAGCCCGCCCAGGCTGGCGATCAGTCCCATGATAATG
>JACXTT010003260.1_pt1 | contig 25193 bp, 22 predicted proteins | sample 9270951 | NCBI WGS metagenome assembly JACXTT01 (sample SAMN15532306, study PRJNA645909) | rock metagenome | isolation source: weathered quartz diorite | place: Puerto Rico | collected 2017-06-21
CCTCCCCCCCCCCCCCCCGCAACTGAAGCCGGAAGTTACTGAGCTTATTCTGCTCTACAATAAAAACGCCGCAGGCGATCCTGCTACTACCGATGCCCAGCCGCAGGGCACGGAGCTTTTAATCCGGGCCTATAAAGCCAGCATAGATGACCATGCGATCTTCCCCCAAAGTGAACAGGCCAACATGGCAGGTCAAGGTTATACTTCTTACATCGGCTACCTGGGTTATGTCTATCGCAACAACGGTTACCGGCCGAGTTATTGACGGTGGAGATTCCATGAATATGCCACGGATACCATTATCACGTTACCTGCTCTTAGTGCTGCTACTATGTAGTGCTGCTCCAGTTCCGGCCGCAAGTTTGACTATACTCCCGGCTAACCCCAAGGGCCAGGAGGCGGTTCGTTTGTACGCCGATAACTTTAATGGGAATGCCTATGTTAGCTCCGAGATTCAGGTTTCTATGGCGGCAAATAAAATTGTCGTAAAGTTAGGAGCAGGTGTTTATTTCGGTGGAGAAGGTGTACCGCCTTTGGAAATTAGTTTGGGACGGTTTCCCGCAGGAAACTATCAGGTGGAGTTGCAAATAGGGAGTGTTGGAGTGGGAGCCAGCCAGTTCACCGTCAGCGATGAAAATATCAACCGTCCCGCGCCCTTTCCGCTGCTTGATTACACAGGACTATGGTGGAACCCGGCTGAATCCGGTTGGGGTCTCACCATCACACAGGAGAACGATAAATTGTTTGCCGCCTGGTATGTCTACGATCCGGCGGGCAGGGCCGCTTGGTACACCCTGCAGCCCGGATCCTGGGAAATCGTGGCGGCGGGCCAGCCAGGGTTACCTCTCACAAATTTCGCCTACACCGGCCCTGTTTACAAAACCACCGGCCCCTACTGGGCCAACCCATTCAGCCCCTCGTCAGTGAGTACCACCCAAGTAGGTACCGGCAAGCTGACCTTCACCAGTTACAACCAAGTCAGGTTTGACTACACGATTGAAGGTATCACGGGTTCCAAGAACATAGTGCGGTTTGATTTTTGAGATCAAACTTCCCCGGCTGGATAATCGCTGCTATCGCGCGGTGCGCATGAGGCTATGTCACTCGGCGTTTTTGAAAACACCAAATCCCGCACCTCATGACCCAGCCGTTGCCCGCGTCGTTCGAATTTGGTGAGTGGTCGATAATCCGGCCGGGGTGAGTAGTTGCCGCTGCCGGCGGCGTTAATGAACTCGGGCGCGTTGCCCATAACGTCCAGCACCTGTTCGGCGTACTCCTGCCAGTCGGTGGCGAAATGGAACACCCCGTCCGGTTTGAGTTTTTGCGCGATCAGCGCCACAAACTGCTCTTGTACCAAGCGGCGTTTATGGTGGCGGCGCTTGGGCCACGGATCGGGAAAGAATACATGTACGGCATCGAGGCTGCTACTGGTAATGCGCTGTTCTAAAACCTGCACCGCATCGGCGCACATCACGCGCACATTGCTTAAGCCCCGTTGCTCGATCTGCCGCAACAGACTGCCCACACCGGGACGGTGGACTTCCACACCCAGATAATCCTGCTCAGGTTGCGCCTCGGCCATCGCCGCCAGTGCATCGCCCATGCCGAAGCCGATTTCCAGAACCCGCGGCGCGTGTCTCCCGAAGATGGCATCGAGGTCGAGAGCGGTATCCGTGGATAGTATCCCGTAGCGCACCCATAGCCCATCCAATGCCTCGCGCTGAGCGGGTGTCATGCGCCCCTGGCGCAGCACGTAGCTGCGGATGGGTCTCATAAAATCAGTATCAAGTGACAAGTTGCAAGTAACAGGATGAGAACTAAATCGGGTGTCTTTTCTTGTAACTTGTTACTTGAAGCTTGTCACGGCTGTTCAGAAAAACGTCCCGTCCAGCGGCGATGAGGCGCTGGCGTAGAGTTTGCGTGGCATGCGGCCGGCGCGATAGGCTTCGCGGCCGGCCTCAATGGCCTTTTTCATGGCGGAGGCCATCAGCACCGGGTTCTGTGCCGCGGCGATGGCGGTGTTCATGAGCACACCGTCGCAGCCGAGCTCCATGGCAATCGCCGCGTCCGAGGCGGTGCCGACGCCGGCGTCCACCAGAATCGGGACCTTGGCGTTGGTGACAATCATGCGGATGTTGTAGGGATTGCGTATGCCGAGCCCCGAACCGATAGGCGCGGCGAGCGGCATCACCGCGACGCAACCCATTTCCTCCAGACGCTTGGCGATGAGCACGTCGTCGCTGGTGTATACCATTACCTTGAAGCCTTCCCGGATCAAAATTTCAGCGGCCTTGAGGGTCTCCGTGATGTCGGGAAATAGTGTCTTCGGATCGCCGAGCACTTCGAGTTTAACCAGATCATGGCCGTCGAGCAATTCGCGCGCCAGCCGGCAGGTGCGAATGGCGTCTTCAGCGTTGTAACAGCCGGCGGTGTTGGGGAGTATCGTGTATTGGTCTGGCGGCAGCACGTCGAGCAAGTTGGGCTGGTTCGGGTTTTGCCCGATGTTGCTGCGGCGAATAGCCACGGTGACGATCTCCGCCCCGCTCGCTTCGGTGGCGCGGCGCGTCTCCTCGAGGTCGCGGTATTTGCCGGTGCCGACCAGTAATCGCGAGTGATAGTGTTTACCCGCGATGATGAGCGGATCGCGCTCGCTAGTCTGGGTTGCCGGTATCGCGTTCATTGCTCAGCCCCCGCCGATGGCGCGGACGATCTCGATACGATCGCCGGGGCGCAGGGTATGTTGGGAATACTGGCTACGCGGCAGAATTTCGCGGTTGAGCTCGGTAGCGATGCGCTGAGCGGAGAGATCCAGCTCATCGAGCAGCCGCGCGACGCTGTAACACTCCGGCACTTGCCGCGCTTGACCATTGAGATAGATTTCGATAAAACCCACAAAGCGGCTCCCCGCGCTTGTTAAAGTGCGATACTTGTCACAACACTCTATTTTGAAGGTATCCGGCTCATGACGCAATGGATTAAAGACACCATAGCGGTAGACGCGGCGCGCACCCTGGATGGTTTGTTTCGGGAGCGCGTGCGCCGCAGCCCGCAGGCGCCCGCCTACCGCAGCTTCGACAAGGTCAGCGGCGCCTGGCGGGATATAAGTTGGGAGGAAACAGCCGCCGAGGTGACGCGCTGGCGTGCTGTGCTGTCGGCCGAGGGTTTGCAGTGCGGGGATCGAGTGGCGATAGTGATGCGCAACGGCCGCGAGTGGGTGGTTTTCGAACAGGCGGCGCTGTCCTTGGGTCTGGTAGTGGTATCGCTATACACCGACGACCGCCCCGACAACGCCGCCTATATGCTCAGCGACAGCGCGGCGAAATTATTGCTGGTACAAGACACGACTCAGTGGCGCCGGCTCAAAGACGCATTGCTGCCGCTGGAGACCCTCAGCCGGGTGCTGATCGGTAATAATTTCGAGGGCACGGCTGCGGGCGAGCGGCTACGCGATGTGACGGGCTGGCTGGCGGATGCGGCCGACCAGCCTATCCCCGCGCCACATCAAAACGAGCCCCAACAGTTGGCCTACATCGTCTATACCTCCGGCACCACCGGCCGGCCCAAGGGGGTGATGCTGAGTCACCATAACATGCTGACCAGCGCCGCGGGAGGGTTATGGACATTGGATGTGTACCCGCAAGATGTTTTTTTGTCCATGCTGCCGGTAACGCACACCTTCGAGCGTTCGCTGGGCTATTACTCGCCGATGATGGCGGGTGCGACGATCGCGCACTGTCGCTCCATCTCTCAGTTGGCCGAGGATTTGCTGGCGGTGCGTCCAACGGTGATGATCTGCGTACCGCGGGTATTCGAGCGGATTTATACCCGGGTGCAGGGTCAGATGCACAAACGTTCATGGCTGGGGCGCCGTTTGTTTTATCTGACGATAGAGATCGGCTGGCGGCGCTTCGAGGTAGCTCAGGGGCGCGCCTCGCGCACACTCAGTCTTTTGCTTTGGCCGTTGTTGCAACGCCTCGTGGCACGCAAGTTTGTGGCCCGGTTGGGCGGGCGGATGCGCTGGGCCGCGAGCGGCGGCGCTGCACTGCCGGGACCGGTGGCGCGCATGTTCATCGGTTTAGGATTACCCATCGCGCAAGGCTACGGGCTGACCGAAACCAGTCCGCTGATCAGCGGCAACCGGCTGGATGATAACGACCCGGCCAGTGTCGGCGTGCCTATTCCCGGTATGGCGGTGCGGATCGGCGCACAGGGCGAGTTGCTGGTTAAAGGGCCGGGTGTGATGCAGGGCTACTGGAACAATCATACGGCGACTTACCAGATGATAGACCTCGACGGTTGGCTGCACACCGGCGATCAGGCGCGTATCGCCGACCATCACATTTATCTCACCGGCCGTATCAAGGACATATTGGTGCTGTCCAACGGCGAGAAGGTGCCGCCTACCGATATGGAAGAGGCCGTCACCTTGGACCCGCTGTTCGAGCAGGCGCTGATCGTCGGCGAGGGACAGGCCTGGCTCGCGGCGCTGCTGGTGCTGAACCCGGAGCAATGGGCCGGCTTCGCCCAGCAACTCAAACTCAACCCCCTGGATCGCGCCAGCCTCAGCGATCCGCGCACCCAGAGTGCGGTGCTGGCCCGGGTCGCGGAGCAACTGCGCGACTTTCCGGCCTATGCCAAGGTGCGCCGCGCCGCCCTGCTGCTGGACCCGTGGACCATCGAGAACGGCATGCTGACCCCCACTCAAAAAGTCAAGCGTGTCCAAGTGATGGAGCGCCACGCCGAGCTGATTAGCGGTTTGTTCGGCGAGCTTTAGTAGGTTGTTGTTTAAGCACCTACAGTGTGCTTGAAAAATGGCGGCGCATCCATGCGCCGCACGCAGGCTGTATTCAACAGCCTGCGTGCGGCCCCGCTATGATATTCTAATGACTTGCAAGGCGCAGGCCCGTTGCGCTGAACCAACACACCCGCGGGTGTAGTTCAATGGTAGAACTTCAGCTTCCCAAGCTGATAGCGTGGGTTCGATTCCCATCACCCGCTCCAGACTTGACTCATGGAAATATTCATCCGTCTTGGCAGTTTTATCGCCGTATTTGTCCTGATGGCGCTGTGGGAACGGCGTCATCCGCGGCGTCGTTTGAGCCAGCCCAAGACCGGCCGTTGGTTCAACAATCTTTCGATACTGGCCATTGATGTGCTAGCGGTGCGCGTGCCGTTGGGCGCTGCCGCAATGGGCGTCGCGTTTTATACCGAACAGCACGGCTGGGGCCTGTTCAATTTCACGGCCCTGCCATCCTGGCTCGAATTTATTCTGGCCTGGCTGGCGCTGGATTTTGCCGTGTACTTGCAGCACGTGATATCGCACGCCTTGCCGGTGTTCTGGTGCTTGCATCGCGTGCACCACACCGACCTCGACTTCGACCTCACTACCGGGGTGCGCTTTCATCCTATCGAAATCTTCATTTCGATGATTTACAAAATGACGCTGGTGGCGGCCATCGGCGCGAGTCCCTGGGCGGTGTTGATGTTTGAAATAATATTGAACGGCGCCGCGTTGTTTAATCACGGCAATGTGCGACTGCCCGAGCAACTGGATCGCTGGTTGCGATGGCTGGTCGTGACCCCGGACATGCACCGCGTGCACCATTCCAGCCGCGTCAATGAAACCAATTCCAATTTCGGATTTTCCGTTTCCTGCTGGGACAGACTGTGCGGCACCTATCGTGGACAACCGGCGCTGGGCCAGCTTGGTTTCGAGATCGGCCTCAAGGAGTTTCGTGATCCAAAACAGCTCGGCTTACTAAGCCTGTTGCGGCTGCCGTTGCGTGGGCGGATGGGTCAATACAGTTTCAAAAAGGACACTAGTCCGCCCCTATGAAACTGATACTGCTGCGCCATGCCGAGGCGGAGGAATATGATCCGCTGCGTTATCCGGACGACAGCCTGCGACCGCTTACCAAGGCAGGGATCAAGATTCAGCGCGAGGTGGCCGCCGCGTTGCGGCGCATGGGATTAAAACCCGACCGGATTTACAGCAGCCCTCGATTGCGCGCGCGTCACACGGCGGAGATTACCGCCGAGACATTGGGACTACAGCAACTCATGCAGGAAAGCCCGCTGCTTGGCGAAGCCTACTCCGGCGCGGCGCTGTTTAAGCTGCTGGGCGAATGCGGCGCGGACGAGACCGTGCTGTGTGTGGGGCACGAGCCGGATCTGAGCGGGTTTTGCGGGGCGGTGGTGGGGTGCGAACGTGGCTTCAACATCAAATTCGTCAAGAGCGGGGTGGCGGGTATCAAATTCGAGGGGGCGCCCAAGCCGGGGATGGGCAAGTTAATCTATTTTTACCGTCCGCGTGACTTGATTGCGTTATCATAAAGAGGCGATTTAACGAGCCTGTCTGTAACGTAAATGTCATAAAGTTCCGGTCTAATTACCAGTCTATGAACAAGATACTGATAGTGGAAGACGAGCCGGCGATCGCGGAAATGATTGTTTTCGCGTTGCAGCGCGCCGGTTATGAAAGCGAGGTGGTGCACAGCGCCGAGCAGGCGCGTGCCCGCGTCATCGCTGATCCGCCGTTGCTGATACTGCTCGATTGGATGCTGCCGGGGATAAGTGGGCTGGATTTTGCCCGCAGCCTGAAAAACGCTCCGCTCACCTGTAATGCGCCGATCATCATGCTCACCGCGCGTGGCGAAGAGGCGGACAAGATCAGGGGTCTGGAAAGCGGCGCGGACGACTACATCACTAAGCCGTTCTCTCCGAAGGAGCTGCTGGCGCGCATCAAGGCCGTGTTGCGCCGTACCGCTCCGCAAGCCACCGATGATGTGGTGGAGGCCGGCGGCCTGCGGCTCGACCCGGCGAATCGTCTGGTTAGCGTCCACGATCAGTTCATCAGCATGGGGCCCACCGAGTTTCGCCTGCTGCATTTCTTCATGACCCACCCCGAGAGAGTCTACACTCGCGGACAATTGCTTGACCAAGTATGGGGCAGCAACGTGTATGTCGAAGAGCGCACTGTGGACGTGCACATCCGGCGCCTGCGCAAGGTCCTCGAGCAGGACGGCTACGATCAAATGATTCAAACGGTGCGCGGTTCCGGCTATCGCTTTTCTTCCCGTGGCATGAAACTCCCCGACATCAGAACCCGAATCGAGGCCGAAGCATCTCTTCCGCCCTGACGGGTGTTGCTGTATGGATTTTTCAGAGACGAAAAACGAAAAATGTGATTTTCGTTTTTCTTCATTTTTTCAAATAGTTCCGTATTTGAAAAATGGCGGTGCGTCCCTGCACCGCAGGGAACTCTGAATTAATCAGAGTCCCCTATCAGATTAAGCTGGCCGTCCGCTTCGGACTCGCGTCGGTCCACGAACAGCACATTGCCGGGGATACTCTTGGCTTGCTGCTTCACCTGGCTGAGACGCGCGGAGATGTCGTGGTGAGTCAGGAAACGGCCGGGTGGCGCCTCCACAGCGGCTATGGAAAGCGTCATGATCGCATAAAAACAGGGTTGGCCACGCCGGTCTTTGGTTGAGATCCCACCCTGTTCGATATGCGGTCCCTGGTAAAGCTGGATAATTTTGTCGGCCAGGAGATTAAGGATAGTCTGGCAGCGCTCACGCCAACTCTCGCTCAGAAACACCACCACGAAGTCATCGCCGCCGATATGGCCGACAAATTCGCCGCGCTTGCCACAGACTTCGGTAATGATATCGGCAAGTAGCTTGATGGCTTCATCACCCGCGCTGTAGCCGTACACATCGTTAAAGGGCTTGAAGTTGTCGAGGTCAAAATAGCACAGGGTGAATGGTCTGCGTTTGTGCAATAAGCCATCCACACACTCATTGATCGGTACGCTGCCGGGCAACAAAGTGAGCGGGTTGGAATAGCGTGCGTTGCGCAGTTGTAGTTCGGTGAGTTTCTGCAATAGTTGGGCGATGGTTCCCGTCCCCACATAGCGTCCGCGCGCGGTGATGAGGAACTCATCGGCGGCGGAGACCTGGGTCGAACCCACCAACAGTTTACTCAGGTTCTCAAACGGCATATTCTTGTCCACCACCACCGGATTATTGTCCATAAAGCGCGAGATCGGCTTTTTGCCGTGTAAATCACGCCCGAAACGGCTGGCGAATATATTCATGAATTGATGGCGCTTCACCAGCCCTATGGGGACCGCATCCTGCACTACCGGGATGGAAGTCAGTTCCGGGGTGTTACAAAACATCTCGCCTACTTGTTGAAAAGTGGCATCGGGCTTGACGGTGATCCTCGCGCGTATCAAGCTCGCAGCCGTGCCGTAGCGCGACGAGCTTTTGAGATAAGGGTTGCCCGGGCCTTCCTGGCGGGTAAGAAATAATTCACGCGGCAATAATACCGGAGGCTGGGGACGTGGCTTGGCGAAGTAATAGCCCTGCGCCAAAGGGATGCTCATCTCGCGGATGGCGAGAAACTCTTCTCGACACTCCACGCCCTCGGCGATGATACGGCAGTTGAGGCTGCCGGATATTTCCTGGATAGATTTTACGAATTGCTGCTTGACGTGATCTTCGTGTAAACCCTGGATGAAATGCATGTCAATTTTGACATATTCAGGGCGCAATTCCGACCACAGCCGCAAACCCGAATACCCGGCCCCGAGATCGTCAATGGCGATTTCGAAACCCATCTGGCGGTAGTGCTCGGCGGCGTCACGCAATACGGTGTAATTATTGGTCGGGTTGTGTTCGGTTAACTCTATGACGACACGCTCAGGGGTAAGATTATGTGCGCGCAGTAGTTCTTGAGTCTTTCCTGGTCTGAAACCGGGCTGTAACAGGCATTCCGGCGAGATGTTAATAAACAGCTTGCCGGGCAGATCGAGGTGCCGGAAGCCTTCTAAGATCACCTCCCGGCAAAGCAGATCCAGTTCCGCCAGCAGGCCCGCGCGGCCGGCGGCGTCAAACAGCTTGAGTGGCGCATGCAGGGGGCTGTTAGATGGGCCGCGGATCAACGCCTCATAACCGTAGATACGTTGGGTATGAAGTGAAATAATGGGTTGGAAAAGCGCTGTGAGGCGGCGGGACTCTAAAATCTCTTGCAGCGACTTGAGATAGGCCCCCGGACCTTCATTCATGGCATGTTGGGTTAAATCCTGAGCACAGGCAGTCATGGTGGTCAACTCAAAGGAGGCTTGTTTCTTAAGCTACGATTCGTTGGTCAAGGGGAAAATCTTCCACTGCCCTCATCTTATCCAGGTGGTCAAGACGGATACTGGGACGTTCGCTATAAATCCTGCTGGCAAGAGCGCTGGGTTCTTCGCAGTCCATCAGGATTTCGTTATACCAATTTCCACCATTGAGCAGGGTATTCACGGGCGCGAGTCCCAGCAAAATATCTTCACAGTCGAGCGGACGGCATATGCTCGATACAGTCAGCTCGATGCCCTGGCAGTTCACGAAAGTGTCGCCCAGCCTGACCAGCCTGCCGGTCGGCCCGGAGATCTCCATAAAAAAACGCTCGTTGCTCATGATGGTGTTCCTTAAAATCCTAGATTGCCGAAATATTATCGGTACCGAGAGGGAAAAGATTATTAAAGATGTGTTAAATATTTATGACAAAAATTGCCGGTACTTAACAGGCTGTTGAAAAAGCCCATGGAAGGGCTTTTTCAACAGCCTGTTAGCCCAACAAAAGGCTTGGCCGAAATTGCGCGGTTGTCGCAGTGCTGTCATCTGTATGTAACCGAACTGAAACAGTACATGCGTAACATGTAATGAGATGAAGAAAAAATCCGGCACGACCGCTGGTCATAAGAAGCTATCATGATATGCTAAAGCTTGATTGGACCGATGAAGCCCGGTTCAGCCTCAATCCCGCGATACTGCGCGCGATTCTCGATCACGCCAAGCCGCTCGGTCATAACGAGGAAGCGAACAATCTCAACCTCGGTTTCGGCTTTCTTTACTATGGCTTGGTACGCGTGCTGCGCCCGCGCCACGTGCTGGTTATCGGTTCGGGCTACGGTTTCAGCGTCGCTTGCCTCGCCCTCGGGCTCAAGGACAACGCTTGCGGTCGTCTCAACTTCGTGGACCCGTCGTACTCCATGCTCAAGCACGGCCCCTTCCGCACCATCGGCGGGACCTCACAGTGGGACGACGCCCAAAAGGTGCAGGCGCACTTCCGGCGCTTCGGCGTCGAGCGGTTGATCACGCACTACAAGCTCACGAGCGCGGAGTTCTTCGCCGGCTATGCTGAGCACGGGCTGCCGGAGATTGATCTCGCGTTCATCGACGGCAACCACGCCTACGCCGACGTGCGCCACGACTTTCTCGCCACCCTGCATCATGCACACCGCAATAGCTATATCCTGCTGCACGACACCCACATCTACGTGCGCGAGCTCGTGCGTCACGCCGGGGTCAAGCGCTGGCTTAAGGTGATTGCCCGCGAGCAGGAGCGCTTCGAGGTCGTTGACTTTCCGTTCTCCTCGGGCGTGGCTCTGGTGCGCGTACTGCGCGAAGGACCGTGGCAACACGTCGAGTAATCGTCGCCGCGCTGGTGGCCGTCACAGTCCTCACCGGCGGTTTCCTGTTCTGGCGCTACGTGTGGTTTTTCCGCGATCCGCCGCGCACGCCGCCAGCCGAGGAAGGGTTTCTGAGCCCGGCGGACGGTACCGTGGTCTACGTGCGCAAGGTCGAGCCGGGCGAGGATGTCGTGGTGATCAAGCAAGGTGTGCGCGCCACAGTACAGGACATCCTGCGCCAGGACGTGGACCGGCCCATGCTCGTCATCGGGGTCTTCATGAGCCCCTTCGACGTGCATTACAACCGCGCGCCGCTCACCGCTACCATCGGTTTCATCCGCCGGCATCCGGCGATCGGGGAGAACGCGTACATGGGCGCCATGCACTGGCGCACCGTTTTCGATCTCGCGCCGCGCTACGCCGGCAGTGGCCACATCGTGCAGAACGAGCGCACGGTAACGCGTTTTGTCGGCGACTATCGGGGCGCGACGCTTTCCTACTATGTGGTACAGATCGGGGCGCGCACAGTAAACGGCATCGACAGCTACTACCGGGAAGGCGAGCGCGTGGAGCGCGGCGCCGTCTTTGGCATGATTCGCATCGGCTCGCAAGTGGACCTTATCGTCCCGTGGCAGTCTGGGCTTACGCTGCGCGTGCGACCGGGCGACCGGGTCCGGGCCGGGGAAACCATCCTGATCCGGTGACACGCCGAGGACGGCTGCGGACCTTCCGTGGCGAACAGCGTCCCCGCCTCTGCCGAACTCGTGCCCAGTTTGCCGGGCACATCCCCGCCCCAATTAGGGAACCTCTGAATTAACCAGAGGTTCCCTAGATAACACCGGTGCTAATCGAGTACTTTAGAAATGCGCGGCGATCCTTGCAATCCTCCTACTGCACGGATTCCAGTAAATAGGGTTTAAATACAAACAGGTTTGGATCCTTGGGATCCACCTCAACCCACAGCCAGCCGGTATCCGCTTCGCCAAAGGTTTCCACGCGCGTGAAGCGCGCGATGCGCTGCTGAGTACGGCTGTCAAGCAGCGGTTTATCAATGCGGAAATAATGGCTGTCGCCGTGCACGAGCACCACCGGTTTGCCGTAGGCGAGAGTTACTTGTTCCAGTGCCTTTAGAAAATCGTTGTAACCGGTGCGCTGCGGGTCGGTGGGCGCAAGCTCGAAGCCCGGATCAGCCTGGATGATAATCATCACGCCCAGACTGTTGTTTTGCTTGGCGGTGCTGAAGACTTGCTTCAGCCAAGCCAGGTTGGCGGCGTTGCGCTCCTGATATTCGGCATCCATCGCCGGGGTGCGTCCCAAATTGTTATTGCTGCCGGGGACATTCAATCCGGCGAAGGTCGCGTCACCGTAGCTCCACATCACATTCTCGCGGAATTTGGCATAATGAGGATCGGCGCTCTGGCGGGTGAGTTGCAAGCTGCGCTGCCCTAAGCTGTAATCGCCTGCAAAAAACAATTCACGCAGTTTATTGAGGCGCTCCAGCGGGTCGTAGGCACCGTTATTGGCGCGGTGGCAATCTGTCCATTCATTGTCGCCGGGGATAAAAATGAACGGATGCGCGGAGGCGTCAAACAGCGTCTTGCGCTGATAAAAGGTGGCGTCGTCGCACAGCGATTTGCCGTTTTTGAAATCGCCGTCGTGCACCACAAAGGCTAGTTTCTGCGCATCCAATCCGCGCAGAAAGTCCGGAAACGCTTGCAGTTGACGCTGGTTATATGGCATATCGCCAATCAGGGCGAATGCGAACCGTGGAGTGTTCAGGCCCTCTTTTTCGGTGGGGTTGGCATATACCGTTTGAGCGGCCACAACAGCGGTGAGTATTAGAAATATCAGCTTATGCATGATCTGCTCCTGTGTGAGAGAGTGGTTAATTGATTCGCGCGATGCGGCCTTCCAGCGTGGCGCTGAACGGCTGTGGCAAGGCTCCGATGTAGGTGATCAATGCATCAAGGTCGAGCGGCCCACCCACCCGGTTGATGCCCTGATTAAACACGCTGAAATTGTCGCCGCCTGCGGCGATGAAGCTGTTGGCGGTGATGCTGTAGTACTGTACGAGATTAATGGATGCGCCGTTCTTGCGTACCTCAACAATGCGATTGCCAACGGGTCGGGCGTTATCCCACGTATAGTTCAGGCCGGAAATCTGCAGGATGCGCGGGAAGGGCTGATTGAGCCATTGTTGATTGAGCAGGTCGTAGATCTGCTGACCGGTGAGTTCCATTTTGACCAGGCTGTTGCCGAACGGTTGTATGGTGAATAGTTCACCCCAAGTGACCGGTCCGGCATCGAGATTGGCGCGGATGCCGCCCGGATTCATAAAGGCGAAGTCCGTTTGCATCGCGGTGCGCTGGGCGTCGGCGATTAAATTACCCAGCGCGGATTCGCCCGCGCTGGTTTGGGTACTGGTGATGTCGGCTTGTGTCGTGCCGATCACGCGGCTAACGAGCGGGGCGACCTTTTGTTCGGCCTGGGCGACCAGCTCGGCGACTTGGCTGTCTGGCGTGAGGCCCGGCCCGGAGTCGCCGTAGGTTGTGACGATCCGGGCGGATTTTTTCACGATATCCTTGGTCGCCGGATCAATCTCTACATCAATGTCCGCATAAGCGGTGCTTGCCGAGAAGGCTTGAGTAACGAGAATGTCTTTACCACGATTATTCTTAAGAATTGCATTGGTGAAGGAATGCGAGTGGCCGGATATCAACACGTCCACTTCATCGTCCAGACGCGACACGATGTTCACAATCTCGCCGCTCACCATGCCGTTGGGCAGCGTCGGGCCTTGATAGCTGGTCTGACGCCCGCCCTGATGGATCAACACCACCACGGCGCGTACCTTCTGCGCGCGCAGCTCGGGGATATAGGCGTTGATACTGTCCGCCTCATCGAGGAAGCGCAAGCCCGCAACGCCTGTCGGAGTAACGATGGTCGGCGTCTCCTTCAGTACCGCGCCGATGAAGGCGATGGGTAGGCCGCGCACTTTTTTGATGACGTAGGGCGGCAGAATGGGTTTGCCGGTTAGCGCGTCCACCACGTTGGCCGACACGTACGGAAAGCTGGCGCCGCGATACGGGTCTTCGAGATACGGGCCATTTGCGTGATTGCCGCCGTGCAGCAGGCGCTGCAATTCGGTTACGCCTTCGTCGAACTCGTGATTGCCGGGCGTGCCTACCAGATTGCAGCGCGGGTCAAAATCATCCCATTCGTGTTCATGCTGCTCTTTCACGTAGTCCTTTTCTGATCTAGCGTCATGCTCGCTGAACTCACAATTCTCGTTGGCGAGCAGATTCAAAAACTGAATAGAGGGCTCATCCTGCAGCAGCGCCGAGGCGGGCGGCGAGGCGCCGACATGATCGCCCGCATGCACGATCACGGCACGGTCGTTGACACCCTGTTGTGCGGCATGGAGATACGACGCGAGTATTGCAGCGCCGCCTACCAGACGGTTACCCACGCGCCGTCCGGTGGAGAGTTGGCCATGAAAGTCGTTGATGCCGAGGATTTTGACGTGCAGCCACGACTCCGGGTTGGCAATCGGCCCCGCACGCAGCCAGTGCACACGCTGCGCGGCGATTTCGCGAAGCGCGGCATCATCGTCGTCAGCGTGCAGATCGGGGTGTTCTTGGTGAGCCTCGATGGCGTTGATGTCGTTCAGGGCCTGCGCACCTGTTGTTGCGGTGAGGAGCAGGGCAACCAGCCAGGACTTGATAACAATGCTTGTCTTCATGATGACCTCTCTAAAAGTTGTGTTTCATGTTAGGACTCCGGCCGCGCCCTCGGCGCGGCCGTGTCGTTAGTCAGCGCTACCGCTTGTCCTTTTCCTTGCTATCCAGGGCCTGCTCCAGCTGGATGAGAATGAACTCGTTATCATCCGGCTGACGTGTGCCCGCATGACGGCCCACGCTGAACGGATAGTTGTTATCGTTCAGTACGCCGAGTGTCTTGTTGTCGAGCACCACCACATCCTCGATAGTCACGAACGGGAAGGCGAAGTTAAAGCCGGTTCCGACATCACCTGTCTGCACCGGTTCGCTGATGCGATGCGGATCCTTGATGCGCAGCAAGTCGGCAGCCTCCTCCTTCTCCACATACTTGCCGTGATCTCCCAGCTCGATCTTGAACAGCTTTTTAAAGCCGTTGAGATCGCCCTGTGTGCCGTCGCGCTCGATCACCAGGCCTTCCTTCTTGTTATAGAGGATGAAGTCCCCGATATTGGAACCGCGCGTATCCAGACGGTATTTATGTTGCTTACCGGTGTAGGACTTGCCGGCGATGTCGTACTCGTGAATCAGCAAGGTCTTGGCATCGTCTCCGGCGAGCGGGCGTTCCAATAGCGGGTAGAGTTTGCTCCCGTCGCTGGACAGAGCCATGCCTTCAAATCCGCCGCTCTGTTGCGCGCGGAACGGCGCGCTGTCTTTGGTGACGCGATACGGCCATTGCAGACCGGCCAGCCACGGTGTGTTGGCGCCGTGTTCGTCCTGCAAGTTGGTGCCGTCATCGGAACCGGCGATGGCCGGATCGGCGTAGATCGGAAAATCGCCGAACAGAAACACCGTGCGAATCGCCGGATAGGTCTTGTGCACGTCGAGCAGGGTGCGGAAATCGAACGATTGAATGTCGGCACGGGTTTGCAAACCGTTAGCGGCGATCACAGTCGCGACCGTGGCGGCAAACGGTTCGTGCCCGATGGTACGGGCTGCGAACTCGGCGCGCGGGTTGATCTTGGTCTCGATGTTGTAACGCACCTTGAGTGCATTCTTCCAGCGTTTCGCGGCGTCGGGGTGTACACTGCCTATACCGCTGCGATAGTAATCCACATAGGTGTTTACAAAATCGAACAGTTGCTGCGTGGACGGCATGACGTAGGGATGCGTGAGGCCGTGCGAGGCGGCGAAGGCTACCGCCACTGGCGAAAGCGCAGGGTTGTTCTGCTGATCGGGGCCACGGAACACCTTGTCGCAGATGAATTGGATCTGTATTTCGGCCAGCGTCAGGTCTTTCACCAGCACCTCATCGGCCCCGGTGTAAGCCGTGCTATCCGCGCGGCGGCATTTTTGCGCCTGGATGTGCGGATCGTGATTGAGTACCGGTACACCGTCCAGGCTCACGCCGTTATCGGTTTCCAGCGTGGTCATCAGATTATCGAGTGCCACCTCCATCGCCGGTAAGGTGTTTTCCGGACGCAGGTTGCGCCCGCCGCGATGGCCTTGCGCGTCGAATTTGCTGATATCAATCAGCCCATCGGCGCCAATGAAATCGCCAGGCATTCCGTCACCGTTGGCGTCGAATTCCTGAGCGGCCTGTAACAGCACATCAGGACGGTCCGAGATGATGCCGTTCACACCGAGTTTCATCAGCTCCAGCATGCGCGGCTTGTCATTCACCGTCCAGGTGACGATGGGGTAGCCCGCCGACTTGATGGACTTCACATTAAAAATGTCACTCGATGCCGCGGCTAAACTGGAGCCCACAGGCGGTGTCTTGCGGCTGTCGACAAAAGTGTTGAGGTTAGCGTCGTCCAACATCACATGCCAGGGCGAGAACACCACGGCACTGTTCGCGCCATTGGCTTGAGCGTGGGCACGCACCGCGTTCATCACGCGTATCGCGCTCGATTCTTCATTGTAGGGATTTTGCGGCGAGCGTATTTCTTTACCGGGGTTGGCGTAATCGGGTAAGGCAACCGGTGCTTCCAACACCTTGCCGGTGGCGTCGGTGTGGATCAAAAACGGGCCGAACTCATCGCCAAACCAGAATGCGCCGTCCGCCGTGCGCTGCATGGACTCGATGTCAAAATCCGCGCCGGTGAGAACACGCGCGCTGCTGAAATGGTTGGTAATGGCAAACGGAATCTTGTGGTCAGGATCGCGCAATTCAAAATGGTGCATGATCTGAATCTCACCCGAGCCGCCTTCCTTGGTCTTGAATTGCGGGCGGATGTGATACACGCGCAAATTATAATCGGCGGAGTTCTCCAGGCTGCCAAAGCCATTGTCGGACATGACGTAAAACGTGCCGTCGTTATTTTTCAGCACGGCGGAAAAGCCCTGCACCGGCTGCTTGTTGATAAAGGGGGCCACGCGGCCATTGGCGCCGCCGCCGATATAGGCGCCGGAAGTCGGCCCTGCCGCAAAGGTGTCGGCGGGGAGTGTGGCGCGGCCTTGCAAGGTAACGTCGGCCTGAGCGGCTACGCTCGCCACCGAGAGCGAAATCGCTAACGTAAGCAGTCTGTGTTTCATGTTGCCTCCTGTGATGGAATAGGTATCGTAGATTAGATTCGCCCCAATGCCGGGCGAGTAATACTGCGGCAGGTTAACTGCGAAAGATGGCCATCTTATGAAGGTCTTGTGAAGTTTTTTATAAGGCAATGTGACGCTCTGACAGAGCGGTCCGCGACATCTAAAAAATGGAAAAAAAGCCGCGCTCAAGGCGCGGCTGGAAGTGCGGCAGGGGGAGACTTCGTTATGATTGACAGTGTTTAATCTTCCTTTTTGACCTTGAAGCCATCAATACGCAACAGCGCACCCTTGCCGGTGACGCGATGTTGAATATTCACATAAGCCTGTTCACCACTGGCGTCGAAGATGAAACCGGTGGGTTCCGCGTCCGTGTCTTTCAGGGACACGATGCGAATGCAACCGTCGCTCTGCACATCATGATCCTTACCGTCGGGCAGACACATCCAGATGTCATTACCGCGTAACTCCTTGAAGCTGCCGTTGGCGTTCAGCACCTCGACCTCGCCGTCTTCGAGTGCGACCAGGTTACCCGTGTATGGTTGGAAGGCGACGTTATCAAAATGATTCATGTCGCGGTCGCCATTGATAAAGCGCGTGACCAGCGGCTCTGCGCCGGTGGTGGCTGTTGCTTTCGGCTGATCGGAGAGACATAACACTTCGCCGTAGTTGTGACCGTCTTCAATCGCGCTGTTCAAACCGTTGCTCATACGTCCGGTGTTGGTCCAGCAAGCGCGCAGTAAGCCGTTCTTGGCCGCGATGGGATCGCGGTCCATGTCCTCCGGCCGGTAATAGCCGGTGAGACCCATGGCATTTTGTGCATTGCCAAGATTGATATTGCCGAAGGCGTCGCTGTAGCTTGCGGCATTGATCTCTAGCCAAACGCCCTTGCCGATCTCCGAGCCTTGGCCGTAATCGGTATTACCGCTGCGTGTGCCTAAACGCATGCCGTAGTTTTTACCGCTGACAAATGGCGAGAGATTGGGATTGGTGATGACGCCCATGGACGGATTGTAGGGATTGGTGGGTATGAACTTGTAAATACCGCCGCCCGCCTTGCCGTTGCCGGGACGTTTTTCGTCACCGAAATACATCACCCCATTTTCCGTGATAACCTGGCCTTCAAATGAGAGGTTGCCGATCGCCTTGCGCTTCACCACGCGCGAGTCGGTGCTGGTGCCCGCTGCCCGATCGGTGATCACCACAGGGTTGGCGCCGCTCAGGCTCATCGGGTCCATGATTTCATAGACGCCGCCGGTCGGCCCGGCCTCTTCCATCACCACGATGCTGCCCCACGGCGTGCGGCGGATCGGATCGCAGGAAGAAATGCCTTTGACGATGGTCTCGACATTATTATTGGGATCGCCGGACAGATTCACGCGCTGCACGCTGACCGTGGTCGGGCTGTTGCCGCTGAAAAAATTTTCGATACATAAGAAGGCATGGGTGGGATTGGTGTCGTTGGGCCACAACAGGATCATGTCCGCTTGTTTGTCGTTGACATTGCTCACCGCGTAGGCCTTGAGGCCCTTGGCTAACTCCACGGACTTGACATTATCCGCATCGGTATAAGGACCGTAAGCGCTCGCTGTCAAGCCTTGGGTAATGCCAAAAAGATATTCTGATTTAGCTTCTAGTTGCTGCTGTATGAACAGCCCAAAGTCTTTCACATCCTCATCGGCGATGCTGACTAGGGGTTGGAGGCTACAGGCTGAAATCGCCAATAGCGATAGGCTGGATAGCAGGGTGCGGTTCATTTCTTAATGCTCCTCAAGTATTAAGTGAAATAAGCAGGAATAGCGGGTTAGGTGGATTAGACCCGGCATGCAGTATCGCGTTAGCTCATGACAACGGCATGACACCAAAATGAAATTTTGTTACTTTGAAATTCCTAAACAAGATCGCTTCTGAGATTAGCCAGAAAATGGTGGCATAATTTTTGCCCAGAACCGACTGCTGGTTATCCTGATAGGCGGTAGGGGATCATGACTTTGTAATAATTGTTTCATCCGGTTGTAATATTAATCTTGCATGCTATCGCGCTATAGAGATCCACTCAGTCAAAATAACGTTTCGATAAGGAGAATGTAAATGAAAGTGTGTAGCGCAAAACTAACCGCCCTCGCCCTCACCATTGTCTTGCCTGTAGGGGCTCAGGCCGCTGACAATGTAACTGTTTATGGCAAGGCGCGGATGTCGGTGGATATCACCGATAGAGGCGCCGGCAGTACCAACAACGTCTCGAGCAACAGCTCACGTCTGGGCTTCAAGGGCAGTGAAGATCTCGGTAATGGCCTTAGGGCCGTGTTTCAACTTGAAACCTTGGTGACCATGGATAACGGTTCTGGAACCACCAACACGCTGTTCGGTGTCGGCCGTAACAGCTATGTGGGTCTTGCCGGTAAGTTCGGTACCACATTTCTGGGCCTGTATGACACCCCTTACAAAGAAGCCACGCGGGTCGATCTCTGGGGCGACAGCATGGGCGATTACAACGCCATCATAGGTGATGTGATCAGCAACAGCGCGAGCAACGAGTTCGACCGGCGCGAACCTGATACCATCAATTACTTCACGCCCAGGTTTAATGGGCTGCAGTTTAAGGGTCAGTACCGGTTTGATGAAATGTCGGCGACCAACAAAGACCGTTACAGCCTGAGCGCCGCTTATGAAGACGGTCCTTGGTTGGCGAGTCTTTCTTACGAGACGCATAAAAATGAAAGTAGCACATTTGCCGCCAACGGCGCACTGCCTGCAATCACGGGTGTAACGGCTAATACGCACGGCGCCAAGCTAGGGTTTGCCTATACCTTCAACCAAGACAAGACTAAGGTTGCCTTTGTTTACGAAATGCTGGATCAAAAGGCCGCCCGCACGGTATTTGACCGCAACGCCTGGTATCTGGGCGTGTCACACAAGATAGGCGATAACACTATCAAGGTGGCCTATGCCAAGGCCGACGCCAACGATCAGACCCCCGACAGCGGTGCGAATTTCTATGTGGTTGGTGTCGCTCATAAGATGGCGCCGCGCACCGAGCTGTTCGCCCTTTATGCCGCTATGAACAATGATACTAATGGACGCTACGGTCTCGGTCTTACCGGCGGCACTGGCGCGGTAGCGGCGGGCGCCGTTGGCGCCAACCTCAGCAGCTTTTCCGTAGGGATCAACCACGATTTCTGATTTCTCCTTAAACCAAGCGTGTAGTGACATGCAACGGACACTTCGGTGTCCGTTTTTTTATCAGAATGTTGTTAATCTGTATTTATATGTCACGTAAGATCCAGCTTATAGCAGTCGCTACAGTGCGTAAACAATAGTACGGCCGGTCATGTATGTATGAAACGCGCAGAAATACTCATACATCTTTAAACTCGATCTTGTGCGGGCTCCCAATTGAATCAACAACGGTAACAATAGTTTCAAGTGAGCATCATTACGCTGTAACAATCTTGTTGCAATCTTCCCCAGATCTAACAACTGGAGGGAGAGTCATGTCGCAAACGGCCCGCAGTGAGTTCGTTTTTCAAACACCGTTACCCGCTGAACAAGGGCGTCAGCTTTATGTGATCCTTACCCGCAAAGCGGAGGATATCCGGGCCGCGCAATACCTGCGCTATCGAGTATTCGTGGAGGAAATGGGCGCCGGGGTCGGAGATCCCGTCTCGCGCGCGGAGCAGGACGAGTTTGATCCTTATTGTCTGCATCTGCTGGTGCGTGACGCCGCGCGTCAACATCAGGTGGTGGGCTGCTATCGTATTCTTACCGACTGCGAGGCGGCGCGCGCGGGAAGTTACTATTCACAGACTGAATTTGATCTCGGCCAGATTTTAAGCCTGCCGGGGAGGTTCATGGAAGTCGGACGCACCTGCGTACATCCCGATTACCGTAATGGCGCGACGGTGAGTTTGTTATGGCAGGGACTTGCACGCTTTATGGTGGAGCACAAGTTTGATTACCTGATGGGCTGCGTGAGTATCTCGTTGACGAAGGGTATGGATTATATTGGCGCCCTTTATGCCGCGCTCAATGAGCAGCACTCAAGTCCGCCGGCGCAGCGCGTCTATCCGCACTTACCGTTGTTTAATAGGTTGTCGTATCCCGTTGCAGGATCTGCTCAGATTACGTTCCCTCCGCTGTTGAACGCCTATCTGCGCATGGGGGCCGTAATCTGCGGTGAACCGGCTTGGGATCCTCAGTTTAATGTGGCGGATATGTTTGTGCTGCTTTCCGCAAAACGGATCCACCCCCGTTACGTAAAACACTTCATGCCGCGTGCGGGAAGCTGACTTGATCCGCCATCCGCGCCGTCTGCTGCGCCTGGTCCGGCTGTTGTGGTTCATGCTGGTGAGCTTGGCTGTTGCCTATCCCCTGCTGGAGTTACGGCGAAAATGCGGGCGCCGCTCCTTTACCCATTATCAACAAGCGGCGGCGCGCTGGTGGTCGCGCAAGTTCTGCCAAATTCTCAATTTACGCATACGGGTGGCCGGTGAAATAGGCGCCACGCCCACCCTGTTTGTCGCCAACCATATTTCCTGGCTCGATGTTATCGCGCTGCGCTCGCAACTGGATGCGGTGTTCGTCGCCAAGGAAGAAATACGAAGCTGGCCGGTGTTTGGAGGCCTCGCCGTGCGCACCGGCACACTGTTTCTGCGGCGCGGGGAACAAAGCCCCTACATCGCCGAGCAGATGACGCTCCAGCTCAAGGCGCGGTGTAACGTGCTGTTCTTTCCGGAGGGTACCTCCAGCCGTGGCGACACGGTGGACCATTTCCATGCCCGGCTTTACCAGTCGGCCGTGCAGACAGCCAGCCGGGTGCAGGCGGTGGCCCTGCGCTACCCGCATCGCGCAGGCGTAAACCCCCTGGCGCCCTTTGTCGGTGATGATGTGCTGTTGGCACATCTTTGGCGACTGCTGGGTGAGCCGCAGTTGGATGTGAGTTTGAGTTTTTGCGCGCCGCTTGCCGCCGCGGACAGGCCTCGCCGGGTCTTGGCGGAGCAGACTCGGTCCCAAATTCGCGCTGTTGTTCAAGAAGATCATCGTATGCCGGTTAATGCAGCCATATCGCCCATTGACGATGGACTGGACGAGGTGGGTGAGGTTGCGATGTACAGTTCCGCCTCGCTTAGCGCCTTCATCAAACTGTCATATTTGGCTGAGATGATAGACAAAGCATAACGGCTACTTATTTTAGACTTTGGAGGATGATGATGAATAAACAGGTGTTAAATGCGCTGAGTGCGGCTGTCTTTACCGCAGTCACGCTGCAAGTCTTGCCCGCGCTAGCGGCCGAGACCATTAAAATTGACGGTTCCAGCACCGTGTACCCGATTACCGAGGCGGTGGCCGAAGAATTCCAGAAGGCCAACTCCGGCGTCAAGGTAACCGTGGGTATTTCCGGCACCGGTGGCGGCTTTAAGAAATTCTGCCGTGGCGAAACCGACATCTCCGATGCCTCGCGCCCGATCCTGGCCACCGAGATGGCGACTTGCAAGGTGGCCGGCTCCGATGGCTTGACGGTGGTCACCGGCTCGCGGGTTTCAGAGTCAGGCGCTGTGGAGTACATCGAGCTGCCGATTGCCTTTGACGCCTTGACGGTGGTCATCAACCCCAACAACGATTGGGCCAAGACCATGACAGTAGAAGATCTCAAGAAGATCTGGGCGCCCGATGCGCAAGGCAAAATCAGCACTTGGAAACAAGTGCGCGACTCCTGGCCCGATGTACCGCTAAAGCTCTATGGCCCGGGTGCGGACTCCGGTACCTTTGACTACTTCACCGAGGCCGTGGTCGGCAAGGCCAAATCCAGCCGCGGTGACTACACCGCGAGCGAAGACGATAACGTGCTGGTGCAAGGCGTCTCGCAGGACAAGGGTGCGCTGGGGTATTTTGGCTTAGCCTACTATGTCGAAAACAAGGACAAACTCGGCGCGGTCGCCGTAGACGGCGGCAAGGGGCCGGTACTGCCTTCCGAAAAGACGGTGGAGAATGGTACCTATCAACCCTTCTCGCGGCCGATTTTCATTTATATCAACAAAAAATCGCTGCAACGGCCGGAAGTGAAACAGTTCGTAGAGTTTTATTTGAAACATGCCGCAGAATTGGTCAAGGCCGTGCAATACGTGGCGTTGCCTGCATCGGCCTATGTAACAGCCCAGGAGCATCTCAAGAACGGCAAGACCGGGACCGTGTTTGGCGGCAAGGCCGAAGTCGGCGTCAAGATTGATGATCTGCTGAAGCGCGAAGCGACGCTGTAAGGCGCTGTCGCGTACGACAAGATAAGGGCGCTGTGGCGCCCTTATTTTTTATAAATCAATATAGTACAAGCTGCCACGCCCCAACAGATAGATGTAACATAACTGTCATAATCAACAGCTATGATCGGCATTTCCACGTCTAATGCAGAGTCGGCAGTGGCCTCAAACAACAATCTGACGTTTAATGCCTTTCGCCATCTGCGCGAGCGCGCTGTAGAAGCGGTGTTGTTTCTCGCCGCGCTGTCGTCAGTGGCGGTGACCGTGGGGATAGTGGGTGTGCTGCTCTATGAGTCGTTGGGCCTGTTCAGGCACGTCTCGTTGTTGGATTTTCTGACCGATACGCAGTGGACGCCGTTGTTCGATGATGCGCACTATGGCATCCTGCCGCTGTTGGCCGGCACGCTGGTGACGACCCTGGTGGCGGTTATTGTCGCCATTCCGCTCGGCACCGTGATCGCCATTTACTTGAGTGAGTACGCCCCGCATCGGCTGCGCGAGGTGATCAAGCCGATCCTGGAATTGCTTTCTGCGGTGCCTACCGTAGTCTACGGTTATTTCGCGTTATTATTTGTCACCCCATTGTTGCAAAAGATGTTTCCGGGATTACCGGGCTTCAATATGTTGAGCGCCGGCCTGGTGATCGGCGTGATGATTATCCCTTATGTGAGTTCACTCAGCGAGGATGCCATCCAGGCGGTGCCGATGCACCTGCGCGAAGGCTCCTACGCGATGGGCGCGACGCGCCTGCGCACCGCGTTGCGGGTGATTTTTCCCGCCGCCTTTTCGGGCATCGCCTCGGCCTATGTGCTGGCCATGTCGCGGGCTATTGGCGAGACCATGGTGGTGGCGATTGCCGCCGGCATGCAGCCTAATCTGACCTGGAACCCGATGGAGCCGGCCGCCACCATCACTGCGTATATCGTGCAAGTCAGTCTGGGCGATTTGCCGCACGGTTCGATCGGCTATCAGACCATATTTGCCGCCGGCCTTACCTTGATGACGATTACGCTGGTGTTTAATATCGCCGGGCACTGGCTGCGGCGCCGGTTCCGTGAGGCCTATTGATATGGACGATACCCGCATCGGCCCTGCCGGTAGCGACCTGAAGCCGCTTATTGCGCGCCATAAGGCCTTCGATGCGTTGTTTGCGGTGGCGGGACTGCTGGCCATGCTGGTAGGGCTGATTACCCTCACGGCGCTGATTATTGATCTGGCCATGCACGGTGTCCCGCGCCTGTCCTGGGATTTCTTCAGCTCCTTCCCCTCGCGCTTCCCGACCCAGGCCGGCATCCTCTCGGCCTGGGTCGGCACTACGGTAGTGATGCTGGTGACAGCATTCAGCGCAGTGCCACTGGGGGTCGCGGCGGGCATCTATCTGGAAGAATACGCCGCGAAGAACTGGCTCACCGGCATCATCGAGATCAATATCACCAACCTCGCCGGGGTGCCCTCCATCGTTTATGGCTTGATGGCCTTGGGATTGTTTGTCTACCAATTTAATTTGGGCCAGAGCGTGTTGTCCGCCGGACTGACCTTGGCGCTGCTGATTCTGCCGATGGTCATCATCGCCACCCGCGAGGCGATCCGGGCGATTCCGTCCAGCATCCGCGAGGCGGCCTATGGCCTAGGAGCGACCAAGTGGCAAACGGTGCAGCATCATATCCTGCCCTACTCCACGGGCGGAATACTCACCGGCGTCATCATCGCTCTGTCGCGCGCCATCGGCGAGAGTGCACCGCTCATCACCATCGGCGCGCTCACCTTTATTGCCTTTTTGCCGACCAGCCCGATCCAGGCGAGCCCGCCGTTTGTTTCTTTTCAGTGGCTGTTCGACCCCTTCACGGTGTTGCCCATCCAGATGTTTAATTGGACGTCGCGTCCGCAAGCAGCGTTTCATCTGAACGCCGCCGCCGCCGGCTTGGTGCTGATGGCGATGACTTTATTAATGAACGGACTGGCGATTTACATTCGCTATCGCTTCCGTAAACGCATCAAGTGGTAGAGGCCTTTATGACGACTGACACGTTAACTGCGGTAAACCCACTAAAACACTCATTTGCGCCGGCCGTTGTGGCAGAGACCGGCTCTGTGCAATCGGTTACGCTGGAGAACGCGAGACCGGAGTCGCACATCAAGGCGCGCGTTTCCCAGCTCAACTTCTATTACGGCGAATACCGCGCGCTCAAGGACATCAACCTCGATATCCGCGAGAAGCGTGTCACTGCC
>JACXTT010003261.1_pt1 | contig 25192 bp, 22 predicted proteins | sample 9270951 | NCBI WGS metagenome assembly JACXTT01 (sample SAMN15532306, study PRJNA645909) | rock metagenome | isolation source: weathered quartz diorite | place: Puerto Rico | collected 2017-06-21
CTTTACGAGGAGCCGCGTAAATAAATGCTTACGCCGTCTTCGAACGTTTAACCCCAACCCGGTATAACGTAATGCCCATTACGGCAAACAATGCTACACCCAGCAGGAAGTAACCGTTTTGCCCCAATGCGCTTACCAGCTTGTCTTCCAGGCTTACCTTATTCAATTGCTTGCTGATGGAATCGCTGGCCATAAGAAAGGCCACAACTACACCGGCAATAGCGCCCCCGGCTACCAGCCCGGTGGCAAACAGGTTGCCTTTGCCCAGGTCTTCTTCTTCAGGAGTTTCTGTTTCACCGCTTTTCTTTTTGCGCATGTTTACCAGCCCGCGTATGGCGCCGCCAATGAAAATAGGAAAAGTAGTAGAGAGCGGAAGATAAATGCCGATGGCAAAACTCAGCGCACCTATACCGCACAATTCCATCACAATGGCAATGGCTACACCTACCAGCACAAACTGCCAGTCGAGGTTAAACGAAAGAATACCTTTTATAAGCGTGGCCATCAGCGTGCCCTGTGGTGCGGGATAAAGGTCGGTACCGATGGCATGAGTAATGCCCTGCTTTACCATTTCCTGCGTGGGTGAATCAAGCACCTTTACCGTGAGGCCTATGGCGATAGAAGAAACGATGGCCCCGATAAACAGGGCTATTTGCTGGTACCTGGGGGTGGCTCCGATAATATATCCCGTTTTTAAATCCTGCGAAGTACCACCGGCATTGGAAGCGGCAATGCATATCATACCACCTACCACCAATGCCATGGGCTCGTATATTTTACCCGTCCAGCCCACGGCAATAAACACCAGGCAGGTACCCATCAGCGTGGCAATGGTCATGCCGCTGATGGGATTATTGGAAGAACCAATTAAACCCACGATACGGGAAGATACCGTTACAAAAAACGCCCCGAATATCACCACCAGCAGGCTCACCAGCAGTTTGCTGCCGATGCCCGTGCCCGGTACCTGCGGCAGCAGGGCCATAAGCACAACCAGCGCTATGCTGCCAAAGCCAACGATCTTAATCGATAAATCACGGTCGGTACGCAATACTTCTCCCGCTTGTCCATCGTCTTTTTTCAACGAGCCGATGCTTCCCTTAAACGAGGACACAATGGTGGGGATGGTTTTGAACAGGGTAATAAAACCGCCTGCGGCCACAGCGCCTGCGCCAATCTGCCGCACATAGGCGCGATAAATGGCGCTCGTATAATCGGCAAACACATGATGCACCGGGTCCCAGGCACCGGGGCCGCCGGTACCGCTCATGGAGCTGAGATACCCCAGCTTTACCAGCTGCGCGGCAATGATATCTGCCGGCACCAGCGAGGCAAGCAGGGGAATAAATACCATCCAGCTCAATATGCCGCCAGCCACCAGTATACCGCTGATACGTGGACCAATAATATAACCCACACCCATATACTCGGGCGTTATTTCGCTGCTGAGTTTTGCGGAAGGAAAATACCGGTTTACCTGTTTTGTGGCATAGAAGGGCAGCTCGGCCGTCAGGTGAATGACCCGTTGCAGCAGGGCATACACAAAAGCAAAGCCAAGCCCCTGGAACGCCGTACGCGCAAACTCGCCGCCTTTCTCGCCTGCCTTTAATACCGATGCACAGGCTGTTCCTTCCGGGTAGGGCAAAACGCCGTGCTCTTTTACAATCAGCGAACGCCGCAGCGGTATCATCATCAGTGTGCCGAGTATACCGCCGATAGTAGCCAGCGTAAGAATGGTCAGGTAATTAAAGAAATTGGCGCTGCTTTTATCCGACAGGAATAAAAACCCCGGCAGGGTAAACACTACACCGCCGGCAATGGTTTCACCGGCGCTGCCGGTGGTTTGTATGATATTGTTTTCGAGTATGGTGGTTCTTAAAAACAGCCGGCTCAGTGTAATAGCCATCACAGCAATGGGAATGGAGGCGGAAACCGTCAGGCCGGCTTTTAAGCCCAGGTAAGCGGTAGAAGCACCGAAGATGATCCCGAATATGCACCCCACCACGATAGATTTGATGGTAAACTCCGCCATATTGGTAGCGGGGGCCACAAAGGGCTGAAATTTCTTTTCCGGCATGACAATGTTTTTTTAATCTTCCATAGACGTGGCTTCCACCACTACTTTATTCAGGCGCTTGGTGAGCGGGAATAAAAGAATGCCTGCAACAATAGCAGCCACGGCACTGATGGCAAAGAACACGGCTTTATTATCAAACTTATCCCAGAAGCCCGCCATAATGCCTGCTATCTTGCCCCCCAGCGAAGTGGTAATAAACCATCCGCCCATCATCAGCGCAGTAAGCCGGCGCGGGGCTACTTTAGATACCAGCGATAAACCCACCGGGCTCATAAATAATTCGCTGATGGTAAATACGCCGTAGCTGGCAAATATCCAGCCGGACGATACCTTGTTATGGTAGATATTAGTCGAGAGGCAGGCAAAAACCATTATTAGTGCAGAAAGGCCGGATATAATCGTACCCCAGGCAAACTTACCTGGCGTGGAAGGCTCCTTGCCCCTGGCCCGCAGGTAGCCAAACAGGGCCACGACCATTGGCGTAAGCACAATGATCCAAAAGGGATTGATGGATTGATAAATTTCCGTGGAAATCAGCTTCATGTCCTGTCCTTCTGCCGGCCACTGGTCCTTGGGAAGGTTTTGAAAATAAGGATTGATGCCCTGGTGCGTAAGTACGGTTCCTTTAGCATCTGTTTGAGCCCTGAACTGTTCGTCGATAATGGCAACATCGGCAGGTTTTGTGCTGTCCGTTTCCAAAAACCCAAACGGTTTCAACAGTTTTTCAACCGGTTTGGGCGTTTCGCGGTTGGTATAGGTATCGGCCCAGATGGTGAGTGAGGTAGCATTCTCGTTATAAATATTCCAGAAAAGGATGGCTACAAGAAAGAGGATAAGCAGGGTGCCAATCCTTTGCCGGTCGAAGCCCCTGGCTTTCAGGTACAGGTTTATATAGAAAATGACAATAGGAATGCAGGCGAATATAAAAGCATCGTTGGAATCGGAACCCATAATATTGCCGGGAATAAACCAGCCGATCGCGCCGGCGATGATGGCGGGAAGAAAAACATAAGCAGTGATTTTAGAGATAGGCATGTCTTCTGCCCGCACCGGTTTCATTACATCGGCATGTTTCACCTGTTTTTGACCGGAAGCAAAAATAATTAGACCCAGTACCATGCCTATGCCCGCAGCGGAAAAGGCAAGGCCCCAGCCCTGTGCATAATTATGTCGGAGATAGGCGGCCACGAAATTGCACACAAACGCGCCTATATTAATACCCATGTAAAAAATGTTGTAAGCCGCATCCTTTTTCGGTCTCAGTTCATCCACATTATACATATTGCCCAGCAGGGTACTGATATTGGGCTTGAAAAAACCGTTGCCAATAATCACGCAGGTCAGTGAAAGATAAAGCAGGGCCGTGCTGCTGTGAATGGCAATCAGGAAATAGCCCAGGGCCATTAAGCTGCCCCCGATATAAATGGATTTGCGGTAACCAAGGTAGCGGTCGGCCAGCAGGCCACCGATAAAAGGTGTGAGATAAATAAGCGCTACATAGGTTCCAACAATACTGGCTGCTACGCCATTGTCCATTCCAAAGCCACCGTGGCTCACCGGATCTTTTAAGTACAGGAAAAGAATACCTACCATCAGGTAGTATCCGAAACGTTCCCACATTTCAGTAAAAAAAAGAACGTACAGTCCACGGGGGTGACCGGTTTTGGGAATTACGGGTTGATTCATACTTATTTGGTTTTGGTAGAAAGCTAAAGCAAAGGTTTGGCAGAAGGTTTAAGGGCGGAAAATACAGAGAAAATATGAATGAACGCTTGTTTGCCGGATTAAATTCATATATCTGTCCGATATTTGCCACTTGTAAAGTTTTGTTTCACAATAACAGGAAGGATTCCTTAATTCGATTCCGAAAACTACCTCTGATGAAAATTCTTTTACTCGGCGCCGGTGGTCGTGAACATGCCCTGGCATGGAAACTGGCCCAAAGCCCTCTTTGCTCTCAATTGTTTATTGCTCCCGGCAACGGGGGTACTGCCCGCTGCGGCCAGAATGTATCGCTGTCTGTCAATGACTTCGACGCGCTCAAAGCCTTTTGCCTCAAAGAACAGGTAGAAATGGTGGTGGTAGGCCCGGAAGACCCGCTGGTAAAAGGGATTGTTGATTATTTTAAAGCCGATGCGGAACTGCGTTCAGTCATGGTCATCGGCCCTTCCAAATATGCCGCCCAGTTGGAAGGCAGCAAGGCTTTTGCCAAATCGTTTATGCAGCGCCACTACATCCCTACGGCCACCTACCGCGAGTTCGACAGCAGCAATTATGAAGAAGGGGTGCGCTACCTGCAGCAGCACAGCCTGCCCATTGTACTCAAGGCCGACGGCCTCGCTGCCGGCAAGGGCGTGCTCATTTGCCAGAACCATATAGAAGCTGTAGCCGAGTTTGAGCTCATGCTGCAGCACAGCAAATTTGGCGAAGCCGGCAAAAAAGTAGTGGTAGAAGAATTCCTGGTGGGCATAGAGTTGAGCGTGTTTGTACTCACCGATGGTAAAAATTATGTGGTGCTTCCCGAAGCCAAAGATTATAAGCGGGTAGGCGAGGGCGATAAAGGACTCAATACCGGTGGTATGGGCGCCGTAAGTCCTGTGCCCTTTGCCGACGATGAGTTTATGCAGAAGATAGAAGAAAAAGTCATTAAGCCTACCATCAGCGGCATACAGCAGGAAAACATGGATTACAAGGGGTTTGTGTTCATAGGCCTGATAAAAGTTGGCGATGAACCCCTGGTCATAGAATACAATTGCCGTATGGGCGACCCCGAAACCGAAGTGGTCATTCCGCGGTTGAAGAATGACCTGGCCGAATTATTTATCGCCACCGCCCGCCAGCAATTGGAGGGCATTACCATTGAATGCGACGACCGCTATGCCTGCACGATAGTAGCGGTAAGTGGCGGCTACCCCGGCGATTTCCAGAAGGGATATGAAATAGAAGGGCTAAACAGCGAAACGGAAAGTGCAGACAGTCTTGTTTTTCATGCCGGCACCATGAGCGCCTACGGCTCGGTGCTCACCAATGGCGGCAGGGTATTGTGCGTTACCTCTTTCGGTGACTCCGTCATGGAAGCCGTCAATAAATCAAAAGAAACGCTTGAGACGATTCATTTTGATGAAATGTATTACCGTAGGGATATAGGATATGAGTTTGCATAAATTCAAATAATTCAGCATTCATAATTACGAATGCTGAATTATTTGAAGGAAGCTTACTTTCGTATAAATCATTTTTATGCCCGGCAAAGTTCATTACAGCGATTACCTGCGGCTCGATAATATCCTCAATGCCCAGTTTCCCGAAAGCGATATACAGCAGCAGCCGGCCCATGATGAAATGCTGTTCATCGTTATCCACCAGGCGTACGAATTATGGTTTAAACAATTGCTGTACGAGGTGGGTTCGGTTAATGCCATCATGCAAAAACCTTCCCTGAACGACAATTCCCCCGAGCTGCAAACCGTGGTGCACCGTCTCTCGCGCTGCGGCGTTATCCTGAAAGTATTGGTGCACCAGGTTGATATTATGGAAACCATGACGCCGATGGACTTCCTCGATTTTCGCGATATGCTGCGGCCCGCATCGGGCTTCCAGAGCGTACAGTTCAAACTGCTGGAGGCAAAGCTGGGATTGAAATACGAGCAACGCTATGGGCAGGAATATTATATCTCGCAACTGCGCACCGCTGAAATAGACCAGGTGCAACAGGGCGAACGCGATATTTCGCTGCTGCAACTGGTCAATAGCTGGCTGGAACGCATGCCGTTTTTTGACACACAGGAAAACTGGCGCGACCTTATTGCTACCCACATGGAAGAAGGGATACATGTGTACTGGTCTACCTACAAAGACTCCTACCGCAAAAGCCTGGCCAATGCAGAAAGCGCCCAGGCAGAAGCATTCGATAAGGTGTTCCTGCAAAACGATGAACCGCGGCAATTATCCGCCAAAGCCTGCCGTGCGGCACTTTTCATCATGTTGTACAGGGGCTACCCGCTGCTGCAACTGCCCTTCCAGCTGCTCAACAACCTGCTGGAAATTGACGAACAACTGAGCACCTGGCGCTACCGCCACATGAATATGGTGCACCGTATTATCGGGGCCCGCATCGGTACCGGCGGCAGTACCGGTAAGGATTACCTGAAAGGGGCGCTGGATAAACATTATATCTTCAAAGACATAGCACAACTCACCAGCTTCCTGATTGAGCGAAGAAAACTTCCCGCCCTGCCGGGCGAAATGGAAAGAAGGCTGGGCTTCCACCCCTGATGGTCATTAATTAAATCGTCCTGCTTTTTCCAGTTTCCGGTAGGGCTTGCTGAAAAAGGCATCCACGGTTTTATTGAAATCATCTTTATACACTATCGGTGTACTGTGACCGGAATTGGGCAATATCCATACATCCGCCCGGGGAATATTGCTGAAAATAAGCAGCGTATGCTCTGGTTTGATCACATCATGGTCGCCTCCGATAATCAGCGAAGGGCATTGAATGGTATGCAGCGCGGTAAGCGGTATATGCGGTTCTTCTATCAGCAGGTGCAGCAATTTCCATCCTGTTTTTTGCAGCGTATTCGTTCTTATCATGTTTTTATACTGCTTGTAATACGGCATTACCAGGTCTATAACGTCCTGGTATACTGCCGATGTATCGGGCCATAGATTGGCGCCGGTAACGGCCAGTTTTTTTACCTTCTCCGGATGGCGGATGGCCAGCAGCAGCCCATTGATACCGCCATCGCTCCAGCCGATAACAAAAGCAGAATCCACTTTCAGGGCGCCGAGCAGGGCGGCGTAGTCATCGGCCATCATTTCGTATGAAAGCGAATCGGTGGTGCTGTCGGCCGATTTTCCCTGTGCGCGGCTATCGGCGATAATGACCTGGTAGTTTTGCGCAAAATACGGTATCTGCCCCGTAAAATCCTTTATCGACCCCCCGTTGCCGTGAATGATTAAAAGAGGTTGCCCGTTTCCGTATGTTTCACAATACATCCTGAACCCGCGTATATCGTAGTATTTGCCCGCAGCGGGATTATTGCCATAGGGTATTTTGCCGGCGGTTGGCTGGGCATCCAGGCCCTGCAGCAGTAACGTGGTGGAAAGCAACAGGAAGAGCGTCTTTTTCATTGCGGTTATTTGTTGGTCGGTGAAAGATAAGACTAAAATAATATCTCTTAAACTGGCACTTCCCCGGTCTTTGGCTGTTGTTTGGGGGCTCAAACCCGGCCAGTGAACAACGGCCAACAGCCAACCAATGCCCCGGCATAGGGTTTTGCCCACCCCCGCTTCCCGGATTTACGATACCACTATCTGAAAATTCCGATCCGTCTTTTCACAATATTCCCATTTTGCGCCACGTTTAACGACGGGGGCAGGTGTGAAAAAAAACCTTGATTGGCAAGGATTTGGCTTTGTTAATTCAAATTATTTCCTTCAATTTTGCACCCATTACATCCTATTCAAAAATCTGACACAAGAACATGGGACTTTTCAACTTTTTTACCCAAGAGATAGCGATTGACCTGGGGACCGCAAATACCCTCATCATACATAACGACGAAGTAGTAGTAAATGAGCCCTCTATAGTAGCCCTGAACCGCAATAACCCCAAGGAGGTGCTGGCCGTGGGCAAGAAAGCGTTGATGATGCACGAGAAAACGCATGAGAGCATCCGCACGGTGCGCCCGCTGAAAGATGGCGTAATTGCCGATTTCAACGCCGCCGAGCTCATGATCCGGGAGATGATCAAGATGATTTACCCCAAAAAGCCCTTATTTCCGCCCAGCTGGCGGATGATGATATGCATTCCCTCTTCCATCACCGAAGTAGAAAAAAGAGCGGTGCGCGACAGTGCTGAGCAGGCCGGCGCCAAGGAAGTATACCTCATTCATGAACCCATGGCAGCCGCCCTGGGTATTGGCATTGACGTAGAAGAGCCTGTGGGCAACATGATCATCGATATTGGCGGTGGCACCACCGGCATTACCGTAATTGCCCTGGCGGGTATTGTGTGCGACCAGAGCATCCGCATCGCCGGCGATGAATTTACCGCCGACATTATGGAAGCCCTGCGCCGCTACCATAGCCTGCTCATAGGCGAGCGTACGGCCGAGCAAATCAAGATCAATATCGGGGCCGCCATGAAGGACCTGGACAGCGCCCCTGACGATATTCCCGTAAACGGCCGTGACCTGGTAACCGGTATTCCCAAGCAAATCATGGTCAGCTACCAGGAAATTGCCGAGGCGCTCGATAAAAGCATCTTCAAAATTGAGGAAGCTATCCTGAAAGCCCTCGAAACAACGCCACCCGAGCTGGCCGGCGACATTTACCGCAGGGGTTTGTATCTTACAGGAGGCGGGGCATTGCTGCGCGGGCTCGACAAGCGCCTGAGCCAGAAAATCAAATTGCCGGTACATATTGCTGATGACCCCCTGAAAAGTGTGGTTCGTGGCACAGGATTGGCATTAAAGCACTACGATCGGTATCCTTTTGTAATGAGATAATATGCGCAACATCTTTCTTTTCATTCGCCGGTTCTCTAATTTCTTCTTCTTCCTGGTGCTGCAGATCATTGCCCTTTCTTTCCTTTTCCGCTTCAACAAATATCATGAAGCCGTATTTATGGGTGTTGCCGGCGAAATTACCGGCCGCGTGAGCGAGAAATACAATACAGTAGAATACTACTTTAAGCTCAAAAAGACCAACGACGCCCTGGTGCAGGAAAATGTGCACCTGCGCAGCCTGCTCCGGCTCAACTACCAGGGGGCCGATACCACCAGGAAACTGGTGGTTGATTCCATCCGGGTAGATTCGCTCGTAAAAGTGCAACGGTTCAGGTATTACGATGCCAAAGTGGTGAGCAACAACGTAAGTTCCCAGACCAATTATATTACCATTCACCGCGGCTCCAACCAGGGCATCCCAAAGCATTCCGAATGGGGCGTTATCAGCCCGCTGGGCATTGTGGGCAGGATTGTGTCGGTAGGCGATAATTTCTCGGTGGTCATGAGCGCCCTGCACCGCCAGTTTAAAGTGTACTGTAGCATTAAAAAGGGCAGTGACGCGCAAACGGGCATTGTATCCTGGGACGGTGTAGACGCCCGCTTCCTCACCCTTATAAATATCCCCAAAAGCCTGCCGGTGGTAAAGGGCGATACGGTAATGACCAGCAATGTGTCCGATATTTACCCTGCCGGCATCATGGTAGGCACGGTAGCTGCAATTGTTGACGATAAAAGCAGTAACTTTTATACCCTAAAGATTAAAACGGCCACTGATTTTTTCAATCTCCAGTACGTGTATGTGATAGAAGATTTGCAAAGAGAAGAACAGCACAAACTGGAAGAGCCATTTAAATAAGCAGTATGAGCCCGCTGGTAAAAAATATCGCCCGTTTTATATTCTTCATCCTGGTACAGGTATTTGTGCTGCACCAGGTGCCACCCTTACACCGGTTTATTACCCCCTATATTTATTTCCTGTTCATCCTCTGGCTGCCGTTTAATATTGGCCGGGGCTCCCTTATGCTGGTAGCCTTCCTGTTTGGAATGAGCCTCGATTACTTCCTGCACACGCCGGGCCTGCATGCTGCCGCCTGCGTGCTCATTGCCTATGTACGCCCCTTTCTCATCAACCTGCTTATCCGCCAGGAAGGCTCCGAAATGACGTATGCCTCCCCTTCACCCACCAGCATGGGCTGGGCGCCTTACCTTACCTATGCCCTGGTACTCACCCTGCTGCATCATATTTACCTGGTTTTCCTCGAATACATGCAGGTAGGCGGTATACTATACTTCATCGGTAAAGTATTTGCCACCACGGGCGTAAGTATGTTGCTCATTTTTATTACCGAGCTGCTGTTTTACCGCAAGGAACGCTTCAGAACGAATACGGCGTAGACGGAGGTCAGAAGTCAGACCTCAGATGCCAAAAAATTAAATGTTATTTACCACACAATAAAAGAATGCGTTTGCTCATTCGTACCTTTGCAACTTCGTAACTTGTCCTTCATTGTATGCCCGTTTTTAACCAGTCCCGCAGTACCATTATCCGCCTCATTTTCCTGGGTGTATTTGGTATTATCATAGTTCAACTCATCAACCTGCAGCTTATTTCCGGTAAGTATAAAAAGCAGGCGATGGATAATGCGCTGTTTGCAAAAGTGGTGTACCCCGACCGTGGCATTATTTACGACCGCAAGGGAAAAGCTATTCTTAACAATACCATTATGTATGACCTGGTGGTAACGCCCAACCAGGTAAAGAACATCGATACCCTCGCCCTTTGCAACCTGCTGGCGATTGACAGCGCTGAGTTTCGCCGGCGCATGCTGGAAGCCATCGTTAAAAATACCCGGTTCCGCCCCAGCGTATTTGCAGACCTGTTACCCCAGGATTTATATGCCAGGCTGGACGAGAACCTCTGGAAGTTTCCCGGGTTTGACCTCGTGGAAAGGCCGGTACGCAAATACCCCTTCAATGCCGCGGCCCACATGCTGGGCTATATTGGCGAAGCCGATTCCGGTATCATCAAACGCTACAACGGGTTTTACCGCATTGGCGATTATATTGGTCGCAGCGGGCTGGAGCAATCGTACGAAACCGTGCTCCGGGGCCAGCGGGGCGTGAAATACATTATCAAAGACAATAAAAACCGGCTGCAGGGGAGCTATGAAAAAGGCCTGTACGATACGGCTGCTGTGGCAGGCCGTGGACTGCGTACCTACGTTGATATAGAATTGCAGCAGCTGGCCGAAAAACTGCTCACCAATAAAATAGGCGCCATTGTAGCGCTCGACCCCAAAACCGGTGGTATCCTGGCCATGGCTTCGGGCCCGGATTTTAACCCCAATGATTTAACCGGCGCCAACAAACAAAAAAATTACAGCAAGCTGGTGCTCGATGTGTCGGGCCCCCTGCTAAACCGTGCTATCAAAGGGCAATATGCTGCCGGCTCTACCTATAAACCGCTGGGCGCTTTGATTGGCCTGGATGAAGGCGTTATTACCCCGGCCAGCGGCTATCCCTGCCGGGGCGTGTACCTCGGCTGCACCCACCCGGTAAAATGCACGGAGAAAGCGCCCGGTCATGCTGCCAACCTGCGTCTTGCCATAGCCTGGTCCTGCAACTCTTTTTTTTCGGAAGCATTGAAGAAAACGATCGATAACCCGCTCTATCATAACCCGCGGCTCGGTCTCGCTAAATGGAAAGAATACATGACCGCATTTGGCCTGGGACGCCGCGCAGGCATCGATCTTCCAAGCGAAGACGGGGGCAATATTCCCGATACCACTGTTTATAATAAGGAATACCACGGGCAATGGAATTCCTGTACCATGGTAGGCGGCGGCCTGGGCATCGGCCAGGAAAAAATGCTGGTTACCCCGCTCCAGATTGCCAATTCCATCAGTATTGTAGCCAATAAAGGCTATTATTATACCCCGCATTTTGTGGAGCGGATAGAAGGAGAAACAAAAGACGATACCACGCTCAACAAATACCGCGTAAAACATGAAGTGCTGAGCCATATACCCGACGAGGTATTCGACGTGGTGATCAATGGTATGCAGGATGTAACGGAAATAGGCACGGCCCGTGTTATTCCTAAAATACCGGGCGTGAACGTTTGTGCCAAAACGGGTACCGCGGAAAATAAAAAGGTATTGGACGGCAGGGTAGTGCAGCTGAAAGACCACTCCGTTTTTGTTTGCTTTGCCCCCCGTGAAAATCCTAAAATTGTGGTAGCGGTAATTGTTGAAAACGGCGGTTTTGGCGCCACCTGGGCGGGCCCTATGGCTTACCTGGTGCTGGAAAAATACCTGAATGATACCCTGCGGGCCGACCGGGTAAAGGAAGTGGAGCGCATAGCCGCCGCCAACCTGCTGCCGGGATACCTGCCCAGGGCGCAATACAAAGAAGATTCTACCCGGGCCGCGCTATGGTTTAACAGGACAGGCGACAGTGCCGTGCTGAAGCGGTTCTTCGAAAAAACAAAACATGTGGGGCCTTATATACCCCCGCCCGATAAGAAGAAAAACGCCGCCGATGGTACCATACCCGGCGATATAATAAAACCTAAAGGACCCGATCCTGCCAACGATTAATATGAACCAACGGAATCCCGCCATATCCAAAGGTGTAGACTGGTTGCTGGTCTGGCTTTATATTATACTAACCAGTATCGGCATTGCCAGCATCTTTGCCGCCACTTATCGTGAAGGCGATAATGTATTGCAGGGTTTTTTATCGCTCAAAACCGACTACAGCCGGCAATTGTTGTTTTTTGCCATTTCTATAATACTGGGCATCTTTGTACTGCTCACCGACAGTAAATTCTTTACGGCCACGGCCAACCTCACGTATGCTTTTGGAATAGTGCTGATGCTGCTGGTATTCCCTTTTCACAGTAATATAAAAGGAACAAAATCCATCATCAAGTTTGGCAGCGCTTTTAATTTGCAGCCAGCCGAGCTCTGCAAGCTTTTTGTAAACCTGGCGCTGGCCAAATACCTGTCGCGCGTGGAAACGGATTTCCGCAAAACAAAATCGCAACTGATTGCGGCCCTGATAGCCGTTACGCCGGCCCTTATCAGTATTGCCCAGAGTGAAACGGGGCTGGCCCTGGTATACTTTTCTTTTTTCCTGGTCATGTACCGCGAAGGGCTTCCCGCCGCCATTCTTATTATCGGGTTTTCGCTGGCGGCGCTCATTGTAGCCACCCTGGTATTGCCGGCCAATACGCTGGCGCTGGTGCTTATCGGTATCGCGGCCCTCACCATTTATTTCATGCGGAAACAGATAAAGCGGCAACGCGGCCTGCTGGCAACTATTGTTGTTATCTGCGCCATTTGCGTGGGCATACAGCGCTTTGCTGTGCCGTTTATTTTCAAGCATGTATTGAAGTCCTACCAGGTAGAACGTATTTACAGTACCATTGGTAAAGACGTACCCGAAGAATATGCTACGGCCGACCGCTCGCAGGATGACCCCGCCAGGGCAGCCAAAAGCAAGGAAGCCGGCGATTACAATGTAAAACAAAGTAAGATTGCCATCGGCAGCGGTGGCCTGCTGGGCAAGGGGCTTTTGCGGGGCACTCAAACCAGGAATGGTTTTGTGCCTGAACAGCGCACCGACTTTATTTTCTGTACCATCGGCGAGGGCTTTGGTTTTGTGGGCAGCTTTCTGCTGCTGTGCATTTACCTGCTGCTGCTCATGCGTATTGTAACGGTGGCGGAGCGCCAGCGAAGCGTATTCAGCCGCTGCTATGCGTATGGGGTGGCTTCGGTTATTTTCTTTCATATTACCATCAATATTTGCATGGCCGTGGGACTGGCCCCCGTTATTGGTATCCCGCTGCCCTTTATCAGTTACGGCGGTATGTCCCTGCTCACATTTACCCTGCTTTTATCTATCCTGATAAGGCTGGATGCCGATCGGCAGATGGTGTTACGCTAATAAAAACGAATGAGCGCCAACAGGGGCAAACGGCGCAGATATTGACGTTTAATTAGTCCTGATTAGCGAAATTTGCGTACCATGAAAATAATCCCCCTGAGCGAAGGCTCTTTTTCCATTGATAAAAGCAAATTATTTGTGCCGTTCGACAAAAGCGCCGACGACCTGCAGGAGCGTTCCATAGGCAGCCTGCTGGTAGAAGTGCAGCCCTTCCTGGTCATTACCCCGGAAGATGTATTGTTGCTGGATACAGGGCTGGGTTTTGAAAAAGACGGGGTGCTGCAACTGCATAAAAACATGATGGATGCCGGTATTAATCCCTCCGAAGTCACCAAAGTGCTCATGTCGCACCTGCATAAAGACCATGCCGGCGGCATCAGCCGTAAAAACGCCGCTACCGGTCAGTACGAGCTGGCATTTCCCCGCGCCACGTATTATATACAGCAAAAAGAGCTGGCCTATGCGTTTGAGAAGGGCCCCAGCTCTTACATTGTAGAAGAACTGGAATGCCTCAAAACCGCCTCCAATGTAGTTTGGCTGGATGGCAACGGGGTGATAGACGGCTATATAAAATACGAGCTTACCGGTGCTCATTGTCCTTTTCACCAGGTGTTTTGGATAGTAGACGGCGGCGAAAAAATCTTCTTCGGCGGCGATGTAGCCCCGCAGCTGCAGCAAATGAAAAGCCGTTATGTGGCCAAATACGATTACGACGGCAAAAAATGCATGGAACTACGGCAACAATGGTGGAAGCAGGGCGCGGAAGAAGGCTGGACGTTTTTGTTTTATCATGACATAAAAACGGGAGTGTATAAGACAGGCTAAAAAAAGAAGGCCCGCCCTTAAAAGAGCCGGCCGTTGCTAACCTATGAAAAACACCAAGTTAAAATAATATACTTATGGGCGTAAAGGTCGCCTGTTCATTTGATTATTCAATCGCCGTTGCTGTAATTCCCGCTGAATATATCCGCCAAATTCCTTTTCAGACCGGAAAAAATTATCGGCTTTCTGGGGCGATAAGGCCCGTGAAAATTCGCTGTTGTATTTCTTGCGTATATTCAATATCCTGTCTTCTGCTTCCAGTTCGCTAAGGTTCTTGTCCTTTTGCTCTCTCCGGACGCCCCGGATTTCGTCTATATATTTATTATAGACAGGCCAGAAGCGTTGTGCTTCCTCCGTAGAAAGATCCAGCCTTTTGGTAAGGTAGGCAATTTTTAATGCCTCCAGCCGCGAGCCGTCTTTCGGGTCATTCCCCCCGTCCTGGCTAAACCCTTTGAGGGCAAAACCAAGCGCAAGAAATACTATGAATAAAATCTTTTTCATCGTGCTCAAAGTTAATTCGTAACAGCATTTGCATTACCACCATGATCTTCCAGGTATTTCTGAAGCTCTTCATCAGATACATTCGCGAACAAATCCTTCGAATCACCTTCACTGATGGTATCATTTGTTACGATGGTGCCTGCGTCTGCAAGGGCTACCGTATTATCGCTAAGAAAATTTTCCAGTTCCTGGTCGCTTACCTTGGCTATATCCGGGCCACCATCAGTTTTGCCATGTGGCAAAACCAGCCAACCGCCCACCGCAATTGCCCCCGTTACCACAGCTGCAGCCGCATAGCGTACCACGCGTTTGCGGAACGAAATGGAAATCACTTTGCCCGGCTGCTGTACCTTGCCCAGTATTTCGCCGGGCAGCTTTTCAAAATAACGGGCCGGCGCTTCATATACGTTCTTGTCCCGCAGGCCCCTCATCAGGGGCGACAGGTTTTCCAGTTCCTCGTTCACAAATTCAATAGCCTGCACGCCCGATACCACGTTGTCCGAAAGCTCGTTAAAATAACCGGCCGGCATAGTAAACGGCGATTTCTTTTCCAGTTGGTTCAGCAACGGCGATAAAAAAGCCAGTTCTTCCCTGGGGCTGGATGCCGACGAGGCTTTGATGCGATTTAGCACCGTAGCTGCCAGGCCGTCAAAATAACCTGCCGGTACTTCATATACCGGCGCCTTGCTCAGGTAAGGAAAAGCCGGTGTTTCAGCCTCTCCCATGTTTATTTTATGCAATATATTTTGCGGTAACCCGTTAAAATAGTCTGCCGGAACGGTATAAGGAACCTCGTGCCCAATAGCGGCTACTACGGGGCTTATATCCTTCAATTCATTTAATATGGTTGTCCTGTTGTCCATGATACGTTTATGAGACGTATTTTTCTCCCCAAAGTTTAATGATTCAGGATGAAATCCTCAATTTTTTTTACGGCATGGTGATAGCTGGCTTTGAGCGCTCCCTCGCTGGTGTCGAGCACCCGGCTCATTTCTTCGTAAGGCATTTCATCGTAATACCGGAGATTAAATACAACACGCTGCTTTTCAGGTAGTTGCTGTATGGCCAGCTGTAGCTTCCATTCCAGTTTATTGGCGTCAAAATGCTGGTCGGCTTTAATGCGGTTACTTAACCCGTTTTCCACATCGCCCAGCGAAACGGAGCTGCGTTTCTTTTGCTGCTCCAGGAACGTGAGGCTTTCATTGGTGGCAATGCGGTACAGCCAGGTATATAACTGGCTGTCTTCCCGGAAGTTTTCCAGGCCATTCCATACGCGGATAAATACGTTTTGTAATACGTCGTTAGCGTCTTCGTGGTCTACCAGGATGCGACGGATATGCCAATAGAGTTTTTCCTGGTATTTTTTGATAATAGCAGTAAATCCATCTTCCCTGGTAGAAAGGTTGCGGAATTGCAACAGCAACTCGGCATCTTGCATAACGACCGCCATAGGTTAGCGATTTTGGTTAAGACAATAAACTTAGAATAAGTTTCCGGCCTTTGGTTTAAACGCCAAAGATGGAAAATTATTGATCCTGTACGGCTGCTTTCTCCGGGCAGTTGGGTAAAATGATCCCCGATTTCACATAATCAGCATTAAAAGAATTATTTGTCTTTTCTCGCCATCACTTTTTGCACGGCGTTTACAATATGTGGAGCGTCCAGTCCATATTTGGTCAGTAATTGCATGGGGGTGCCGCTTTCGCCAAATGTATCATTGGTGCCGATATATTCAATCGGTATGGGAAAGTTTTTGGTGGCCACCTGTGCAATGGCATCGCCCAGCCCGCCAATGATGTTGTGCTCTTCCACCGTTACGGCGCATTTTGTTTTGCGGATGGATTTCAGGATGGCTTCGGTATCCAACGGCTTGATGGTGTGAATGTTAACCACTTCCACGCTGATGCCTTTTTCTTCCAGCTGTTTGCCGGCTTCAATAGCCTGCCATACCATGTGGCCACAGGCAAATATGCTTACATCGGTGCCTTCAGCAAAAAGCTGTGCTTTGCCAATCTCAAATTTTTGGTCGGCCGCGGTAAAAATAGGCCATACCGGGCGGCCAAAACGAAGGTAAACCGGGCCCTCATAATCGGCAATGGCCATGGTTGCGGCCTTGGTCTGGTTGTAATCGCAGGGCACAATCACCGTCATCCCGGGCAGCATTTTCATCATGCCAATATCTTCCAGGATCTGGTGGGTAGCGCCGTCTTCCCCCAGGGTGAGGCCTGCATGGGAAGCGCATATCTTAACGTTTTTGCCGGAATAGGCTACCGACTGGCGAATCTGGTCGTACACACGGCCGGTAGAAAAATTGGCAAAGGTGGTGGTATAAGGAATTTTTCCCCCAATGGTCAGGCCGGCGGCGATGCCAATCATATTGGCCTCGGCAATACCGCATTGTACAAAACGTTCGGGAAATTCTTTGATAAACTGGTTGAGCTTCATAGAGCCCAGCAAATCGGCGGTCAGGGCTACAATATTCGGGTTTTTACGGGCTGCTTCCACAATACCGTCGCCAAATCCGCTGCGGGTATCTTTTTGTCCGGTAGGTTGAATATCCTTTAAGGGCATTGTATCGTTGTTTTTAGATGCCGCAAAGTAAAGAAAAAAAAGGCTAATTCAGCCCGGAGTTTTGCTTGTACAGCTTCTCGTCTATTTTCAACCGCTGCTCCCATTTCCAGGCGGTGGCCATCATATCGTCGAGCGAGTATTGGATCGTCCATCCCAGCTTGTGGCGGGCATACTCGTTGTTGGCATAAATGGCTATTACATCGCCGGGACGGCGCGGGCCAATAACATAATTGAGCTTTACGCCACTTATTTTTTCAAAGGCGTTAATGGCTTCCAGCACGGTAACGCCGTTGCCGGTGCCCAGGTTGAATACCTCGCATACTTTGTCGGATTTTCCTTCTATCAGGTATTCCAGCGCCAGCGTGTGCGCATGGGCGATATCGCATACATGTATAAAATCGCGCACACAGGAGCCGTCGCGCGTAGCGTAATCATTGCCAAATACCTTCATTTGCGGCAGCTTGCCGATGGCGGTTTGTGTAATAGCCGGTACCAGGTTGGCCGGGCGGCCTATGGGCAGCTCGCCTATCTGGTTGGAAGGATGTGCTCCTACCGGGTTAAAATAGCGCAGCAGTATGCTTTGCACCGCGTTGGCCTTGGTAAATTCATTGATGATTTGCTCGCCCATCTGCTTGGTATAGCCATAAGGCGATTCGGCCGGTTTGGGTGGTGTTTTTTCGGTTACCGGTATTTCGTCGGGGTTGCCGTACACGGTACAGGAAGAAGAAAAAACAAAATAAGGCACTTTAAACTCCTGCGTGCATTTGAGCAGGTTGATAAGCGACACCAGGTTGTTTTCAAAATACAGCAGCGGCTGTTCTACCGATTCGCCCACTGCTTTGTAGGCGGCAAAATGGATAATGCCTACGATGTCTTCATTTTCCTGGAAAATAGCAAACGTGTCGTCAAAATTGCAGAGGTCCACTTTGTAGTTCTTCACCTTCTTGCCGGTAATTTTTTCCACCCCTTCCAGGATGCGGGCAGAAGACCGGGAATTGTTATCTACTGATATTACATCAAAGCCGTTCTCAATCAAATCTACTACAGTATGCGAGCCTATATAACCACAGCCGCCGGTAACCAGGATCTTTTTCATCCGCGAATTATTTGTTTTTTTATGGCCGGACGGAACCTTACAGTGCCCGGTTCCATCGTCAGTCAGTCGTTAATCGATATTGCAAGATGGGATGATTTTAGCCGTTTACCAAATTCATCAGGTATTGGCCATAACCGCTTTTCAGCAGGGGCTGCGCCAGTACCACCAGTTGTTCTTTGGTAATAAAACCTTTTCGCCAGGCTATTTCTTCAATGCAGGCTATTTTGATGCCCTGCCGCTGCTCTATTACCTGCACAAACATAGACGCCTGCATCAGCGAGTCGAAGGTGCCCGTATCCAGCCAGGCGGTACCCCGGTCGAGGATAGACACCTGCAGCTTTCCCCGGCGCAGGTATTCTTTGTTGACATCGGTAATTTCATATTCCCCGCGGGGGCTGGGCTGGAGCTTTTTAGCGATATCCACCACATCGTTGTTGTAAAAATATAAACCCGGTACCGCGTAATTGCTTTTGGGTTTGGCCGGTTTTTCTTCAATGGAAATGGCCTTCATGTTTTGGTCAAACTCCACTACGCCGTAGCGCTCGGGGTCGCTTACATGGTAGGCATATACAATACCGCCTTCGGGCCGGGTATTGGCCGCCAGCATTTTGCCAAGGCCGCTGCCGTAAAAAATATTATCACCCAGCACCAGGGCCACATCGTCGTTGCCAATAAAATCGGCGCCGATTACAAATGCCTGCGCCAGCCCGTTGGGCAGGGGTTGCTCTGCGTAGGTAAAAGTCAGCCCGAGGTTTTTACCATCGCCGAATAACTTCTTAAACAAGGGCAAATCGTGGGGAGTGGAAATAATCAGTATCTCTTTAATGCCGGCCAGCATCAGGGTAGAAAGCGGGTAATAAATCATCGGCTTGTCGTACACCGGCATAATCTGCTTGCTGATAGCGTAGGTAATAGGGTGTAACCGGGTGCCCGATCCGCCGGCTAATATAATTCCTTTCATTACTGGGTAAAGTTTTAACAATAAACTGGTTCCTTGTCAAATCATGACCAAGATAAATAAGTTCTAAGAGATCAAAGGAGAAAAAGAAAAAAAAAGAGGGCTTATTGCGGAGTTAGTTTTTTATTTATGGGGTTGCTAAAAAGGCAACAGTTTATTAGGGCGCACAGCGCTATGGGAGAAAAAGAGATGCTGCACAGGCGCACCACGACGGTTACCCTGGCTAAGCAAAAGAACCGTGGCACGCCTTCTTCCCGCAAAAACCTCTTTTTCCTCCTTTGAGCTCTTAGCTCTTATGCACGAAGATTTTCAATATATAATACACCACGGCTGCCAGCAGGGCGCTTACCGGTATGGTAAGTATCCAGGCCCAGAGCAGGTTGATAGTTACCCCCCAGCGTACGGCCGACAGGCGCTTGGTAGCGCCCACGCCCATAATGGAACCGGTAATGGTATGCGTGGTGCTCACGGGTATCGACAGTTTTTCTGCCAGGAACAAGGTAAGGGCGCCGGCCGTTTCGGCAGCTACGCCTTCCAGTGGGGTAACCTTGGTAATGCGGGTACCCATTGTTTTTACAATCTTCCAGCCCCCGCTCATAGTGCCCAACGCTATACAGGTAAAACAGCTGAACGGCACCCAGGTATAATGGGCTATAAATTCGTTGAAGGTCAGGTGCCTGCCCTGCGTTTTTTCGTAATAAATGATGGCGGCGCCAATAATGCCCATTACTTTTTGCGCGTCGTTGCTGCCATGGCCAAGGCTGAGCAGCCCGGAAGATACCAGCTGCAGGCGCCGGAACCAGCTGTCCGCCTTATACGGGTTGGCCTTCTGGCAGATATTTACAATCAGCATGGTTAGTATAAACGCGATGATCATACCTATAAGCGGTGCGGCAAAAATGAAGAGGAACGTAGGAATAACCTTGGCGTAGTTAATAACATCGTGCCCGGCGTTTTTGAATCCCCCGGCATGCGCAATAGCGGCGCCCATAAAGCCCCCGAGCAGGGTATGCGAGGAACTGGACGGGATGCCAAACCACCAGGTAAGCAGGTTCCAGGTCACCGCGGCTACCAGCCCGGCAAAAATAACTTCCAGGGTAATAAAATCTTCCGTTACCGAACTGGCAATGGTATTGCCTATTTTAAACGCCCCGGTTATATACTTTGCAATAAAAAAAGCGGCAAAGTTAAATACGGCAGCCCATAATACGGCCTGGAAAGGAGTGAGTACTTTGGTGGAAACGATGGTAGCAATAGAATTGGCAGCATCGTGAAATCCATTGATATAATCAAATATAAAAGCCAGTGCAATAATGATGACGAGGAAGGTCATAAGAAGAATTTGAAAATGTGGGAAATGTGGAACCCCACATTTTCACATTGAGTTTAGGCGTACTTAATAATGATCGATTCAATCACGTTTCCCGCATCTTCACATTTATCGGTTACGATTTCCATTACCTGGTAAATCTCTCTTTTCTTGATCACTTCCTTGGCATCAGGCTCTGTTTCAAACAAGCGGTCGATGCTCATATCAAAAATATCATCGGCCTGGTTTTCGATGCTGTTCACCTTTACCAGGGCATCGGTAATAAGGCGCATGTTCTTCATGTTGCGCAGTTCTATTACCGCATTTTTAACCTGCTCGGAAGCCTGTTCAATAAGGTCGGCCATTTTCTGGATGCCTACATCGTTGGGGTTTACCTTGTAGAAATTGATCTTTTTGGCCGAGGCGAAAATATAATCGGCAATATCGTCCAGCGCTGAAGCCAGGTAGTGAATATCCTCCCGGTCAAACGGGGTAATAAAATTGCGGCCCAGTTCGGTAAATATGCGGTGCGTAAAATCGTCGTTAATATGCTCCAGGTCCTCCATTTTGGCAATCAGTGCTGCACGCTGGTCAAAATCGGGCTCTGCCACCACGTCTTTCATCAGTCGTCCCATTTGCGCCACGGTAGCCGCCACTTCTTCAAAAAGAGAGTAAAATACCCGGTCTTTCGGCATAAATATTTTCAGGAATGAATTGGCCATACGCTAAAATTTGGGCAAAAATAACTTCTTTGCTTTGCCTTTCCGGGCATTCGCTTTTGGTAATAATTTCTTAACATTAAACAGAAGAGCACCCGGCAAGCTGCACCAATTATTGATTGTAAACAATTGAATAGCATTAAATTATTGTAAAATAACCCTGTTAACAGGGTCTTTGCAACAGCGCCTGGAAATAATAATACATACCGGGCTATCTTTGCAGCGCATGCCCTCTTTCAGCTATAAAGGAAGTTTGTTAGCAGCCCTGTTGGTTGTTGTTTCGGCCATGGGGCACCTGCATGCTTTTACCTCTGCTGTAGCCGGCCCCGGTTTTTCCCGGCAGCAGGCGCAGCAATATCACGTCAGCAAAGAACATGAAAAACAGCAGCTGGCATTTGCCGGGTTTTTTGCCCGCCCCTCCAAACAAACCAGCGCTACCGAAAAAAGGCACAAGAGGCTCCTCATCAGCAAAGCCTGGCAGCCGGTGGCCGGTTTTACCTTTATAAAGCGATACCGGCTTACAACCTCCGTTACCGATTATTCTTCCCCTCATATTTTACAGCGCACGGCGCTCGTTTTCCCGCTGCGCGGACCGCCGGCCCTCGCCTGGTAGTCCCGTCCCCCCGTTCTATTATCATTCTTATCAAAAAAACTCATTATGGCTTTTTTTCGAAAAGCAGCGCGTGTTATAGCAGCCCTGTTACTGCTGCAGCCCGCAGCTGTTCCTATACTGGCACAGGACAAAAAACCCGTGTCGCTCCAGGCCCTGGTAGATTCATCGCAGCATCATTTGCCCGAGCTCCTGCAAAAACTGGCGCTGGCAGGCGCTTCCCGCGCCGCGGTTACCGATGCAAGGCATGCGTATTTGCCCGCATCCATTATCGGCGACCAGGTTTCAGTAGGTTCAGACAATTCATTGCCCGGCTCTTATTTTTCGCTGGGCGTTATTCCTTCTACCTCGGCGGGCGTACGCAGCGCCAACGATTACCAGGCGGCAGGCGGCAATATTGCCTTTATTACCAACGAATACGAGTTATTCAATTTCGGCCTGAAGAAAGCCGTTGTCAACAGGGCCGTTTCTTATGCTAACCTTAGCCAGGCCGATGTGGAACGAGAGCGCTATATGCTCAAATGGCAGGTCAGCAAAATATATTTCGATATCCTTAAAAACAGCTACCAGCTCAGCATTGACGCGCAAAACATAAAACGCTATGAAGATATTTATCGCGTTATACAGGCCGTCACCGCCAGTGGCATAAGGGCAGGGGTAGATTCATCGCTGGCGCTGGCAGAACTGTCCAAAACGCGCATCACCTACAATCAAACCGCCGGGCGGCTGGCGCAGCAGCAGCAGCAGCTGGCGTACTTAACCGGTATACCGGCGCAGCACATCATGGCAGATACCAGCTCGGCCAAAAGCTACCTGTCCAGCCTCGATGCCCTTAAGCCGGCCGCCGATACGGCCGCCAACCCGCTGACCGATTATTATGCCAGGCAAGAAGTATTGTACCGAAGTACAGAAGAACTGGTCAGGAAAAGCTACCTGCCCAAAGTGTTGCTCACGGGCATTGCCTGGGCAAGAGGCTCCAGCGTGGGTTACGACAATAGTTATAAAGCGCTGCCCACCGGTTTCGGCTACCAGCGGTATAATTATATGGCGGGCCTTACGGTAGTGTACGACCTGTTTAACGGCATTCACCGAAAAGACAAACTGGCCATCAGCCGGCTGAATACCCTGGCGGGCAATTATGCGCTGCAGCAGGAGCAGGAGTCACTCCTTAATATAAACAACCAGGCCAAAACAGGCATCAATACGGCCTACAAAAACCTGCTGGAAATACCCATACAGGTAAAAGCCGCACAGGATGCCTTCAACCAGAAAACCGCCCAGTACAAAGCGGGTATTATTAACCTCGTAGATCTTACGGATGCTTCTTTTGTATTATACCGTTCGCAATCGGATTATATACAAACGCTGGGCGATTGGCTGCTGGCCAATCTCGACAATGCGGCTTCCGCAGGAAACCTGGACTTTTTTATTCAAGCAGTAAATAAATAATTATGGTACGCGCCGCATTAAAAAGGCCCATCACGGTCATCGTGCTGTTTCTCGGCCTTTTATTATTCTCCGTCATGGCTGTACGCACCATCCCGATAGATATTTTTCCCAAACTCAATTTGCCTACCATTTATGTTATTGAACAATACGGGGGCATGTCTGCCCGGCAGATGGAAGGTTTTTTTGCCACGCGCATGCAGGACCAGTTCCTGTATGTAAACGGTATCAAAAACATCGAGAGCAGGAATATCCAGGGATTGTCGCTCATCAAGCTCACGTTTTATGAAAGCACCAATATGGCCGAAGCCTCCGCGCAGGTAGCCCTGCAGGTAAGCAGAACGCAGGCCTTCTTTCCACCCGGGGCCCTCCCCCCGCAGGTGGTCAGGTTCGATGCTTCTTCGCTGCCGGTAGGCGAGCTGGTGTTCAGCAGCAAAACAAGACCGCTGAAAGACATCTTCGATCTTGCCCTTACCCGCATCAGGCCCATGTTTGCCACCGTGCCGGGTATGAGTTCCGCGCCGCCTTTTGGCTCCAATGCACGAACGGTGCTCATTAACGTAGATCCGCAGAAATTAAGGACCCTCAACCTGTCGCCCGACGAAGTGGTGGAGGCTATAGCAAAAAACAACGCTATTTCTCCTTCGGGCAACCTGCGGGTAGACAGTACCATGTATGTTACCTCGGTTAACTCACTCGAAGACAACGTGCAGCAGTTTGAAGATATACCCGTAAAAAGCAACGGCTCCGCCACCGTGTTTGTAAAAGACCTGGCCACGGTAGCCGACGGGGCCGACCTCACGGTATCGTATGCCCTGGTTAATGGAAAGCGTTCGGTGTATATACCCGTGGTTAAAACCGCCGATGCCTCTACCTGGAATGTGGTGCAAACACTCCGCTCCCGGCTGCCGGAAATGAAAAGCCTGCTGCCGGAAGATGTAAACATCAGCTATGAATTCGACCAGTCGGTATTTGTCATCAACTCGGCCAAAAGCTTAATGACCGAGGGTATCCTCGGGGCTATATTAACCGGGCTGATGGTACTGTTGTTTTTGCGCGACTGGCGCAGCAGCCTCGTGGTCGTTGTTACCATTCCCGTGGCCGTGCTCAGCAGCGTGTTCTTTCTCAACCTTGCCGGCCAAACGGTTAATATCATGACCCTAAGCGGCCTTGCCCTGGCCATCGGTATATTGGTAGACCAGGCCACGGTAACCATCGAAAACATACACCAGCACCTGGAAATGGGTAAACCAAAAAAACAGGCTATACTGGATGCCTGCCAGGAAATTTCCTTCCCCCTGCTGCTCATCCTGCTTTGTATACTGGCCGTGTTTGCGCCTTCGTTTGTTATGAGCGGGGTGCCCAGGGCCATGTTCCTGCCCCTGTCATTGTCCATCGCCTTTGCCATGATGGTATCTTTCGTGGCCGCGCAAACCCTGGTGCCGGTTGTTTCCAACTGGTTGCTGAAGGCGGAGATGTTTCAATACAAGCACGGGCAGCCGCACGCGCATGCCGGCCTTGCGCTCAACGAGGCGGAAAGGAACGAGATACAGCTGCACAACAAAAACGAAGAAGAGCATAAAGGGCAAAACGACTTTTTTGAAAAAATCAAGCAGGGCCT